>Ga0315277_10011901_pt1 | contig 10930 bp, 11 predicted proteins | sample YL17G05_15_MG_FD_203695 | JGI IMG/M metagenome (GOLD analysis project Ga0315277, IMG submission 203695) | Sediment microbial communities from Yellowstone Lake, YNP, Wyoming, USA - YL17G05_15 | ecosystem: Environmental > Aquatic > Freshwater > Lake > Sediment | place: USA: Wyoming | collected... | reverse complement strand
CCTCCATAGCCGTTGATTCATATGACCGCCCTTACGTTGTCTATACTTTTCCGAAGTTAATAGGCAACCGGAAATATCAAAAGATCGTCTATGCAACTCTTAAAACGGAAATTCTTGCACCCAATGGAGGGGAGATTATACCTTCAGGGTCAGATTATACTATCAGGTGGGGAGCGCCCGTTGAGGCTGCGACCTTCAAGCTTCAATATTCGCTCGATAAGGGCTTAACGTGGAAGCCGATGGCAGGTGGTTTAACTGGTAGATCTCATGTATGGAGGGTGCCGGATCCTACGAAGAATAGAAGAAACTGTCTGGTGAGAGTAAAAGCCTTTGATACAATGGGTAGGCTGGTAGGAGTGGACAGATCAGATTCACGTTTCTCGATAGAAATAGCACCATAGGTCAAATAAGCAGGATTTTTCTAGGAGGATAGGGTAGCTCTCGACAAGCCGGTCACGCCTGCCCGGTTTCTCCCTAATCTTGGTGGTGGGAAGCAATCCGGCCCAATAGGTGACGCAACCGACAAAGCCGGACATCCTACACCGGCTTTCGGGCCTTCATTTTGTGGGACCCGGTAGGAGGGGAAAGAATAAAAGGATCATATCTCAGGACCGAGACAATCACCCTAACCAACACCACGCTAGTATGATAAACAACTCTCAAGTTAGGAGCCAGAAGTCGTCCAATAAGATCCCGAGAGACGAAAGGCGTATTGAAGAAATCAAACAAGTAATGCCTATCGTTCGAAATCTTCATCAATCTTTCTGGGAGAATACCAAATTTACAACTTGGCAGTTAATCCGATTAAACAAGCGGTATCAAACTGAAGTTGATGCCCTTTGGGTTTCTATCTGGAATTTGATCAGAAAAGAATTAAGACGCAAGAGCAGCAGACTCTTAGACTTGAAACATATACCCTCTGAGATACATTCAATCGTCTCTGAAATGGAGAATGCCGGTAACACTTTTCCACCGATGCCACCAGAAATGATCGAAAGGTGCATGAAGACATTTAACGAGAAGGAAGGTTCAATAGTGTTTTACCGTTTGTTTAAGTCTTTTGATCTTTACAAAGACTATCCCGTTCTGGGAAATGAAACCTATCAGAACCGTGAAGAACGATATGATGATACCCTTCGTGATAGCGAAACTCGCGAGGATTACAGCAGGCGACGTTCTTTCCACAGTGCCTGGGCAGCCCATTTGTATTTCGAGTTTTGGGACAAGGTCCATAATAAGAAAATATTCTATGTGAAGAAAGGTAAGAAGATTCCGGGAGAAATCTCTGGCATATCAAATCTATATCCGTGGCGAAAACATCCTTATGGCAGACTAGGGGGTATTGATCCTATGCCTTGGCGTGTTCGCTTTCCATCTCCAGAGTTCCCCTCCGGCTCTGAACTTTATTGGGCTCATCCACCGGGTCCACAAAGAGGAGGCAAAACTAGGCGACGGCCATATAAAGATTGGGCATCGAGCCTTCTAATTTTCGAACTCTCTCAGGTGGGAATGCGAAACAGCGAGATACTAAGTCTGTTTCCAGAAGTATTTGGACAAAGCAGGGTTAAACTAGATAAAGATCCTGCTTATGTTCGCGTTAATACAATCATCAAGACAATCAACAAAGCCGTAATCCGGGCTTATCCTATTGCGCCTAACTGGGATGAGGGGGCGCGTTCAGTAGAAAGGATGTTGATGGACCTTTAGCTTTACTTAACAAAATTAAAAATTATTTCGTTCCCTATATCTTTATTAATAAGCGGAGCATAATCTTTCTTAAGATCGTGCTCCGCTTTTTTGTTTGGAGGTGATTATGAACCGACTGCATGAAATCCGATTTTTCAAGAGAGTCAGTCAACATAGACTTGCATTTATGGCAGGGGTCCATCAAAGCCGGATCTCTCTTATCGAGAATGGTCTGACTGAACCGAGGGAAGATGAAAAGAAGCGACTCTCCAAGGCCCTGGGAGTCACGACTAAGGAGATTTGGCTGGAGCAAGGAAGAGGGGTAGGGAATGGAAACCAAGAGAGCAAGGGCGCGAATCACAGCAACATTTGAGTTTAACCAATCGGGGCCGTCAAGAAGATCTTCTTAAATGCCCAATCTACCGACGGCCAGGATGTTCTGCAAGGAGGTCTTGAACGTCTACTAAAGCCCTATCATTCAAGCTGGATCAGGAGAATGCTTAAAGGATGGAATCGTACATAGCCTCAAAGGGGTGGACCTACAAATTTAAGAACGGAGAATACTGCCTTGACGAATGCCCCTTGAACGGTTGCGGTTCCGGCCATTTCTACATCAACCAGTCAAAGGAAATCTTCTACTGCCACAAATGCGGTGAACGCGGTCACCTCCTCTCGCTCAAGAAACGACTGGGGGATCTCCCGCCGATTTCTCACATCTCCGACTATTCCAAGACAAAGGCCCCGACCAAGACCATTGACCTGTCCATCGTTGAGAAATGTCATAAGGCCATCCTAAATAATCCCGCAATCCTGTCCTATCTCACTGACGAACGAGGCTTCACCCGGGAGACGGTCCAGAAATTCAAGCTGGGATTCAAGGATGGATGGATCACCATTCCCCATTTCAAAGACGGTCTCTGCCTCAATATCAAATCGAGGCTCATTAAACCTACGGGAGACAAAAAGTATTTTCGGGAGGAAGGCTGCCCCTCGATCCTCTTCAATCTCGATAACGCTAAGAACTTTCAAGGTTCGGTGATCCTCACAGAAGGAGAATTTGACGCGATCGCCTTCGATCAGATGGGTTTTCCCAATGTGGTAGCAGTAACAAACGGCGCCGGATCCTTCGCGGATGAATGGGTTGACGACCTCGAATCTTTCACGCAGATTTACCTCTCCTTCGACCTGGATGAGGCCGGGCAACAGGGAGTAGAGAAGGCGGCTGATAGATTGGGCCGGTATCGGTGCCTCAATGTCTTACTCCCCCTGAAGGATGCGAACGATTGCCTTAAGGCCGGTTATTCGAATCAGGAGATGGCCGATGTTCTGTTAAAGGCGAAACCCTTCTCTGTGAGCATAGTGAAGGGGCCAGGGGCCTTCTTTGATGAGATCAAAGACCTCTTCACCGGGGAATCTATTGAAAAGGGTGTTATGACCGGCTGGGATGACTTTGACGAACTCCTGGGGGGTCTCAGGCCAAATGAATTGACGGTGCTCACAGGAGAGACCGCAAGCGGAAAGACCACCTGGGCTGCAAATCTTGGTTACAGGTTTTCTAAGGATGATCACCCGGTCTTAATCGCATCCTTCGAAATGAAGCCGGTTAACATCCTAAAGAAAATGCTCCAGATGGAGAGCGGCCGGTCCATGTACGATCACACTCTTGATTCCCTAACACCCTATTTTGTCCATCTCTCATCCCTTCCCCTCTACTTTGTGGATGTTTACGGGGAGATCGGGATCCCTGAGCTTAAGGACGCCATTTACTACGCGAGGAGAAGGTACGGCGTCGAGCTTGTGATCCTGGACCATCTCCACTTCTTTTTGAGGTATTCGGGGGATCATGAGCGGCAGGCCATAGATCAAGCACTAAAAGATATCAAAACATGGGCTATGCAGCTCGGGATTCATGTCCTGCTAATCGTCCATCCGACAAAAGTCGAAACTGAAAACCGCCCTATTCGGTTGAACGACCTGAAAGGCTCTTCGGGGCTCAAGCAGATACCGGATAACGTCCTTTCGATCTGGCGCCCCAGGGGGGAGGACGATTCGAAGAAGCCACAGGGTGAAATCATCCTCCATGTTCTCAAGGTCCGGGACGATGCCGGAGATGAGGGGAAAATAATTTTGACGTTTGATAAGAGGTCACAGAGTTATTCAGATTCGGGACCCGGTGAAGTGACCGCACCGGCTGAGGGGGAGAGGAACCTTGGACCCTCTTCCCCGAGATCCCGTACCCTGCCAAGGAGGGATTGGGTAAATGGAAACGATCAATGATAAACTCCTGTCCGAGATTAATGAAAGAGTTCGAAAGCTCAAACTTGGCTGGCAATCTAAACGTAAACCTGTTCCCGAATCTCTTCAACCGCTGGACTCTCCTGACCACCCCATAGGATCGTCCCCAGGAGAGAGTAAATTGGAACCCGGTGCCATTGGGGAAGCCAAACTGAATGAGCCCGGAAAAGAGAAACCCAAAAGCGGAGATGATACCGATGATACCCAGGACCGCCTCAACGCTAGTAATTTAACCCAGGGGGCCTTTCTTATTTCGAGGAGTATCGACCGGTCGGAGGTCTGGTTGAAACATCCGATATACCTGAAGGCGTGGATTTGGATTCTGAAGATGGCCAATTTCCAGGAGAAGAAACGGGGTAACTTTGTTTATCAGCGAGGCGAGTTCTTTACAAGCTATGGAGAGATTAGAGAAAGCCTTCGGTCTTACAAAAAACACAAGAAAGTTATGCCTTCCATTCAGCAGACCAGAGACATTATTGGCTGGTTCGCGGAGGAAGGAATGATCGAGAAAACCCCTGTTAAAAGACCCCCCAACCTCACCCTAACCTCACCACTGCCTCACCGGCCTGCCCAAAAAATAGGCAGTCAAAAAACAGAGGTAAGGAATGCCAAGGGCATAGACGAGAGAACAGGAGTAGGAACATACCTCGGCCTCAAGATTCGAGTAGTAAATTTCGATGTTTACCAATCGCTGAACAATTATAAGAACAGGGGAAGGAACAGAGATGGGAACGACCCAAAGAACGAAGAAAAGAACAGACCTCCAGAAAGGGCAAGGAACAGAGGTGGAACAGAGGAGGAACATAATACTAAGAATGAAAAGAATGAAAAGAATATAAAAATAGGTTCGTCGGGTAAGAAAACACCCGACCCCAGGGTTAAGGAATTCTTAGGCTGGTGGGGAAACCTCTTCCTCCAGGAGACAGGTCAGCCCTACGTGTTCAGTTACGACAAGGAGGGCGATCTCACCCGAAGACTTCTCCGAGTCCATGACCTCCCTACCCTCCAGGATGCCACAAGCCGTTTCTTCAGGGATGAGCAATGCAAGCGCCGGGGCTTGACCATCGGCATCTTCTTCCGGGAGATTAACAGACTCCTCAGTTCCAAGGCTATGGATCCTTTGGAGCAGGCCAAGCGGGAGTTGAGGTCGCGAGGCAGTGATAAAGGCTGGGGTGACCGGAACCGTGCTTGTGATGATCCCTAACGACGTACAGCAGCTTAAGAGTGAAGTACCTAAACCCTTAACTGAGGTTAACTAAATTTCCTCAAGTTCTTTACCGGATTGGTCAAGATGGGAAAACTCAAGATAGACAGAGTGAAATTAGATCAGATGATTAGGGATGGTAAACCCCAAAAGGAGATTGCTCAATTCTTTGGCGTTTCTGAGGGGGCCATATCCAAGGCCAAGAACGAATTGCGGGTTGCCGTGGTGAAGAATGCAAGCCTTGAGAGTGCTCACAAGGTTGTAGATAAGCACCTGGACACTATTGGACAGCTTCAGAAAATAAACTCAGATGCAAATGAGCTCCTAGACCTCCTGATGAGATGGAACCGGGGTGACTCGGAGGCCCTTCAAATCCTGGAATCTCAGGTCAGGAAAGTGAAGGTTCGAGGCTCGGAGAAAGAGATTACAGAATATCGTTTCAAGGATCCGAGAGAGCTTGCTTTAAAGGCTATGCAAGAAATCAGAGGTCAGTTAGCCCTCCAGCTTGACATATTCAAAACGCTCTATGACGTGGAGGCGGTTGCGGAATTTCAGAAGGAAGTTTTGAACGCGATAGGAGAGGTTTCAAAGGATGTACGGGATACGATCATCCGCAGGCTCAAAGAAAGAAGAGCTCTTCGCGGATCTGTTTCAATCAATTGATCAGGAGTTTAGTCAGGATCAGGCAACTCTTTCTCTTTTTGAGTGGGTTCAGGGTGCCAGCATTATCCTTGATGGGAAACCTTTCACCTTTGAGCGCCATGAATACCTCAAAACTCCATACCAGGACGATCACCCCTTTGTTGTCGAAATGAAGGCGGCTCAGATGTGCCTCACCTCAAAGGCCATGCTAAAGGTGGCTTACGGGGCTAGATACGGAGGCTACAGGGGTATTCTTTACCTCTTTCCCTCAAAATCGGATGTGACCGACTTCAGTAAGGGGAGAATCGACCCACTGATTCAAGACAATCCAGAGACCATTGGTAGTTGGATGAGGGACACAGATTCCGCGAATATCAAGCGAATATGGAACGCTTTCCTATACCTCCGGGGTATGAAATCAAGGACGGGACTCAAGTCGGTGCCGGCTGATTTGATCATCTTTGATGAACTCGACGAGGCCCCTCAAAATGCGGTGGACATGGCCATGGAAAGGATGGCGCACAGTGAATTCAAGGAGGCTTGGAAACTCTCGAACCCCACCCTTCCCGACTACGGCATTGACAGAGCCTTCCAAGAAACTGACCAAAGATACTGGCTCTTGAAGTGTGAGAAATGCGGAGAACATACCTGTCTTGAGGATACCTTCCCGGGTTGCCTCCTGGAGGGAAACGGACGGGTATTCCGGGCATGTTTCAGGTGCAAGGCAGAGCTTAACCCTGCCCTTGGTGAGTGGGTGGCAAAGAAGCCCTCCATTACCGACAAACGAGGATACCATTACAGCCAACTCTTTTCTCAATTCGTTGACCCTATCGAAATCCTTCATCAGTTCAGGACTACAACGAACCTCACGGATTTCTATAACCTCAAGATCGGAGTTGCCTATGTCGAAACCGAGAACCGGCTGACCGTTGAGGAAGTCCTTTCCCTCTGTGGAAATGAGGGGATTGTTGGCAAGGATCACGGTCCCTGCAGTATGGGGGTTGATCAGGGAAAAGACCTCCACGTCGTTATCGGGAAGAGACACTACCGGAAGGCAGGAAAGATCATCCACTTGGGGGTTTACAAGGACTGGGAGGAGCTTGACCGACTAATGAAGAATTTCCGCGTTACCCGCTGCGTGGTCGATGCCCTTCCGGAGACTCGAAACGCCCGGGCCTTTGCGGAGAGACACCGGGGAAAAGTTTTCTTGAACTACTACAACGAGCACCAGAAGGGAAAATACAAGTGGAACGAGAAGGACCTTACCGTTCAGTGCAACCGGACAGAATCCCTGGATGCTTCTCACATCGAGATCATGAACGGTCAAGTCATCCTACCCAGGGAATGTGAGACGGTGAGGGTTTTTGCTCAACACCTCCACAATGTGGCCAAGAAGCTGGAAGAGGACGAGGAGACCGGATCAAAACGATACGTGTACGTGAAATTGGGACCGGATCATTTCAGACATGCCTACTCATACGAAGCCATGGCGAGACAATTCGGGACAGCCTCTTTCTTTGGGGACTGTGATCTTTAGGAGGGAACAAGAATGATTACCATTGAGAAGATCGAAGACAGGGATGGGAGGATTTCCTTTCAAGACAAAGAGACAAAGGCCCAGTACGTCAGAGTCATTGGGGGGTTGGGCTGGCCAGGGATCAAACCGGGTTTCGCCGTGGTGATCGGAGAGGACTTCGAGGAGGACCCTTCCCTTAAGATCCGTCATCTGAGAGTCTTTTCTGAAATTGAGGAAGAGAATTTCGAAAGGCTCTTTCAGAAGTGCCTGGAGGCACGTGATCGTTACCAGGTCGAGGATTATTACGGGAACACCGAAAATAAACCCATGATGGAATTCCTTCGGGACTTCAACCGAGAGCTTGAAGATGGGGTCTTTCAATTGAGTCTGGGGTTGGCGCCCTTTCCGGAGGACTTGGCCTACCATGCCTGGGTGATTCGAGAACGGATTGAGCAGGGGGAAAAGTCCCTTTATCTTCCCGAGAACAGCTTACTCAAGGGCTATCTGATGGAACTCGGAAAGGAGCAGGTCCAGAAGGCCAACATTCTGGATTACCCAGCCGTTGCCGGGCTCGGATATGTCCTTTCTCACATAAAGACCTATCCGTTCGTAAGACCAAAGCCTTACCGCAGGGAGCACAGGCAGAGTAGTTGGAGAACAATTTGACTGGAAGAAAGGAGAACAAATGCAGCAGTCTTTTGAGTGGGGATTGTCTCCCTCGTGTACAAAACTCAGTCATGGCATCCCTAATCTTTGAGTGACTCTGATGGTGTTGGGTGTTCCATCATTTTGAATTCGATGATGATACTTGAGAGTATCTTTTTATCAATCTGATATTTCTGACTTATGGTATCCAATGCGGAATCTACACTTACAAGGTTTTTGAAATTCAAATCTTTTGAACCTGTAAGGAATAGGCTTGATGCACTCGGGAAACCAGTCAGCTTTTCATATTCAACAATGATCTGCATGAGCAGATCCTTTTGAATTTCATATTTACAGGCGAGTAATTGGAGAGGTCCGGTCATAATATTCTCTAACAAAATCTTTGTGTCATGGTTTTCTTGTTCCGTAGAAGATTTTTTGTGCAAAATAGAACGCCATCGGTCAATGCCTGGGCCAAAAATGATGACAAGAAGAACGAGAAAGGCAAGAAATAGAAATAGTTTGATATGACGTTTCATTTCAGCCATCTCCCTTGACTCATCTTTGTCACCTTAACTCAATTTACGGGAGAACCAAGCAATGAGCCAAGAAATGAACCATATAATTTCTTCTCTCGCTGCTATTGCGGCGATTATTATGGCGACGATAGCGATTATCCGATCTTTTCGCACTTCTCGTCGCATAGACTTGCTGATGAAGAGAGTTTCTGATTCTCGTTCATCTCGTAATTCTGCTTCTTTACCTTCAAGCCACGAGAGAGCAAGGGTATGATTGGGACTTCCTATTTTGTATAGTGTACCATTTTTAATGCTCTTCCGTACCTCGGAAAAGGGCATTGCTTCAAGGTCTGCGATGAATTTTTTATTGGTTTCGTTCATATTACTCGGAGGTCATTTGCCTCACTCTTAACGATTCGCTTATGGGAGCGTAAAACCCATAGCACCTGCGGCTACCAGGGATAGAACTCTATTGGTTCGGTAGTCCTTGTTGTAATTAAAGATCAAAATGCGAGTTTAATATATACCACTCGGGACCGAAATGGAAGCAGAAAGTTATAGGGAAGATACCCCCCAATAGGTTAAGAGACGGGCACAGACACGGGCACAGACGAAAAAAACGAACTGAGGAATCAAGAAGTTAGGAAGGCGCAGGGGATATGTAGTCCTCTGCCTAAGCGACTTTATACCCTTCCCGAAGCTGCCCACTATCTAGGCCGGACCCTTTGGAGCATGCGGGAATTGATTTGGAAAGGGGCAATTCCGATTGTGCGAGACGGCAAGAGGATCTTTCTTGATATCAAGGATCTTGAGGCATACATTGTACGGTGTAAGACGACGTAAATTTGAAACGCGTCTCTGAGGGATGGTTGACTTTGTGAAATGAAAAACTTGACAAATGAAAGACGGTTGTGGTATATAAGCACCATGAATAAAATTCCAAAAATGCTTAGGGTGATCATTGAGGAAAAAGAAAAGACTTCGATTCGCCAGATTGCCTCAAATATCGGGATTGACCATGGGTCTCTATATCGAGCATTGCGGGCAGGAGGGAACCCGGAGGCAAAGACCATCGAGAAGATTCTTGATTATTTCGGGTATGATATCAAATTCGTCAAACGGAAGGAGGTGAAGGCCAGGGAATCAAGGCCGTCAAGGTCAAAGCGGCGATCATAATTCATACTCTTCAGAGGAGGTGATATTATGGGTTCTATCTACAAGAGGAAGTGGAAGGATAGGAAAACAAGGGAATGGATGGAAGGTAACACATGGTGGATCAAGTATTACCGCAATGGCAAACCTTACAGGGAGTCGGTCAAGACTAGCGAAATCACCAAGGCTCAGAAACTCCTGAAGAAGAGAGAGGGAGAGATTGTGGAAGGAAAACTTCCAGGGATCTACTTTGATAAGGTGACCTTCGATGAGTTGGCCAAGGACTACATCACGGATTATAGGATCAACGGCAGGGATACCCTTGCCAAGGCCGAAAGGTGCGTCAAATACCTCAAGGAAGCCTTCAGAGAGGTAAAGGCAATCGAGATCACGACAGACAAGATTAAGACCTACATCGATGGCAGAAGAGAAAGCGGGCTTTCCAATGCTTCGATCAATCGCGAATTGGCAGCACTCAAGAGAATGTTTCACCTTGCCGCTGAGTGTACCCCTCCTAGAGTCAGCATGATACCGTATATTCCCATGCTGAAAGAGTCCAATGTCAGAAAGGGGTTCTTCGAACCGGAGGAGTACATGGCCTTGAGGGATGCCCTACCAGAGGAACTTAAATCGCTTGTGACGTTTGCTTATCATAGTGGATGGAGAAAAGCAGAGATCCTGGGGCTGACCTGGGATCAGGTGAACCTCCAGGAGGGAATTGTCAGCCTTGCTCCAGGAGAAACCAAGAATGAAGAAGGCCGGACCCTCTACCTTAACGCTGAACTGATGGAAGAAATGAAGACGGCACTTAGTAGAAGGCATCTGGGTAGCCTTTTTGTCTTCCATCGAAACGGTGAACCTGTGAAGGACTTTCGGGGAGCCTGGAATGCTGCTTGTATTCAGGCCGGACTTTGGAAGATGGAGAGGAATGAAGAGGGGAATGAAATGAAGGTCCCTAGCAAGATCTTCCACGACTTCCGAAGGACAGCAATAAGGGACATGGTGAGATCGGGAGTATCAGAGAGAGTGGCAATGAAAATATCAGGCCACAAGACCCGGAGCGTATTCGACAGGTACAACATTGTCAGTGATCAGGATCTAAGGGAAGCTGCCATAAAGAAGCAAGCCTATCACGACAGACAGAATACTTCAGTTGACCCCGAACAGAAACGGGGAGAAGTTATCACTTTCAAGAAGGCACAGCATGAGTAGTGAAAAAAATTTTGAACTTCGCGGGCACAGTTTAGGCACAGTCACCATGAAATTGAATAA
>Ga0315277_10011900_pt1 | contig 10931 bp, 8 predicted proteins | sample YL17G05_15_MG_FD_203695 | JGI IMG/M metagenome (GOLD analysis project Ga0315277, IMG submission 203695) | Sediment microbial communities from Yellowstone Lake, YNP, Wyoming, USA - YL17G05_15 | ecosystem: Environmental > Aquatic > Freshwater > Lake > Sediment | place: USA: Wyoming | collected... | reverse complement strand
TATTGTTGTGGGGGTGGCACAAAGCGTACCGGAAATAATGTAGAATCTACTCAGCGCACGTAGACGTGTCGCGGGATCAGCTCCGCCAAGACGATAACAGGCGGAATCACGATTCCGCAACCCGGATGTGCAGGTGCCATCGATTCCTCCACCAACGAACAGGCATAGTTGGCGCCCGCAATCAAAAAGCCGCCCCAGATTGGGGCGGCTTTTTTGAAAGGAACCGCAACTAACACGAGAGGTGTGAAGTACGGATCACTTCAAGAGGGTCATTTTCTTGCTTATCACCCGGTCACCGGCGGTAAGTCGGTAAAGATAGAGGCCACTTGCCACTTGAGAGCCATGGTAATCGGTGCCATCCCAAATCACCGTATGCGATCCGGCTTCCATATCACCGTCGACCAGCACGGCCACGCGCTCGCCGAGAATGTTGAACACGGTCAGAGTCACCGCCGTTTTCTCTCCGAGGGTAAAGGAAATGGCGGTGGTTGGATTGAACGGATTGGGATAATTCTGGTGAAGCGCGAAGTCTACCGGCAACTGGGCCGGGGCGACCTGCTTGGGATTCGGCGTGCCGCCGATAGCCCGGCAGGCATTTATCCGTCCGGTGCCGAGCTGTCCGGCATAACTGGGATTTAGAGCGTCGATGTTGTCGGTCGTGGCCTTGATCTGATCGCGAATGTTGGACCAGGTGTAGCCGGGATACTGGGATTTCACCAAACCGGCGACGCCGCAGACATACGGCGCGGCCATCGACGTGCCGCTCATGATCGCGAAATAGTCCGGGGTTGGATCAGAGTATAGGTGAAAGGTGCTGGCGATATCGACGCCGGGCGCAGAGACGTCCACCCAAGTGCCGTAGCTGGAGAAGCTCGCCTTGAGGTCATTCTTGTCGGTCGCCGCCACGTCAATGACCTCGGAACGGGTCGCCAGATAGTCCTGGGTGGTGTTGTTGCTGTTGCCGGCGGCGTGGCAGATCAGGACGTTGTGGGCGACGGCGTAATCAACGGCCGCGCCGAAGCCGCCGGTGTTGGATGATCCCCAACTGCAATTGATGACGTGGGCGCCCTTGTTGGCCGCGTAGTAGAACGCCTGGGCCGCAAAATCCATGCGAACGTACCCGAGACCGCCGGTGGACAGCCAGCCGATACGCAGGCACATGATCTTGACGCCGTTGCCGACGGAACTGGAGGTGCCGTTGCCCCAACCGCCGGCGGTGCCGGCGACGCCGATGGCGTTGTTGGTCATTGCCCCGATGATGCCGGCGCAATGGGTGCCGTGACCGCCGAAATCCTTCGGATCATTGTCGACGGTGGAGCAGTCTTCACCTTTCTTGCATCCCTTAACGCCGGTTACCCAATCCCAGCCGATCCAGTCGTCGACATAGCCGTTGCCGTCATCATCGACGCCATTGGCCTTGATCTCTCCGGGATTGATCCAGATATTTCCGCTGGTTGTCGGCCAGCTCGCGCCACCCAAATCCTTATGATAGTATCTGACACCGCCATCGGCGACGGCGACGACGACGTTGGCGCTGCCCGGATTGATCCCCCACGCGCCGGGGGCGTCGATGTCATGGTCGGCGGCGTTGGAAAGACCCCATTGGTTCCAAGGATCCGCCTGCCCCGCAAAGTAATAGTCGTTGGGGACGACGTCGTACAACGGGTGAATGCCGATCGGTTCCACCGACTCGACGTTTGGGTCGGAGGCGTAGGCGCTGATGACCTCCTCAAGACTGTGAGCGCCGCTGAACGTCACCACCCGGTACCGGGCCAAATCGGCTGAACCGGGCTGACTTGCGGCGCCGGGGAATTCCTCTTCCATTCTGACGACGCCGAACCGCCCATTTAAGGCGTCAAGAGATTGGCTCCCCGTCCGGGCATTTCCCGACGGCCCCAAAATCGTTTTTTCGTACGCGGTGCTTTTCAGTTTGACGATGAACTGATCGGGTACGTACTGCATCTGATCGGGATTTTCCTCGAAGGGAACCAAAACCTGGTTATCGGCAAGGACAAGACCGGCCAATAGAACCAGTGAAGTTAGCAGGCAAACGCTTCTCCACATACACATTCTCCTATGTGTGCATAAGGTGAGGAACCATTTACTCGTTGTTGTTTTGATCGCTAAGTCTTTTTCCGAACTACATCCCTCCTTTCCGGGACGCCGGTGACGCCAGGGCAGAATACCCCAGGCCGACACGCCCGTTGCCTCGGCCCGGCATGCGGTTTCGCATGCGTCAAGGCACAGCTACTCAAGTATTACAGAGGTGGATTCCGGCAAATCCGTGCAAAAAAAGATTGAGACGACGCAGCAAAGGACTATATTGGTCGAGTCGATAAATAAATGAGGGATACGGCGGCGTCAGAGACGACTGCTGATTGTCCCCGCCCCGGATTCGGTTGCGGATTATTTGTCGGGCAATCATGGAAAAATTGACGAAACATCCGTCTTCCGGGGTTATATTGTCATTAATATAGGTGAATTGTCTTCAGTCGTTAAGGCAGCGTCTGGGTATGAGCGAAATCGATTCGGATATTTGGCTTCGGGTTCTGGCCGGCGACAACGCCGCCTGGGAGGACCTGGTCAGACGGTATCAGCCGCTGGTGTACGCCGTGGCTGTCAGGGCCGGCCTGTCTATGGAGGACGCCGCCGACTGCTTTCAGCAGACGTGGGTGTCGCTATATCGATCCCGGCGACGGATCCACGATCCGTCACGGCTTTCGGCATGGCTGGTGACAACCGCCAAGCGGGAAGCTTTGCGCCTCCGGCGGCGGGCGGAAAAAGGGGACGCGGAGGCGATCATTCACGACTGGGCAAGTTCCGACCCCCTGCCGGACGAGGATCTGGAACGTCTGGAAGCGCAGGCCAAGCTCGAAATCGCCCTGGGCGATCTTGATCCTCGGTGTCACCAAGTGCTATGGGCGTTTTTCTTTTCCCCGGAGGAAAAGTCATACGAGGATATCGCCCGGGATCTCGGGATGGCGGTCAACAGCCTGGGTGCCATGCGCCGGCGCTGTCTTGACAAGCTAAAGGGCATCTTGGCCGATTACGGCTTTACCCGAGTACGAAAAGACGAGGATGACCCTCTGTAAAGGTGTAAGATGAATGCCAGTAAAGAGAAACATTTGACGAGAACGGAATTAATCCGGGCGGCCGGAAGGTCGGCCCGTAAACCGGAGGGGCACCTGTCCCGGTGTGAGGAGTGCCGACAGATGGTCGAGTTCTTTCGAGCGTACGCCGTTGCCGGCGCGATTCCGCTGCCCGCTGCTCCGGCCGGGTGGATTGAAAGGGCGTCCAATCTTGCTCGCCGGCCGAAATCACTTGAAAAGATAAAGCAATTGATAGCCGGTGTGATCTTCGATTCCTGGGAAGCTCCGTTGCCGGTCGGCGTCCGCGGCTCTGGCGCCATGGACCATCGGCGTCTGCGTTTCCGAGCCGGAAATACAACGGTCGATCTTCACGCCGAACGCCACGGCCAAACCTGGAAATTCCTCGTCCAGGCGGCCGGCATAAATCGCGGACGGGAAAAGGTGATGCTCGCGGTCGGCCGAAAGAAGCTCTATCCCGACGCCCTCGGATTATACCAATGGTCGAGCCCACGCCCCCCCATTCGGCTCGTGCTTCATTTGGAGCGCCGCGAAGTGATATTACCGGAGATAAAGTGGACGCGTCGACGGAAATAGCGGCTCGCCGTTTCCTGAAAAATGGTCAGCTCGGCGGCCATTGCGAGGAGGACATGGCCGCCTGGTGCAGCATGCTGATACAGGATGCCGCCCGACGGTCATTGAAGACGGCCGCGGCATTGGCCCACCGTTTTGTTCGCCGGGCTGATGGTCGAGGCCGGATTCTAAGACTCGCGGCGTACCGGGCGCTGGCGCGGGTAAGCCACCTTGGCGGGAACCATAACGAAGCCCTCCGAATGTATCTTGCAGCCCGGCGCTTATGTCGCTCCGACCGGCTGCTTCGGGCGCGTATTGATCGCGCCCTCATCGACGTATACATGTATCTGGGGAAAACTCGACAAGCTCTCGCCTGCGGCGCCTCGGCCACGGCCGCCTTCGGCGCCCTTCATGCCGAAGATGACGTCGTCCAGACCAAAGTGAATCTCGCCAACGTCTATCATCGACAGGACCGCCACGAGGACGCGGAACTTTTGTACCGGGAAGCCGAAGCACATTTCCTGCGTCGACGGAATGAGCTCGCGGCGGCACGTTGCATGTACAACCGGGCGAACACGCTGGTGCAGTTGTTCGACATGGACACGGCGGAAAAGTTATATTTCCGCGCCGCCGGTATCTACGAAAAAGACGGTCGTGTACTTGAAGCCTGCGATGCCCGTTATGGCCTGGCTTGGCTGTGGATGCTTACGGGGCAATTCCACGTCGCCCTGCGCGAGCTGTCCACATGCGAGAAGACGTACCGCGAGGGAGGCGAAAGGCACGGGGAAGCCCTTTGCATCCTCGACCGGGCGGAAGTATATCTGGCCCTCGGATTAAATAGCGACGCGCTGTCAGCAGCCAGGCAGGCCGATCGAAAATTCGGCGCCCTGAAGCTTCGCTATGAGCAGTCGAAAGCATATTTGTTTCAGGGTCAGGCAGCCCTGGGATTAGGCCGGAGGAGCAACGCCGGGATCATGCTCGCAAAGGCGGAACGCGGTTTCCGGTTGGAGAGAAACATTGGATTTCTCGGAGCTGCTCATCTGCTTGGAGCCGAGATGCGTGCTCCGTTGCGAGGGCCCATGGAAGTCAAGATTCAGGCGGCACGGCGGTGCTTCGTCCGCGCTCAGCTCCCCTACTGGGAGGCCATGTGCGACCTGACCGAAGCCATCACGCTTCATCGGGACGAACCGTTGAAACGTCTGGCCCGAAAACCCGTGACCCGTTGGGTCCCGCATCTCTACTCTTACTGCCAGACCGCACTCGGGGATCGGGCATTCGCGGCGGGCCGTCGACAAACCGCCCGCCGCCATTGGCGGCTTGCCGCCGAACGGCTGGATAGTGTCCGCGTCCAGCTGCCTCCCGTCGATATGCGCGGCGCCTACTCGCGCCGGATTCATCTACCGCATCCCCGTTTGGTCGCAACCGCGTGGCAGACCGAACCTCCGGTGGCGGCCGTCTGGGCGGAACGAAACCGAACCGCCGGCCTCTGGGCGCCAATTGCCCCTGCGGACGACTCCTCCGGTTCGAGGCAGGCGGTGGAAAAAAGCCTGAACGCTCTGTCGGCGCACGTAGCGTCATTACTTCAGCGATCATCATCGCAGGAAACCGTCAGACGATCGGCGTCGGCGGGACACGGGGCCACGATGATACGACTGCAGAGGCAGATTCGCGAGGGGATGGCCGTCCTTGAAGATGGTTCAGCTCCGGCGCCAGAGGCGCTGGAAAAGCTGCAAGCCCATTTCAAATCGGTGGCCCGCCGTCTGCCCGTCATTCAGATTCATGTCCAGGACAACGATCTCTTGCTGTTTCGGCACTACAACAATGACACCAGCGTTCGCCGTCTGTCCGGCGGACGGCAACGCCTCGACGAATTCATGCTGAAGTGGCGTTTCGTCCTTGAATCGCAGCTTCTGGCGAACAAGGCCGGCGCTACGGGCGCCTTTTCTCTTGAATATGACGTCTGGTCCGAGCTGGGGACGTGGTTGTGGCGGCCCCTGGAAATTCCCGACTCTGTCAAACGCGTCCTTATTCTCCCGGAGGGCGAGAGCGCCAATCTCCCGTGGCCGGCGTTGATCGTCGATGGCGCCCCCTTGGACGAGCGACACCGGTTTATTCTCGCGCCCAGTTTGCGCCATTATCTGGCGGCGCATAAAGTTGTCACCGAATCTCAGACGGTCAGGATCTTCGGCGGCCTGTCCGGGGGGATTCCCCATGCTCGGCGCGAGGTGCGCGCTCTGAGGCGGGTGGTCCGCGGTCCCCTTTGTTATCACGCCTCATCCCGCCGCGATGACTGGCCGATGCAGGGCGAGGATCATATCTGGCATTTTTCCGGACACGCCAACGTGCGCGCCGACAATCCCTTTTATTCGTATTTGTTGCTGGAGGATGGTCCATTGTTTGCGGCCGACTTCCGGCTGAGACGGTGCCTTGTAAACCTTGTGTCGCTGGCCGCCTGCCGTTCCGGCGAGGAGCTGGCGCTGCCGGGAGATGAATCCACCGGCCTGGTCCGGTCGCTTCTGGAAATGGGCGCGCGCAACGTCGTGGCCGGGCGCTGGCCGGTCTCGGATGAATCTGCGGCGCTTTGGATGTCTTCGTTCTATACCCACCTTTACTCGGGCCGCGACCTGCTGGAGGCCGCGGCAGCTGCCTCTGCCGCCGTGCGGCGACGATATCCATCAGCCTACCACTGGGCGGCGTTTGCAGTCTATGGCGCCGGAAACCTGAGAGGTCACCATGTGTGCGAAAAGAATTGAAAAACTTCCGTTGACTATCATTATCGCGATCTGTCTGGCCCTGCCGGCGGCAGCCGGACCGGGTCACGGAGCATACCGTCCGGAAGAAATCGTATGTGAGATGCAACCGGGGTACACCATCGACATCGTTCTTGATGAATACGGTACCAGTGTGAAAAACTTCCAGCCGCAGACCGGCTGCTACCTCCTGGTGACCCCGCAAGGGGCCAATCCCGAAAGCCTGGCGGCGGTTATCGACGCCCGACCGGACGTGGCATACTGCGGCCCCAATTTCTATGTGGATGCCCCGGAACCATTTCAGAAGAGTCAGGCTTTTCTCGATGAGCTTCAGGTCGGTACAGTGGATTCACAGCTTGCGGCTTTATCGCTTAGTATCGCACAGGCGCATGTGATTACCGATGGGGGCGGTATCAAAATCGCCGTAATTGACGGCGGCGTCAATCTCTATCATCCGGAGTTTGCCTTATCATCCGGTAGTCTTGTCTCGGTGTGGGATTATATTGACGGCGACTCCGTGGCGATGGATGAGCCGATCGGGGCATGTGCTGGACACGGGACATTTGTCGCCGGAATATTGAATCTTGTTGCTCCCGCTTCGGACATTTACGTCTACCGCGTTCTGGATACGACCGGACGCGGCACCGGATTCGACATCGCGTCCGCCGTTTTGCTGGCCATTGACGACGGATGCCGGGTGATCAACCTGAGCATGGGGATGATCGGCGTGGATGACGCTCTGGATGAAGCGCTCAAATACGCCAAGATGGAGGAGGTCGTAGTGGTGGCCTCGGCCGGGAATGATTCGACGGCCGACAATACCCTCTTCCCCTTTCCGGCCTCCCGCGCCTATTGTCTGTCGGTGGCGGCCCTGGACTCATTGAACCTGAAGGCCGATTTCTCCAATTATGGGGTAAAAATCGACTACTGCGCCCCCGGCACCAGCATCTATGCCCCGTATCTCGGCAGCAGCTACGCCTGGTGGGACGGGACCAGCTTCTCCGCGCCGTTCGTCAGCGGTCTGGCGGCGCTGCTTCTTTCACTGGATTCAACGCTGACGTGGGAAAACATCGATACTATCATCGCAACATCGGCTACGAATATCGACTCGCTGAATCCGGGGCTGGAAGGGCTTTTGGGGCACGGCCTGATCGGCATCGTCCCCGCCCTGCAGCGAGTTTATTCCTACGTCCCCGGTGATGCCGACGGTGACGGGGCGATAGATCTCAGCGATGCCCTGTATCTGATCAATTACATATTCAGAAACAGCGCCGCGCCGACGCGCTTTGCGGCGGCCGATGCCAATTGCGATGGCGTTCTCAACGTGGCCGATGCAGTGTTTTTAATTATCTATATATTTCATTCAGGGCCGGCTCCCTGCACCCAATAGAGAATCCTCCCAGCAACCAATGAGAGTCCGGGATCCCGTCGGGGTACCGGACTCCCTCTTTATCGGTCAGAATCCGTATGTGTGGAAACAATCAAACCCTACTTTTCCGAAACTTTCTACGGCGGCAGATGAACGAAATGGCGCCAAAGACACTCTGTAGGAGAGAAAGAGATAGCCAACCGCCCCGGTGAAATAATTGACTGAGGAGGTCTACAATGAAACAATTGATCTGCATGTTCGGACTGATGTTGGCCACGCTGCTGTTGGGGTTATCAGGATGCTCCGACATGTCGCCGGTGAGCCCGACGACAGGGATCGCCTTCGATCCTGCGGGAACAGCCGACGTCTCTTATGCGCAGGCGGGCGAACCGGTTCAATTCGCCGCGCGCGTCGCGACCGCCAATCAGAGCGAACGAATGTTGACTTTTGCCGGTTGCCCCGACACCGTCATTGCCGCACATGAATGCGTTATCGTCCGGCTGAATAACGAGCAGGAAACGCCTATCCCCTTTGAAGAGATTCAGCCCGGCGATTCAGTCCAGGTCAACGGCGTGCGCATGCAGAACGGATCGGTTATGGCCCATCGGATCAGAATATGCGAATCGTGGGATGTGGCTTTCCGCGATACCATAACGTCGATTGATTACTCCTCCGGTACGTTCACCGTGGCCGGAAGACCCGAAGTTATCACTACCGACAGCGCCACTGTTATCTCGGGCAATCATATTACCCGTCACGAGTGGAACCGGTACCAGAATCGGGAACAATCAGCCGGCTGTCTGTTACGACAGAACCCGGAGTACTATACTACTTCGCGCACGGAGCCCCTGGTTTTCACCGACCTTGAGGTGGGTGACGTGGTCGAAGTGAGAGCCGACATTGTCGACGAATCCACTCTGCTGGCCGTCATGGTCAAGGTTGCCAATTGCAACGACAAGCAATGTACTACGTTCAGCGCTGCCCTGGCGACTATCGACGTCGACGCCCGGACGGTGACGTTTGACGGTCTTGACTGGCTCGGCACAGTCTGCAATGGGGCGCGTCTCATCGGCCTTGACGGAGAAGAACTGACCCTGGCCGATTTTGCCGTCGGCGATTACGTCGCCGTGAAGGGTTTCCCCGTCGACGACCAGACGTTGAAGATCTGCGAGATGGTGAAAATCCTTCCCTGATACACCTCCGATGTGGCGGACACACAACACCGGGATCATAATGTCCCGTGGTTGGCTAACGCGAAGCAGGCGGAAGATTGATTCCGCCTGTTTCCGTTAACTGCCATCTCTCCGCCGGGCCGCTAACCGGTGAGTTCTTCTGGCACACCTGTTGACGGCGCCCTCTCAGCGGCGCCAATAATCGGCGATAAACGGTTTCCCTCTTTGGCTTGATTTCCGCATTTGGCCCAAAATACTGCTTTGCAATACAACCACGATAAATATATATTCGATTTGCGGTCAATCTTAAAATGGGCATGAGCTTTCATGACTGACGTAATAATCGAAAATCCAATTTTGAATTCGCCCTACTCTGAGCCGATGCGGCATTTCAAGTTCGACGAGGAGCGGCAATCGATGAAATTCTTAGGGGCAGCGCAGGAGCGAATACTCTCTGACGAATAATCTTCAGAATCTCTGCGGAGTCCTATCATCTTCCGTCCCAATTACTTGACAATCTTTCTTAGTTCCACCAATGCATCCGCGATTTCCTGACCCTTTTCTTCGATTACCGAGAGAATCTCTTCCGGTGAACGGGTATCTTCATCAACCTTAGCGTGCGGGTTCACGGCTTTGAGGTCGAAGTTCTTGGCTTCGATTTCTTCACGAGTAACCGTCCAGCTATGGTCGCTGTCGCCACGGGAGGGAAGCAGCCGGAAAAACTCATCGAATCTATCGATTGTCAGCGGTTTTTTCTTAGTGACTTTGATGTCGGCCAAGTCATAATACCAAGTCTTTTCCGTCGGCTTGCCCTTGGTGAAAAACAGTAGATTTGTCTTTACGCCTCCGCCAGCCGCGACAAAAACGCCCGGCGGCAGACTCACGAAACACCACAGGTCGCAGTCATCCAAAAGTTTCCGCTTGGTCTGAACAAAGGCGGTTTCATTACGGAACATAACCCCTTCGTCGATCACCATCCCGCATCGGCCACCGGGTTTGAGGGTGTCGATGATATGCTGAAGAAAGAGGACCTGCATTTTGCCGGTCTTGTAGGCAAATCGCGTCTGGGCGTCTTTCCCTTCTTTGCCGCCAAAAGGCGGATTGGTCAAAATGACATCAAATAGGGCCGGCGCATTCTGAAATAGCCCCCCATACGTCTCCAGCCCCGTCAGCGAATTCCCATGCCAAAGGTGAGGAGCATCAATGCCGTGCAGGATCATGTTGGCCAGGGCAATCGGGTGTATCAGATTTTCCTTTTCCCGTCCGAAAAACGTTCGGGATTTGAGTGTCTCAATCTGCATGGCCGTGGCCTCTACTCCCAAGCCCTGGTTCATGTGCTCAAATGCCTGCGCCAGAAATCCGCCCGTGCCGCAACAAGGATCATACACCGTCTCGCCGACAATGGGATTGATTGTCCCAACGATTGCTCTGATAACCTCGCGGGGCGTGAAGAACTGCCCGCCGTCGTTGTTTTTCTCCCCCATCTTGAGTAGCAATCCCTCATAGACCTGCGACAGTGGAAAAACGTGAGTTGGATCGAATGCAGATTGGGAGATTTCATCGACCTTGTCCAGAACGTCCAAAAAGTTCCGTTCGGTATCGATCCGCACCCGCTCCACGCCCGAAATGATTTCGCTGATTACCTTTTGCCGCGACGTTGCATTCGGCCGCTCCTTCAGCGCCTTGAGATACGGTAAAAGCTCCAGGTTGACAAAGCCGAAATAGGCCCCCATCGCACCCTGCTGAAGATCCACTCTTTTGGCGCCATTTGGGGCGGCCCAGTCCTGCCATCGGTAGGGGGCGTCCATCATGGCGAGAAGTCGACCCTCAATGTCCGGGCGGTTTCTGCTTCTCGGTTCTCCTGCTCGTCAAGTATCCGCAGAAACAAAATCCAGGTCAGCTCCGGCACGTATTGAAGGGCGCTGGCGCAGTTGGAACGGCGCATGATATCGCAGATACTCTTAACGGCGCCATTGACTGA
>Ga0315277_10011899_pt1 | contig 10932 bp, 6 predicted proteins | sample YL17G05_15_MG_FD_203695 | JGI IMG/M metagenome (GOLD analysis project Ga0315277, IMG submission 203695) | Sediment microbial communities from Yellowstone Lake, YNP, Wyoming, USA - YL17G05_15 | ecosystem: Environmental > Aquatic > Freshwater > Lake > Sediment | place: USA: Wyoming | collected... | reverse complement strand
AACAGGCGGCCTATCTGCTCAAGGCCGGGGCAAGTCTTTCCATGGTCGCCCGCTATGTCACCACCTACCTGGTCCCGGAGCAGCAAACGGCTCTCGAGAGCGCGCTGAGCAATGCACAGGTCAGGACAGTAGCTGGAGCACAGATAGCATTTGCCATCGTGCATGCAGAACGGAACGTGGGCAACCTCTCGGTCATCGTCCACCGGCTGGCTCAGATCATCAAGGCAGAAGCGTTGTTTCTCATCTACCAGACCCCCGAGACGCTCTACGTTCTCGGGCGCAGTGACCGCTTGCTCAACGTCGCAGAGTTGCTCGCTCCTCTGGGAGGAGCAGGTCGGATCCATGCGGCAGCATCCATCCTGCGAGACGGAACATCCGCTGAGACTGCACAGGAGCACATTGTATCCGCGATAGCCGCGACGCGTACCCAGTGGCGTCAGGTCGTGCGCGATATCATGACCCCCCATCCTGCGACAGTCTCCCAGGACCGGCTCGCCGAAGAAGCCTTGCAGATCATGGTCAATCTTGGGTTCTCGGTCCTGCCGGTCGAACGGGATGGCCAAATTGTCGGCGTCGTGGCCAAGAAAGGTCTCGAGAAGACTTCCCTCATGCGGCTCCAGCAGAAGCCTGTGCATTACTTCCTGAATACGCGCATTCCGGCCGTCCCCCCCACTGCAACCGTCGAAGAGCTCATACAGGCGTTTGGTACCTACAACACAGGCCTCCTGCTGGTGATGGAACAGGACCGTCTTCTGGGCGTGGTGTCGAGATCCGACGTCCTGCGCTACCTCAACAGCACAGCACATCCACAGAGCGTCGTGGGTACACCAGGCGTGCGGGTCATCGCGCGTTCCGATCTCGATCGCCTGGGCGGAAGCGACACGGCAGCGACACTGGTCAGAATCGGTCAGATTGGGGATGCCGAGGAAAACCGCGCCTACCTGGTCGGCGGCTCGGTACGCGACATCCTCCTCGGCAGGCCTCCCAACGATTTGGACATCGTCACCGAGAAAGACGTCTCGGGCGTTGCCGCGGCAGTCGCCAAGTCCTTCAACACCAATGTGATCTCCTATGGACGCTTCATGACGCACAAGGTTCGTATCCGAGAGCGAGAGTACGATTTTGCAGGCGCTCGCCTCGAGTACTACGACTTTCCAGGCTCGTTGCCCACGGTCGCCCCTGCATCATTGATGAAGGATCTGCTGAGGAGGGACTTCACCGTGAATGCTCTTGCCATGTCCCTCTCAGAGAGGGATTTCGGCACCATAGTCGACGCCACCGGAGGGCTGAAGGACCTCGAAGCTAGGACCATCCGGATGACCTATTCCGACAGCTTCATCGAGGACCCCGCGCGGATACTGCGTGCCGTGGCAGCCCAGACACGTCTGGGTTTTATTCTTGAGGACGGCACCTGCGAGAAGGCGAGGGAGGCCCTTGAGCTCGGGCTCTTGAACGTCCGCAGCAACAGACGTGCACAGGACGAGTTCAAGGAGCTGCTCTCGGGAGTCAGGGGCGTCGCATGCATCAAAGCGCTTTGCATACTCGGATGCGGACTCATTGGTCTTCCACTGGTTCCGCCGCGGGCCGCAAAACTCCGACTCCTGTCCGCCCTCGAGGAGGGCCCCCACGCGGCCGTAAACGGCCCGAACGCTCCTCCATGGGCTGCGCCGCTTCTCGTGTGGCTGGGCAACATTCCTTCTGGAGAATTGCAGGAGGTCCTCAAGGACTTCGGATTGAGCGACCGGCTGGCAACGGCGTGCCGGTCATGGCAGCGAAAGGAACGAGCACTGCGCCGCCTTCTCGAGCAACGATCATGCAAGGTGAGCGCTGTAGCTGCGAAGCTCGAGGGCATTCCCTTGCCCATTCTCTCGATCCTGGAGGCCCATCTTGCCGGATCGGAGACCACCGGACCCCGCGCCCTCCTCATGACAGTCCTTTCACGCATGGACGAGCCACCACTGGTCTCAGGCGAGGACGTCATGAGCCTCGGCATTCGCGAGGGACAACAAGTCGGACTGCTTCTCGACCAGGTACGACGCCTCCAGTTGGACGGTATGATCGGCTCCAGGGAGGAGGCAGTGGCGTATCTGTGCGCGTCGAAAGGTTGACGCACGGCGGCGCCCGCCTATAATACGAATGGCGCAGGCCCTTTCCTGACGTGCGCACAGCGCAGGGGCCCATAGCTCAACGGTAGAGCAGGTGGCTCATAACCACTTGGTTCTTGGTTCGAATCCAGGTGGGCCCACCATGATGTCACAATCGTCGATGAGGTGGATTGATGCTAATAGACAAGCTTTGGGAGCTTCAAGAACTCCAGTTGGACTACCAGCGGAAGGAACGCCTTTTGGAGGAGTCGGACCTTTCTTCATTGCTGAGTCACAAGATCGACGAGACGGAGGAGCAACTGGCAGGGTTACGTGGGCTGCTGGAAACGTTCAGGGCCGACGAGGCCAGGATCGGGGAGAAGCTGGACGACCTGTCAGCGAAGGTTCACGAAGCCGGCGCCAAGCTCGGGAAAGAAGAAATGTCCGAGGACAAGGTCCAGAAGCTCGAGGAGAAGATGAAGAAGCTGACTCTCGAGAAAGAGAAGGTCGAGGATGCGCAGGGGAAGAATTTCCACGACCGGCAGGACGTCGAGGATCAGACCAGAGCCTCGGAATTGCTGGCAGAAAAGCTTCGCAAGGAGCTCGAAAGCATTCCACACTTGGACAAAACCTCGAGAGCAGCCGTGAAGAAGTCTCTTCCAACCTTGCGCAAGGAGATCGAGAATCGCAAGTCGAACCTGCCGCTCAAAGCCAAGCTTATTTTCGAAAGCCTTTCGGAAAAGTTCAGCGGAGCTCCTGTTGCAAGAGTGGCCAGTTCGACCTGTGACTACTGTCACGTGAGGCTTCCCCAGAAGACACTGTTTAGTCTTCGCAATACAGAGGGCGGTAGCGGTGATGCTGAAGAGCTTATCCGTTGCGAGATTTGCGGCAAGATACTATATGCCGGCATCAAAGACCGCGAATGAGTCAGTCGCAGGCGGGAGATTCTCCTGCTTGAGGAAAGTCCGGGCTCCAAGAAGCGAGTTGCTCGGGAAACCCGAGTGGGGGTAACCCCAAGGAAAGCGCAACAGAAAATATACCGCCCCGCAAGGGGTAAGGGTGAAATGGTGGTGCAAGAGACCACCGGCAGACCAGCGATGGGCTGCGCATTGCAAACCCCAACTGGAGCAAGACAAAATAGGAAGGCACACAGGGCTGCTTCTCCCTGCCTTCGGGTATGTCGCTTAGATAAATGACTGACCACGACAGAACCTGGCTTATCATTCGCGGAACATGAAGAGACCCCGACCGTACTTCGGAAGGGGTCTCTGCGTTTGCGGAACATGAAGAGACCCCGACCGTACTTCGGAAGGGGTCTCTGCGTTTGCGGAACATGAAGAGACCCCGACCGTACTTCGGAAGGGGTCTCTGCGTTTACGGAACATGAAGAGACCCCGACCGTACTTCGGAAGGGGTCTCTTCATCTACGTCACGGACGGCGTGTGGCAGAGGGCTACACCTGCTCTGCTATCTGAATCAGCTCGGCAAAGGCGGACGGCTTGAGGCTGGCTCCTCCGATCAATCCACCATCTACCGAAGGGAGGCCTGCGATGGATGCGAAGTTGGCCGGTTTGACGCTGCCGCCGTACAGAATCGCAACGGAATCACCAATTGCCGTTCCGAGAAGCTGCTTGAGGTGCTCCCGGATGAGGCGGTGTGCTTGCTCTATTTGCTCATTCGTGGCATTCACCCCCGTTCCAATGGCCCATACCGGTTCATAGGCGACAATGAGCTGGGCGCCATCGGAGAGCTGGACGTCACTAAGGGCGGTATCCAGCTGCCCGAACACGACCTCCTCGATCTTGCCCACATTGCGCTCCTCGAGTGTCTCTCCAACGCACAATACGGGAATCAGGGACGCCTCCAGGGAGTTGACCAGCTTGCGATGAAGCAGAACGGCTGACTCACCAATGATGTGTCTGCGCTCCGAATGCCCTATGAGCACGTGGGTCGCCCCTGTCGAGCGGATCATAGCCGGCGACACTTCTCCGGTGAACGCGCCTTCTCCGTCGGCCGCGACATCTTGAGCGCCGAGCAGCACCCACGCCGGGACCGCACCGGATTCTGCCAGGGCTCCCAATGCGATGTAGTTGGGAAAAACGACGACCCGCACCTTGTCCCCCTGCGGGGGCGTGGCGGAGGCCAGCTCGGCAAAGTACGTCTTGGCCTCCTCAATGGTCTTGAACATTTTCCAGTTTCCTGCGACGATTTTCATGTTGTTCTCCTTTTGGTGCGACACACGAGACACACGCCTACTATCACTCTTCAGCCTCGGTCGAGCGTGGTGGAGCCGGTGGCAATCGCTCTGCACGCACTCTGGAGATTCTCTTCCCGACAACATTCACTACTGTGAGAACGACGCCGGCACGCTCGACCTTGTCTCCAACACGAGGAAGGCGTCCGATTTCAGACAGCATGAGCCCTGCGACGGTATCATAGTCTTCACCCGACAACTCTGCCCGAAAGAGTTCCGAAGCCTTGTCGGTCGACACGGAACCCTTGATGAGGAACGCATCGGCTCCCACGTTCTCGATTTCGGCGGCCTCCTTGTCATACTCGTCCTGGATCTCGCCGAAAACCTCCTCCAGGATGTCCTCGACGGTAATGAGGCCTGAAACGGCACCGTACTCGTCGAAGAGAACAGCTGTCTGGATGCGCTGCCGCTGCATCTCCTGGAGAAGGCTGCTGATCTTCTTGGTATCGGGAGCAAAGAATGGCTGCCGGAGGATGCCGCTTGACTTGACGTTGGGCCCGGCACCGCCCGCCATGGCTCTGAGCGCATCCTTGGCATAAACGACTCCCACGACGTTGTCGTCGTCCATGACCGGCAAACGAGAGTGACCGGTTTCGTTGATTGCCTTGATCACCTCACTGATCGGCGCGTCCTTCTCAACCGTTGTCACGTCCACAAAGGGCGTCATGATCTCATACGCCAGCGTGCTGGTATAGTCGAAGATGTTGTAGATGAGTCGTTCTTCCTCTTTGTCGATCACGCCGTCCTCCTGCCCCATCTTCAGCAGGTAACGGAAGTCCTCAGAGTCGTTGAGGTAGCCGGTGCGCTTGGCATGCCGGAGCAGTGGCCTCGTAAAGACCCCCGAGACCGCCGCAAGTGCACGTGCGCCCGGGTAGAGCAGCAGGTAGAGAGGGTATAGCAGAATAGCTGTGGCGCGTGTGGCCTGTTCAGGAAACGCCTTGCCGATCGATTTCGGGATACTCTCGGCGAAGATGACGACAACGACCGTCAAGGCGAGTGTGGAGGCCACCGCAAGGAGGTCCGGGTTCACACGCGTGAACACAGTGAGAACGACCCGGGCAAAGATAAAGGATGCCCCGAGATTGGCCATGTTGTTACCCAGGACCACCACGGCGATGAGCATCGAATGGCTAGCCGCCATTCTGGCCCTCAGCCTATCAGCGAGAGCAGAAGATTTTCCGGTCTTTTCCAGAGCCATCGGTGTGATGGTCACGTAGCCATATTCCACCATGGAGAAGAGGAACGAGAGAACCAGGAGGACCAGCAATCCGACGATCTGTCCAGTCATGCGGGCCTTCTCGCCACGTCGGGGCAGTGCCCCTGCGCTATTGTTGCGAACACCTCTTCCTCGCGGTGCTCCATCAGCATGCGGTCATGCTCCAGGGTGTGGTCGAAGCCGACCAAGTGGAGCATAGAGTGAACGAGGGAGAAGGCGAGCTGGTCTTCAAGCCCGTTCCCACTGGAGATGGCTTTGCCCTCCACCGCATCCATACAGATGACGATGTCCCCTAGCACCCAGCCCGTGCGGGGCGCGGCATAGCCCAGCGGAAACGACAGCATGTCGGTGATCGAGTCGCTGCCTCTCTGGTCACGGTTCAACTCGCGCATCTGAGGCCCTGCGACGAAATAGCATGAAACGGCGACGGCGTGTCGAACACCTGGAATGGCAGTGATTTCCGGCTGTATCAGACGGGCTATGCGGACGACGAGCGCCATCAGAGCCTTGCTGTCCACCTGCCATCCGGGATCCGACAGTTCTACACGACAGTGTACAGATAGGTCAGATTCTTTCATTTGCCTCCTCAGGCGTCAGATAGGCATCGCGAACATGGTAGAATGAGATAAGAGACGTGAGGAAGTAGTCCTTGACGGCGGCGATCTCACCCAGCGTGAGCTGTGACTCGGCAAGTTGACCGTCGGCAATGCGAGCGTTGACAATCGCATCGATGAGCCCTTCCAGAGCTGGTTTGTCTACCCTGGCAAGCGAACGCGCCGCGGCTTCAACGCCGTCGGCGAGGAAGACAAGGGAGGACTCCCTCGTGTGTGGCTTGGGCCCTTGGTACCGAAATGCATCAGGCGAGAGGTTTGTCTGCTCGGCGGACGCCTTGTCGTAGAAGAACTGGACGACAGTCGTGCCATGGTGCTCGGCGATGATATCGACCACCTCGGGCGGCAGGTGATTGCTCCCTGCAATCGTAACGCCTGCCTGGACGTGCTCCAAGATCACCTTGGTACTCAGTTCAGGCGAGATATCCTCGTGGATGTTCGGCAGTTCTCCGCGGTTTTCGCCGAAGAACTGTGGGTGCAGCAGTTTGCCGATGTCGTGGTAGTAACCTCCAACGCGAGCCATCAGCCAGTTTGCGCCGATACGCTGAGCGGCACCTGCTGCAAGATTGGCCACGTTGAGGCTGTGATGGTACGTCCCCGGGGCGCTTTCGAACAGTTGCGCCAGAAGCTTGCTTCCCGTATCCAGAAGCTCGCGCAGCCTCATGACCGTGGCGACGTTGAACAGTCGCTCGAAAACCAGGGTCAGTCCCAATGCAAACACAGCTGCAATGACCCCCCCTGCGACTACGTACCCGGCGTCGGCAGCAATCACGGATAGCCGCTGTTCGCTGAGGCCGGCAAGAGCGCTGTAGACAAGAGCGGCTGAAACGCCGGCAATCGGCCCGGCGATGAGAAGGGCACTCATCTTGTTCGCCTTGCGCATGACGATGAAGACGGAAATGGCTCCCACGACGAGCCCGGAGAGCACTTCCGCGGGCACCGGAACCATGATCCACGTCATGACCATCAGGGCAAGGCCGAAGACTGTGGCAAGGGCACTCTCGAAGAAAACGAACCCGAGCAGCATGCAGAGGAAGAACGGGGTCATCGTTGTCGCCACGCCACCAGCGAGCCAGCCGATCGCGATGCAGGAGCCGCCGATGACCCCTGTCTCCATCAACAGATGTTCGGTCCGGCTTTTCGCTGAACCTAGGAGGATGACTGCCAGTGCGACCGTTCCCCACGCCAGCAATGCTATCAGCATCTGAGACGCAATGTTTCGGAGAGCACGAGGTCCCCAGACCAGGCCCGTACTCAAGAGCAAGTCGACGGTGCTCTGGTCCAGCACGCCCCCCTTCTTCACGACAGGGGTGCCAGCGAGGATGGTTGAGACAACCGGCGACACGGAAGACGCAGCCTTGTCACGGGCAAGCAGAGTCGCCTCCTGATCGTACATGAGGTTCAACGAAACAAAACGGGCAGCCAGGAGGTACGCCGAGCGTACCTGGTTGTCGGAAATACCGTAGTTCTTGAGTTCCGTGTTGATGCTCTCGCGGGCAGCAGCCAGGCTTCCCTCGAGTACTCCGCGACCCATGACTGTCGTCAGTGCCTGACGCGCCGCTGTCTTCGACGATTGAACCTCCGACTCCGAACAAGTCGCGAGGTACTTCGTCGTTGCACCTGCCGAGGTCATGAGCAATGCCGCGATCCGCTGAGACTGCTGGTCCGCGGTGAGATCCTGCGTGCGTATGCTGATGATCTTCGTTATGATTTCTTCGAAGGCAGTGATCGCCGCCGGCAGCCGCGAGCTGTCGAACCTATAGATGGGAGCGACTTCGTCCCTTGCGCGCTTGCGAAGGTCCTCAGTTCTGGCACCATCGACATAGACGATATCTCGCCTGGAGACCATGTCGGCGCTGACGACGGTGCCTTCAGACACACTTCTGCGCACGGGCATGAACGGAAGAGCGCACAGCACGGCGGAGAGAAGTGCTACCAGGATGAACACCAGGGTACCGGTTCGTCTGAACCGTGTGAGTCGGAGAACGACGCTATGACGAGCACTTCGGAGGAAGTGAGCTATGCTATTCTGTCTGGTCATGGGTGCTGCCGTCCGCCTCGTTTCTGTGCCTTGTTGCACGGAAGAATGTCGTGCTAACGTCTCCGTAGCGCCTTTCCTTGTAGCTCTCCAAGTCTATCGCTGGGCCGTCATACCGTTCATGCACGGGTCGCCTTGATGGATGCTCCATGATTATAATACAGCCGTCTGCTGCGTCGCGCAAATGCTCGGACAGGGTGACGAGGAGCCCTTCCTGCAATCCGGAGTCAAAGGGCGGGTCTGCAAAGAGGACGTCGAACTCCGTTCCCTGCAATCCGCTCACGTATCCATCAGCATCGCCCTTGACGACAGAAGCCTGCTCCTGAAGCGCAAGCACTCGCAGGTTGTCATGGATGAGACGCACTGAGCGATTGTCCACATCGACAAAGGTCGCATGTGCCGCTCCGTTGCTGAGCGCTTCTATGCCGACCGCACCAGTGCCGCTGCAGACGTCGATGAACCGCGCTCCTGCAAGGACCGGTCGCAGCATGTCCATGACGGCCTCCCGCGCCTTGTCGGACGTAGGGCGCAGCCATAGTTCCTTCCCGAGCGTCTTCAGCGAACGGCCCTTCAGTGTGCCTGATCCAATGATCATGTCAGTTATCCTCCATGCCAGGCTTTGAAGCGGGGTACCGGAGAGACAGCATACGGGCCAGATCCGCATGTTCCGGAGCACCAAGTGCTGGGTCGCGTTCCAAGAGCTCCGAGGCAGCCTTTCGGATCTCCGGAAGAGCGGAAAGGTCGCGGTAACTCAGCAGGGCTGTAGATCCGAACAGTGGAACGTCATAGCCATGCTGGACCGTCCCAAGGATGTCGCCGGGTCCTCGCAGTTTCAGGTCTTCCTCTGCGATCTGGAACCCATCGTCAGAGTCGACCAGGACCTGCAGGCGTTCGGTACCGTCAGCGGTCACGTTGCCCTGGATGAGTATGCAATGCGAGACGGAGGATCCTCGGCCGACTCTCCCACGGAGCTGATGAAGCGTAGCAAGCCCAAATCTCTCCGCATCCTCGATGATCATGACGCTTGCGTTCGGCACGTCGACACCGACCTCGACGACCGTCGTCGCAACCAGGGCATCCAGATTCCCGGACCGGAACGCATTCATGGTAGACTCCTTCTCACTACTCTTCATGCGTCCGTGCAACGACGCAATGCGCAGGCCCTTCAGGCTGCCTTCAGTCAGGGCCCGCATCGTCTCCTCGACTGACGCGGTGCCATCGCCCTCGTCCAAAGCCGGGTCGATGGCGGGGACCACGACAAATGCCTGCCTGCCTTGAGCTACCTCTTCACGCACCATGGCATAGGCGCTGTCGCGTTTGGTGGCTGTCAGGAGATGCGTCTGGATCGGGAACCGCCCCGGAGGTTTCTCCAGTAGTTCGGAGATGTCGAGATCACCGTATATGGTCAGAGCCAGCGTTCTCGGAATCGGGGTCGCGCTCATGACGAGTGAGTGTGGCTCGTTCCCCTTCGTTCCCAGAGCTACGCGCTGAGCAACTCCAAAACGATGCTGTTCGTCGACCACGCTCAGACCAAGACGCTCGAATGCCACACCCTCCTCGAGAATGGCATGCGTGCCGACGAGACAGTCGACTTCACCAGTCGCGACAGCGCTCAGGATGCTCCTGCGCTGGGGCTTGGGCATCCCTCCTGTCAGCGTAGCGACTCGCACCCCGAGAGGAGCAAGCAGCTCCTGGAGGACGCGTCCCGTTTGCTCCGCAAGAATCTCGGTGGGACTGAGGACGGCGCTCTGGTATCCAGCCACCTTGGCAGCATACGCCGCGTAGCCGGCCACCGCCGTCTTTCCTGAACCAACGTCCCCGTGGAGCAACCGGTGCATCTGCTTCGGTCTGCGCACGTCTCCCTCGATGTCTCGCATGGCCGTTACCTGAGACGCAGTGGAGACGAACGGCAGCACCCTTACGTAGCGCTCGACTGTTCCCCTGGGCAGGTCGAACGGGATTCCCGGGACATCTTGTTCAGCATGCCTGCGCATCAGGACTCTCAGTTCAAAGAGAAACAGGCTATCAAACGCAAACCGGCCGCGCGCCTTTTCCGCCTCGTGTTCATCGGTCGGAAAGTGCAGGGAGCGGTAGCTCCATGCGAGGTCGGGCAGCTGGAAGCGCAAAGCCATGTCCCGTGGCAGATACTCGGCGGCCGCAGAGGGAATCCGGCCTACTGCACGCCACACATGGGCCCGCAGTCCCTTCTGAGTAACGCCCGAGGTGAGGTGATAGAGCGGTACGATCCGGTTCATATGCAGTTGAGCCGCGGGTGTTCCCGACTCCTCGAAGGCCGGCTGCGTCAGCTGAGCCCCTTCGAACGAGTTCTCCAGTCTCCCGTAGAAATCGTAGTCATGTCCGGCCTGAAGTCTGTTCCTCACGAACCGGTTGTTGAACCAGACGAGATGGAACACGCGTCCGCCGGGGTCCCTGGCTGCCGCCTTGACCAGCAGAACCTTTCGTCGGATCTCAGTAACCGCCAGCAGTCGTGCTTTGATGAGGACCATCTGTCCAAGCGACTCGCGCGACAGCTCCGCCGGATAGCGCAGGTCGAGGTAGCCTTTGGGCGCATGCTGGAGAAGGTCGGCAATACTGGCGACACCGAGTTTCCCCATGATCTCTAGAACGCGGGGTCCGACTCCCCACAGTGTAGAGACCGGTTCCTCGAGGAGCTGCAGCAAGACTTTCATGCTGTCGAGGGGAGGTTTCGGGACCGGCGTTGCACACGC
>Ga0315277_10011897_pt1 | contig 10933 bp, 9 predicted proteins | sample YL17G05_15_MG_FD_203695 | JGI IMG/M metagenome (GOLD analysis project Ga0315277, IMG submission 203695) | Sediment microbial communities from Yellowstone Lake, YNP, Wyoming, USA - YL17G05_15 | ecosystem: Environmental > Aquatic > Freshwater > Lake > Sediment | place: USA: Wyoming | collected... | reverse complement strand
CCAATATGCTTTACGTTTTCGGAGTGACATTGAAGTGATCATCCAGTATGGAAGAATGGATGTCACGCAATCAAACCTGGCATATATTGGTATGATGGGAATGCCGGCATGATAAAACGGGTATGTTAATAATAATGGCATATCCGTTTTATATTTTGGAAAAAAATGGCCAAAACCATTATAACGCCCATCCTTGAATTAAAAGGTATTTCTAAATCCTTCGGTGGCGTTCATGCGCTGACAGATGTTTATTTTTCCCTGCAACCAGGAGAAATCCACGCCTTAATCGGAGAAAATGGCGCTGGTAAATCAACTTTAATGAAGATCATTGCCGGTGTTCATCAGCCAGATTCTGGTGAGATTATCATTAAAGACCAGATAGAGAGCTTCCATAATCCACTCGTTTCGCAAAATCACGGCATTGCTGCGATCTACCAGGAACCCACCTTGTATATGGACCTGGATATTGCTGAAAACATTTTTATGGGTCACCATCCGCAATACCCCGGAATCCCATACATCAAGTGGAAAGAAATGCATCAGGAAGCTGCCCGCTTGATAAGCCTACTTGGAAAACAAATGAATGTGTACTCCAAAGTCCGGGGATTGTCCATCGCCCAGATGCAGATAGTAGAGATGGCCAAAGCGCTATCCATGAACGCGCGCATCTTGATTATGGATGAACCCACATCAGCTTTGACACAAAATGAGGTGGCTGACCTTTTCCATTTAATAAGAAAGCTTAAGCTGGATGGTGTGGCTGTAATTTTCATTTCACATCGGCTTGAAGAAGTATTTGAGATTGCCGATTGCGTAACCATTTTCCGTGATGGTCGATTTGTTGATACTAAATTCATCAAAGAAACATCTGAAAATGAACTAATCCGGTTAATGGTTGGCCGTACACTAGATACTCTTTTTCCAAAAAAGCAGGTTCCAATTACTGATGAGATGCTCAGAGTAGAGGGGTTGTGTAAAAATGGGCTGTTCAGGAATATTTCTTTCTCACTTCATAAAGGTGAAATTTTAGGATTGTCTGGTTTGGTAGGCGCGCGACGGACAGAAGTGGCTCAGGCAATTTTTGGTATCAATCCCCCAGATCAAGGAAAGATCTGGATACAAGGTAAATTAAAAGAGATTGATTCACCCAATGCTGCCATGAAGGAAGGAATGGCATATGTCCCGGAAGATCGTCAGATGCATGGGTTGATACTTGGAATGGGTATAAAGGAAAATATCACATTGACCGTCTTGCGCCAATTTGTGAAATTGGCTTTGGTAGATAATAATAAAGAAGGGGAGTTTGCATCAGGTATTGCTCAACAGCTTGAGATAAAAACAGCGGGCCTTTGGCAAAAAGCACAGGAACTTTCCGGGGGAAACCAGCAAAAAGCAGTTTTAGCCAAGTGGCTTGGAACGAAACCAAAGATCTTGATCCTGGATGAACCCACACGCGGAATTGATGTTGGTACAAAAGCTGCCGTCCATCAACTTATGGGTGACCTGGCAGAACAGGGTGTTGCAATACTGATGATCTCTTCAGAATTACCTGAAATCATTGGCATGAGTGACAGGGTCCTGGTTATGTGTGAAGGTAATCTGACAGGTGAATTCTCAAGGGCAGAAGCAACACAGGAAAAGATTATGAAAGCTGCAACCCGGAGGAGTGTACCGTAATGACGGCAAAAAAACCTGGCCACTCCTTTTTGCAGAAATTGTTTACTAACCTGGCTCGATCAAGAGAATTAGCCATCTTGGCTTTGATGGTTGTAATTATGGCAATCGTTAGTTTGCGGACTTCTGCCTTCTTTACATTTAACAATTTCAAAGATATTTTGCTGGATATCTCTATGGTTTCTATCGTTGCCATCGGACAGATGATGGTGATGATTACTACTGGTATTGATATCTCGGTGGGATCTATCCTTGCAGTATCCGCCATGGCGGTTGGTTCCATTGTTCGAGCGAACCCTGAAGTTAATCCATTCATTGCCATTTTGATCGGAATAGGGATCGGAATGCTTCTGGGAAGCTTTAATGGATTTGTAACAACCTTTATGAAAATTCCGCCAATCATCACCACTTTGGGAACTTTAAGCTTCTTCCGCGGAATTGTATACATTATCAGTGGCGGTACTTGGGTAATGGCTCACCAATTGCCTGAAGGGATCAAGGAATTCACAATGCGAACCACGTTTGGCATACCTTTCCTGGTTCTTTTCGCAATTTTCCTGGGAATTATTTTCTATTTCTTTGTTAACCGTGTTCCCATTGGCCGACAGATATATGCCATTGGCAGCAATTACACCGCAGCAGTTCTGGCTGGTATTCGTGTCAAACTGGTTAATTTCATAGTGTACGTCATCTCAGGTGCATTGGCAGGTATTGCAGGCGTAATGTGGTTATCCCGTTATGCGATTGCTGCAAATGGAACGGCTACCGGCTTTGAACTGCAAACTGTTGCTGCCTGTGTAATCGGCGGGGTCAGCGTCTTTGGGGGATCAGGCACAATACCGGGTGTCTTTATGGGTGCGTTTTTCATAGGCATGATCAATAATGCAATCAACCTCATTGGCATTTCGGAATTCTGGAAACAGGCTTTCTATGGTCTGGCCATAATTCTGGCTGTCATCACTGACGCGGTCATTAATAATCGATTACGCCGAAGAAAAAATAATTAGACGAGAATAATATGAAGTCAATTCCATTCAAAAAATCCTTTGAACCAGTATCATTCTTTCTTCGGTGGGAATGGATATTGGTAATTTTGATTATTCTTGTTTCAATCCTTAACACATTTCTTTCACCGTATTTTCTGAATATTTCAAACCTGTATGATATGACGTTCAATTTTCTTGAGCGGGGTTTCATTACGCTGATCATGGCATTTGTGATTATTTCTGGAAATATGGATTTTTCCGTAGCCTCTACTCTTGCACTTTCATCCTGCATTATGGGAATTCTCTATCACGAGGGCATGAATATATGGATGGCCGTCTTACTCGCTTTAGTATTTGGGGCAGGTGCCGGATTCTTTAACGGCACTATTATTACCCGGCTTAAAATCCCTGCTTTTGCTGCGACACTGGGAACCTATGCATTTTATCGTGGAGTCGCCTGGGTTCTACTGGAAAATAATGCAGTCACCAATTTTCCCGCTCAATTTACCGCTTTAGGTCAGGGTGATTTACCAGGCACAGAATTCCCGATTCCTTTATTTGTTTACATATTGTTACTGATACCCGCTGCCATTATCCTGCATCGAACAACCTTTGGAAGATACACTTACGCAATTGGGGGCAATAAAGAAGTTAGCCGTTTTTCCGGAATTCAAACTGACAGGATAGTCCGTATAATTTTCACACTTTCTGGATTGGTATCGGCTTTAGCTGGTGTATTCATGGCTGCCCGATATGGTAGTGTCCGTGCGGATATAGCGCCGGATGCCACATTGGATGTTGTAACCATTGTGGTTTTGGGTGGAGTCAGCATTGCAGGAGGAACAGGAACAATTTCCGGGGTTGTCCTTTCGTTGTTTCTATTGGGTATTGTTAGATACGGTATGAATTTGATCAATGTGCCTCCGCAAGAGCAAATTGTCATAACCGGCTTACTTTTAATCTTTTCTGTGTTCATTCCACAGGTAGTCAACAGATTTTCACTTGGAAAGGAGGCAAAAAACTAATTTTTAGAATATTCATTACAGAAAATTGTATAAACGAAAAAATTTCAGGAGGAAGAAATGAGTAAGAAAACAATATTCGGTTTATTAAGTGTTTTACTGGTTCTTGGCCTGGTAGTTGGTTGCGCGCCAAAGGCGCCTGCAGTAGAGACACCCGCAGAAGAAGCACCTGCAGCAGAAGCCCCGGCCGCTGAGAAGCCTGCAACTGCCAAGAAAATGACATTCGCGATAATTCACCTTCAGGAAGGAAATCCCTATTTCGCGGTGGAAGAGAATGGTGTAAAAGAAGCTGCTGCTGAACTTGGAGTAGATTTTATCTTCAAGGGCCCCGCGACCATGGATGTAGCCAGTCAAATAGAACTGGTAGATTCATTGATTGCCCAGAAAGTGGATGTCATTGGTATTTCGGCTATTGATCCTAACGCTTTGGTTCCGCTCGGACAGAAAGCCATGAATGCGGGTATTAAATTCTTTTCATGGGACTCGCCGGTTGCCAAGGAAGGCCGTTTGCTTCACACCGATGCAGCCGCACCTGAAGCCTTAGGCCGTGTGGAAGCTCAAATGATGGGAAAGATGCTCAATTATGAAGGCAAAGTAGCTGTGATCAGTGCAGGCGCAACTAATGAGAACTCCAATCTTTGGGTTAAATGGATCCAGGAAGAACTTAAAGATCCGAAGTACTCCAAAATGGAATTGGTTGAGGTCACATATGGCGATGACGATTATCAAAAGAGCTACAACCTGGCTCAATCCCTTTATAAAAAATATCCTGATCTTAAGGGATTCATTGCGCCTACATCCGTAGGTATTGTGGCCGCAAGTAAATTTATTAAGGATGAAGGATTGACTGGCAAAGTATTTGCAACCGGGCTTGGCCTTCCCAGTGAGATGAAGGAATATATTAAAGATGGCATCTGCCTTGAAATGGCTCTTTGGAATCCCATCGATCAGGGTTATCTGACCATCTATATCAGCGAAGCTCTGGTTAACGGAAAATTGACACCCAAAGCCGGCGAGAAATTCACCGCGGGAAAATTAGGCGAACTGGAAGTAGTAGATATTGGCAGTGGGAACCTGATCGTTTATCAGGGGCAACCCAAAGTCTTCGACCAGTCCAACATTGATGAATTTGCTGCGATATTTTAGAGCATGCAAATTAAAATGATCTGTTCAGTTTAGTCGAATACAAACATTAAGAAAAACAGGTGAAAGCTAAACTTTCACCTGTTTTGTTTAATAAAAACCCAGGGATCAGTCTATATGAAATACTTCTTCCAGTTCCAGCATGGATTCATCCGCGCTCCGGCCTCCCAGGGCTTCGAAATAAGGCACCATGGCGGCCTGCCATTTTTCATTGATGGATTCTTTCTCCATTCCTTGCAATGCAGTGGCAAAATCTATCGGGGTTTCAAAATAACCAAAAAGCAATCCATCGTCTCTCAGGAACAATGAGTAATTATGCCAACCGGTGCGGCTGAGCGCTTCTTTCATTTCCGGCCAAACATTTTCATGCGCTTTTTTATATTCATCGATCTTATCCTGGCGGACTTTTAGGACAATCCCGATTCTTTTCATGTTTCTCCTCCTAATATGCCAGTTTCACCTGGTCCATGTGTGATTTAAATAGCTCAAACGCCGAATCCCATGGTTGTCGGTCTCCAGGCTCAAAGGTTAAGATTTCGAAGGAATTGCGGATGATTGAAACCCCTTCCTTCCAACCCCCGATATCCTTATTGGCTATCGCCTGGACAATGAGGTTGCCAATGCCTGTCGCTTCGCTGGGGCCAGTGATAACCCGCCTGCCCAGCGCGTCCGCAGTAAATTGGCTAAGCAGCTGGTTTTTGGTGCCGCCACCCACGATATGGATGGTTGACATTTTCCGGCCGGATACTTCTTCAAGTTTTTCTATCACATACCGGTAGCGCAACGCCAATCCCTGCAGAGCTGCCCGTATAACTTCACCTTCCGAAAGCGGGATGGGTTGTTGAGTCAAATGGCAGTACTCTTTGACTTTATCCGCCATTCTTCCAGGACGTAAGAACCCGCTGTAATCCGGGTCTACAAATGATTTCAAGTGCAGTGAGTTCTTAGCCATTTCAGTGAGGTCAGTATACGAAAGCTCTCTGCCTTCGTCCGCCCACTGCTGCCGACACTGTTGAACCACCCAAAGCCCCATCACGTTTTTAGAAAACCGATAAGTACCGGCGATTCCGCCTTCATTAGCGAAATTGTATTTATAACTCAACTCATTGATAACAGGTTCAGGGACGTTCATACCCACAATTGACCAGGTACCGGAACTGATCCATATAAAATCATCCACTTCCGCAGGAACCGCAGAAACTGCCGCGCCTGTATCATGTGTGGCTGGGGCAATTATTAGAGGCTGAATTCCCAATTCATTGGCTACCGACTTTCGCAACGGACCAAGTATTGTCCCGGGTGGAATTATCTCTGGAAAAATGTGACTGGGGAAACCCATCGCTTTTATTATTTCATCAGACCATTGCCGTGTCCGTGGGTTATAGAGCTGCGAAGTTGTCGCTTCGGAAAACTCAGCCACCGCCTTTCCTGACAGCCAATAATTAATCAGGTCAGGCACCATCAGAAATTTATCCACGACAGCTAATAGGGGGGCATTACTGATGGACAAAGCCAAAAGTTGGTAAAGCGAATTTAATGGCATGAACTGAATTCCGGTTAATTCATAGATTTTTTCCTTTGGGATTCGTTGAAAAGCTTCTTCCATCATGCCGTTCGTGCGGCTGTCGCGGTAATTGTAAGGTGAAGCCACCAACATGCCATTTTTATCCAGCAGCGCAAAATCTACACCCCAGGTATCCACTCCTACAGCTTCAATCTTTACTTTTTTTCCAACCATGTGGATGGACTTTTTTATCTCGTGCCAAAAGCGGGTGAAATCCCACAGCAGACTGCAATCGCTATCCAGTTCCTGGGGAACCTGGTCGGGATACATGGTCGGAACCGATTCCGCACCTGTAAGAAACCGATGTTCCTCTGATAGCGTTATTTTCCCATCCTGGATGGTACCCAGAATTGCGCGGCCGCTTTCCGCGCCCAGGTCTAATGCCAGATAATGTTTCATCACAGACATGGCAACCTCCTTGAAGAAATTTACCCCAGAAACGCTTTGCGCATCAAGGCAGACATGGACATGGCATCACCTTCGGATACCACTTTGCCAATCTCATCCCGCCCGATCCTGTCAAGAACGTTATTAAACCCCTTGATCCATTTGATGGATTCATTAGCAGCGCGCACACCATCTTCGCGATAGGGGAAAATATCCAGCGCGTACCACCCCTTATAGTTCAACCGGTCCAGCCAATAGATTAATTCAAGGGATTCGATGGTATGCACCGATCCAAAGGTCATGTCATCATCCCACATGCGCCAGTTATCATTGAAGTGCATGTAAAAGAGTTTGTCGCCAAAATAATGTAACAACGCGGCTGATTCAGCGGTATTCTCATACCCTTGCAGCGCATGGCCAACGTCAATCATCGCTCCAACGTTTGGTTTATTGACCTTGCTTAGAAGCAGCAAAGTTTTACCAACCGTGGCGATAAAACAGTGTGTGCGCGGTTCTTTGGGTTTGTATTCAATCACTATCTTCACATCCGGCACGTGTTCGGCGCATTCAATAGTTCCCTCAATGAGTAAATCCCATGCCCGCGGAAAATCAGCCTGCAAAGGATAATCATAGCCATCCTGTCCGAACCAGAGGTCAATTACTTCGCAATTAAGCTGCCTGGCCCACTCCATCGATTTTTTGACCTCATGAACGGCAGCTTTACGGACTTTTTCATCATTGGATGTGAATGATCCCCAACCCCATTTACCGGATGCCCAGATATCCGGTGTAACGCAGGTTACTTCAAAACCGGCATCTTTGACCTGCCGATGAATTTGTTCCACATTGTCATCGTTAACATGCCACTTGCCCACCAGTTCCACGCCTGTAAGATCATCAACTTGCTGGGCCGCCTTGATCAGTTCATCCGTGTTTAGCCGTTCTCCATAGCCATCCAGAACATAGCGATCAGCACAGGCGTTAAAAGTATTGATATTCGCGGAAAATTTTAGACTGGACGCCATTTTATCCTCCTTGAAAAACAAATAACACTCAATAATTGCTCAAAGAATAAAAAGAAATATTTTTAAAAACCAGGGTACGGAGACCGTACCCTGGTTTCGTTTGACGCGTAATCTTAGAAATCGAACTTGTCGATGTTGTTGATATCGAAGACGGTCGGGGGTCCAAGCAGGACTTCGCCCTTGGCGCCGACGGTGTATTCACCCAAACGTCCACCATCGAACTTATCGCCTTCTTTACCAGTGATCTTGCCGCTCAGCAGTGCATGTGCCATGTAGACAGCCAGGTAAGCCTGGTCTTTTGGCACCCACAGCGCGAATTTAGGCATGGTGCCGCTCTTTACATAGGCTCGCAGCTCATTGGGCAGGCCAAGGCCAGTTACTTTGATCTTATCCTGCAATCCCTCATCTTCGACCGCGCGGGCAGCAGCAGCTACACCAACGCTGGTCGGTGAAATGATGCCCACCAGGTCCGGATAGCTCTTGAACAGACCCAATGCTTCATCATAGCTCTTCTGGTCCACATCATCGCCATAAACGGTTCCGACATATTCCATCTTGGCATATTTGGGATCTTCCCATTCCTTCAGCGCCCATTCGATCCAGTTATTCTGGTTTGTCATGGTAGCAGCTGCGGAGAGGATGGCAACCTTACCGGCGCAGACATTCGGTCCGCCAAGGATGTCGCACATCATTTGGGGCAGGCTGCGGCCGATACCCTCGGTAGAAGCCTGGTTCTGGAACAGCTGGCGGCAGTTGGTGTCAGAGTCCCATGAAACAACCACTTTGCCGTCTTTCATTGCACCTTCGAGAGTTGGGCAAAGTGCATCCACATCATCAGCCGAAACGAGCACAGCGCTCACACCTTGCGCCAATGCGGCTTCGATCAATTCAATTTGTTTGGCCGCATCTGGGGTATCGGGTGAGTTGATGATTATCTCATAACCAAGTTCTTTTGCAGCTTCCTGGGCACCCGGATAGGAGTTCTGCTCGAAATAGGGGATACCTGAAACCTTGGCAATAAAGAACAGTTTCTTACCGGCAGTGGACGCCGCTTTGGGTGCGCAGGATGCCAGTACTAAAGCGAAGATCAATACAACAAACAGTAGAGTCTTCTTCATTTTGTTATTCCTCCATCTTTTTTTTATTAATTAAACTTGTCTGACTGCAGAAACTAAATCCAGATAATCCGATATTTCACCTCCTCTTATATATTTAATTATACACACCATATCAAGCCCCTAGTATTTCTTTTTCCATCTGCTTCAATCTGCGGCGGCTTCTAATTTGATCCACCAGCCGTGGCAAGAGAATAGCCAGAATTAATAGCAAGCCGAAGATAATTTTTTGAATTTCGCCCTGGATGTTCAACAAGTTCATCAGCAGCCTCACCTCGGAAACCAGCCATAAGGACAGAAATACTCCCGTTAAAGTGCCAGTTCCGCCCGTCGTCAACACACCGCCCAGAACAACCGCGGTAATAACAGTCAATTCATAACCGGAGCCGATGTCCGCGTCAACACTGCCATAACGCGCCGCGAGGACCATACCAGCGAGGGCGGCCATAAAACCGGATAATGTAAAAATGAGGATTTTGACATTGTCAACAGGAACGCCGGAATAACGGCAGGCGTTTTCATTCTGGCCAATGGAATAAATGAATCTCCCCAAAGCGGTTCGGTGCAGCAGAAAAAAATAGATAACTGCAAAAACCGCAAAGATTGCCAGTTGAAAAGGAATAATTGTACCGGGCAATTTCCCCTGCCCGATAAAATTAAAAGCATCCGGAAATCCTTTTACCGTAAATTCTCTCAATAATGAATATCCGATCCCTTTGAAGAGTGTGAAAGTTCCCAGAGTCGCAACCAGAGGGGGCAATTTAACCACGCCTACAAGTATGCCATTCAGCAATCCTCCTAAAGTGCCGGCTAATAAGCCGCCTGATACTGCCAAACCCATTGGAACGCCGGCCTCGAAAAGTTTTGCCATTACCACCGCGCTCATTAACAAATTATTGGCAATTGAAAGGTCCACGCTGCCGGTTGTGATAATGATCAGAGCCATAGGCAGTGCCATTATGGCAATTTCCATTAAATTCTTGGAGTTTTGAATCTGGTTCTTCAAGTTTATAAAATAGGGGGTCATGGTTGACCCAACAGCCATTAAGAGGATGATAATAATGACGAGCTGGAATTCCCATTTTGAAGCCAGCCTGAGAAGGGTGTTCGGGATGTTTGGTTTGTTTTCGGCCTTTTTCATGCTCAATGATCCTCCAGCGCTTTATTGTTTGCCCAATCGGCGGTATATGAGCGTATCAAAAACAACCGCGCTGATAATCAACACACCATTGATGGTCAGTCGCAAAAATGGGTTGATATTGGAAATTGTCAACGCATTTCCAATGATTCCCAGCAGCCATGCGCCAAGCACAACATTCAAAACCTTCCCTGATCCACCAAGCACACTGACACCCCCCACGACGCAGGCAGCCACGGTTTGCAGTTCAAAACCAATACCGGTTTCATTGGTCACAGACCCATAACGAGACGCCCACAGGATACCGGCAAGGCCTGCCAAAGTGCCCGAGATCAGGTAAACGATAAAGGTAACCTTGTTTTTGGGAATGCCGGCGACATCTGCCGCATTTGGGTTAGACCCTAATGCGTAAATCTGGCGGCCAAGGCGGGTGTATTTCATCATGAGCGTGATACCAACAGCAATAAGGATCGCAAACCAGATCAGAGCGGGAATTCCAAGCACAAGCCTGCGTGTTAGCTTCAAGAAACTTGGCGCTATACGGTATGTGTTAACCCATTCACCGCCGCTGAAAACAACCACCATGCCGCGGAATATACTCATGGAAGCCAATGTCGCGATCAGCGGGGGCAGTTTTCCTAAAGTGATCAATAATCCATTGATTGCGCCCAAAAGAATTCCAAAGCCTATTCCCATTACAAGTGTCCAGCCCATAGGAAAATCAAACTTGTCACGGATGAAAAGACCTACCACCATCGCCACAAGCCCCACTATAGAAGAAACTGAAAGATCAATCCCCCTGATGATTATGGCCAGCATCTGGCCGCAAGCGACAATTACAGTCAGGGAAATTGCCACCAAAATATCTTCAAAATTCGC
>Ga0315277_10011896_pt1 | contig 10933 bp, 6 predicted proteins | sample YL17G05_15_MG_FD_203695 | JGI IMG/M metagenome (GOLD analysis project Ga0315277, IMG submission 203695) | Sediment microbial communities from Yellowstone Lake, YNP, Wyoming, USA - YL17G05_15 | ecosystem: Environmental > Aquatic > Freshwater > Lake > Sediment | place: USA: Wyoming | collected... | reverse complement strand
TTCAAGCTGGGAATTGCAGGGTTTCTTGTTCCCTTTGCTTTTGTCTTTCAACCCGCCCTTCTCCTACAGGGAACGCTCCCTGAGATCCTGATGGCAACCGGATTGACAGCCCTTGGGGTGGCCTGCCTTTCCGCTTTCCTGGTCGGATATGTCTGGTCTCCTTTAAGCTGGCTCCATCGTTTTCTCTTCGCATCCGCAGCCGTCCTGCTGGTCTTTCCCACCATCGGTTTGGAGTTGATTGGAATCGGATTGGCAGGGGGATTGTTTATCTGGGCAAGAATTAAAAAACAATAACCAAATCACAAACACCAATCAGTAAGCAGAAATTCCAATACCCAAATTCCAAACACCAAATAATATCCAATAACCAAATTCCAAACGCCAAAACCCCATCACCTTTATCCTCTCCCCAAAGGGACTGTGTCACAATCCCAATTTGTCTTTGCGAGCGACCGAAGGGAGCGTGGCAATCTCAATGCTCTCAAAGAATTAAGAGATTGCTTCGGTCGCTTCACTCCCTCGCAATGACATTACGACACAGTCTAAAAGGTGAGAAGGATGGAGTGGCGAGAGTTTTGGTTATTTGTATTTGGTGATTATTTGGTGATTGGTGCTTGGTGTTTGGTTATTTTCTTTATCTCTTTCTTTCTCAACATCTTCATCAGAAACATAATCTCTTCATTTTTCATCCAGAAAGAGCAAATCAGATAGACTCCCAGGCCAACTGCGATCCCCGTAAGGAGAAGGAGAGCTTTTTCCAAGGTGTCACCCGTTGTCGACCAATTTCCCAGAGAGCAGATCAAATAGGCGGTTAATCCCATGGGAAGGCTGCAGAGCAGCACCCGGACAAGTGATTTCACATTTTTGCCTACCTCCATACCGCCCAATTTCGGGTTCAACTTCCCGCACACAAAGATTAGGTTCAGAATCGATGAGAGACTGGTGGCCAAAGCAAGGCCGGCATGCTTCAAAGGAGTGAAGAAAATGAAAATGGCATTGAGAACGACATTGGTTCCCAGGCAGATCAATCCAATCTTAAGGGGCGTCCAGGTATCCTGAAGTGAATAAAAGGCAGGTACAAGGGTCCTCACTCCCGCAATCGCCCACAGGCCAACCGAATAGCATAATAGGGCTTTTGCTGTCATCACTGTGGCAGAGTAGTCGAAGAGGCCCCTCTGGAATAGAAGGTTGATAATGGGTGTCTTTAAGGCGATCAGCCCCACCATGGCAGGAATGCTGATAAAGGATGTGAGGCGGAAGGTGAAGGAGAGCGTATTCTTCAACTCTTCCATCCTCCCCTGAGAGGCGAGTCCGGAAAGGCTTGGCAGGGAAGCCATCCCGATGGCGATGGCAAATATTCCCAATGGAAATTCTAACAACCGATCTGCAAAGAAGAGATACGAGACGCTTCCCCCCGGGAGAAAGGAGGCGAAGATCGTATCGACGAAGACATTGAGTTGATAGACCGCTGTTCCGATCATGCCCGGCACCATCAGGGCGCCGATTCGCTTGATGGCAGGATGTCCGAAATGAAAATTAAATCGGAAAGTAATCCCCTTCTGCCATAAAAAGGGGACCTGGAAGAGTAACTGAATCACCCCTCCGGCAAGGACACCGACAGCAAGCGTCATGACCGGTTTTTGAAAGGAGTGATAAAAGAGAAAAACGGAAAGGATGATGGAGATATTGAGGAAGATGGGAGCGATGGCCGGAGCGAAAAAGTGTCGATAGGAGTTGAGGATTCCCATGCAGAGGGCAAAGAGCCCCATGAAAAAAAGATACGGGAAGATGATCTGATTGAGCGTGATGGTCAGCTGAAATTTTTCTGGAATTCTGGCAAATCCAGGCGCGATGATCTGAATTAAAACCGGTGAGAAGAGGATCCCTAAGAGTGTGATCAGGAGTAACACCAGCCCCATCAGGGTGAAGGCGGCATGGGTCACCTCTCTAATTTCCTCTTCTGACCGCTGGTGAAGGTATTCGGTATAGACCGGGATGAAGGAGATGGTCAGGGACCCTTCTCCCACCAGTCGCCTCCAGAGATTTGGGATTCGAAAGGCGACGAAGAAGGCATCGGCCGCCATCCCTGCCCCAAAGAAATGGGCGATGACCATATCTCTAATAAATCCCAGGATACGGCTGAGGAGAGTCCCCATTCCTATGGTGGAAGCAGCTTTTGCGATTTTATGATTCTCAGACATCATGCGAATATATGAAATTCGTGTAATTCGTAATCATTCGTGACATTCGGCATTTAAGGCACTTGACACACGCTACCCTAAAATGTTAAAAAAATCAACGTACTAAACAAATTTCCCCTCCCCTGGAGACTGTGTCGTAATTGGTAGTCGCAACCTTTAGGTTGCGGGCAGTTTCAATAAAATCAATGAGTTGCACGCAGGCTAAAGCCTGCGGCTACCATCAAAATAGGATTACGACACAGTCTCAAAGGGAGAGGGTAAAAATTGTTCAAATTAAATATCTTGTGAGTGAAAAGAAAGGAGATTCGATTTTGGCCATCCATCCATCAGCAATTAAAAGGGCAAAACAGAATGAGAAGGGGAGGGTTCGAAACCTCCATTTTGAATCGACGGTAAAGAGTTCGGTCAAGAAAGTCCGAGAAGCAATCGAAGAAAAGGATATTGAGGGTGCCAGGAAAGCCCTATTAAAGGCAATCCCACTCATTCAGAGAGGATGTTCAAAGGGCATTTTTCACAAAAACACCTCCGCAAGAAAGATCTCCCGCCTGACCCAGGCCGTCAATGTCCTGAAACCGCAGACTGCTTAGAGCCTCCCGAATCAAACATCCTCCTACCTTTTTAACTGGGAAATGTTCTCCTCCCCGCTTTTCTAAAGGGGGGAGAGGGGGGATTAACAGGCCGGCAGAGATCGATGACCAGCTTCTCCATTAAAAGATTCTTCGGCCCTCGCCCCGTTTTAATGGCTAAATCAGTCTGATGACACTTCAGTACACCTTCTCGCAAAGAGGTCTCCGAGAAGCTCCTCCCTTGCTCCATCAACTTCGTCACATTCCAAGCCTGCATCCGGAGTGCTTTGGCCATCTCTTCAAGACCTTTCCGACCGGAGATCATCTCCTTCACCCTCCAGATATTCCAGTAATGCTTTGCCATCATGCCCAAGAGAAGAGGAACAGGGTCGTCCTTTCTCTTCGGGAGCGGTTCTTCTTTTTTAAAGGGAATGGCTTTCAATTCCAATGCTTTCTCCAGGATGGTCAATGCCTTCTCCAGGTTCTGCTGGCCAATGGCATCGGTTAAATCAAAAATGGTGCTGACTTTTACTTCCGAAGTAATCCCTTCCATATCAGAAAGTTCAATCTTTTTCTTTTCGCCGACGCTTAAAAAGACCTTCTCCAGTCCATTATCGAGATCCTGTAGGTGATCTCCCACAACCTCGACGAGATAGCCGGCTGACTCTTCGGAGATCGATTTTCCCTTCTCTTCCATTCTCTTTCTGATCCAGGAGATAAGTCCTCTTCCTTTCAACCGGGGATATTCGATCAATTTCCCGATCTTCTCTATCTCTTTCTGGACTCTCTTCCAAGGCCCCAGCGTCTGGCCACACATCACAAAACAGGTTGTAGAGGAAGGATTCCGGATATAAGAAAGTAACGCCTTCGCATTCTCCTCATCGAACTGGTCCGCGCCCCGGACGAGAACAAAACGATATGGAGAAAACATCGGAAGAGTCTGGGCTGTCTGAACGACCTCCTGACCGCTATGTTCCTCACCGTTGAAGAGATGAAGATTGAACCCCCTCTCCTTGGGGGAAAGGGTCTGGTTCAGTAATCTCCGGATCTCCTCTTCGATGAGGTAGTCCTCAGGACCATAAAGGAAATAGACTTGGGCAATATTGGTTGTTTTATTCATAAGTTTGATATTGATAACCTTAGAATCATCTCTAATAACCAAAGCTCCAAATCCAAAGGTTTCGGAAAATTGGTTATTGGTCATTATTTGGAGTTTGTGATTTGGTTATTGGTTATTTCTTATTTTCTTACTTCCTTCATAGAGATCATACTCCAAGAGCCTGCATTCGATATTGGAATTGTAAAAGGAGATCCTTCTTTTTGTCCTCAATCCCACCCCTTTGGCTAGGTCGAGATTGCCGGTAAAGATATATCCACGGTATCCCTGGCACCTCTTCTTTAAAAAATCTCCGATCCCCTTGTAGATCTCCCTCAAGGCTCCCCTTTCACCCATCCGTTCCCCGTATTCGGGATTGAGGATCACGACACCCTCTCCATTGGGGACAGGGGTCTCTCCATATTGACAGATCCCGAAGTCAATCCACCGTTCCACCCCGGCGGTCTGTGCATTCTTCTTCGCTCCCTGGACGGCCTCTCCGCTCATATCCGTGGCAATAATCTTTCCATCGATCGTATCCCTTGCTGTGGCTCTTGCCTTGCGCCGTATCTCCCTCCAGAATGATTCATCAAATCCCTTCAGGTGCATAAAACCAAAATTACTTCTCAACAGTCCCGGCGGCCTCCCCAGGCCAATCAACGCCGCCTCGATTGCAAGCGTCCCGCTCCCGCACATGGGGTTGATAAAGTTGCCGCTTCCCTTCCAGCCGGTCGCCAGAACCACCCCTGCGGCCAGCGTCTCCTGCATGGGCGCCTTCAGTGGAATCTTCCGATACCCTCTTCTCGAAAGGGGCTCGCCGGAGGTGTCGGCAAACAACGAACCCATTTCATTCTTCCAGAATAGATGAACGACCGTTCGATTTCTTTCCGACCCAGAATCCGGCCGTCGCCCGCGCACTCTTTTTATCCGGTCCACAATCGCGTCCTTGATTTTGACATTGGCAAACCGTGTATCCTTAATGGTCGGGTTATCCACGGTCGAAGTCACACAGAGGTAACCCTCTTCCTGGATCAAATCCTCCCATTTCATCGCAGACACTTCTCTATAAAGCTCATCAGGATCTCTTGCTTTAAATCGCTCCAGGAAGAAAAGGGCGCGATGCCCTGTCCGGACAAAAAGGTTCAATCTCATTGCGTCGTCCATTGTCCCTTCTGTTTCGACGCTGGCAATACCCTCGGAGAGGACCGGGAATTCGAGCAAACGGAGTTCTTCCTTCAAAAAAGGGACAATGCCTTTGGCACAGGTGATAACGATTCTGCTTTTTCTTCCCCAGATATCCATGATCGCCTCATGCCTATAATATCATATTCGTCATCCAATTGCCTCCCCTTTTTGCGTTCTGTCTTGAGAAGAGGTAAAATATTCCTTGAGGTAAAAAGAATGGAACGCTGGCAAAGGGCACTCTCCGAAAGCATCACTTCTCTAAGTGAACTGGCCCGTTATATTCCAATAGATCTTAAATTACTCGGGCCTGTTGTGGCCCGTTATCCCCTCCGGATCACCCGCTACTATTTAAACCTCATCCGGGAGAGGGACGATCCGATCGGGCGGCAGTGCATACCTGACCGGTGCGAATTGGAACAGGATGACCTTTCCATCGATCCTCTCAATGAAGGAGGGCTCACCCCTGTGCCAGGGCTCATCCACCGTTACCCCGACCGGGCCGTCCTGCTGGTCTCTTCCGTCTGTCCGACCCTGTGCCGGTTCTGCACGAGAAAAAACAGGACCGGGGGAGAGGGGAGTTCCATCAATCAGAATTTATTGGAAGCTGCTCTGGAGTATATCGAAAGAAGGCCTGTCATCCGGGATGTCATACTCTCAGGCGGAGACCCTCTACTGCTTACTGATGATGAACTGGAAAAGATTCTCATCAGGCTTCGTAAACTCCCTCATCTTGAGATCCTCAGACTCCATACCCGTGCCCCTGTCACACTGCCGGACCGCATCACCTTTCGGCTCTGCCGGATATTGAAACGATATCACCCCCTCTACGTCAATACCCAATTCAATCATCCCCTGGAAATCACGCCTGAGTCGACAAAATCCTGTGCTATGTTAGCTGATGCGGGCATCCCGCTCGGAAATCAGACCGTCCTGCTCAGAGGGGTCAATGATGATCCGGGAGTGATGAAACAACTGATGCAGAAACTCCTCACCATCAGGGTCCGTCCTTATTACATCCACCAGATGGACCTGGTAAAAGGAACAGGCCATTTTCGCACCCCTGTTCAGAAAGGATTAAACATTATGGCGGGATTAAGGGGGCACACCTCGGGCATGGCAACCCCTTCCTATGTCATCGACCTGCCGGGAGGAAAAGGAAAGGTGGCAGTCCTCCCCGACGGTGTAAGAAGGCAGGGGAATACTCTTTTTCTACGTAATTATCTGGGTGAGATCATCGAATACCCGGATGGCGGAGAATAGGACGAATTTTAGATTGCAGATTCCAGATTGAAAATTCCAAAATCCGAATTTTAAATAAGCACGGGCCGGTTTTTCGTCATCCGCCCCCCAAAAGTTCGGAAACAAGGATTTGACCTCCCAGACACTGTAAAGTTTGGCATTGAGTACTGAAAATCCACGAGGGGCCAATTTGGCAAAGCATGCTCGATTGCAATTAGTAATCGATAGGTGGTCATTATCCTCTGACTTAAAGTTTTGATATGTCTTTCAAATTGAAACCTTTTGGCAGGTGCGGATAGTGGCAAGCTACATTCAGTTTTGGGTAGAAGCAACAATCCCTTTTAAAAAGCGTTTGTCAATTTCCTTTTGTATCGGTTCGATCATCTGCTGCATTCCCCCTTTTACCACCACCTAATCGGCCATGAATTCAGATGACAGATCATCTCTTTTTCAACCCATCAGGTTTCTTGAATTCAACGAAGGTTATCAGGATGTCGATAAAACATCCCTTTTTTTCCGAATCGAAACGATCGTGGAGGTCTTAGGGATATTTGCGCACCGCGCTGGCTGCAATATCGATACATGCCTCGATCAATAACCTTGCTTCAAACGATCTCACCTGGCTCCAGAGAAGTGGCGGAATCCGAGCGATGATCATCAGATGTATGCTGTGATTGCTTTCTCTTGAATATCTGGGATACGAGGACAAAGAGCAGCGGGATGTAAAAGAGGTCGATGAATGTGGCGGAGAGCATCCCGCCGGTAACGGCGGTGCCGATGGCCTTCATAGCACCTGCACCGGCGCTGGAAGCGATGGTCAGCGGCAGGACACCGAAGAAAAAAGCCAGTGAGGTCATGATGACCGGTCGGAATCTCACCCGTACCGCCCCAAGGGTTGCTTCCATCAGTCCCTCTCCTCGTGCGATCCGTTCCTTTGCAAACTGGATAATAAGGATGGCGTTTTTTGTTGTCAGCCCGAGAGTGGTGAGAAACCCGATCTGAAAGTAGACATCATTGTGCAGACCTCGCGACCAGGTGGCCAGCGTTGCACCGAATACCCCCAAGGGCAACATCAGCATATTGGCTATCGGGATCGGCCAGCTCTCATACAGGGCCGCTACGCACAGAAAGATCACGATAATGGAAAAGGCATACAAAAGAGGTGCCTGGGAACTTGACATCCGCTCCTGATAGGAAAGCCCGGCCCATTCAAAACCGATCCCCTGAGGCAATTTCGCGACGATCTCTTCCATCGCTTGCATCGCATCACCGGAACTTTTCCCCGGTGCCGGCTCTCCCCATATGTTCATAGACGGGAAGCCGTTAAAACGCTCCAGCCTGGGAGAACCGGACGTCCAGTGGGCGGAGGCAAAGGAAGAAAAGGGGACCATCTTGCCCGTGGTATTGCGTACGTAAAGCTTCTCTATGTCTTTAGGCAACATACGGTAGGGGGCGTCCGCCTGAAGGAAGACACGCTTGACACGACCACCCTGAACAAAGTTGTTTACATAGGCGCTGCCGAAGGCCCCTGAGATGGTGTTATGGATGGAGGTAATGGGAACCCCAAGGGCGCCGGCCTTTTCCCAGTCCACATCGACCCGGTATTCGGGCACATCTTCCATGCCGTTGGGTCGCACTTTGGCCAGGCGCATGTCTTTTGAAGCCATGCCGAGGAGCTGGTTGCGGGCTGCCATCAGCTTTTCGTGGCCGAGTCCGCCCCGGTCTAGCAACTGCAAGTCGAACCCCGTGGCGTTGCCGAGCTCGATCACGGAAGGCGGCGGGAAGGCGAACACCATGGCATCGCGGATCTGAGAAAAGGCCTTCATGGCCCGCCCCGCAATGGCCTTCACCTTCAGGTCAGACCGATTGCGGAGTTTCCAGTCCTTGAGCTTGACAAATACCATGCCATTGGTCTGTGCCCTTCCCGAAAAACCCATACCCGAGATGGTCATGCATGATTCCACCGCTTCTTTTTCGTTCTCCAGGAAATGGCGCTGTACTTTGTCCACGGCCTTCTGGGTCTGCTCCAGGGTGGAACCCGTCGGTAACATTATTTGGGTGAGCATTATCCCCTGGTCTTCATCTGGAACGTAGGCCGTGGGCAGGCGAAGGAAGAGAACCCCCACAGCAGCCACGATCAAAAGATAAACAACCAGGTATTGCAGTTTCCGAGAAAAGGAGCGTTCGACTGTTTTTACATACCGGTCTCTGATCCGGAAAAAGATGCGGTCAAACCTCGAAAAAAAAGGGCGCAGGAAAGAGATCGCATTCTCCGCCGGTTCATGTTCCGCTTTCACCGGCTTGAGGAGGGTGGCGCAGAGGACCGGCGTCAGGATCAATGCCACAACCACGGACAAGAGCATGGAGGAGATAATTGTCACGGAAAACTGGCGATAGATGACCCCCGTCGAGCCGCCGAAGAAGGCCATGGGACCGAAGACCGCCGAGAGTACAAGCCCGATACCGATGAGGGCGCTCGTGATCTGTTCCATAGACTTCCGGGTGGCTTCCTTCGGCGAAAGCCCTTCCTCGCTCATAATCCGTTCCACGTTTTCCACCACTACGATGGCGTCGTCCACCAGAAGACCGATGGACAGCACCATGGCAAACATGGTCAACATGTTGATGGAGAACCCGAAAAATTTCAGCACCGCGAAGGTCCCCAGGAGCACCACCGGCACTGCGATAGTCGGTATCAGGGTGGCCCGGATGTTCCCCATGAAAAGCCACATTACCAGGAAAACGAGCAAGATGGCCTCCAGAAGGGTCTTGACCACTTCATCAATGGCCACCTTGACAAATGGGGTGGTGTCGTAAGGATAGACGACCTTCATCCCCGGGGGGAAATACCGGCTCATCTCTTTCATTTTTGCTTTGACCGCATCCGCCGTATCCAGGGCATTTGCGCCCGCGGCTTGCCGGATGGCCATGCCGGCTGAAGGTTTACCGTTGTTGAAGACTTCGATATCGTAGGCGTCAGTTCCCAGTTCTGCCCGTCCCACATCCTTGATGCGCACGATGGAGCCATCCAGATTGACGCGGATGGGAATGGTGGCAAACTCATCAGGGGTCTTAAGCATGCTCTGAACGATGATGGATGTGTTCAGACGCTGACCTTTCACCGCCGGCGCCCCGCCGAACTGACCGGCAGAAACCTCCACGTTGTAAGTCCGAAGCGCGGTGATAACATCCTCAACAGTAAGATGGTAATCGGTCAGCCTGTCAGGGTTCAGCCAGATACGCATGGCGTACTGGGATCCGAAGTTTTCCACCTCGCCCACACCAGGCACCCGCGCCAGTACCTTCTCCAGGTTGGATTGGGCATAGTCCCTCAAGTCGTTGCCGTCCATGCTGCCGTCTTCCGAGATCAGGCCCACGATCATCAGATAGTTTCTGGTTGCCTTGCCGACCGTGGCACCCTGGCGCTGGACCACCTCGGGCAGGCTCGCCATGGCGAGCTGGAGCTTGTTCTGCACCTTGGACCAGGCGAGGTCCGGATCGGTCCCCGGGGCAAAGGTCAACTCGACGCGAGAGCCTCCTGCCGAATCGCTGGTAGCGGACAGGTAGAGCATCTTGTCAAGGCCAGTCATCTTCTGCTCGATAATCTGGGTCACGCTGTTTTCCACTGTCTCCGCCGATGCCCCTGGATAAAAGGTCTGAATGTAGATCGACGGGGGTGCGATGGGAGGATACTGCGATATGGGGAGATTATAGATGGCGAGGCCGCCCGCCAGCATTATGATGATGGCAATGACCCAGGCGAATACAGGGCGATCCAGAAAGAATTTCGATAACATCAGGTACCTCCGTCTAATTTGTTTTTGCCGCCGGCTGGACTGTCTTCGCGGCTTCCGGACCATCCTTCCCACCTGCACCAAATGGGACAACCTTTACGGAGGCGCCGGGGTGCACTTTCTGAATACCCTCGACGATCAACTGATCGCCAGGTGCAAGACCTGAGGATACGAGCCATTTGTCGCCGATGGCACGATCGACCGTGATCGTCCGCTGCTGGACTTTACCCTCAGGATCTACGATCAGCGCGACGGGATTGCCCTTGGGGTCACGGGAAACCCCTTGCTGGGGGGCAAGAATTGCATGATCAACCACCCCTTCCTGGACAAGGGCGCGCACATACATGCCAGGAAGAAGAATATGTTTCGGGTTCGGAAAAACCACCCGGAGGATAAACGATCCCGTACTGGGATCAACGGTAACATCGGAAAACTTAAGGGTCCCTTCCAATGGATAGGGTGTGCTGTCTTCAAGAAGCAACTTCACCCGTGCCTGGCCGGGACCGTCGCCTTTGATCCGACCAGTTGCTATGTTCCGTTTGAGTTGCAGGTGATTGGCGCTTGACTGGGTTGCGTCCACATAGATGGGGTCAAGCTGTTGGATGGTCGTAAAGGGGGAACCCTGATGCGCTGTTGCGAGAGCGCCTACGGTGACATTGGATTTGCCGATACGTCCACTTATCGGCGCTGTGATCCGAGTATATTCCAGATTGATTCGGGCCGTTTCTAGCGCCGCTTCCGCCTGCTGGATGGCCGCCTCGGCCGCGGCCACCGCTTCCCGGTCGCTCTTCACCTGCGCCTCGGCGGCCCCTAGCGCGGCCTCGGCCACTTCGGCCTCGGTCACGGCCTGGT
>Ga0315277_10011895_pt1 | contig 10935 bp, 5 predicted proteins | sample YL17G05_15_MG_FD_203695 | JGI IMG/M metagenome (GOLD analysis project Ga0315277, IMG submission 203695) | Sediment microbial communities from Yellowstone Lake, YNP, Wyoming, USA - YL17G05_15 | ecosystem: Environmental > Aquatic > Freshwater > Lake > Sediment | place: USA: Wyoming | collected... | reverse complement strand
AGCGTGTTCTTGAACACCCCAGCCACGAATAGGTCGACGTGGCCATCGTTGTCATAATCCGCGGCCGCCGCGCCCATGGAATAGCCGGAGCCGCTGACGCCAGCCTCTTCAGTCACCTCGGCGAACTTCCATCCACCCAGGTTGCGGTACAGGCGATTGAAATAGCGGGGAGATTCCTTCCGGAGGGAAGGAATCGCGGCCCCGTTGGTGAAGAAGATGTCCGGCAACCCGTCGCCGTTGTAATCAAGAACCGCAATGCCGCCCGGCATGGTTTCGATGAGGTGTTTCTGCGGGGTGGGGGAGTTCTCCAGGACGAAATCGAGACCCGCCGCCTTCGCCAGGTTGCGGAATTTGATGGGAGAAACTTCCGGGGCGGCTTTGGTCACGGAGCTGGAATGCGAGGCAAACAAGAGGAGGCACAGCCCCCCTAACGCCGCGAGAACCTGCCAGGAACGAGGCTTACGGGACAGTGATCTTCGGAGCGAGCGATGCTGCACAAATCCTTCAACCTGCGCATTCGTGCCATCGACCTTTGGCTCCAAGGTCTCGGCCGCCGTTGCACCGGTCATGCGCCCTAAGATATGCAACTTGCGTCCTGATGGGCGTAAGGACTGTACTCCCTCAATCAACTAGCTGTCTAGGGGCAGGCAGAACAAGTGAATACTCACCGATGGAGTTCTTCCGCTCGCCATTGGTAAGGCTAATGGACGCTTGGTGCAACCCGACCAAAGCCACGATGGAAGGAACATCGGAAGGCATGGACATAGATTCTGCCCTCGGATGAAAGGCAGTCGCCGCGTTTACGCTCCGGAAGTCATTTGCGGTCTTTGGGGTTCTCCGGAGAGGCCCCAATGCCCCCTGTGCTGCTCATGGAAGCACGCTGCACTGCCAACCCGAGTGTTAATTGCGTTCGGTGACGGTCAAGAGTATATTTTGGGTCGGCGGGAAGTGGATAATGGAAAATTGCAGTTTATTCATAGATGTAATCATCGCAGGGGGGGGGATTTTGGGAAACCGCCTCAGGCCGCGTCCCGGAGGTTTGCAAACGGACCCGCGGACGCCGGTGAACGATGCTCAAACAGTGACCACCCTTTCAATCAGACCTTACTGCCGTGGTTGGATGCTTCCCGCCCTGATTCTTCTGGGGGTGGCGGCCGCTTTGCCCAGCCCGGGGGGGGAGGGCGACCTGCCCAACGTGGTGGTCATTACGATTGACACGGTGCGGGCTGACCACCTGGGCTGTTACGGTGATCGCGCTATTCAGACGCCCAATATTGATGCCCTGGCGAGTGCCTCCGCCCGCTTCACTCATGCCTTTACGCCGGTGCCTATTACCTTGCCTTCTCACTCCGCGCTGTTCACGGGAAGTTTCCCCGTGGCGACGGGCATGCACGACTTCGGCGGCAATAAGCTCCCTGCGTCCTCAATCACCCTCGCCAAGGTTCTCCGCGACCACGATTACTCGACCGCCGCCTTCCTGGGCGCCGCAGTGTTGGACTCTCGCTTCGGACTGAATCAAGGTTTTCAAACCTACTTCGACCACTTCGCCTTCAGCCGTCTGGACGACCTGCTCAAGCGGCCGGGCGACCAGGTCGTGGATAACGCGCTGGGGTGGCTCAAAACCTATCCTCGCCGGCCTTTTTTCCTCTGGGTGCATCTCTATGATGCGCATTACCCCTATACCCCGCCGGAGCCTTTCGCCAGCCGCTATCGCGGGCGGCCTTACGATGGCGAGATTGCTTTTGTCGACGTTCAGGTCGGCAGATTGATGGCTTTCCTGAAAGACTCGGGAGCGTTTACGCATTCTCTTATAGTGCTCGCCGCCGACCATGGAGAGGGACTCGGCGAGCATGGTGAAAGGACACACGGATTCTTCGTTTATAATTCCACGTTGCACGTGCCGCTGCTCATCAAACTACCCGGAGCAGCGCCCACCACGATCGAGTCCGAGGTGTCGCTGGTGGATGTGATGCCCACAGTGCTCCAGGCACTGCGGTTGCCGATTCCTCCCACGGTCCAGGGTCGCAGCTTGCTCAGCGAAGTTGTGGGCAAGCCCGCGTCGAGCAAATCCAATCTGTACGCCGAGACTTATCTTCCCCTCCTGCACTTTCGCTGGAGCCAGTTGCGCGCGCTCCAGTCTGCCCGCCTGAAGTATATTGAGGCACCACGCCCTGAGCTCTACAACATACGCGTAGACCCGCACGAGACGAAAAACCTGTTGCCGGGGAATCAGGCGCTTGCGCACGACCTGAAAGACCGATTGCAGAGCCTTTTGCGGCGCTACACGCCGGATATCCCGGATGGAACGAAGGAAACCGAGCCCACCGACCCCATGCTGGCCGACCGCTTGCGCTCCCTCGGCTATGTTGCGATTTCCGCTGGCCGCTTTTCCGATGCGACCGGGAAATTGCTCAGTGACCCGAAAGACCACATTCGGGTTTACGAACTTTTCTCGGAAGCTATGGACGACGGTCAGGATGGCCGCTACACGGAAGCGCTGGAGAAGCTCCACGAGGCCGAGGCCATCGAACCCGATTTATTGGCGATCCGATTCCTCCAGGCCCTCGAATACTACCGGCTAAAGGATTATCCCCACGCCATCGAGGGGTTCAAGTCCGCTCTTAAACTGGACCCCAAGTACGCGTATGCCGCTTATTACCTGGGATTGACTCAGGCGGAAACCGGTGACCTGGACGCCGCGCGCGCCTCCCTTCAGCACGCGCTGGAACTCGACCCTGCGAATTTTGTCGCGGCTTATGACCTTGGCACGCTGGAAGTGAAGCAAAACCGCGTGCAAGAGGGAGTGCACCACTTTGAGCAGGCCGCACAAATCAGCCCGAGCTTTGCACAGGCTTTCGAAGCTCTCGGCGAGGGTTACCTGTACCTCCACCGCAACGACGACGCGACCCGCGCGCTCGAGCGCGCCGTGGCCATTGCGCCGAATTTTGCACAGGCACACTACAACTTGGGTCGCGCCTATCAGGCCGTAGGGCGCCCGGCCGACGCGCAGAAAGAATTCGCCCGCGCGCAGGCCCTTGGCGCTCCCTGACGCACGACCATTACCTGCCTTGGCCGTATTTACAAAGGTCCTGGACGAGCCACTTACGCGCACCAGTCGGATGTTGTGTTTGGATACCCGTGGGACGGCTGGAATCGTGATCACTCTGGCCAACAGCATTCCTGTCTACAAATTGATGAAGGACATGAACCCCAGCTCTTAGGTTTGAAGGCAGCCTACCGCTGTGGGATGCTCCCCGCACGGTCGCCGGGACTCCGCGGGGATGATCGCCCCCGCCGCGCGCCGCTACAGGCGTCGAATTGTGTGTAATCGCTTGCTCAGCGTACGGGCACTCCCTCGGCTGGAACAGCGGGGCGGCATAAGGGCAACGTTTCGGTGCTTGGCCTGGGGAAAAAGGCTAAAGTCGCTTTAAATCCAATACAGATGGAGGAAATGACTATTTGGCTTTCTCCAAAGAATATGCTTGACAGGTGTGCGCAATGGATGTATGAGTAGCGCGTGATTTAAGTAAACGCTTACACTTGATCGCCGCAGACTTCGCGTGTAAGGCAGCCCGGCAATAGGGTGGTGGCACTGATGCTATGGGTTGGAAAAGGAGGCTGTCGCAGCCACACAGCTTGCTGGTAACGGGCGTGTGGACCACGCGGAGAAGGCTTGGGCGCATCAAATGTTGACGACAAACACATCTCAACTGGAAGTCCCATCTCGCCTCCCAGAGGGGCGGCTCATGTCGGGCCTTGGGACAATTCAATCAGATTCATATTAGGAAGGAGGCGTCAGAGATGAAACACTTCATGCGAAATTGGCTGTGGGCTGCGACCGCGGTGCTGCTGATCTGCGGGTTCGCGTCCCAGGCAAAGGCACAGGTAACTTATGCCTCCATCGTCGGGAACATTCGCGACTCATCAGGTGCGGCGATGCCCGATGTGGCTGTAACAATTACCAATCAAGCCACGGGGATACAACTCAAACAACCCACCAATCCTGTGGGCGCTTACGCCTTCACGACGCTGTTTCCGGGCGTTTACAGGATTCACGCGGAGATGAAGGGGTTTCAATCGATTGACATGGAGAACATACAGATCCAAGTCACCCAGACGGCGCGTTACGACCTCACCATGCAGGTTGGAGCATTAACGCAGACGGTTGAGGTCAATGCCTCGGCGCCCGTTTTGGCGACCGACAAGGCAGACATCGGCAATGTCGTGACCAACACACAAGTTCAGAGCCTGCCCCTCAACGGCAGGAATTATATGCAACTGGCAGCCTTGACCAATGGGGTCATCCTGGGGGCCTGGAGTAATTGGAACGTTGAAGGCGGGGGACCGAATATCATCAGTGAAGGGGGACGTATCACCCAGAACAGCTTCTTGGTGGACGGCGTGGAGACCCGCACACAACGCGAGGGCGGTTATGGGCTGAATCTCTCGGTTGACGCGATTTCCGAATTCAAGCTCATGCAGAACTCGTTTGACGCGCAGTACGGTCGAGGCACTGCTATCGTCAATGCCGTCATAAAATCAGGCGGAAATGCCTTTCACGGCACCGCATTCGAATTTGTTCGCAACGATAAACTGGATGCTCGCAATGCATTTGATCTAACCGGTGTCAAGCCACCGCTGCGGATGAACCAGTTCGGCGGGAGTATAGGAGGGCCGATCAAGAAGAACAAGGCCTTCTTCTTCTTTGACTATGAAGGACAAAGGGTTCGTAACGGTGTCACTCTGTATTCAAACGTGCCCACTAGCGCCATGAAGGAGGGGAATTTTGCCGGCATGGCAACCGTCACGGATCCGGAAACGGGGCAGCCGTTTCTTAACAATCAAATCCCCACCGACCGCTTTACTACATTTGCCAAAGCCGCGATGCCTTATTATCCCGAGCCGAACAGTACAGTGCTTCCCAACCTCAACTACCAGGCAGTGAAAAGTTATCCGACCACCATGAACCAGTATATTACCCGGCTGGACTACGACCTGAGTCCCACGGACCGTATCAGCGGGCACCTCATTTTCTTCCGGTACCAGTGGATCAATAACCTGTGGGGGGGACCGCTGCCCTATAACGGGTTTTCGGGTCACTCCTTTGTCATGCCTAACCTCGCCGGGCAATGGACGCACCAGTTCTCCCCCACCCTGCTGAATGTCTTTCAATTCGGCTATAGCCATGACAACACGTTTACGGGATATGACCAAATCGCCAGCTCGGACTTGACCCAGCAATTTGGGCTTACGAACCTATCCCCGGAACCCGATGCCTATGGAGTTCCTAACGTGGGGATCAGCGGCTTTGGCACTATCGGGAGCCAGGCATGGGTACCCAACGGAGCGCTCGATGAAGCGCGCCAGTTCAGCGATCAACTGACCTATATGAAGGGCCGGCACACAATGGGCTTCGGGGCCGATTTGCGGCTCTTGACCTACAATGACCTCGGCTATGCGACTCAGGTTGGGTACTATAACTTCTTTGGTAGCTACACGGGAGTTCCCTTCGGAGACTTTCTGTTGGGAATTCCCCAGGATGCTTTCGCCGACCAGAAAACTGCAAAAAGTTTCTCCCTGCCGACTTCGAATGGAGAGTTTTCGTTCTACGGTCAGGATTCGATACGGGCCACCCGGAGTCTGACTGTAAACGTCGGCCTCCGTTGGGAAATCGTGCAGTTTCCCAAGCAGGCCAACAATGAGTTCGCTTCCTGGAACTTCCAAAAAGGAACGCTCGACTTTGCGGGGAAAGGGCTTCCGGAGAGGGTCGTCTCGACACAGTACACCAATTTCGGACCGCGGCTCGGCCTCGCCTATACTCCCTCCTTCTTGAAGAAGACCGTGTTCCGCGCCGGTTCGTCGATTATGTACGGAAACTTCCGGCAGTGGGAAGTTGCCCTCCTCCACTTTAACGCTCCGTACATATTCGACAACTTCAAATGGAACAATTATTATCCAGCAACATATCCCAACTATGACTTCACCACCGCAGATTTGTGGCCTCCGGTGAACGCCGATCTGAGCACCATCGACTTCCGGAACATTACGGTCAACTACCAGAATCCCGGCAAGCGAGTCCCCGTCACCTACCAATGGAACGCCAATATTCAGCACGAGCTCCTGCCCAACCTTCTGCTGGAGGTTGGATACGTTGGGAATCGCGGCATACACCAGCCCAACCGGTATGATGCCAACCAAGCGAGACTTCTTACCCTCGAGGAACTGGCGAGTCCGAATCCTCCTTCCATTCAGGCCCGGCGCCAATACCAGAATCTGGGATTCGCGAGCGGGAACGAATCCGACGCCTGGACCTCCTACAATGCCTTGAACGTTCGCCTGGAACGCCGCTTTTCGAGCGGGTTCGAGCTTCTGGGTGTTTACACTTATTCGAAATCGTTGGGCATTTGGGACCACGACAACTTTACCGTGCCGAACGCTTATAACTTGAAGCAGATGTACGGGCCAATCAACGACTCCCCGCACGTGGCAACCATCAGCTACATTTACACCCTCCCATTTGGTCCCGGGAAGAGATTCCTGGGGAACACGCGGGGGGTTGCCAGTCGGCTGGTGGGCGGCTGGCAGATAAACGGGATAACCTCCTTCTATGCGGGCTTCTCAATGAACCTCGAAACAGGCGTGAGCAACCTTTTGGGGAATCGCGGCAGCAATGTGCCGATCCGCTTAGCCAACGGAAATCTCCCCTCGGGAGAGAGGACTGCTGGCAGATGGTTTGACACCTCGGCATTCGTTGATCCTCCCACGGGGGTGTTAGGCAACACGAGTCCTGGAGCAGTATGGGGGCCGGGGAGCCAGAACTGGGACCTTTCCATCTTCAAAAATACACAAATCACCGAGCGCACGACGCTCCAGTTTCGTTGTGAAATGTTCAACTCCTTCAACCACGTCAATTTGTCGAATCCGAACACGAACTCTAGCAGTCCAAGCTTTGGACAGATCTCGGGAGCCAATACGGCGCGCCAGATCCAGTTTGGTTTGAAATTCCTGTTCTAGACCGGCTTCCGGAGTGGGTGGCGCAAGCCACCCGCTCTTCTTCCACATTTGGGCGTCCGCAGGCGCGGCACTACCGCAGGCGGCGAGAGCTGTCTGAGTGTATCGCCATCAGAATCCTCACCCGAGCTTATGTGCCCCTCATGTCAATTCATAATCCCTGGGCGAATGCCCATGGAAGAAATGGAGATTCCATCCTATGCTGAAAATCCCTGAAACTTCTCGTAGAGAATTCCTGAGCACCAGCGGAAAGCTGGCCATGGGGGAGGCCCTTCTTACCCTGGCACCGACGCCAGCCGACGGACTGCCACCGGAACCTGTGGCTGGCCCCGCGAATACTTTGGCGAAATCCCAGCTTAAAGTTGGTGAGTACTTCTTTGGCGCCGACGTTTACCCGGAGCTACAGACCCACGCGGAGTGGAATCAGATGCTAGACCACTTCCAGCGGGCGCAGATGAACGCGGTACGGGTTTCTGAGTCGTCCTGGGGAAATCTAGAAACTGCCTCAGGGAAATACGATTTCGGTTGGCTGCGTGATTTCCTGGACGATTTGGAGCGGCGGAAAATGAAGGCGATTCTGGGCACAGGGTCGTACGTCCCCCCGCAATGGCTTGCTGCCGGCAACCCGGATATCCTGGCGCAACTTCATCCCGGGGTGAAGGCGCATCCCATGGCGCGGCATGCGCCCTGTCTTAATCATCCGTTATATCGGAGCGTCCTGCGCGAATACATCCTGGCCATGGGGAAAGCCTTCCAAGAGCACCCCACGGTCATAGCGTGGCAACTCGGGAACGAGCAGGAAGGCGCCGTCACCCGGCTCTGTTACAATCCTGCTTGCGAGAAAGCCTGGAGGGAATGGCTGAAGAAGACTTATCGCACGCCGGAGGAGTTCAATCGCCGCCTCAGTCTGGTCAGTTGGGGCATGAAGGTCCGATCGCTGGATGAAGTGCCTCAGCCGGGTGAAGGGGTGGAGGAGAGCGGTAAGGAAATCGCGGCGCTCAGCTTGGCGCACCGCCACTTCCGCCGGGATGTCCTGTTGGGATTTTTCGCCATGCAAGCTGAGGCGCTTCGGGAAGCTGGCGTGAAGCAGTGGATCATTACCGATTGGAACACGGAGTGGGACGCGGTGGCGGACGATCCGCAAGCCGGCGAAATCATGGATGTCGCGGGTTTGAACTACTATCAGCCTTGGGCTGACAATGCGGAATACTGGCCGGACTTGACCTGGCACCAGGACATGCATCGCTCCGCCTATGGACGCGAACATTTCATCACTACGGAAACCCGTTTCGGCGTGATGGGTGGGACTGCCATCTGGGATCCGTTTCCTTCGCGCGAACAATTCCTAATGTATGGACTGCAGGCGGCCGCTTTCGGAACCTGCGGGTTGTTCTACTGGACCGGCAACCGTTGGCGAGGAGGCCATTGGCCGCATTGGGGTGGGCTACTCGACTGGTCAGGCCATCCGGAGCCGGACTTCGATTGGGCGGTGGAGTTGGGGCAGATCTTCCAGAAGTGGGGGAAGCACCTCATCGATAACCCGGTGAAGGCCACTGCCGTTGCTCTTACCGACTTCGAGCAGCGCGCCGCCCTGGAAATATATCCCCACATCAGGCCCAGCCCCGCGGTATTGCCGCAAAGCTTCGACGCGTTGCACCGGCTCGGTATCGGCGTCGACAGCATGAATTTTCCCAAGGCGGCCAGCGCTTCCAATCTGATGAAGTACTCGCTGGTATTGGTGCCCGCCGCAACGGCTTTGGATAATGCCAAGGTCACCGCCGCTCTCCAGGACTTCGCCCAGGGCGGAGGGGTCGTGGTAATTACTCCTTTCACCGCCTACATGGACGAGAATGGAATATTCCGAGGTGACGGGTTCGCCGCGAACCTGCGAGAACTTACCGGCGGTCTGGTGCGGACCATCCGCTGGATGGGCCTGGAGGCAGTGGGCCAGAGGAAGGACCCGGAGGTAGAGTGGAAAGGCGGAGGAGTGGCGGGGATATCTCCGGTGGGTTTGGAAGGCTATTGCGAGTTAATGGAAGTCGATCCCGGGGTGGAGATCATCGCGACATTCAAAAGCCGCCAGCCGATTCTGCATGGCAAGCCCGCCGTGACCCAGAGGAGCCTCGGGCGCGGGGCAGTGGTCAAATTAGGCTTCTGGCCGGGTGACGACAGCTTCTTGCGCCTGATTCGGCAACTCCTCCCGGACAGCCAGACCTTGCTGGCGGCGCCGTTACCGGCAGGCGTGTTGGCAGTTCCACACTCGGATAACAGCCTGTTCATCGTGAATACCACGCGACAGGAAATGCCCGTGCAGCTTGCGCGCGGGGCAAAGGACCGGCTCTCCGCAGCCGCCCTGAGCGGGACCACCAAACTCGACCCCTTTCAGGTTTTGTGGCTGGAGTAATAGACCAAGTGTAGTGCCCAGGAAATGGCTGGACAATGCGCCTTCACGTAGCGCCGGCATCCTGCCGCCGGTTCGGGCGAGGGCACTTGGCGCGGGGACGCCGGAAATGCGCTCCCCGTCGTAACGGTGTTTGACGAGCTCACACGAAAACAGGCATAGGCACCTTTAATGATAAACCGCACCGGAGTATGAAGTCTCTATCGAGGCTACCGGATAACCCATGGTGAAAGAACCCGTAAAGTACCCTTGGGAATATAGCGGACTGTAAAACTCGAGTTCGACAGCCTTGACATGTCAGAGCGAGTGTCCGCGCGAAGGCGCTGCAACAACGGATAGCTAAGGAGCAGGACCACAATGAAGCACAGGGACAGAGTTCTTATGGCGCTCAATCACGAGCAACCGGACCGGTGTCCGATGCAGATCAGTTTCACTCCGGAGTTTGCTTCCCGGCTCCGCCTGGACATGCTTAAGAAGGAGGGGGCTGCGCACAACCCCCACGGCGGGGGAAATACGTATGAGCTGGAACGCGCTCTCGATGAAGATATGCTCCTGACCTCGGTGGGTTGGGCGAATAGCTACTACCAGGAAGCGGGCAATTACACCGACGAATGGGGCATTGAGTGGAAGCAATGTGAGTACACCACCCCTTACGGCAAAGGAAGCTACACGGAGATGGCCACACATCCCCTCGCCGACGATGCGGCGCTGGAAACTTACCGCCCTCCGGACCCCACCCGCCCGGAACTCTACCAGGACGCGGCGCGCACTCTGCGGGACTTCCAGGATGAATACTGGATTGTTGGCGTCACCGTGACGACGATCTTTGAATGCGCCTGGGGATTACGTGGGCTGGAGCAAATCCTGATGGACTTCGCGCTCAATCCCGAGATCGCGGAGAGGATTCTCGATATTCCCTATCAATACCATTTGACTGCCGCCAAGCGGCTTGTGCAGATGGGCGTAGACATGGTCTGGACGGGTGACGATGTGGGCGGGCAAAACGCCATGATCATCTCCCCGGACTGCTGGCGCAAATTCCTTAAACCGCGCATGGCGAATTTCATTGCCGAGCTGAAAGCCCTCAATCCGCGCGTAAAGGTTGCCTATCACTCCGATGGAATGATTATCCCGATTATTCCGGAGCTGATCGAGATCGGCGTGGATGTCCTGAACCCGATTCAACCCGCCTCCATGGACCCCGCCGAGATCAAACGGCAATTTGGGAAAAGGCTTTGTTTTTGGGGGTCCATCGACGAGCAACACACTTTGCCCTTTGGGACGCCCGCAGAGGTTGGCCAGGAGGTCGCGGAAAGGCTCAAAACCATTGGCAAGAACGGCGGCCTGGTCCTGGCCCCCACACACCACGTGCAACTGGACACGCCCATGGAGAACTTCTGGGCCATGGTGCATACGATTGCGGAGACTCCTTATAGCAGCCTGCGAAATTAGCGTCCGGCGTTGCCGCCTCAAGGCATCGAGTGCTGCGAACCCGACTCAATCAACCGGCCGGCGCAAAACCG
>Ga0315277_10011890_pt1 | contig 10936 bp, 14 predicted proteins | sample YL17G05_15_MG_FD_203695 | JGI IMG/M metagenome (GOLD analysis project Ga0315277, IMG submission 203695) | Sediment microbial communities from Yellowstone Lake, YNP, Wyoming, USA - YL17G05_15 | ecosystem: Environmental > Aquatic > Freshwater > Lake > Sediment | place: USA: Wyoming | collected... | reverse complement strand
AGGCAGGTCTGACAAGAATCCATACAGGCATGGAGAGCGGATCGGCAAGGGTGTTGCAGATGATCAAGAAGGGGATGACACCCGAGGAAGTGGTTACTGGGGGCAGGCACGTGATGGAAGCGGGGATAGAGCTTTCTGAATATATTATGCTAGGCGTCGCCGGCCAGGAATTGAGCGAGGAGCATGCCATAGAGACGGCAAAGTTGCTTAACCTCGTCCGTCCCCATTTTATAAGGGTGAGAACCTTTGCCATGCATCCCCAGTCGCCCATGCAGAAGATGGTCCAAGAAGGGACGTTCGTACCCCTGAGGGACGACGAAATCATTGCTGAAATACGTCTCCTCGTTAATTACCTCGACAGTATGCATAGCTATTTCTCGTGTAACGATTTCAGTCTGAACCTTCTCATGCAAGTGGATGGTTTTCTGGACGAGAAGAAAGAATATATGCTGAAAGAACTCGATACCTTTCTTTCCATGACAACGAGACAGAAACAGGTCTATACCCTGCTCCACTATGCCGGTTACAGTCGCTATCCTTTAAACGTCGTCTACGATCAGAATGTCCTGGATCAGGTAGTGCCAGAGATAGAAAAAATAGAGAGGAGCGGCATAGAACATGGGTTCGACGAGTACCTACGGATGCTAAAAACCTACCAACTCCCCCAGCCTCAGACTGACAATTGGTGTTAGAAAGATAAGGATAGAAGACATGGGCAGGAGGAAGCCACTTGTCCATGAGGCATTTCATCCGAGTCCAGATCAGCGATGTTTGTTGCTCCGGTATCTCAATACTTTCCATCATAGATTTACTTGCATTTAGTATCAAAAATATTCTTGACAAAAGATTATTTAAATTATACTCTTTTTAAAAGAGTATAATGGCGAGGAGTTTCCATGGCAAAATACTTGAAGAAAATTCAAGTGTTACTGACCGAACAACAGTTGAAAGACCTCGAAGAGATTGCCTCAAAGAATCATAAAAAGCTCGGTACCCTCGCCCGTGAAGCTATCGAAGAGTACCACCTCAAGAAAAAGAAGCAACAGGAAATTGCCGAAGCCGTGGACCGGCTCCTATCACTTCCTGAAATTCCAGCCCCCGATGATTATCAGAAATGGGAAGCCGAATATCTTGAGGGGAAGTATTCATGTCGATAAGTGCGCCGCAAGTCTTGTTTATCGATGCCAATCTGATCATGTATTCTATCGGCAGCCCGCATCCTCTTCGTGAACCCTGCAAGAAAATCCTTGAAAAAATCAAGTCTCGAGAAATTCTCGGCGTAACGAATACAGAAGTCCTTCAGGAGATCCTCTATCGGTTTTTCTCAATAGAAAGAAGAACACTCGCTGAAATCGCCTATCAATCGATGATCGAATTATGCACAGATATTTTTCCGGTAAGGGTTGTGGACACAGATAAGGCCCTTGAGATTTTAAAAAGGGTCAACGGAATCACATCCCGGGATGCGGTCCATGCCGCCACCATGATCCATAACGGAATAAAAGAGATCATCTCCACTGATCCTCACTTCGACCTCATTCAAGAAATCAAAAGAATCGACCCAATAAAACTTAGTTGAATCGGTCATTATACACTGCCGAGAGTTATTTGCGAGATCAATTTGAATTTAGTACCATCACTTGAACTCCGATCTCTTCCCCTGCCATTCTGAACGGAACCATGCACCGGATGGTGTTCAGGGTGAAGCGAGGGATCTAAAAAATTCTTGACTTTTATCTTCCATTGGATTTATAAATACACAAATGAATTTAAAAACCATTGGAGGTAATTAGATTGAATAATTCTTTCAATTCCAAGACGGTTTCGAAAATCATTGGGATTCCTGTAAGGGTCATTGATTATTGGGACCGGACTAACTTCATTAAGCCTTCAATTAATGAAGCCTCCGGGTATGGGTCCATGAGGCTATATTCCTTCTCGGATCTCATCCAGTTTAAGGTAGCCAAATTTTTAAGAGATCAGGGTTTATCGTTACAGAAAATACGAAAGAGTCTTAATTATCTAAGGAAACATATACCAGAGATTGAGAAACCATTGGCCCAATTGAGATTTTTAACAGATGGGGAAACGATCTTTATACTTACGAATAAAGATAGAGAGATTATTGATACCCTGAAAAAAGGACAGTATGTCTTTTCCATTGCAATTGGGGAATTGATAAACGATCTGAAAGGGAAGACTTCCAAGATGACGATGGATAGGGTCTACAGGGTCAATGTGTCTAAAAGAAGATTTAATGTTGTTCTCCATCCGGACCTTGAGGATGGAGGCTACTGGGTGGAATGTCCGGAGCTCCATGGATGCTCATCCCAGGGGGATAGTGTTGAAGAAGCATTAGATATGATCAGGGACGCCATTAAAGGTCATCTCGAAGTTGAGGAGGAGTTAAAGAAAGAAGTGCCTCGCAAAAGGAAAGCAGCCTAAATGGCAATCCTCCATAACCTTAAGCCCGAAAAAGTGGTCAAGGCTTTTGAAAGAGCGGGGTGGATAAATAAAGGGCAAAGAGGAAGTCATGTTAAACTTGTCAAACAAGGAAACCCGAATATACTTTCAATCCCTGTCCATAAAGGAAAGCCTATAAAAATCGGCCTTTTAAAAAACCAGACAAGAAAATCGGGTTTAACAGAGGAAGAATTTTTAAAATTACTTTAGGTCATCAACAACCGGAAGTTAATGGTGAGAGGAACAAATATGTAGAACTTAAGTGATGACCAATTAAAGCGCCAGGATTTTGTTGACAACGGAATCTATGATCTCGTGAAACGACTTATTCCTTCAACAAAAGAGATAGAATGAAACATAGAAATGATCGGAGATATCAGAGATACAATCCAACATTGGCTTGTCGATAAATATACAATCGTTGATGAGTTGGAATTTTATCCCTGATGAAAATAGAAGCACGAGAATCCTATAATAAATCAGTTGATGTTTTTGTACAAATTGGTAAACTCTTGATGTAAGCCCAAGCAAATACTTTGTAAAACCGAGGGACTAAAAAATAAGGCGAGTAGAGGAAATGCCGATGCCCTCTAAAGAACGGGAAGATATAATCGGAAAGTGGTCCCTGAAAAAACTTGAACTCTTACGTGTTTGTATCATTCCACTATGACATTCAAACATCTCGTCGGAAAATCAACCCTTAAAGAAGGAATTACTATTCACAAGAACTTTGAGAGCTTTTTCGAGAGCCCTGATTTAGGTCAGAAAAAGGATATCACACTTCTCTATGGCCATAGTCAATCGGTACAGGTAGTGCTTCGAAAATTGAACAATGTGCGCAAGCATGTCCAGATTAAGTACACGAATAAAACTCAGGCGTCTTTTGTTGATTGGCTAAACAACATGTTTGCTGAGACAAGAAAAGGAACCATAGGCGAATTCTTGGAGATTGAGAAAATATCCCCGGATGTTTTCAAGCTAACAGCCATTACTAAAGATATGGCGCACAATGCAAAATTATATATCGCCGATTCTATGTATCACAAGGCTGATAAAGAAAGTTTATCCCATAATGATTCTTTTGTTGAAGTGGAAAAGATAATTAAAGGAATAAGTTTCAAAGTTGACGAAGGGCAAGCTTACTATAACCGGGAAATTGAAAGGGCATTTTCCTCGTTGAGTTGGCAAAAAGAAGGAAAAGCAATTCCAGAGCTTGACTTGAGGTATGATTATAGAAAGGCTGCAGTTCAGGTTGAAGTTGAATTTGGCAATGCGAGGTCATACTACCAAGATTATATAAAATTCATGCTTTCCTATTTCTCTAAGCAGATCCATTTAGGAACGCTGATAACTCCAACTTTAGGATTCGCAAATATGCTGTGTGAGATCGGCAAACAAAAGGCGTTACAACGGGGACGAAAGACGTACTCCGGAATGATGCATTTTGAAAAAGCTTTCAAGGAATTCCAGTATCTGAAGCCGATCTTTGATATTCCTATCGTAATACTTGGGATAGATATCTCTCCGTTATGACAATATCCGCCGGTTGGAGGGGAACGGAACCCAGACTCTTAAACAACTTGACAATTGAGGCGCTGTTTTTACTACCGTAAAATACGGAAAAACAAATTTAGGCAATTTTGCATTATTTGTATTTGTTTCGTTAGTAAATAAACAAGCATTATTTTTTCCCTTTTCTTACCTTCGCTCACTCCTTCCAAGTCTTTTCCAAAACCCTCTCCGCTCCAAATCATTCCTCACTTCAAGAGGCTGAGTTTTTAATTTGGATTTCAGCCAATTTGGGAATTTAAGAACAAGCAATAGAAGTATTTCCCCGCTACTTGGCTCGACCGTTATACGCAAATTAATTTCATTGCCCCTTATCTCCTTCCATACATATCACCATACTTTTATATTGCATTTTAATTTATAAAGTCGTATTATTTTTAGGTGCCAAAGACCCTCTTTGAATGGGATGAGGACAAAGACAAAGAAAATCAAAAGAAGCACAGTGTTTCTTTTGCTTTAGCGCAATACGCTTTTCTTGACCCTCACCGTGTTGTTGCAGAAGATATAATCCATAGCAGAGAGGAGGAAAGATTTTATTGCATTGGTCGTGTTGGAGACGATGTAATGACCGTTCGATTCACATACAGGGGGAATGTCATCCGCATTTACGGCGCGGGGTATTGGAGAAGAGGGAGGAAGATCTATGAAGAACAAAATAAAATATACTGACGAACCAATGGGGGAATTGAGAGTCGTAAAAGATTTTCTCCCCCCACCAGATCAGTTAGTCTTTAAAGAAGAAAACGTTAAGATAACCATCTCTTTGAAAAAATCGAGTGTGGAATTTTTCAAGAAAGAAGCACAAAAGCACCATACATCGTATCAGAAAATGATCAGGCGGATTATAGATTGGTATGCTTCACAGTATCAAAAGAGTGCCTAACGCGACATCGAAAAAACATGCCGTGAGCTTCCAACGGCGGTTGTTAAGAAATATGAGGTCTGGAAGGACATTGTGTTCAGGCATGGTCCGGAGAAATTAAGGGAGTTTCCGGGGTTCCATGATGAAAAACTTAAGGGAAAACGCGAGGGACAGCGCTCATCGCGTTTGAGCTTACAATACAGGGTTATCTATGCCGTAGAGCAGGACATTGTTACGGTTTTTGTTTTGGAGATTACACCACACAACTATTAGGAGGACTTATGAGAACTCGTGGACAAGCTCAATTTGTACCAGCAAAAGCGCATGCTAAACTGACGACCGGTGAGGTCATACGAAAGCTTCGTAAGTTAAAAGGCTGGACCCAGGCGGAACTTGCCAGGCGTTCGGGCATCAGCCCAACCAATATTAGCCTCTTAGAAAACGAAAAAGTAGAAATTGGCAAAAAGCGTGTAGAACAGTTAGCAAAAGCTTTTGACATCCATCCCGCTATTATCATGTTTCCTGAATACGAGGCTAAAGAAATTCAAAAGGCGGCCTAATGATGGCGGCCGTATAATCCCAAATGAGTTTGGGGTCAGGGATCGATAATAAGGTATTTTCTCTTATCTTGCCTCCGCTTACACATTCTCAATCTTTTTCCAAAACCCTCTCCGCTCCAATGATTTCACACATCAGTCAATGTAAAAAAATGGGGTAATCTTAGGAATGATATCTTATAATTTACGAAATTCTTTATATAAAAGATGAAGAGAGTTAGCCGAAGGGATTTTTTAAAGTATACCGGAATGGCCGGTGGGGCTTTATTTTTAGATATGAATGGAGGGATAGCTATGTCCAACACAAAGAGCCGTGTTGCATTGGTGAAGACCGATGATCGGAAAAGAGGAGTCAAGACCTCTTTGAAAGCACTTCATCTCAACCCTGTCAAAGGGAAAGATGTCTTGATCAAACCCAATTTCAATACCGCAGATATCACGCCAGGCTCCACGCATAACGACACATTAGTTGCCTTAGTCGAAGAGATCTGGGAGATGGGGGCAAGATCGATCAGCCTCGGAGAGAGAAGCTATCCACCTACCCGTGAGGTGATGGAGAAAAAAGGGATTTTGCCCATTCTGGACAAATTGAATGTAAAGGTCATTGATTTTGATAATCTTGAGGAGAAGGATTGGGTGTTATTCAAACCCAAGAAGAGCCACTGGCCGAATGGGTTTAGGATCGCGCGGCCCATTCTTGATTCAGAGTGTCTAATCTCTACCTGCTGCCTGAAGACCCATCAGTATGGAGGAATCTTCACCCTGTCGCTGAAGCTCCATGTGGGTGCTGTTCCTACCTCCCGTCATGGATACGATTACATGCGGGAGCTTCACGGTTCTCTCCATCAACGAAAGATGATTGCTGAGATCAACGAACCTTTTCAACCTGTTCTTGTCATCCTTGACGGAATCGATGCCTTTGTGGACGGGGGTCCCATGACTGGAAAGCGTGCAAAAGGGGAGGTCTTCCTTGCCTCTCAGGATCGGGTGGCTATGGATGCCGTCGGAGTGGCCATTTTAAAATTTCTCGGAAGCAACGAAAACATCATGAAACCGAAGATCTTTGATCAGGAGCAGATTGCAAGGGCAGTGGAGCTTGGTTTGGGGGCATCGTCTCCCTCAGAGATCGAGGTGATACCTGCCGATGAAAATAGCCAGGACTACCGGGATCGGGTTTTAGAGATATTGAAGAAGGGATGATAATATAGAGTCCTTCCTTAATCCTAAAGGAGACTTTTGAGCATGGAATATTATGACGCGCATATTCATTTCTTTTATAACTGTTCTTTACACGAACTCCAGCAAAAAATTGGGCTTTTAGAAAAGACCGGTCTTTCGGGGATGAATATTCTGGTGATAAGCGAATTTCCCGCCGAAATAGATACTTATCTGAAGATGATACCCGGAGCCTATCATCCTTTTGTCACCCGGGAGGCCCTTGTAAATCAAAAGGATCCATTTGAAGTTATGAACTTACCCCGTCATCTGAAGATCGTCCCCTTTTTAGACACTCGTTTTATGGAGAATCATATTGCAGAGAAAATCAAAATGTACAAGCAGAGGGGGTTTATAGGCCTTAAACTACTTTACGTTCCAGAAGAAGATACAACCTTCCACATCGGTGGGATGGAAAAGACCTTTGGCCGAACATGCAAGCAGTCAGAGAAAATTACATCGTTGATCATCGAACAGGCATCCTCTCAGGGGATGCCCATTCTGATGCATGTCGATTTGAGAAGATACGGAGACTTTGTTGAAGAAATGATAAGGAGTCACCCCGGGACCCATTTTAATATCCCCCATTTTGGATTTTCCAGGCGGGTCATGTCCTTTCTGTTGGAAAAATATCCAAATTGCTACACGGATATGTCCTCATTGACATTGTTTATGGAAAAAGAGGCGGCCCCCTATAAGAGCTTTATTAAACAGTATCAAGACCGGATCCTTTTCGGCAGCGATGCGGTGATTGGTCAGCCGGAAAGAGTCCAATCGACGCTTGAATTTATGAACGCCAGTTCAATAATGAAGTGCAACACTTAGGGTGACGTAGTATCCTAAGTGTATGGAAAAACTAAACTATAGACATCTCTCCAGCGAAGAGAGAGATAAAATTGCATATCTTCGTGCAAAAGGTAGGAGCCTCTCGGACATAGCCGAGAGTATCGGGCGTCATAAAAGCTCCATTTCACGAGAACTTAAACGTAACCGATCGCCCACCTACAATGTTTACTTAGCCAACAAGGCCCATGAAAGAGCCGTTAAACGAAAAAATGAATCTGTCCAACGACAGCGAATACGCAATCCTTTGATCCGTAGGTATATCATGAAAAAGCTCAAGCTCAAATGGTCTCCCGAACTGATTGCAGGAAGACTGCCTTCAGAATACCCAGATCTTTCTATCAGCCATGAGGCCATTTATCAGTTCATTTATGTTAAATCGACTCGTACGGAGCATAACCTGGTTTTGTATCTCGCTCGGGCTCATAAGCGGCGTAGACTCCGTACCCATTCGCACCGGCATAAGAGCCTCCATATTCCACAGCGGGTTTCCATCAAAGAGCGTCCCCTGGAGGTACAGACCCGGATCCAACCCGGCCATTGGGAAGCCGATACGCTCATCTCGCGCCGAAGTAAGGCCGCTTTAGCGGTAGCCCTTGAGAGAACCACGAGGTACCTGCACTTGGCCAAACTCCCTGCCAAGACCTCACAGAGCTTCCGATGTGCCCTTACCCGTAGACTCAGCCGCTACCCCCAACCCCTTCTACGCTCTATCACCTATGACAATGGTTGCGAAAACGTGGAACATGAGTATACTAACAAGGTGTTGGGAACTCAATCCTACTTCTGTGAACCCTTCCATAGTTGGGAGAAGGCGTCTATCGAGAATGCCATTGGGCTGATCCGACGCTTCTTCCCCAAGAAAACGGATTTTGATTTGGTTACCAAAGAACAGGTCAAACGCGTTGAAACATTACTTAACACGAGGCCACGAAAATGCCTCAATTACCGAACGCCTAATGAAGTTTTAGGCTCATGTGTTGCACTTCGCTGTTGAATGCAGCGAATCGATTTCTAAAAGACATGGAAATATTCCATAAATTAGTGAATAAGAATTACATGAATTACATGACCCATGGATCATCGTCTTAACGTTCAGTTGATCAGAAGTAAAAAGAGGAAAAAAACGATCTCTCTCCGCATTAAAGAAGATGGGAGAATCGTCCTCTACGTTCCTTATCATACGCCGAAGGGGGAGATAGAGGGATTTATTAAGAGAAAAGAGTCATGGGTCATTAAAAAGATTTCAGAAAAAGAAAGATCGATCAAAGAAACTGAAAAGACATTTATCCTAGGGGAGAAATTTTTATATTTAGGAGAATCGTATCCATTGGAAATCCGGGAGTCCGATCATCGGAAACCTTCCCTAAAATTATCTTTTGGTAAATTCATCCTTGATCAGGACCATATCGAGAAGGCAAAGGATCTTTTTACCCAGTGGTATAAGAGAGAGGCTAAAGAGAAGATCGCTGGAAGAATTGATTATTACAGCAATAGACTTCATCTCTTTCCGAAAGGGATAAAGATAACAAGTGCCAAGCGCCGCTGGGGCTCCTGTTCACGAGATAATCGATTATCTTTCAGCTGGAGAATGATCATGGCGCCCTTGACCATCATCGATTATATACTGATTCATGAACTCGCACATATCAAAGAAAAAAATCATTCCAGAAGATTTTGGAGGTACTTAGAGTCGATTCTCCCCGATTACAGGAGACAACGGCTATGGTTAAAAGAAAATGGGCATCGATTAAGGTTTTAGTTTCATAGGGTGAGATATTATTCATTGGAGGACAGAAATGATGGATTCGCAGGAAGTCAAAAGAATGACCAGGGAATTAGGGGCGGACCTGGTGGGGATTGCTTCTGTTCAGAGGTTTGATACTGCGCCGGAGGGGTTCAGGCCGGCGGATGTCTTTCCAGGTGCAAAATCGGTGATCGCCTATGCTAAACGTCTCCCTGATGGTGTGTTCTCCACGGAGAGTCCTGTGCCTTACACATTTGCCAGCTCCGTCACCCTGCAGGAGGTATTCAGAGTGGCCTATGGACTGACCCTGCGGCTGGAAAATTATGGCGCGACTGCGGTTCCCATCCCGAGCGAACCCTACCAGCACTGGGATGAGGAGAAGCAGGAAGGCAGAGGCCTTATGTCTCTCAAACACATTGGTTACCTTGCCGGCCTGGGAGTCCTGGGCAAGAATACCCTTCTAACCAATGATCGGTATGGCAACCTGATCACCCTGGGTGCGGTGTTGGTTGATATCCCCCTTAAAGAAGATCCCGTAGCCGAATACTCTTTTTGTGGAGATGATTGCGAGATATGCATGAACAACTGCCCTGCGGGCGCCCTTGACAGAGTGACGGTTAAACAGAAGATGTGCAGAGAGAGGTCACAATGGGTGACAAAGAAAGGATACTTCCTCTACACCTGTAACCTCTGTCGAAAGATCTGCCCGAATCGAACCGGAATCAAATAATATGATCCGGCCCAGTTTTATCGTCTGCGATGAACCCATCTCTGTGCTCGATGTCTCGATCCAGGCACAGATCATCAACCTCCTGGAAGACCTTCAGGGAGAGTTTGATCTCACCTATCTCTTTATCGCCCATGACCTCTCCGTAGTCCGCCATATCAGCCACCGGGTTGCAGTCATGTATCTCGGAAAGATTGTTGAGGTTGCGAATCGAGATGCCCTTTACCGTGTGGCCAAACATCCCTATACCATAGCGCTCCTTTCTGCCGTACCGATTCCGGACCCGATCGTGGAAGCCTCTCGGGAGAGGATTATCCTGAAAGGCGAGATTCCGAGTCCGATCGCCCTTCCGCCGGGGTGCAATTTCCATCCTCGATGCCCCATTGGTGTGGAAGCCTGCCAGAAAGAGGTTCCTTCTCTCCGCGAGATCGAAGGAGGCCACTGGGTTTCCTGCCATCTTGCTTAGCCCCTTACCTTCATTAACTTCTCTTCTATAGTGTTACCCTGCCCACAAAAGCCTTACTTTAAGGATTCTGTGATTCAGACAGTAAGACTATAGACCTCAGACTGAAGAGTAGAAATAGCCAGAGGTAACTCAAAGAAAAAGGACTGTCAGATAGCAGTGGAACTGGGACTCCTGGTATATACGAAAAAATTTCAAAAGAGTGAAATATAGAATTAATTTAATATATTAGAGGAGTCTGATGTCTAACGTCTGAAGTCCAGTGTCTGAATTGCAATTAAGGATTAAAGAGATCAAGCCCCCTAACTTCAAATAGTATATTATTATTATCTTTTCATTGGCTTTGTGTATAAAACCGATATTTCTAAAAAATCACTGTTTATTTAAGTAGTTAGAAGACATTTCAGCAAATTTGGTGTAACAATTGTATAACAAAAAAATTCATTTTAATGAAAAAAGGGGGTATATAAAAAGGAGTAGAAGTTGAAAA
>Ga0315277_10011887_pt1 | contig 10938 bp, 11 predicted proteins | sample YL17G05_15_MG_FD_203695 | JGI IMG/M metagenome (GOLD analysis project Ga0315277, IMG submission 203695) | Sediment microbial communities from Yellowstone Lake, YNP, Wyoming, USA - YL17G05_15 | ecosystem: Environmental > Aquatic > Freshwater > Lake > Sediment | place: USA: Wyoming | collected... | reverse complement strand
GAGGAAATCCTCACCAAGCCGTTCGACGACCCCGCCGGGGTGATGACCCCCGGGCCGGAGCCTGGTGAGACATCCCGAAATACATTCGACAACATCGACGACTACCACGGATACACCGAGCCGCCAGGATGCATCACCAACCTGGACGGGCAGTTCATCAACACCCCGGCGTCGGTCGGGCTCTCGCGGTACGTCACGGCCACGTACGTCTATGTCAGCGGCCAGGACACCGGCCAGCCCCCCTCGTTCATCCGGGTTTCGGTCGTCGTGAAGCACCGCGGCCTGCCGCTGGTGACGCTGTCCCGGCTGGTCTATTCGATGCGGTAGAGGGTCCGGTCATGAAGCCTAGGGCAAGAGCTTTCACCCTGACGGAGTACCTGATGGCGATGGTCGTCGTGGCGATCATCGGGGCTGCCGTCGCGGGTGTGGCCATGGCGCTGTCCACTGCGTACGCCCACAGCCAGGGCTTCTACCAGTACATGCAGAACGCGCGGACCTCGATGCTGCGGATACAGAACACCGCGCGGAAGGCCAAGCTGGTGACGGCCGCCACGAGCCAGGACGCGGTGTTCTGGACCGGCGACCAGAACGCCAACGGGCTGATCAACCTCAGCGAGGTGACGATCCTGAGCTACGACGCCCCGGCCAAGCAGGTGAAAGAGTACCGGGTCGTCTTCCCTGCCAGCATGGACCCGATGACGCGGGGGGCCCTGGACGGGGTCGTCCCGCTGTCCACGCTGATCACCGTGCCGTCGGCCAATCTGCTGGTGAAGACCAACATCTATTGCCAGACCTTCGTCCTGGCGGACGACGTTATGTACTTCCGCCTTGGCGCCAGGCCGCTGCCGCCGCTGTGCAAGATGCTGACGGTGGACCTGACGGTCGGAAGGGAAGACAACAACCTTCAGCTTCGCAGCGCCTGCGCCCTTCGTGCCGACGCGACGGCGTACGTCGGGATAGGGGCAACGGGCGAATACGTGCTCGACAAGATTCCAACCGGTCCCTGAGCCTGCGCCCGACGCAGCCGGGCACGTGCTCCGGACCGCGCAGAATGCGGGAAAGGTGAGCATGAACGGACACGCCGACAAGCAAACGGGCTTCGCCCTGCTGATAGTGCTGCTGCTCGTGGGGATGGCCGCGGTGGTCGGGGTGAGCTACCTGGCCAGCGCATCGGTGAAACTCGCCAGCTCCAACAACCTCGTCAGCGCCTCCCGGGCCAAGTACCTGGCCGAATCCGGCCTTCAGCACGCCCTGTACCTCCTGAAGACCAACCCGACCTCGGTCACCAACAGCACTGCGGCCAGCCCTCTGGGGCCGTTCTACGCCGACGAGAGCGGGGACTCCTACTCGTTCTACGCCGTTTCCGACAGCAACACCACGGGCAAGTACGTCATCATGGCCAGCGCGACGGCGCGGGGCGTCCGGCAGAGGTCGTCGGCGACGGTCTTCTGCTCCTTCACGAAGTCCATCACGGTCAAGCACGGAGTCCTGGTGAACGACGGGGTCGCGCGTTTCCCGTCCGGCTTGGTGGTCCGTGGCGACGTGCACACGAACCAGACGCTCCGGAACAAAGGTGTCATCGACGGCAACGCTTCCGCCGTCAACAGGGTATGGAACATGGGAAGCGGCGTCGTCACGGGGACCATTACGAATTATGCCGCTCCCCAGGCCATGCCGGCCATCCAGTGGGACCAGTACAGGTCCTACAAGCTGTCGGGGACCTCGTACACCGCCACGGAACTGCGCACCAACACCCTCGCCGGGAGCAGCCCGCTGTGCAACGGCGGTGTCTTCAGTCCCTCCAACCCGGGCGGAGTGCTGGTGCTGAAGCCCGCGTCGGGCATCGTAGTCCGGTTGACCGGGGACCTGAACTTCAGTGGGACCATCGTCATCAACGGATACCTGGAGCTGGACGGGGCGAACATCCAACTGACGCCGGCGGACGGTTTTCCTGCCATCATCGCCACCCGTCAGGTCTGGATCACCAACCGGACCAACGCGACCATCAACGGGCTCGTGGTGGCCGATCACGGGATCTCTCCTTTGTTCCTCACCGCGAACTCGCAGACGACGATCAACGGTGGGTTGGTGAGCAAGAGCGGCGCGTACAGCACGGACTTGGACGGAAGGCATGTTCTGAACTACGACGCCAAGAGGTGCAAGGTATATGACATGTCCAGCGGCAGCGGCGGGCAGGGGGACCTGACCGTCGGATCGCTGAACGAGTGAGCATGGGAGAACACACATGGCGAACGAAGACCGACGGATGGGAGTTCGAGTGGACGGGTTCACGCGGTTCTGGCTGGCGGCGATCGGGGTGCTGCTGGTCCTGCTGGTCATCGGGCTGTGGGGGCAGGTCGGCTGGCCCGAGCGCGGCGTGCGGGCGGCGGAACCGTTCGTAGACGCCAGCGCCCAGCGGAAGGCCATCCTGGAAGCACAGGAGAAGACCAACGGGAAGCTGGACCAACTCATCCAGTTGTTCAGGAGCGGGGAAGCGAAGGTACAAGGGATCAGTCCTTCGGTGGAGGGCGAAGGCAAGGCACGGGTGGAAGGCCATGGCGAGAAAGATAAGACAAAGTAAGGACATGCGCGGCTTCACCCTGGTGGAGCTCATAGTGGTGGTGGTCCTGCTGGCCGTAGTGGCGGCGGTGGTGATCCCCCAGGCGATCAGCAGCGCCGATTTCCAGGCGGTCTCGGGGGCCAGGCTGGTAGCGTCGGACCTCCAGTACGCGCAGAACGTGGCGATTACCGCTCAGTCGCCGGTCACGGTGACGTTCTACCCCGCCAGCCGCTCGTATTCTTTGACGGACTACAGAAGTCAACCCCTGATTCATCCGATTACTAAGTCAGCCTACACGGTCAACTTTGCCGCGCAGCGCGGCTTTGAGAGGCTCGGCATTGTGTCTGCGAGCTTCGGCGGCGCTGCGGCGGTGACGTTTGACGAGCTTGGCTCGCCGAGCAACGCCGGCACCGTGGTCTTGAGGGCCGGGCCTCATACGTACCGGATCGAAGTTGCCGCCTCGACGGGCAAGGTCACGGTCACGGTGCAGTGATCGCGGAAAGGAACGTGGGCGGATGTTCAACCTGTTCCGAAACAAGCGTTGGCCCATCGGTTTGGACGTCGGTTCCGACAGCGTCAAGATGCTCCAGATGCAGAAAGTCGGCGGGGCGGTGGGTGTGTGCGCCTGCGCGCGGTGGCGGTTCCCCGAATCGGCGCGCACCGACCCCGCACAGCGCCGGCGGCTCGCGGTGGAGGCGGTCCGGAGCATGCTGCGGGAGAACGATTTCCGCGGGCGGAAGGTCGTCTCTTCGCTTTCGTGCAGCCAGATCAGCATCAAGAACGTCCGCCTGCCCCACATGAGCGACGATGAACTGGTGCGTGCGATCCAGCACGAGGCCAAGGACCGGTTCAGCTTCGAGGTCAGCCCCGACCAGCTTGGGTACCTCAACGCCGGACAGGTGCGCCAGGGCACCGAGTCCCGTGACGAGATCATCCTGATGGCCGCCCCGCGCGAGGTCGTCGAGGACCACCTGGGGATGCTCTCGGAGATGGGCCTGGCGGCAGAGCACGTCGAGGCCGAACCGGTGGCGGTTTTCCGCGTTTTCGAGCGGTTCCTTCGCCGCAAGGCCGACGAGCAGGCGGTAAGCGTGGTGGTGGACATCGGACACAGCGCGACGCGCGTGGTGGTCGCGCGGGGCCGGCAGATCGTGTTCATCAAGTGCATCGACATTGCGGGCCGTCGGTTGACCGAGGCGGTGGCCAAGCAGTTGAACCTGAGCTTCGAGGAGGCCCGCGACCTCCGCGTGCGGGCCATGAGAGGGCGCCCGGAGGATGCCTCCACGCCCGCGCCGGAGACCGGCGCCCCTGCATCCGGGGACGACCCCAACTCGCTGAACTGGACGATCCACGACGCGATCCGGAGCGAAACGGACGCGCTGTCGCGGGAGATCGCCCTTTGCCTGCGGTACTGCTCGGTGACATTCCGGGGCCTGCGGCCGGACCGCGTCAACCTGACCGGGGGCGAGGCCTACGACCCGGCCCTGGTGCAACTGCTGGGAGAACAGCTCGGTGTGGAATGCGTGGTGGCCCAGCCGCTCAGGGGCATCGACGTTTCCCCCGTTCAGTTCGGCGGCGATCGCAGGGGGATGCTGGCGGAATGGGCGGTCTGCGCAGGACTGGGCATGCGGAACATCGGCCTCCCGCCCAACGCGCAAGAGGAAGAGAATGGACAAGGTCGACTTTCTGCCTGATCGCATTAAGTGCCAGCGGTCGCGCCGGTCGCGCCTGCTGAGGCAGGGATACCTGCTGGGCGCGTGTTTGGCTGCGCTGGGAGTGCTGGCGTACGTCCGCGACGGGCGCATCAGCCAGACCAAGGCGGAGCTGGCCCTGCTCGACGAGCGAGTCTCCGAGATGCGCAACCAACTCGTCCTGCGGACCTCGTTGGAGCAGCAGATGGCCGACCTGATGGTCAAGAGGCGGATCGTGGAGCATCTCGGCAGCAGGACGGGCCCGCTGGACGTGATGGCCGGCCTGGACCAATTGCTGCCGGAGAGCGTGGTGCTGACCGGCCTGAACATGGAAACGATGGACGTTCGCGTCCCGGTCAGGCGCCCAGGAGACGTCAACGCCGGTCTTCGAGCGACGGCCGCCGGAGCTGCCGCATCGAGCGAAAGTGCCGTCAAGAGGGTCCGCCTGACCATCACCGGACTGGCGCCCACGGACGCGGACCTTGGCAACTTCATCCTCCAGTTGTCCGCGTGTCCGCTGTTTGAGGACGTGAACATGGGTTACACCAAGAACGTGGATTTCCGCGGGCGTCCCGCCAGGCAGTTCCTGGTGAGCTGCTACGTGGTTCGGTAGTGCCGGAGACTGCTGCCATGGTGCACCTGACGCGAGAAAACTGGATCGTCCTGGGAGTGCTGGGAGCGATCGTCACGGCCGCGACGGTGTTCCTGTACATCCCCCAGGGCCAAAAGCTTGACGAGCTGCGGGGTCAGATCGCCGCGGCCGAGGCCTCCCTGGAATCCGACGGGCAGAAGGTGGCGGTCGTCCCGGACATGGTGAAGCAGGTCCAGGAGATGAAGGCCCGCTACAAGGACTTCGACCGCAAGCTGCCCAAGCGGAAGGAGCTCGGCGGCTTCCTGCGTGAGATCACGGGCAACCTGGCCGAGGAGAAGCTGGCCAACCAGTCGATCGAGCCGGCGACCAACACGATCCGGGAGGAGTTCTTCCAGACGCTTCCGATCGTCATGAAGTTCCGCGGCTCGTATCTGTCCCTGGCGAGTTTCCTGAGGCGGATCGACGAGATGCAGCGGCTCAGCCGCATCCAGAAGCTGAAGATCGAGGCCAACTCCAGGGACGGCGAGGCACTCGACATCGAACTTCAAATGAACATCTACTTCACCGAGAGTTGAGCGAGGCCCGCGAATGAGCGCCGAGAACGCAAACGTGCCAAACTGGAAGCAGCGGTTGATGCTCGATCTGAATCGCGACAAGCGGAAGACCGCCATCCTGGGCGTCCTGGTGGTGGTGGGCGTCTTTCTGGGCATGCGCGCGATCGTCAACCGCGGAGCGACCGCCGGCGCGGAGCCCGTGAGCGTCGCGTCGGTCCCGCAGGCGGCCGCCGCCCCTTCGGCCTCGCGGGGCGTTGCCGGGCTCAAGGCGACGGGGGAAGAGATCCCCGATGGCGTCCGTTCCGAGCGATACGTTCAGCAGATGGGGCGCTCCATCAAGCGCGACATCTTCGCGCCCAACACCGACTTTTTCCCGCCGGAGCGTCAGGTGAGCGCAGTCACGCGCGACGCCAACGCGCTGGCGACCAAACCTGTGGAGGATGAGAGGGAACTGGAGAGGCAGGCGATCCTGGCCCAGGCGCGGGCGATGGTCCTACAGAGCACCATGACGTCCACGACACCGACGGCCGTCGTCAGCGGCCGCGTGCTGCGGGTGGGCGACTGGATCAACGGGTTCCAGGTGCTGGACATCGCTCCCCGCGCCTGCACGCTGGAGAAGAAAGGCGTGAGGGTGACGCTGGAAATGAGACTGGAAGAATAACACCTGGCGGCGCCCCAGGATGCGCCGCGGGAAAGGCAATCAGGCACCGGCTGCTTAGGAAGCGGCCGGATCATAAGGAGAGCCAACATGATTCACCTCCATGGGCATTGGGCGCGCGGCACGGCGGTCCTTGCGGCCTTTGCGTTCTGGTCGCCGGGCGGCTTGGCCGTCGCGCAGGACTCAACCTCCGCGCCTGCGACCACTCAACCGGCCGCCACGAGCAAGGAGGACACCGGCGGGGGGATCAAGTCGAGAACCAGCCGCCCGGGCGCGTTCGACGTCGATTTCCAGGACACGGACATCCGAACGGCCTTCCGCCTGCTGAGCACGCAGGGGAACAGGAACATCATCGCGACCAGGGAGGTCATTGGAAAGGTGACGGCCGTCCTGTACGACGTGACGTTCCAGGAGGCCCTGGAGTCGGTCCTGCGCTACAGCGGGTACGCCTACGTTGAGAAGGGCAACGTCATCCACGTCATGACGGCCAAGCAGAAGGAGGACAGCGAGAAGGCCGAGCGGCAGATGAAGGTGGAGGCGTTCAAGCTGTCGTACATCACGGCCGCCGACGCCAAGACGCTGCTGGCGCCCGTGCTCTCGCCGGACGGTACGATGTCCACTACCCCGGTGAGCGCCCAGGGCATCGCGGAGAGCAAGGTTGCCTCCGGGGGCAACGCCCACGCTTCCGAAGACGTCCTGGTCATCCGCGACTACGAGGACCGGCTCAAGAGGATCCGCGAAATCCTCAACGAACTGGACGTCAAGCCCGATCAGGTGCTCATCGAGGCGACCATCCTCAAGTGCAAGCTCACCGAGGACAACAGCCTCGGCATCAACTTCAACGTGCTGTCCGGCATCAGCTTCGAGCACCACGGCACGATCGACCAGATCCGCACGGACTTCACGCTCGCAGCCGGCGGGATCACCATCGGCTTTACCTCCAACGAGTTGACGGCCCTGCTCCACGCCTTGGAGAGCATCACCGACACCACGATCCTCGCCAACCCCAAGCTTCTGGTCGTGAACAAGCAGCGCGGCGAGGTCATGGTCGGCAACCGCGAAGGGTACCTGACCACGACGGTGACCGAGACCGTGGCCACCCAGACCGTCCAGTTCCTGGAGACCGGCACGCGGCTGGTCGTTCGCCCGTTCATCGGGAAGGACGGCTTCATCCGGCTGGAGATTCACCCGGAGGACTCTTCCGGGAGCGTCCGGCCTGTGGGCAACAACGTCCTGCCAAGCGAGTCCACCACGGAAGTGACCTCCAACGTGCTCGTGCGGGACGGGCACACGATCATCATCGGCGGGCTGTTCCGGGAACTGACCACCAACGCGCGGTCGCAGGTGCCGCTGTTGGGGAACATCCCGTACCTGGGCACGGTGTTCCGCAGCACGACCGACAACACCCAGCGGGATGAGGTGATCATCCTCATCACCCCGCGCATCATCAAGCAGGCCGCCGACGAGGCCGTCGGCGAGCAGCTCAAGGACGACGTGGAACGCTTCCGCATCGGGCAGCGCAAGGGACTGCAATGGTTCGGCCGCGACCGGTTGGCGCAGAGCTACATGCGCTGGGCCAAGCAGGCCCTCAACGACGGGCGCCACGACTGGGCCCTGTGGTGCATCGATCTCGCCCTCTCGCTTCAGCCCAGGATGGAAGAGGCCATCCGACTCAAGGAGCGCCTGACGGGCACGGCGTACTGGTCGGGAGAGTCTCAGGAATCCGCCGCCAAGTACGTCATCCAGCGAATGATGATGCAGGAAATGGGCAAGCCCGTCGAGCAGATCATCCCGCCGGGAAAGCCGCGCGACGCCGACGCGGTGGACCCCGAGGTCCGCAAGGCCTTCGGGATCGAGAAGCGGCCGGAGACCCCGCTCCCGCCGCCCAGAGTGAAGAAAGGCTCCAAGCCGAAGTCAACCACCCTTCCGGCAGGTCAGGATGGGAAGGGCGAAGACAAGTAACGTGTTTTTTTCAACCGGGATGTCAATCTGCGAAGCCTGCGAAAGCTAGGCAAGGAACAACGGACTGAGCCAGGAGCAATGCCATGAAGAAATGGATTATGACCGTAGCGATGCTGGGGTCGCTGGCGGGATGCCAGTCAGTGGCGGCGCTATTCGACCGCCATAACAGCGTGCAGAACGCCAAGGCGGAGTCGATGAAGCGATGGAACCATTCCCGCGCGCAGGTGCTATACGGTGTGGCCTGCGAGCACCTGAAGGTGGGACAGTTGGACCAGGCGCGACTGAAGGCGATGGAGGTCCTGTCCCTGGAAGAGAACAACACGGAGGCCCGACTGTTGCTGGCCAGGGTGCTCATCGAGCAGGGCAACTACGCCCAGGCGGCGGCCGAGATGACGAAGGCCCGGGAGAAGTCCCCCGACTCGGCGGGGGCGCTCTACTTGCTGGGAGTGGCGTTGGAGAAGGACGGAAAGCTGGAGGAGGCGCTGGAAGTCTATCGCCGCGCGCACGTGCTGGACGAAACCAACCTGGACGCGGTCATGGCGGCGGGGGAGGTCCTGGTGACGATGGGCCAACTGCGCGAGGCCCAACACCAGGTGGAGAGCTACATGCCGCTCGCGGACAATGAGCCGGGCATGTACGAACTGGCCGGCCGGTTGGCGATGATGAACCAGGAGTATGCCAAGGCGGCACAGTACCTCCAGCAGGCCAGCGACCTGGACAGCCGGAACGTGCGCTATCGTGAGGCGCTGGCCCGCGCCCGGTTCCGCGCCGGACAGCAGGCCGAGACCGTCCAGGCCCTGAACGGCCTGGCTGAGTGCAAGTCGTACAAGATGCCGGCATGGGCGCACACGATGCTGGGGGACTGCCACATGGCGTTGGGTCGCCCTCACAACGCGCGGATCGCGTATGAAGCCGCCGCGGAACTCACCCCGGAAAGCCCCGGGGCGTGGGTGAACGTCGCGAAGGCGGCGATGTCGGCGGGCGACGCCTCGCGGGCGATACAGTCGGCCCGTCGCGCGCTGCAACTGGAGGCGACGGACCTGGACGCCGCGATGATCCTGGGCTACTCGCTCCTGCGCGACGGTCAGACGACCCGCGCCATCAGCGAGCTGACCCAGGCCACGGCGGCGCACCCCAACAGCGGGATGCTGCATTGTCTGCTGGGCAAGGCGTATGCCGCGTCGGGCAACGGTCCTGAGGCCCTGCGGTGCTATGCCGCCGCCCTGAAGGCGGAACCGGATAACCGGCTCGCGCGCGAGCTGATCGCGGCCTCGGGCGGCAAGGAAATCACCAAGGCGAACTGAGGTTCCTCTCGGTTCGGCCGCGTCGGGCATGGAGTGCGGGGACGAACGGAGAAGCCGCGCCCAAGCAGGGGTGGGCGAGGCAGGAGAAGGTTGGGAGACGGACGTGACGACTGCGAAAAGACTGGGACTGGCAAGCATCGCCTTGATCTCGCTTGGCGCCAGCGCGGCCTACTACGCGACGATGATGGTCATGCAGGGGCGCGACGTGCCGCGGTCCGGCCTGGGCTATCTCGTCCTGGGACTGGTGGTGGCGCTGGCGACGTTGGTGCTGCTGGTCTTCTGGAGGAGCATCTACCGGGCCATCCGCATCATCGCTTCGCAACTGGACCACATGGCCAAGACCGGGCAGATCGGCCTGGTGATGACCGACGGCACGGATGAACTGTCGCGGATAACCAAGCCGCTCAACGAGTTCCTCACCTTCGCCAAGGCCCAGGTCGAACAGCTCCAGAGCGAGAACCGCGAGCTTCAGATTCAGTCCCGCATCGCGGCAGCCGAGAAGAACCACACCGAGGCGATCATCTTCTCCATCACGGACGCGGTCATCGTGACCAACCGGTTCGACGAGATGATCCTGGCCAACGAAGGGGCCGAAAAGCTGCTGGGCTTCAAGCTCGCGGGGAGCCTGCGTAAGAACATCGACCGCATCATCTCCGACGGGACGCTGGTCCGGCTGGTTCGCGAGACGCGCAGCCACGGGCGGAGCTACACGCGTAAGGTGGTCGAGCACAGCATGGACCAGAAGGGCTCGCCCAAGACCTTCAGCATCACCTTGAGCTGCGTAGTCACCCCCAACGAGGAGGTCTCCGGCGTCGTGGCCGTCCTGCACGACGTGACCCGCGAGAAGGAGATCGCCAAGATGAAGACCGACTTCGTCTCCAACGTCTCCCACGAACTGAAGACGCCGCTTGCATCCATCAAGGCGTACATCGAGATGCTCCTGGACGGCGAGGCGGAGGACGAGAAGACCAAACGCGAGTTCTACGAGATCATCTCTTCGGAGACGGACCGGCTGCACCGGCTGATCGAGAACATCCTGAACATCTCGCGGATAGAGTCGGGCGTGGTCAAGGTGGTGAAGGAGCCCATCAGCCTGACGGGGGTGGTCAAGCAGGTGCTGGACGTGGCCGCCCCGCAGGCGAAGGCCAAGAACCACAAGATCATCGAGCAGTTGGCGCCGGTGTACTACCAGGTCGAGGCCGACCACGACATGATCTACCAGGCGGTGCTGAACCTGTTGTCCAACGCGATCAAGTACACGCCCGATGGCGGGGCGATCACGGTGCGGGTGTCGGTGGACGAGCGGCGGGCGATGGCCGTCTGCGACGTGTCGGACACGGGGGCCGGGATTCCCCCGGAGGACCTGCCGCACATTTTCGACAAGTTCTACCGGGTCCGGGCCAACTGCAAGCTGGCCAAGGGCACGGGCCTGGGGCTTACGCTGGTGAAGCACATTATCGAGACGGTGCACGAGGGGAAGCTGTCGGTCACCAGCGAGGCGGGGAAAGGCAGCACGTTCAGTTTCGAGCTGCCGGTGATCACCTGAGAGGAGCTGAGCGCCCGCCCGACCCGGAGCGCGGGCGGCGCGGAGGTAGGATCGTGAGCGCGAAGATTCTGGTT
>Ga0315277_10011886_pt1 | contig 10938 bp, 5 predicted proteins | sample YL17G05_15_MG_FD_203695 | JGI IMG/M metagenome (GOLD analysis project Ga0315277, IMG submission 203695) | Sediment microbial communities from Yellowstone Lake, YNP, Wyoming, USA - YL17G05_15 | ecosystem: Environmental > Aquatic > Freshwater > Lake > Sediment | place: USA: Wyoming | collected... | reverse complement strand
CGCTTTGTGGAATACAAGGCAGTAGTTCTCGTGCAGATTAGCAATCGCGGGCCGCCAGACGCTGGAAGCAATGGAAACAAGGTTCCCCATCGCTAATGCCCCATCGCTTATGAATAAGGGACGGATTCTCAACACGTTATAATCAGTGTCCGAGTATGTCCATAACGCTTTATCCGCGGCGAGTCGCGCAGATCCTTTGGGGTAAATCTTGCCAGGGACTGACACGACATTTCCCAGGGAGATTGAGGAGCCGTCCGAGACCGTTGCCAGACGCCAATGATAATCGACCGGCGCGAGGCTGACGCTTGGATAGCCGATTGCCACCTTGTTCTCATCCACTTTCACGGGGCAGAAATCCGGATCCGCAAACAAAGCATTTTCCCAGAATGTGACAGGAGTCGCAAATCCTATGGATGTACCGCTTATGGTGGCTATCATAGCCCTGCTCTCACCATCGGCGCTTTCAGGAGATACGGGAGATGAATATGCAATGAGAGCCCGGTTTGAGTCTAGAACTACAACCTCAGACGCGACTTCTATGAATTCATTACCCGTCGCAAACGGTGCGGAGGGAGTGCCCAGAGCAATAGATCCTCCGGAATCAACCGAAGCGACCACGGCCTTGCACGTTCTCTGTAATGCATATGTGATGATAATCCTGCTATTGTCCAGTTTCGCCAAACTTATGTTGAATACCACCCCCGGCAGTTTTACCTCGTTGGCGCGATTCGCGGTGACTTCCATGCCTGTCACAGTGGCAACAACCGCTGCCCACGGTTCATCAGTGTTGTTGATACGATAGAACAAGAATACCTTGTCCTCCGCAAGCGAAATAGCACGCAGGCTGTTGCTGATATCTCCGTTGCGAGTCAGTTCGAAGGCGTCTCCAACTCCAGGCAGCCTTGTGGGAACAATCTCGCCCTGTGCATTCAGAACCACCACGTCCCCTTCCTTGATGTCCTCGGCGGCTTTGAACGACATCCGGCCCACTTCCGCGCCTTGCACCGTCTCGGATTGCACGGAGTACCCCACCGAAGTCAATCTCTTGCGCGGGCGGAGGTCCTCTCCGTTGACATTGACGTTCAACCATACGGGTTTTCGTTCAAATACCGATTCCGGCACCAGGTTGCCCGGGTCGTCGCCGATCAGCGTCGAGTATATGCCATCCTTGTCCGGCGTGACGGTATCGCTGTCCAAAAAACCGCCCAGCATTTCGCCGCCGGACTCCGCGCTCCAGAACGTGAAGGTGATTGTGACGGTGTACGTCACGGGATTGCCTTTGCCGTCGGTGAGCCGGCCCTGGTAATTCAACAAACCGGGGCCCGCGAAGCAGACGCCTGAAGACATCAAGAGCGAGAGGAGCACCACGGCCAAAAAAGGGTAGAATCCGGTTGGCTTGTTCATGACAATCTCTCCTTTCTACTCCAGGGGAACAACATCTACCTGTATTCGTTCCAGTCCCGCCTGGCGGAGGTTCCCGCAGGCACGGGGAAAACGCTTCCGGAATGATCCTGGAAATGGGCGCTGTAGGAAACGCCGGTCTCAACCTCCGAACCGACGGCGCAACAGGTTTCGGCGAACGACGCGGCCTTGGATGCTCCGCCGCCCGCCGTGAGGCTGTCCCCCGCGACCCGAAACAACTTGCCACCCATGACGCTGACGGCAAGCGCGTGTGAAGCGTACAGAACAACGACGAGGATAGTCCCTACAGTAAACGCTTTCCAGAACATGCTTGTGCGGGAGAAAGACCTTCGAGGTTTGTGCATGGCTTTTGCTCCTCTCTCCTGGTCTGATCCACAAAACCGAACTGGCTCGGACGATCTGTTCATCGGCCCCACCAAATGTCTCGAGGAAACGTCCCGCCTCGAGGAAAAGACCTAACCCCTACTTCCGTAAGTGTGCACAAGGGACTGTGCCCTGTCAATCGAAATCAGAGCCGCAGAGCCGCGACAAGGGAAGCCCCAAGGGGGGATTTTTGTTGGCGCGGGCGGCCAAAGCGGGTAGAATCGTGGTTGAGCGGTGTGGGACGAGAGGCGCGGGCAGGGCCGGCTCTCATGGGGGTTGGCTGCGCCCGCGGCCGGCCCGCGGGTCTCCCAGAAGGGAAAACTGCATGATTCGGGAAGTCGCGGAGAAACAGAGCAAGATCGCCGTCCTTTGCGCCCGGTACCGCGTTCGACGGCTCGAATTGTTCGGGTCGGCCGCCCGTGCCGGCTCTTTTGATTCCGAACAGAGCGATCTGGACTTCCTCGTCGAGTTTGACCCCCTTGAGTCCGGCAAACGCGCCGACTTCTACTTTGGCATGAAGGAGGCGCTGGAGGAACTCTTCCATCGGCGCGTGGACCTCGTGATGATCCGCGCCGTGCGAAACCGCTATTTTCTCGAAGCCATCAACCGTGATCGCGAGGCGATCTATGCGGCTTGAGTCCAGGAAACTGCTGGAAGATGCTCGTCAAGCCGCGGCGTTGGTGGCCGATTTCACCCACGGCAAAGAACTCGCTGCTTACGAGGCGGACGTCTTTTTGCGCTCGGCTGTCGAGCGCCAGTTTGAGATCATCGGCGAGGCGTTGAACCGGCTGGCTCGTGTGGATCCCGCTACAGTGGCCCGCATCAGTCAACACCGCCGCATCATCGGCTTCCGCAACACCCTCATCCACGGCTACGACGTGGTGGAGGACGCCGTGGTCTGGGACATCGTTCAGCACTACCTTCCAGTTTTGGGGCGGGAAGTGACAGCTCTTCTCGCGGAATAAGAGGGCGGCGGTGGGGCAGGTCCCCACCTTACAGAGCGCTCAATCAAAGCTCATTCATCATTCCGCATTCGTCATTCATCATTCATCCTTCGACATTCATCCTTCCGCCTTCATCCTTTGGATTTCACGATCTGCGTGCCGATGCCGACGTCGGTGAAGATCTCCAGCAAGAGCGCGTGAGGCAGCCGCCCGTCCACGATGTGCGTTTTCTCGACGCCGCGGTCGAGCGCGCTCACGCACGCCTGCACCTTCGGGATCATCCCGCCCGTAATGACCTTCTGGGCCAGCAACGCATCCACCTGCGGCCGGTCAATGCTCGGGATCAGCGAGTCCGGGTCCTTCGGGTTGCGCAGGACGCCCCGAACGTCGGTGAGCAGGATGAGTTTGCGGGCCTTGAGGGCAGCCGCGACCTCCGCCGCCACGGTGTCCGCGTTGATGTTGTAGCTTTTGCCCTCCGCGTCCGCGCCGATCGGGGAAATCACCGGGATGAACTTGTGCTCGTCCAGAACGTGCAGGATTTCCGGGTTGATGGCCGTGATCTCCCCCACAAAGCCGATGTCGGGCCGCGAGCCGGAGGCGCCCTCGAAGCCAATCCGGCGGGCTTGGATCAACCCCGCGTCCTTGCCGCTCAGGCCAACGGCGCGCCCTCCCATCAGATTGATGCGGCTGACCAGTTCCCCGTTGAGCTTTCCCGCCAGCACCATTTCCGTCAGTTCCATGGTGTCCTCGTCCGTCACGCGCAGGCCGTCCACGAACTCCGGCTTCTTGCCCACGCGGTCCATCAGTTTCGTGATGTCCGGGCCGCCGCCGTGGACCACCACCGGGTTCATCCCTACGGTTTCGAGCAGGAGGATGTCCTGGATCACCGATTTCCTGAGTTCGGGGTCCATCATGGCGTGGCCGCCGTATTTTATGACTATCGTGCTGCCGTGGAACCGGTTGATATAGGGCAGGGCCTCGATCAGGACCTGGGCTTGCTCGATCATTGCGGCCACCCGCTCTTCACGGGTGCCTGTGGTTGGGACATTCATGGGACTGCTCCTTGAGGGGGGATGAGGGCTCCTCGGACGGGAATGGAGGCTCCCGTGACGGGGGCCGGTGCGCAACATATGGAAAAGGGACCGGCACTCTTTCGCATGTCTTGCGATCCGCTCGCGCCGGTCCCTCCGTTTCTCTCCGGGATTGGGTATGTGGCCGGGCGGTTAGACCGCCACGACCGCCTCGACCTCTGGAACGCATTCCTTGACGCGGCGTTCCACTCCTTGGCGCATGGTCATGATGGCGCCGGGACACCCCGCGCACGCCCCCTGGAGCCGCACGTAGACCGTCTTGTCCTCGATCTTGACCAGCTCGATGTCGCCGCCGTGGCCTTGCAGCAGGGGACGGATCTCGTCTATGACCACTTTCACCTTATCTTCCATTGCGATTCTCCTTTTTGCTCTTCCGCCGCCACCGCACTTGCGCCGCCGCCACGCGCTACGCGGCGCATGTTTCCACCACCTCATCTTAGGGGCAAACCGCACCGTTCGCAAGCATTATTGCAGCCTGTGTATCGCAGCATGCCGTTCTGTTCGGCGGTATCCTGGCGGAGCTACCAAGAAGCCGCAGGATGGGCCTTGGCCCATCATTTCCGGCGCCTTGTCTGAATGAGAGTCCGCGTGACACGGCGCTGACGGGCGATGGGCTAAGGTGATGGGCCAAGGCCCATCCTACGGAACTGGCCGACTGGGCGACTGGCTGACTGGCCGACCTGCAGACCGGCGGACTGGCGGACTGTCCGACTGGCGGACAGGCCGACTGGCCGACTGGCCGACTGGCAGACTGGCCGACTGGCTGACCGGCTGACTAGCCGACCGGCCGACTGGCCGACTCTCACTCGTACAACGTCCACTCCTTTGTTCGGGCCGCAGGCGGGAGGTTGTGGATCGTGTACGATCCGGTGAAGGTCGCCGTGCCGCCCTTGACAAGCGATTGGCCCGTTGGGTTCGGTTCCGGAGTATCGTAACCCGTCAGCGCATTCCAGGTGAGCGTTATGGTTCCCGTCGGAATGTTTGCCACGGACGCGTCTCCCGTGCCGTTATGCGCGCCTCCATCGCCGTCGCTGAAGGACCAGGATGCCGCGTCCGGCGTCACAGAAACCTGAACGGTTCCCTTGTGACGGGCATAGACTCCCGTGAATGTCGTGCTTCCATTCGGCGTCAGTGTCTGGGTCACGGGGCTTGGAACGGGCGCGTCGTGGTTGGCCAGAGCGCTCCATGTCATGACGACGTCCCCCGCCGGCACACCGGGCTGGGTTGCGTCGCCCGTGCCGTTATGGATTCCCGAGTTGGCATCCCTGAATGTCCACGAAGCCGTATCGGGAGTCACGTCCACTATCACGGTGCCGGTCGGTCCCAGATATGGCGTGTATGTTCCCGAGAAGTCCGCGGTGCCGCTCAAGGCAAGCGATTTCGATTCGGGATTGGGCGTCGGAGCCGTGAACCCCGAAAGCGCCAGCCAGGTGAGCGTGATGGTTCCCGTGGGAATACCTGTTACCGTCGCGTCGCCCGTGCCGGTGTGCGTCTGGCCGTCCCCGTCGGTAAAGGACCACAAACCGGAGTCGGGAGTCACCGACACCTGAACGGTCCCCGTCTGCCTATATGTTCCCGTCACGGTCCGCGATTCGCCATTGACCAGCGTCACTGTCACGGGATTGGGAGTCGGCGGGATGTGGTTCGCGAGCGCGCCCCATGTGAAGGTTGCATTGCCCGGCGGCAGGTTCGGCACGGTCGCGTCCCCCGTGCCGGAATGATAGCCGCTCGCGCTGTCGAGGAAGGACCAGGACGCGCTGTCGGGCGTCACGTTCACCACGAGCGTGGATTCGTTCGGGACCGGGGTTCCCTCCGTCTTTCCATAGAAGGGCGGGGTCCACTGCGTCGAGTTGTTGTTGGCATCCACCACGTCCACGATGTAGAAGTACGTCGTTCCGCTCTGCAAGGGGGCATCGTCGTACGATACGGCGGCGACCGCGGCGGCGTTGACCTTCTGATAGGTCCCCGGCGTTCCCGACGCGCTTCGGCGGATGTTGAAGCCCAGAGCGCCATCCGGCTTGCCCGCATCCGTCCAGCTTACCTTCATCGCGGTTGTGCCCATCGCCAGCGCAATACCGTTGTTCGCCGCGCCGCCCCCCGACGTGTCAATCACGAACGTGTGCGCGGTGTCGTCGGGGATCAGGAAACCGTCCGCCGCCCCTGCGTTCGCCACACGGATCGTGTTCACCCCGTCTCCCGTGTCGCTTTCCACCCAGAAAACCCCGCGCCACGTCGTTGCGTTTTCCCACCCGCCCGGAAACGCCGGGTCCGGCTGCACCACGTGCCGGGTGTAGGCCGCCCCCGCGCCAAAGGTAACGGTCATCTGGGCTGACGGATTTACATCCATCGCCTCGCTGAAAATTAGCGTGAAGGTGGTTAGCCCCACGTTTACCGCATTATCCGGGTTGGGCGTTACGGTGAGCAGGAAGGCGGGCGTGAGGGACGTGTCGGGCGCGCTGGGCGCCGCGCTGGTCCGATAAGGCCAGACGTCGAACAGCCAGTTGCCCGACCCATCCAGCGTGTCCTGCAGGAACGGCATGTTGTCCCACTCCGCCCCCGCCTGCAGAAGCGCCGTGTTGGCCCCGCCCCACCAGTTGTTCGTGAAGTCCCGGTCCCCCGATCCCGCCGTCACGTTGTCATGCGCCTGCCACGCGCCCCGGTTGCCGTAAACATTGCTCCCCGTCAGCGAAAGGATGTTACGCGTTCCGATCCCGCCGTTGTTCAGGATCGAGCAGTTCGATACCGCCCCCACGCCGCCCGATGAAAGGATGCCGTAAGAGCCGTTGCCCACGATCCAGGAGTTCGAGAGCGAGGCGAGCGAGTTCACCCCGCTTGCCGTGTTCCCTAGGATCGTCGAGTTGCTGATCGCGCCGCCCGCCACGCCGTCCCCCACGTTCGCGCCGACATAAGTCCCCGAAAGTGTGGATGCTCCCGTTACCCCCGGCGTGTTCCCGGTGATAGCGCAGTTCTGCACCGTCGTCACGCCCGATATCGCCGCCCCCGTGTTGTCCTTGATTCGGGAGTCTGAAACGGTCGAGCCGCCCGAACCGGTCACGCCCACCCCCGTGTTCCCCTCGACGGAGCAGTTCGTCACCGAGGAGCCGTCGGTCCAGATGCCGCCTCCGCCGTTGTAGGACGCCGTGCAGCCGCTCGCCGTCCCGCCGCCGCTGATCTCGATGCCGCGGCCCGTGTTGAGGCTCGCCTCGCAGTCGGTGACGTTGCCCCCGGTGGTCACGATTCCGTTCCCCCGGTTGTCGCGTGCCGTGCAGTCCGTCGCTCCCGCCGTCAGAGTGAAGCCGTTGCCGGCGTTGAACTCGGCTGTGGAACCCGCCGCGCTCGCGCCGCCGAGGCCGTCCGCGGCGTTGCCGTAGGCCGCGCAAGTAGTAAGCGCCGTGCCGGCGAGGCCCGCGCCGCCGTTCCAGAGGGCCGCGCAGCGCGTGAGCGGACGCATCCCCGCCGCGTCAATCCCCGGCCCCATGTTCAGCGTCGCCGTCGTGTCGGAAACATCCCCCGTCCCCGCGGTCAGACGGGCGCCGTACTCCGTGTTCCCCTGCAGGAGGCATTGCGAAACGGTGACGCTGGCAATCTCGCCAAGCAGCCCCGCGCCCTTTTCCACCACGCAGTGTGCGAAGTTGGCGCTCGAAGCGCCAGTCGTCACCCAGAGGCGGCCCCAGGCGCCGCCCGGTGCTGTCGCCGCGTTGTATTCGTCCGGGCCGATATCGCACGTCGCGCCCGACCGGGCGTCGCCGTCCATGTCGGTGGTGGGGACAGTGGAGTCCGCCCCCGGGCCGATCCCCGCCCCCCGGTTGGGGGACGTGGACAGGATGTGATACTCCTCGACACGCCACAGCTGCGGGGGACGCACCACTCCACCCTGGGTCGCGTCGCCCCAGACCGTGATCGTGTCGGCCGTGTTGGAAACGACAGTGTAATAATATGAGCCCATGCGAATCACGCGGCCATTCAGGCCGCCTTTCGGCAGGAAATCACCCTGGTGTCGCAACACGCTGGTGAACGACGCCACATCGTAAACCACTTCGCTCACCTTACCCCAGAAGGGCGAGGACACAGAACGCGGATCGGCGTCTATGTTGTTGGCACCTAGCCCGCTCCAACCACCCTCAACATTGCTGTAGCGGATCGAAGGAGAGCTGGAATCGACATTTATGGCTGCGCTGCCGTTCAGGCGTATCGTGCAGTTCGTGATCGCGGGGGAGGAGGAGTGGCAATAAACCCCGCCGCCGTTCCCGCTCGTCGAATTGTTGGTGATCGCACAGTTCGTGATCGAGGAGGAGCAGTTCTCCCGGCAAGAAACCCCACCGCCGCCCCAACCCGCCAAATTGCCTATGATCGCGCAGTTCGTGATCGAGGGGGAGGAGGACTCGCAATCCACCCCGCCGCCGGACATGGCCGAATTGCCGGTGATCGCGCAGTACGTGATCGCGGGGGACGAGAGAAAGCAGCAAATTCCCCCGCCGGCGCCAGCCGCCAGATTTCCGGTGATCGCGCAGTTCGTGATCGAGGGGGAGGAGGAGTCACAGAAGATTCCCCCGCCGCCGCTGGACGAATTTCCGATGATCGCGCAGTTCGTGATCGAGGGGGAGGAGGAGGAGCAAGAAACGCCGCCGCCGTTCCCGCTCGTTGAATTGTCGGTGATCGCACAGTTCGTGATCGAGGGGGAGGAGTTCTGCCGGCAAGAAACCCCCCCGCCGTCGGCACCCGCCGAATTGCCGGTGATCACACAGTTCCTGATTGTGGGGGAGGCTGAATCACCGCAATCAACCCCCCCGCCCCAGTAGTCGCTCGAATTTCCGATGATCGCGCAGTTCGTGATCGAGGGTGAGGAGGAGGCGCAAAGAATCCCACCGCCTGGGAGATACATTCCCGTACTGGCTCGCGTCACGGTGAACCCGTCCAGCCGTGCGTTGTTTGCCCCGGTGACTCCACGCCTTGCATTTTGCCCGTCAATCGCCGAGACATGCGCGGCAATATCCCGCGACCAGTCCGATGCCTGGAACCCGCCATGGAGGTCCACGTATTCCTTCATTGCCAAGACTTGGTCGCCCGTTCCCGTGTAGGTTCCCTCCGCCACGAGGAGGGCATACTTCTTCGATGTAGAGGCATCGGAGATTCGATCCAGGGCGTACTGAATGGACCGCCAGGGACTGGACATGGACCCGGAGGTGGGAGCATCCGTCCCGGTCGTGGCGGAGACGTAGCGGAGTTGGTGGTAGGAGGCGGTGTTGACCGCTTCGGTCTTCGGGCCGATGTTGTTCGGGTTGCTGAGGCCCGCGCCGGAACCCCCTGAAGGGGGAGCTACGAACGGCCGGGACGCCGTGAAGCGGATGGGCGCGGAAGTGGTGCCGACGGCTTGCAGCGTGCATCCCGTGTCGGCTCTAATGTCCACTCCGGGGTCCACCTTGAAGAGTGTTCCGGGTTGGATCGTCGTTGTCCCGCGAAGGGACAGGTTTGCGGTCACGTGGTAGGTCGTCGCGCTGGTGAAGGTCTGGTTGCTCTTCACGCCGTTGATGACCAGTTCGTTCTCGATGGGGAGTTCGAAGGGGAGATTGGCCGAGAAACCCTCCGCGCCCGTCAAAGCGATCTGGAACGCCGCCTGCTGCACGGGCGCAAGGGCTGACACCGTGATGGTGCTGAAGGCGTCGGCGGTGTTGGAAGCGGCCGCACCGTGCCGCACGTCGCCGAAGAGGGACGTCAAGTCGCCCGACAGGGTCAGCGACGGGTTGGAGGAGGAAAGGACGGCGCTAACGCCGAGCGCATCGGCCGCCGAGGAAGAGAGCGTGACGACAAGGCGGGTGGTCTCGCCCTTGTCGAGGGCGCCGTCGCCGTCGTTGTCGGGGTCGTAGGCCTTCGCGTCGTCCACAGTCACCGAAACGACGGAGATATCCGGCTTCATAGGGGTTTCGAGGGCGGCTCGGGCGCTGAGGACCCCATAACCTTGACCGTCAGACGGGCTAAAGCCCGCACTACGTACTGCGGTGGCGTCGAGGTGGGCGCGGATGGCTGCGGCGGATTGGTCGGGATAGTGGGCCTTGAGGAGGGCGGCGACGCCGGAGACCATGGGCGCGGCGAAACTCGTTCCGGAGCCGTAAGTGCCGTTGTATTGAGAACCGGGGATCGTGGAGAAAACCGTCGAGCCGGGTGCGACGAGCTCCACCAGGTTTTTCTGAAGATTGTTGTAGTTTGAGAACGGCGCGCGGGTCAGGCCGTCATCCATCACCGCGCCCACGCCGATCACCGAATCGTAACTCGCGGGATACACCGGCAGGTCGCCCTGGTTCTCGTTGCCCGCCGCGGCCACCAGGAGCACCCCGGCGTCCCTCGCGGCGTCGCATGCGTTCTGGAGGGTCTGGCTCGCGCCGCTGAAGCGCAAACTCATGTTGACCACGTCCGCGCCGCGCGCCACGGCCCAATTCACCGCCGAAGACACGTCCGCAGTCGTCACCACGCCCGCGCTGGTGGTCACGTCGAGCGAGAGCAGCCTGCATCCGAACGCCACGCCCGCGATGCCCTCGACGTTGTTGCCCGCCGCGCCAATGATCCCCGCCACGCGCGTGCCGTGCCCCAGGTCGTCGAAGACGTTGGCGTTGTTGTCGGTGAAGTTCCAGGAGTTGGCAAGGTCGAGCGCCAGCGCGAGGTCGGGATGATACCGCTCGACACCGGAATCAATCACCGCGACCACGGGCGGGACGGCCCCGCCACATCCCGCTTGGACGGCCCAGGCATCCTCGATCCCGATGATGGCGAGGTCGGAGGCGGTTTGGGCATAAAGAGGATCCGTCGGGACATAGCATAGCGCGCCCTCCCAGTTCGGTTCGGCGTAGAGCACGTTGGGGTCGGCGGCATAGGCCTTGCGCGCGGCTTCGAGGTCGGTCGCGGGATCGAGCCGGATCAGCCACAGGGCGGATTCGAAGGGGGCGTCGGCGGTCAGAGCCGCCGCCGATGGCTTGGTGGAGTTATCAGGGGAAGCGGCGCCACGCCGGGAGGGATGAGGGGCGCGGTCGAACAAAGGTTTGGCGCAGGTCAGGCCGAATCTGCGGTCGAGGGCTTTCAGGCTCGAGGCCCGGTTGGGCGATTGGGCGATCTCGGCGGCTGAGCGT
>Ga0315277_10011885_pt1 | contig 10938 bp, 6 predicted proteins | sample YL17G05_15_MG_FD_203695 | JGI IMG/M metagenome (GOLD analysis project Ga0315277, IMG submission 203695) | Sediment microbial communities from Yellowstone Lake, YNP, Wyoming, USA - YL17G05_15 | ecosystem: Environmental > Aquatic > Freshwater > Lake > Sediment | place: USA: Wyoming | collected... | reverse complement strand
CCGGCCAGTGAATGAGCTGGTCCGCCTTGTTATACGCCATCTGGTTCGGATCGGCAGGAGGATTCAGACGGTTCCCAATCCAGTCATAGACATATGGGCCGCCTGTCTGCTCAGGTACCGGCTCGGGCGGCACGGCCATACTCAGCCGGCCGCACGCGTCATAGCCATAGGCGGTCGTGCCGAGCCAGTCTGTGATCTCCTGGGGATTGCCGGCGTAGTCCCTGCTCGTGTAGGCTATGGCAGCCAGAGGATTCGGATCCCCGGTCTTGTAGCACGTGATAGAGCCGACTCGATAGCGCGGGTCGGTATCGAACGTGCAGATAGCATACGTGCCGTTCCCGTAGTCGATTCGAGTCGAGGTGTTGCTGTAAGCGTAACTCGCGAGAGTCACCGTCCCGCCGTCGGTTGTCACCGACTTCAGCAGGCCGTTCGCGTAGTAGTTGTACTGAACGTTGTAGCCCCCGCTCGATATCACCGACTCCTTCTGTCCCAAGCGGTTATACCCATAGGTCAAGGTGGGTTGGCCTGCTGAGGCATAGGTCTTGAGCCGGCCGAACTCGTCATAGGTACACTCGAGCGCCACGGTGTCGTTGGGGTTCTCCTTAGTCCTCACCTTCACCTGCTCAAGCAGAGAGGTGTTGCCCTCATAGATGGCGGTGTAGACCACGCTGGCGTCAGCCGGGTCCGGGTCGCTCGTCGGGGGAATGTCGCCCGTGTAGTTCAGGTAGATCCTGTCGATTCTCAGCAGATCGTCGAAATGCCCGAGCACGACATTCCAGGTTTCATCCTTATTGTCCTGCCTCCACCAGACGAGTTGGCGCTCTATGTCGTGGCCGCACTCCTCTTTCCCGATGATATTGTCCGGGTACAACATGCTCGTCAGGTGGTTGTTCTTGTCGAAGGTGTAGGTCATGGTCTCGGCGCGCGCCGGGTCGCCGGAGGGATGCGTCGTGTCGCTCGCGATCCTCCCGAAGGCGTCGTAAGCGGCATCGATGAAGGGATTAGTCTCGCTCTGTCCGCCGACGCCGCTCATCCAGGCCTTCACCAGCCGGTTCGCGGCGTCGTATCCGAGGTTGATCCTATTGTTGTCCTCATCCTCCGACCACTCCAGCCCGCAGCAGGTGTACTGGTTCTCCACCTCGATCCCGGGGCCGAAGATCGCCTTAGTGAGCCTCCCGACGCCGTCATACAGACACTGGATCACACGGTTGTCGGGATCGGTTGTGCTTAGGACTTTGCCCGCGTCGTCGTAAGAGATGGTGACGGTCTTGGTCTCATACTGCTGGGTATCCTTGTTGTAGTGCCTGTAGGTTACCTGTGTCGGCGAGCTTCGTATCTTGCCACTCTCGCTGTACTTGAACTCTGCCCAGAAGTCTTCCGTGCCATCGACATCCGGCACAGTCACCTTCTCGATCTGGCCAGCCATCCCGTCCGGAGATGAGTCGATGGCGAATACCTGCGCCTCGCCCAGAGTTTTCCCCTAAGCACTTGTGCCCGCGCAGTGGACCCTCAGCCATAGTCGGGACTGTACGTCCGGGGGCCCGGGGTAACACATCCCGGCCCGTCGCACGCTCATCGTCCCAATAGCAACCGCCTCAGCAGTTCCAGGAGTCCGCCAACCAAGGGTACGGTGAAGACGAAGCAGATAACCTGCCCTCCGACGCCTCCGCGTAGCAGGCGCGCTCCGAGCACTCCCGCGGCCGGGGTACCGATCAGGGTCGCCAAAGTGAAACGTAGGTGCTCCCACTCAGTCACCGCAGCCGTCACGGGCCGGCCTAGGGCCAGTTGGGTGAGCGCGCAGCCGGTAAGCGCGGCTAGCGCGAGCACTGCCCCGGCAATCACCAGTTCGCGCAGGCTGAGCCCATCCCTCAGCCACCTGTCGCGATCAGTGCGCGGCATAGTCGACCACCCCGGCGGGTGTACAGGGATGCAGCCACCTGTCGCACGCCGCCCTGCAGGCGTCGTGGCTTCCGACTAGGAAAAGGAGGCCCCCAAATAGCCGCGTGAACGGATCGCCCGGGGTCGCCACATCACCCACCACCGCTGCGACACAACCGCACAGCCCAACGCATCCGATCTTCGCCCAATCGCAGCACCGCCCCTCCACAAGCTCCGTGATGAGTTCCCACACGGAGTTCGCCAGCAGTCCCGCTACGCAAAGTGCCACCCTGCGGCACCGAGCGTCCACCAGGCAACGGATCACCACTCCGACGATCCACTTGCCTGAGGGGTCTACGAGCGCAGTGGGGGCAGCCACATACGGGTATCTCGCAACACCGAGGGCTTCGACCGGAATGGCGTCCCTCTGCGTAAACCTCCCAATCTCCGGATCATAAAACCTGACCCCAAGCTCGAGCAACCCGAGGCCCGGATCCTGGTAGTGGGTGTAGTACCCGAGCTGGCCGACATACTGGTAGGGCTGGTCTACCGAGCCGGCGAACCTGTCGTGAGAGATCGCTCCTCCCCAGGCGTCATAGCTGTATTTATCCGTCACATTCCCACTGTCGCGAGTCAGCATCCTCGTAGAGCCGAGGGCGTCGAAGTGGTAGTACCTCCGCCCATCTCCTGCCTTGGACCTGGCGACCAGAGCGCCGTTTGGCTCTCTGAAGTAGTATACAGGCGCAATACCGTCGCCTTCCACAATGACCGCAGGTATTCCTGCTGCAGTGTCATAGACGAAGCTGTAGGTCGTCCCGTTCATCACCAGCCCTACCCGGTCGGAGTCGGCGTCCCAGGTGTTGGTCGCCGTCCTGCCGGAGTATGCGGCCTGGTCGAGCAGTCCTGCGTAGCTGTAGGTGTAACTCCTCAGCACCTGCGTCCCGGCAGGATTGCGGACTTCCTTCAGGCTTCCGTCCTGCCAGTAGGTATACGTGTACATTCCCGGCCAAGTGGTCAGCTCATCCACTGCATTATGCACCATATGGTTCGTGCCGCTCGGCGGGTTCAACCTGTTACCCACCCAGTCATACTCATAGTCCCCGCCAATCGGCTGGTCTGGAACCGGACCCGCGGGCGGAGTGGCGGTGTCAAGCCTGTTGTTGGCATCGTAGGTGTAGCCCCAATTGCCAAACACACTGTCCTGCATAGACTCAGGATTCCCCACCTTATCCCTCTGCGGATAGGCTATCGTCATCAATGCCGGGCCGGACTGCGGCATATGAGATATCTGGCTTATCAGGTATCTCGGGTCGGTGCTGTAGTCGTAAGTCGTATAGACACCATTGCCATAGTCCACCCTGGTCCTCACCCCTACATCGTTGTAGGAGTAGGTGGCCAGATCCTGGGCGCCATCTTTGACCTTCTTCAGCCATCCGTTCCGGTAGTACTCATACTCCGCGTCATAGTTCACGGTCGTTCCGTTGGTGATCTTGACCCGGCTCTCCTGACCTGCACCATTGTACCCATAGTCAACGTAGTACCCGGATGCCAGACCGGCGGGTGGAGTATACTGGGCCACCCTGCCCTGAATGTCATAGCTGTATGTGCTCGTGAGGTCTCCGGAGCGTGCCGTCGTCCTCAGACTGCTTGACCCATCGTAGTCGTAATGGACATCCGATGTCCCCTGAGGATATTGGAATGGAACCGACGGCGGTCCGGCGTTGTAGTAGATATCCGTCATGCGGTTGAGGTCATCATACTTGTAGTAGGTGTACGAGCCGTTTCCGTCTTTCTTCCAGAGCAGTTGACCACTGCTGCAGTATCCGAACTCCTCAGAGCCCACAAGCCCGCCAGGATATTCCACCTTTACGACTCTGTTGTTCTTGTCGTAGGTATAGGTCGTGACTCTTGTGGTGCTGGCGTCGGAGCGGGTGGTGACGGTCTTCTTGTTGCCGAACTCGTCGTACTCGTACTGGACCAGCGGCGCCGACTCGCTCTGGCCCGAAATGCTCGTGTAGACCTTCCACAGCTGGTTGAGTGCGTCGTAGAGGTAGTGAGTGCGGTTGTTCTCCTCGTCGTCCGACCACTCGATGCCGCAGCATGTGTAGTGGGACTCCGTCTCTACGCCTGTGGCATAGATCGTTTTCTCGGTCCTGCCTTCTCCAGTAGCGTCGTAGGTCAGCTCATACTGGACAGTTCGGTCCTCTGCGTCCGTCGTGCTCATGAGACGCCCGGAGTCGTCGTAGGAGTTCCGGGTGTAAACGTCCGGCTCCCCGGTGCTCGCAGTGGACTGATACCAGATCACGGTCGGCTGGCTCCTGTGCCTGACTTCCGAGCCGACGGTCTCATCATACTCGTACGCCGTTATCGTCGGCATCCCGGCCCCTCCCACATCCGGGATTATCTCGCGCTTGAGTTGGCCCGGCTGCCCCGGACCCGGCGCTACCGAAGCCTGGATCCTTATCTCGCTCAGCCTGGACTCGCTGTCCCCGCGTCCGTAGATGATCCTCAAGCCTGTAGTGCTCACGTCCACCGACACGTGCCTCGCAACGACCCACATATCGTTCCAGTACTCGTGCGGCCAATCGTAGTAGCTGAGGACACCCTCTACCAGTATCGGAATGGTGTAGTCGCCCTGACCATCCTTGGCGTAGATGCTGAGACCCTGAGGCTGGTAATAGTATTGGTTTTCCTCGTCGTCAGCAACAAGGTAGAGGTCTATGCTCTTGATGGTCTTGGCGCTGGTCCAATCCCAGTAGCTGGCATTCGCGTCGTATAACCACTCAACATAGCCGCTGTAGTCCCATATGCCGTGATCGCCTGCGTCGGGCTCCAATATTCTGCCATCCCTGAGGTTCGCGGGGCTGAAGTAGGGAGGGTCATCGTGATCCCATGTCAGCGTCGCCTGGCCGGAGATATCCTCTGTGGAGCTGTAGTACTCGTACTGCTTGACGGGGCTTATCGCGCTCCACTCCTCAGGCTCCGCCGGAGGAGTCCCCTCGGGTTCCGAGACTTTGACCGCGTCGAGCCGCCAGAGGGTACTGGTGTTGCGGGTGTAGTGCGCCCACTTGCCCCGCACGTCCTTCTGACTCTTCAGCCACTGCGTGTCGTTGCCCGCTGCGTCCTTGCAGTAGACGAACTCCTCCGTGCTGAGGGTCTCCGTCCCCCTCTTCTGGGTAATCGTCGTGACTGCGCCGACATCGTTGTACTCGTAGTGTGTTTCAAGGCTCGACGGGTCGATCTGGTAGTTCAGCCTGCCCGTGTACTCGTCCCAGGCGGACTGGGCAACGTTCCCCATCGGATCCTCGACCTGTATGAGCTTCCACTTGCCCCCCGCACCGTCACTAGCGAACGTGTATGCGGTCTTTTGGTCACACTGAGTGCCGATGTCGCTTTTCCTCGTGACCGTGGTGGTAAGCGGGGTACCAGGATCATACTCGTACACAGTCCTGGTCAGGACAGTGTTTGGCTCGTTTTCGGGCGTTTCGGTCACGGTTATGGTCTGGTAATCATAGGCATAGTTTACCTGTTTGGTTCCCCTGACGGCTGAGGCTATCCTACCCTCTGTGTCGTACCCATAGGTTACATCCGATTTGACTGCACCCGAACTGGTGTGCGCTACAACCTGCTGGAGTTTGCCTGGCGCCGCGTAGGTTACATCGACCTCATCCAGGTTAGGGGCGACGATCTGCGTAACCTGCTCGTTGCCGTCCAGGGTGTACGCCCACTCTTCACCCGCGCTGGTTGTGGCAGCAACCGTGTCTCCATCCCGAACAAAGGTCGTCTCATTGCCGGCTGCATCCTTGGTACTGGCCGGCAGGGCGTAGACTACTCCGATGTCGCAGTCGCCGGAGACCGGGTCGCAATACCAGGTGGAGCTGGCACCGCTTGAGTCACTCACGAAGAAGATGACCGCGTCTAGTGGATCGGGGTCGTTAGGATCCTGCGGTTGCATTGTCACCGACCAGCCGTCACGCGCACCATTCGACGATCCCTGGAGTACCAGCGGCTGCGGCACCCCAAAGACCAGCGAGTCCGCGCTTTCATACGTCTGCCCACATAGGTCGTGCACCCAAATGGTCCTGGAACAGGGCGAGCGGCGATCCACCACGAACATGCGGCTCGCCCAGGAATCGAGAGGGTAGTACAGGAAACCGCCAGCAGGCCCCAGATCGCTCTCAGGAACGCCCGTCGCGCCGTACACCAAAGGCTGCCGCATGCTCGGGGCCGGAAAAGCCCAGGTATCCCCACCTGCGCACGAAGCGCAGCCGGAACCGGCAAAGCTGTCTTCGCTGCGCGTAATGGGAGGCAGCGCTAACGCTGCTGTCTGTGCCATGCCTATCAACACAGCGCCGAATGCAAACAACAAGAACGCCTTGCCGATACCGCACAACCGTCTGTTTCCCAATTGTTGTCTCATCTTCCTTTCGTCCTCCACGATTCGCCTACGGTCCGTGATGATCCCCACACTACTGAGGATGCGCATATACCTGAACATCAATATCCGAGCCCTTCCCTGCAAACCACGCAGCGCCACTGGCGGAAGTCGTGCCACTGAGATCGCCGAGATCGAACTTCCTCAAGTAGCCATCGCACCCGCTGCCAGTTCGGTTCGTAGCATGGTTGAACCACAGCCTGTCAACGCGCGGTGTGCCGATGACACCGAAGTATGCCGTAGTGTTGGCAGGAACTGTCCGGTTCAGGTTGCCAAACTCTATCTTCCAAATCTGGTTGTAGGTCCCGTCTGCGCACTGGTAGTCCACGGCAGGTGACGTCCCATACTGCACGGCTGAGATAGCGATGTTGCCGTTGCTGGTGTTGTTGCTGCCCGTCGAGAAGCTCCCCGACGCAGCAAGCGCGAGGGAGCCCGTGCCCAGATACAGCTTAACGTCGGAGTAGTGGTCGCCCAGGAAGTACGCAGGTGACACAAGGATATCGGGCACAATCCAGACGACGATCTTGTCGATGACCCACTGCGGCCCCCTCCAAAGGGCGAAGTCGTCCCCGTACCCGATGGTCGTGGATACATCAGCCCACCTGATGTTGCAGCGGTCGACTCCGTTGACGTTGGAGGTCGGCAGCCCCCGGTCCACCATAGGCTCATTCTGGTAGTCCGGGTAGTACTCATCGGCCCCCATGTCGACCAGAACATCGGGATCACCCACGTCGGGAATATCCACCTTTCTCGGCTGGCCGTCGATATCCGTCGTTGGGATGCCCGAAGCGTTGTCATTGCCTTTGTCGATGCACGGAGAAGTGGACTGCAGATGATAGTCGCCCGCAGAACCGTTCACGAAGTCAGGATCCACGGAAATGCTGTGTCCTCCTGGTCTCACTTGATAGTAGTTGGTGGTGTTATGCCAGACATCGTTGTAGTCTGGAGTGAATGGAGTTCCACCGGTGCGACTGATGCCGTACCCGGTGTTCGAGACTATGATGTTGTCGGCGACGCTGGTTCCGGCGGAGGGGTAGAAGCACAATATCCCTGAGTAGCCGTTGCCTGCGATCGTGTTGCTGGTGATGGTCGAGGAGCAATACGCGGAGTAGATGCCTGTCCCACTGTTGCCAGTGATCATGTTGCCAGCAATCGTGCAAGCGGCGCTGAAGTAGACACCTCCCGCAGTGTTGCTACTGATGATGTTGTTCCTCACGGTGCAACTGGCAGTGCAGTGGACCGCATAGCCGGACCCGATCCTGGTGTTCTGGGTGATGGTGTTTTCGCTAATGGTTGATGTGGAGTAAGTGCCACAGTAGATGGCAGCTCCATTGACTGTGACAGTGCAGTTGGTGATCGTGTTGCCTGTAACCGTGATCGCATGACCGGAGGAGTAGATCCCGCCACCGTAGGCGGCACTGCAGTTGGTGATCTTGTTGTTCGCGATGATCGGGTAGGAACTGCTGCAGTAGATGCCGGAGGAAGTCCCGTTCTTGACCGTGAAGCCATCGATCGTGGTGTCCGATGTCACCCCGGATGGCGCGGTAACGACGCTGCCGGCGCCACCACCGTCTATGATCGACTCATTCGCACTCCAGTCCCGCTGATCTCTATAGGTCTCATCCCCGGCAAAGCCTCCGTAGAGCGGAACACCGTTGACAAGCGTTATGTTCTCAGTGTACGTGCCGGCAGCTACCCAGATCTCGTCTCCATAGCTAGCACTGGCCAGTGCGGCCCCTATGGTCCGCATGGCCTCGCCCCAGCTGCTTCCGTCGTTCTCGTCGTCGCCTGTCGGTGAGACCCGTATGACCCTCGCTGCTGCGGACACTGCGAGCAAGGCTATGATGAGAAACGTCGTCAAGAGAAGCATTCCTAGTTTCATCTTAGCTATCCTCCCCGTCTGGATTCGACAACCTGAATGGCGACCGCAATAGCAACGTGGCCGGTAGCGTCAGCAAGCCCTTCCGGACGCTGTGCTTTGTCCACACAGCCTATGGTGAAGTCTACGGTGTCCCCACTGTTGACGCGGACGACCCCCGAGTATTCCCCGTCAGGGCTTTCCCCGGTCCGCTGGTCCTGGTTAGCTCCCATCCCCACGAATCCACTGATCCTGAAGCTCTTCAGACTGTCTCTTCCGTTCTTGATGACCTGCACATCGGCCAGAGTGTAGAACCCTTGGCCAGAGAACGCAGCATCGATCTTGACGTCCCCTGAGACAGGGGCTACCCACCGAACAGCGGTCCTCTTCCCAAGCTGACTGGCATGAAGACATATCTGACCAGCTCTGATATCGGAGTTGTAGCTGTCGTTCGGTGTCTCGCCCGTGTTCTTGATGACATCACCTGCCTTATCAGGATCACTGTCGAGCGCCCAGCCGCTGATCCCTTCGCAGGGAGAGAAGGTTGTGTTGTAAGGTGTGAACTCTCCCGATCCGCCGATGCAGCCCAACCTCCAACACCCGCTCTCGTTGCTGGTCAGCGAGAACCCGTTCCCTAAGACCCACTGCTGGGCTTGCGATGGTGAAGCAGAAAGCAGGCTGATGGCCAACATCAGCCCAAAGACAAGAAACACTGCTCTAACCATTGAACCACTCCTCCTTAGCTTGATCTGGAAATGCTACTTGCCCAGAATCCTGATCTGCTGCCTCATCCTACAGTGGCTCTTCCGCAGGCCATCTGCAGTCGATAGGCAGGCACCAGGTTAATGCGCTGGCGTACCAGCTACGCCTAATCCTGGTATGGCAGGGTCAGGGAAGATGGATCGTGGGGTGATCGTGAAGTCCACCGGATACTTCTGCCCAAATGCCCAAACCGTGCCTTTCCTCTGACGGGGGCACTTCCTGTGCCCGACAAAACGGTACTGCATGTTAGCCAGAATATCGGCTGACAACCAGTCTATCGAGCGACCGCACTGTTGTCAATGGCTGAAATATGATATTTGCATTAATTCCATGCCATTATTTGTGCTGCCAAGCCTGTGGTCAACGGCATCGCTTCGTATCCTGACCAATCGTAAAGAGTCGCTCGCTTTGTGCCGGCATAGGCTGCCTGGCACCTGCTCATCTTCCTGTTCGCAGCGAACAGGAGGACGAGCATCAGAGGACGAACTCACGTGCAGACAAGTGAAGAGTTCAGGTGCGCGAGAATCTGCTTCTAGGCCCTTCCCTACAAGGCCCTCCACATATATCCGGGCTTCCCTGTCCTCGGGGCGCCGCCTGGCTCCTGCCTCCCTTCAGCCTCATTATCCCGATGAGTTCGTCCAATAATCTAAGCATCAGCAGTACCTGGTAATCTTGCCGGATTTCTGCTTACATACTTGACGCGGAAGCGCAGGGTCTTGTATACTCAAGGGAAGGGGGCAAGCGTGCTAGAGATGCCGAGCATCTACGACATAGCCCTGTGTCAGCTTATCAGGGACCGACTGCAGCAGGATAAACGTACGGCGGGAATGACGGTCGACGTCACGAGCTGCGACGGCTCCGTCTGCCTTGTGGGCCGGGTAGATACGGAGGCTGAGAAAGAAGCTGCACTCTTTGTGGTTCAAGGGCTGACCAGCGTGAGATGCATCCTCGATCAGATTGCCGTCAGGCAGCCGACCATCGCAGGAGCAATATAGCCACACCAGTTTCCCTGGCTAGCGCATAACCACTTGCCACCTATCCGGCGTTCCTCTCTTTGTGCCTCCGGGTCTTCTCCGGCTTCGCCCTTCGCTTTGGCAGCGAATAGCGAGCCATGGGGTGCCAAAGATCCACCATCCGCCCGGCGCGTCATACTTCGTTTGCCGGCGCTGCCTACGTAGCCAAGCACGAGGCCAGGCAGCCGATCTAGGCATAGCAGGAGCGCGATCAGCGGCTGTTGGAGTCGGCACCACCGACCGGGAGCGAAGCCCCTGGACCCAGCCAAAGGGCAATACCGACAGAGCGAAAACCATAAGACCACGCGCACTAGCGCCAGATGCGGAAGCCTGTGGGCTTTTCAGTGTTGGGACTGGGCCGTAAACCAGACGAGGGGGGCAGCTAGATGCCGAAGAACGCGTTCACACCGGAGCAGGCCAGCAACAAGCTCAGCTGCACTCGGGTGCCGGTGAGGCTACTCTTCCTCAGTTCAGCCGCCTACCGTACGTCGAACCGCCTTCCATTCCTCGCCAGCCGATACCGCCTGACCAGCCAAGCTGATAGCCCGGTGTAGATAGCCACGGAGCGCGCCCCCGCTCCAAACCGTTCAGCAAACAGAGCCGGCGTTGCCTTGAGATTGAGCGTGATCTCGTGGGCGGCCGGCTCGTTTGTTTTCGGGGCATCAGAGTCAGCTGGCCTGAGTGAGATGCCGTCCACGAAGCATCGGATGAGCTGTCTGAGCTCTCTGTTGGTGCCCTGGGCCATCTTGCACCTCCGTTCCCTCTTGCTCAGCCAACGAACAGCTCATCCTAGGCCATACGCCCGTGCCATAGCATGACGTGCCTTAAATGTGGGATGCACCCGTTCGAGCCAGTAACTGTTGACAATCCCCCGCCACCTGGTATAATCCTCGTGTTCAAGAACCAGGCGGGACGGGTGTCCCGCGGCTTACTCACGCTCCCCTGTGGCGCAATCGGCAGCGCGGCTGGCTGTTAACCAGTAGGTTCCAGGT
>Ga0315277_10011883_pt1 | contig 10939 bp, 5 predicted proteins | sample YL17G05_15_MG_FD_203695 | JGI IMG/M metagenome (GOLD analysis project Ga0315277, IMG submission 203695) | Sediment microbial communities from Yellowstone Lake, YNP, Wyoming, USA - YL17G05_15 | ecosystem: Environmental > Aquatic > Freshwater > Lake > Sediment | place: USA: Wyoming | collected... | reverse complement strand
GCCATGATCTCGTCCGTGGTCATCCTGACGGTTCCTCGACCCCGAAGATGGGCGATGATCCTGCGCCCTCGGCTGCGAGCATTCCTGACGGGTCTCATCTTCGCGGCCTTCCCTTCCACCTCGAACTCCACCTCCGCGCCCGGCAGAATCCCGAGTCGCTCGCGGACCGCCTGCGGGATGGTGACTTGGCCTTTTGTTGTGACCTTCATGGCTGCCTCCTCAATCCCTACCGGTAGGAGTAATACTCTTGTATGTGTTTAGCGCCCCATAAAAACGCCTGCGTTTCCACATTGAGTTGTAGCTCAGCCCCTTGTGGGCCCAAAACGGCCACAAGGGCCTAAGCTACAACGAGGCGCTAAACAGATACATACTCCTACGCCGCGCTGTCAACCCACAAAGCGCCGGATTTCCACCGATTGCAGAGACTCGTAAACGCTGCTATTTCGGTGCCCGTCCCCGATATTCCTACTTGTAAAGCCCCCAATGCGTCACCCGCGACCCGGGGGTATCGAACTGGGCGAAGTATGGCCGGAGTTCGCCGCCGATGGTCGTGAAATCGCCCCCGGCGTAAACCGTCGAGCCGGAGACCGCGAGAGCATAGACGCAGGTAAAACTAATCCCGCCACCCGCATTGGGGTTCCAGGCAGTGGCGTTGCCCGTCGCGGCGTCGAGGGCGGCGATGTAGTTTCGCGAGTGCCCGCCGATGGTCGTGAAATAGCCCCCCGCGTAGACCGTCGAGCCGGAGATCGCAAGAGACACGACATAAGTGTCAGGATCGCCGCCCTCCGCATTGGGGTTCCAGGCGGTGGCGTTGCCAGTCGCGGCGTCGAGGGCGGCGATATTGTTGCGCGGCTGCCCGCCGATGCTCGTGAAATAGCCCCCGGCATAGACCGTCGTTCCGGAGACCGCCAGGGCACCGACCCAGTAGTTCGCATTGGGGTTCCAGGCGGTGGCGTTGCCAGTCGCGGCGTCGAGGGCGGCGATATTGTTGCGCGGCTGCCCGCCGATGCTCGTGAAATAGCCCCCGGCATAGACCGTCATTCCCGACACCGCCAGGGCACCGACCGAGTAGTTCGCATTGGGGTTCCAGGCGGTGGCGTTGCCAGTCGCGGCGTCGAGGGCGGCGATGCAGTTGCGCGCCTGCCCGCCGATGCTCGTGAAACCACCCCCGGTATAGACCTTCGTTCCGGACACCGCCAGGGCTTCGACCGTGCCGTTCGCATTGGGGTTCCAGGCGGTGGCGTTGCCAGTCGCGGCGTCCAGCGCGGCGATATTGATTCGCGGCTGGCCGCCGATGGTCATGAAAACTCCACCAGCGTAAACCGTCGAGCCGGAGACCGCAAAGGCCAGGACCGTGCTGTCCGCGTTGGGGTTCCAGGTGGTGGCGGCGCCCGTCGCGGCGTCCAGCGCGGCGATACAGGTGCGCGACCGCCCGCCGATGCTCGTGAAACTGCCCCCGGCATAGACGGTCGTTCCGGACACCGCCAGGGCGTTGACCGTGCCGTTCGCATTGGGGTTCCAAGCGGTGGCGTTGCCCGTCGTGGTATCGAGCGCAGCGATGAAATTCCGCGGCTGGCCGCCGATGCTCGTGAACCCGCCCCCGGCATAGACCGTCGAGTCAGAAACCGCGATGCACGAGACCCCGACGTCCGGGTTCGGGTTCCAAGCGGTGGCATTTCCTGTTGCCGCGTCCAGAGCGGCGATACTGTTTCGCGCCTGCCCGCCGATGGTCGTGAACGCGCCCCCGGCATAGACCGTCGAGCCGGAGACCGCGAGAGCAGAGACCGAGTTGTTCGCGTTGGGGTTCCAAGCGGTGGCGTTGCCCGTCGCCGCGTCCAGCGCGGCGATCTTGTTGCGCGCCTGCCCGCCGATGGTCGTGAACGCGCCCCCAGCATAGACCGTCGAGCCCGACACAGCAAGAGCGGCGACGAACGTAGAGCCTGCGCCTGCATTGGGGTTCCATGTGGTAGCGAGGCCGGTCGCGGCGTCCAGTGCGGCAATCCGGTTGCGCGGCTGCCCCCCGATGTTTGTGAAATCGCCCCCGGCGTAAACCGTCGTTCCGGAGACCGCCAGGGCCCGAACAGAGTATACCGCATTGGGGTTCCACGACAAATCCACAGAGCCGTCGGCAAGAATGTGGGCAACGTTGTTTCGCGCGACGCCACCCACTTGCGTGAAGTAGCCGCCGATATACCAGCCGCCGGAGCCGTCGGCGACACAGGCGGAAACGGACCCGTTCACCCTGGGGAAGGTCGCGGCAGGTCGGCCCGTCGTGGCGTCGAGGGGGACGCCAGATCCGGTGCACGGACCCACGTAGGTGAACTCCCCGCCGATATACACCGTATCCGTGGTCCGGACAATCGCACGGACCGGTCCACTGGTCACCCAAGTCTCTTCGCGCGGAGTTGAACTTTGGGCGCGGGCAAGAGTGGGGGCAAACAGGAAAACGCACACCGCAAGAGTGCAGAGGTGAGAAGCGAGAGGCGAGAGGTGAGAAAAGGTACCGGCGAGGCCGCCGGCGCTCCGTCTCTCACGAGAATCGGTTCGGAGTACCGCCTTTAGGCGGCAGGAAGGCTCCTGCTGAAGCGGGGACTCCGAACGTCTATCATCTCTTTCTCGACGCCTGCGCATGATCGCGACCTCCCTACTGTTTTATTCGAAGTGGACAATCCACGTATGGCTTTAGCGGACCACGGAAATGCCTGCGATTGCTGCACCGAGTTGTAGCTCAGCCCCTTGTGGGCGTCGGAGCTGCAAACCCAAAACGGCCACAAGGGCCTGTCCTCTGACTCATCAGTTCGGTGACGCATTGTTTTTGACAGGATAACAGGATGGACCCGATTCCTGAAATCCTGTTGATCCCCCGACCAACTGCCGCACCTTTCGTCTCACTTCCGCCTTCCGCTCGCCAAAACTCAGAACCAAGCCCATTCCAGGAAACCAAAACCCATCTTGTTGTACACGCGATATGCCCAACCAACGATCTTCTCAGGCAGCTCTTTGAATTCCATTTCGAGCGCCTCGTTCAGGCTGTGATTTACAGGATACCTGCCTCGCTCCCCCCTCCATCCCGTCTATCCTGTTATCCTGTCAAGATTTGGAGTCCCCCGCTTTAGGGGGGGCTCTTTCCACCTGAAGGGCGGGACTCCGAACGACCTCTTTTTCGGACTTCGCGGCACATTTAGCGGCGGGTGGGTTTTTGCGTCAAGAATTATTTGTATCATGATTCCCTGATTTCTCAAATCCGAATGGGCGAGTTCGTCCGGATTTCGGCGAGCTCAGTCGAATCGAGCTCACCGCTACAGACCATGGGCTAGAGGCGAGAGGGACCAGGTGGGCGAATCACCTGATAGACCCGAAGGGGTTTGCTGCGGTAGTCGTCCGAGTCGCGCGTCTCGAAAACGAGAGGCAAGGTTGGGTCTTCATAGGGCGGTTCGTGCTCCGAGACGATGTAGTCCACATTGTAGGTTTTCACAATCTCTCGGACTTTTTCGAGGTCCAGGCTTTCGTAGTCCCGGTTGGCGTGTTTGCCTCCCAGGTCGTGCAAAGCCGCCTCGATTGCGGTTTGACTCGCTCCGGTCAACCCACGCACGGCCAGATAGCGTTCTTTCCACAGTCGGGCGCCCTCGACGCTATAGGGGAAGAACTTGATGGTGAGAAGAACGGAGCGTTTGGCCCACGGATGGAAGCCGGCTTGCTCCTTCTCCGGAGGAATGGCGAACAGAGCATCTTTCGGCGTATTCCTTTCGGCCCAAGCGCCGACCTTTTCAATCGCCGCAATTGGAAATGGCCGCGGCGCATGGTCGAAGCAATAGCGCGCCAGTCGTCGTTGCCAGGGCGAATCCGGATTGCCCATCCATCGCTCGAAGGGCAGAGTCCACATGGCCGCCAGATACAGCGCGCCGCACGCGGCAGCAAGAGGAAGACCTCGGCGCACGAGCCGTTCCTGACATTGCGGTTTCGATGTGAGCCAGGCGCCGACGCCGGCTGCTCCGAGAGCGACTAGGGTGGGAAGCCGACTGTCGGATTCCAGGATATTTGCGGCAGCCAACGCACCGATCAGAAAGATCGCCGGCAGCCAGCGCGGCGCCGCCGGAGCGTATTCTTCGACCAGAACGATCACCATTTCCGCGATCAGAACGCACAGGAAGATTTCTCGCGCCAAACCGCACGTGACGAGCGCCGCCGCTCGCGCATAGGCCCAGAACGTCTTGCGCCCCACCAGCTCTGCGATGTGATAGGCGAGCAAAAGATACATCGTCGCACGCAAGGGAACCGCGAGGCGGAACGGCTGTATCAGCAGGACTTTTTCCTTCGGCCAAAGCCCCATGACGATGGCGGCCGCGACAAGAATGGCTATCAGCATGGCGGGCAACAGGCCGAATTGCCAGGCCCGCAAATGGCGGCGTCGCAGCGGCCACCAGACGATCGCCCAGAGCGCAATCAAAGCGCCCAATTCCTGTAAACTCTTGGTCCACATGGACAGAAGGATGTGGTGAGGATTGCGGATGGTTGCGTAAAGCGAGAAGATGTCGGACCCAGGGGAAGTCGTAAGATAGCTGCCAACCGTGCTTTGGGTTTTGAAGAGCGAAGGCGCCATGAGAAGCAAGAACGTTGCGCTCAAAACCAGCACGAGAGGGATACCTTTCCACCCGCGCCAAATGAGAATCGCCAGAGAGAGCACGGGCCAGATCTGCAATGGAACAAGGACCTGGATATAGGCGCCTGCCGCGAGAATCGCCCCGGCGAAACAGGCGCTCATGAATTCGCTTTTGGGCCGGCCCGATTCGCCGGTTGGACGTGGCAGAAAGAGAACAAGACAGAGCGCCCACCAACAGGCGGTGAACGCAATCATCCGCGGCAGAATTTGAACCTCAAGGATGTCATTGGCCGCGACTTTTCCCGCATGGTGGAAGGCGAGAATCAGCGCAAAGAAGACCGCCGGAGCATAGGAGTCGAAAACCGTCTTCGAGATGCGAAAAGAGGCCCCGATCATCAGAGTGAAGAACAGAACATAAAGTGCAAACAAACCGAACGGCAGACCCCACGGCGTCGCGGCCAGGCGCACGAGCACGAGATAGAAGTGGCGCATGTCGCTTGAGCCGAATTGGTGGAGAAAGATGTCGCGGGGAAATAGTGTGGGATCCTCCAAGACATACAGGAGGGGTATCTGCGTCAGATGGTCGCTGCGCAGGATCAAGTAGCCTTGCAAGTGGAAACGCAAACAAAAGGCGAGACAACCCAAGAGAATCCATGAGAGTGTGGAAACCCCACAGCCCATGCCCACCGGTCGAGCATTCCCAGACACGACTTCTTGATCACACATGGCCGAGTTGTTTGGTCTCATGTAAGTGGCTTTCACAATGCCGAATGATGAGCGCTGATTGCTGCAAACCAGCCGAGGGGGATTTCAACATGAATCGTTCATCGTTCCTCATTCCTCGTTCATCATCGCCTTGTTCATCGTTGTTTTCGCGTAAGCGAACAGGTCGCCCGCTTCGAGAATCGGCAAAATGTCGCCGAGCGGTTTGAGAGGAAACGTTTTGCCATTGGCGATGACACGAAGCGTGTTGCTCTCGACGTCCATTTCCACTTCGTCGCCCGTCGCCACGATTCGCGAAAGATCGGCGACCGATTCACACGGGATGAGATAGCCGCCGTTGACGGCATTGCGGAAAAAAATCCGGGCGTAGGAGACGGCAACGACCGCTTCGACGCCGGCTTCGGCCAGAGCGAGCGGCGCATGTTCGCGCGACGAGCCGCAGCCGAAATTCTTGCCGGCGATCACAATCCGATAGGGCGAACGATCGGCGTCTTTGGGGACAAAGGGTACGTTGCCGGATGGATAGCCTGACTGCCCTTCGGGAATGCCGCTCATGGCAAACTTGCCAAACAGCCGGCGCTCGGCCTCCACCGACGGGTCATAGACCAGCTTGTCGGCGGGAATGATCTGGTCGGTATCCACATTATCGCCCACGACAAAAGCCGGACCTCGAATCTGTCGCTTCATCGTTTGCCTCCTCTACCCGACGTGGCACGGGCATTTTGCCCGTGATTTCAGCCCGTTCTGCATTCCGCCCGCTACTTCTTTTTTGGGAGCGGTGGGAACCGGCGGGCGCGAAGCGACTCAAGGGCCTCTCGCGCCCGCCACGCTAAGCGCGAATCGCGCGCGATCTCCATGCTCTTTTGATAGTAACTCAACGCATCGGAAGTGCGATTGAGTTGCTCGGCGACCTGGCCGGCGCGGAACCACAATTCCTCGGGACGCGGGTCGCGCAGTTCGGCCACCCGGCCGGGAGCCGGCAACGCCCACGGACCGGCGACCGTGGGTTGGCGGCGGTCCTGGATGCGTTGCATCGCCGCGATTTGCTTCAATGCTTCGGAGCGTGCGCCATGGTCCAGGAGAATTTTGGCGGCCATGTTGCGCGGAAGCGGATCGAGCGAGTTTTGCTCAATCCAGTTGTGACAGAAATCCAGCGCTTCGGGATCGCGGCCCAGACGACGCAGATTCTCGATCAACTCGACAAACGTCGCGGCGTCGCGCGGTTGGTCTTCGAGTCGGCGACGACAAAGAGTAACGATCTGTTTGGCGTCGTTAGCCGATCGGGCTTGGGTCAGAAGCTCGTTGAGCGCTTCGCGCGCATATCCACTCGGGTCCGGGGCTCCTGCTTTTGCCAGCTCCAGGATGCGCCAATAGAGCGCTTTCGCGCGTTCCGATTCGCCCAGGCTCGTCAGGGCATTTGCATAGATCATCTGCGTTTGCAGCTCGTTGGTGCTGCGTGCGGCTTTGTCCAAATGGTCAATCGCCATGTCGCGGTCGGCGGGTTGTTGGGTGTCGGAATAGGCTTGGCGGTAAACCATCCCATAGCCGACGTGGATTTCCGCGTAGTCGGGATCGTAGGTTGAGAGCCGGTCGTAGGCTTCGATTGCCCGCCGACGCATTTCCGCAATTTCCGCTTTGTCTAGGGCGACTGAAGCATGCCGTCCGTAGGCATGTCCGAGCAGATAAGAGCTGCTGATGAACGACGGCAACCATCGGATCGAACGTTCGAGATCGGCTTCGGCGGCTCGCGCGAAATCCACCGCCTGACGCCGCAGCGTCTCTCGCTGGGCCCCGGCGGGAGCGGCGCTCATCTGGGAGACCCTTACCGCCATGTCGTTTATCTTTATCCGAGCGTTATTGTTATACACGGCGGAAACAAAACGACGAACTCCAAAGGGCATCGAGATCACTCCGAATGCCAATACGATTCCAAGAAGAGACCCGACGGCAACGCGCCGAAGCGGCGCCGGCAATGCCCACGAGCGATCCCGCGTCCCGCGCTCCTCGATGGGCGCGCTCAACCGGATGGCCGCCGCACTCAGTCCCAACAGGAACCAGTAGTTGAAACCGCACGCGGTCCATCGAATGTTGGGACTGGTCAGGTTTTGAATGCTGATTCCCATGATCGCCGTCAACAGGGCGATCTGATAAAGAATCAGTGGATCGTCGTGCCGCCGGCGCGTGTCACGAAACAACAACCACAGGATTCCGCCCAGGAAGGCGGCAAAGGCCGCCGTTCCCAACAACCCGCGCTCGGAGAGCAAATCGAGCGGTTGGCTATGGGAAAACTGCGTGATGGGCGCGATGGCCCACCGATAGAAATCGGGGGATTGGTATTGCGGCAGCAGGATCATAAACCCGCCGGGACCGCACCCCAAGATCATTCGCCGCAAGAAGACGGCGATTGGCTGGCTGGGATCGAAGAAGATTCCTAATGCTCCGGACCAAATGATCGAGCGCGACCGGACGGCATAAGGGAACTGATTGGGAATATCGGAAAAATAGGAGCGTATGAAAAAAAGGGCGGTCGCGACAATGAGTGCGCTGCCGGCGATCCAAACCAAAAGCACCTGGCGCGGGATCGTGCGGAGTTGTTGCCGTGCGATCATCAATGCGACGAAGAGAAGGGTCATCACCGTCAGCGCAAGGTTGCTGTCATTGGATCGCGCCAAGACGATGCAGAAACAATAGAGGAATCCGGCGATGGCATAGTAGGCACGTCCCAGCGGACGACGGCTGTCGGAAAAGAGCGCAACGGCCAAGGGGACGATCATCACCAGGTAGGCGGGATAGAAGTCGCGGTTGAGAATCGTCGAGAGCATCTGGCGATTTCGGTCCAGGGTCATGAGCAGGGCGTACAAAGGCGCAGGGCCACCGGCCGGTGGTTTGCCGCCCGGATAGAGATGGTACAGCATCCAGGTGACGCCGCCGAAGAGGTGAAAGAGCCCGAACACAATCGTAACACAGCCAACGGCGAAGTAGAAGCGACAGAAGTTTTTGAAACGCTCAGGGGTTGTCGCCGTAAACGCCACAGTGGCAAAGGCTACCATCAAGGTCAGCTCGAAGCCATACTGTTCCCATGCCAGCCAGTGGTAGTCGGCCAGAAGTGCGGAAAGCAAGCCCAACAGGATATAGGCCAGAAGTGTCAGGCCAATCCACGGATGGATGGGGCAGGCGTACCGATAGAAGAGTGCCAGAGCCACGAGTGCGCCGACAATCGGCGCCCCCGAATATTGAAGTGTCACCTTGATGTCATCGAGTTGATAGGTGAAGGGCGTGAACAGGAAGATGATCGCGGCGAACGAGACAGCACCTGCGACCCAAAGCGCGGTCAAACAGAGAGGTGTGGGGCGGTCGTCGGCGGCTTGCGATGATCCGTTTTCACCGGCTGGCTGCCGAGCGGTGCGTTCGGCGTCGGCAATTGGCTTCATGGTTTGGCCGGCTTGGTCGAGCTGGTGCTGGGCGCTTCGATTCGCGGCATGATTCGGCTAATGCCGCTTTGGGCCTTTGTTGCCCATTCGCTGTTGGGGTCTTTCTCGATCGTCAAGGTGTAGGATTTCAGCGCGTCGCTGAGCCGGTTGGTTCTTTCCGAGGCGTAACCGATCTGATAGACAATCTCCGCCATAGTCGGCACGCCTCCCAGACGCTGGCGCAAGGCCGCTCCTTGCTGGGGGGCGGCGATTTCGGGCCTTTCTTTCTCCATTTGCGCGACGATATTCTCCAGCGCGCGCGTCTGTTTCAGGCTCCCTTCATAATTCTCGATTTCGCGCAGTTCGAGCACCTTGCGAGCGGCTTCGCGCGCCCCCCAATTCAGGGGGTCTTTCACGATCGCATCGGCCAGCAGGTCCAGGCAGCGTTGCAGTTCGCCCGCCTGAATCGCCGCCGCTGTCCATTTCTTGATCCACTGCACATTGCGCGGGTCCTCTTTCGCAAGGGCTTCGAGAGCCGGAAGAATTCGGGCATACTGCCCTCGGGGCAGGTAGTAATCCACGGTGGCCACGCGGGCTTTCCGCAGGTAATCTTCTCCTTCAGACCCCTCCTGGTTTTCCAGGGTCGGCATTCGCTCGCAGACGCGGGCGCCCAGTTCGCGGAACAATTCGGCCTCCAGATTGCCGGCCTCTTGAATTCTGCCGGCATTGATCAGTTCGCGCAGTTCATTCAAGCGGCGCTCGAGAGAGTCGCGACCGGAATCCTGGGCATTCCACACCGCGCGCGCCGCGTGTAGGGTTGGAGCTTGCGCGCTGACCGTGGAGAAGTGCGAGTCGTTCGGGGGCGGACCCAGGGCGATATCGCCCAAGGGCTGTTCGAGCGCGGCGACGGTTTCGGCCTGAAGAGGCGACGAGGTGCCGGCGACGCTGGCCGCGATGCCCAGCGTCTCCGCGTAGTAGTTCTGAACGACCAGCCGGTTGCACATTCTGGCTGCCTTGTGGAACGACCGAAGCGCCATTGTCAGATATTCGGGCTTCCGGGTTGAGCCAAAGAAGACGCGTCCCAGAATGCCGTAGTTGAGATGAATTTCCGAGTAGTCGGGGGCATAGCCGGCCAGCTCATCATAGGTGGCTTTGGCTTTGTCCCACCACTCCAAACTCTCCTGGGGATCGTCGGTAATTGTGGCCATGCGGCTATAGACGTGGGCCAACTTATAGTAGGCGGTGATAAAATCCGGTTGCCAGTCGAGGGCGCGCCGGAATCTGTCCATGGTTGCCAGGCCCAACTGTCGCGTGTCGGCACGAAACTTCGGATCCTCGCCCTGTTTCGAAGTCGGCCTGCCGATTTCGTCGCACCGAATGCCGAAATCGTTCAGCAGAATCAGCCCGTCGTTGTTGGCCTTGGAAGCCAGAAAGTAGGTGACTCCATAGGGGACCGAAACGGCCTCGAACACCAGCGCGAAGGCCAGAAACGCACCGGCCACGGTTTTTCGAAGCGTCGGCGAGAAGCTGTAGAACCTGTCAATGCGCGCACGCTCCTGCTCGGTCAGCGTCAAGTGGAAGCCGGCGACGGCCAAACCCATCATAAAGTAGTAGTTGAAACCGCAAACCGTCCACCGAATCCCGGGGCTGAAGATGTTCTGGAAGCTGACGCCGACGACCGAGGAAAACAGCACGATCAGATAGGAGTTCAGCGGACTCTGGGTTTTGCGCCAGGCCTCTCGGAGAAGAAGCCAAGTCACGGCGCCGAGGAAGAACATGAAAGCGATGAAACCGAGCAAACCCTCCTCGGCCGTGAGATCGAGGTACTGATTATGGGAAAAGATGGTGATGTGGGAAATCTGGTAGAGGTTGTAATCCGGGTGGCGATAGAAAGGAAACCTCAGATAGAAGGCGCCCGGACCGCCACCGACAAGGAGGAATTTGAGCAGTGTGCCCAGCGGCCGCGTCAAGTCGCAAAACACCTGCCAGGAGCCGCCCCAAATGATCTTGCGCGAGACGATGCTGCAGTTCACCGCCCACTCAAGGTTGGTCAGTCGGTCGCGCACAACCCACACTGCCGTTATAAAGACGACAAGCCCCCCCGCAATCCAAACCCCCCACAAGGGTTTGGGGACCGACCGCCAGTCGTGGCGCAGAGCGAACAGAATCAGGAAGATAACCAGGATCATGAACAGGGCTATGTAGC
>Ga0315277_10011882_pt1 | contig 10940 bp, 7 predicted proteins | sample YL17G05_15_MG_FD_203695 | JGI IMG/M metagenome (GOLD analysis project Ga0315277, IMG submission 203695) | Sediment microbial communities from Yellowstone Lake, YNP, Wyoming, USA - YL17G05_15 | ecosystem: Environmental > Aquatic > Freshwater > Lake > Sediment | place: USA: Wyoming | collected... | reverse complement strand
CCTCGTCCCGAAGTGCCCGGCCCTTCTCGCCCCATTCTTCCGCAATCTTGGTGCTGATCCGCTTGACTTGCTCTTCTGACGCCTCCTTGCCAAGCTGCTTCAGATTCCACCGGATGCCTTCCGGGCCCGTTCTGCCGCTCACGATGAGGTGATACTGGCTTCCGATGAACTCGGGGAGGAAGGGCGCCTTCTGGCTGCGGTTTTCATTCAATCGTTCATCCGAATCGTACCCAAACGCATACTTGCCGCTGATCGGCCGGTACGGGTCCTGTTCCCACCTGCCAATCTCGCGTATCCGGTTGCAGCAGTTGGAGAGATCCCCGTAGTTGATGCACAACTCCACGCCATACAGGATTCGAAGGCAGGTGATGATGTCCTCGGTGGCAGGCATCTTCCCGATTCCATTGATTGTGGTGTGGACCGCCGACGCGCCGTTCTCGATTCCTGCCAGCGTGTTCGCAATAGCCAGGTTGAAGTCGTTATGCATGTGAAGCTCGATGGGGATATCCGCCACCCATTGCCTCATCATCCTCACCATCGATGCGATACCATGAGGGGAACCGACTCCGAGGGTGTCGATGATGCTCACAGTGTCGATATGCGCCTCTCCGACCGCACTCTTCAGCAGCCGCTCGATGAAATCGGGCTCCGCCCTCGTGGTATCGTAGGGGAAGAAATTGACGAACAATCCCTTCTCCTTCGCATAGCGGGCCATGCCCACCGACTTTGCCAGGATCTGCTCCATGTTCCATCCAGGCAAAAAGTGGTTCACCAGTTGCTTGGATATCGGGAAGTTGAGGACAACTCCGGACAGGCCGGCCTTGAGGGCAATATCGATCGCCTCCCAGTCCTTCCATTTGAAAGAGCTGGTGGGGGTCATGGCGAAGGTCTTCGCTTTCAAGCCGGCTTGGCCAAACGTCTTTAGCTCTTCTAGGGATTCCGGAGTGGTCAAGCCGATCTCAATGCGACGGATCCCGAGATCATCGAGCATCCTGGCCATCTCGACCTTCTGCTGAGTGCTGGTAAAGATCCCTCGTGACGGGTCGCTTAGACCGTCGCGCAAGGTCGTGTCGTGGATTTCGATCTGCTTCTTTAGGTGGTTCTGCAAACCGGCTGAGAAATTGTACGGACTGACGTCCCACATTGCATGGACCCAGGGCTTATTCGCTTCATTGCTCATTTGTTTTTCCTTTCCGGATATCCCTCTCGGCAGTCCTGCAACGGCGTCAGATCACCCACAAGTCCCGCTGCGTCGTGGTCAGCAGCTCGCAGCCGGTCTTTGTGACCAACACCGTATCTTCGAGTTGCAGTCCGCCGAGACCAAACTCAAAGTAATTCGGCTCCAGGTTGAAAATCATGCCCTCTTCGAGAACCGTATCGTCGTTGAAGGCAAAAATCGGCTTGTCGTAAGCAGAGCCTATCCCCAGGCCATGTCCTACCATGTGCCTCCGGTAGTGTGGGATGCCCGATTTCTTCACCACCTGATCGCAGATATGGTAGATCTCCGATGCCTTCGCGCCCGGTCTGATGGCCTCGATCTGGGCAGTCTCTCCAGCCAGCATTGCGTTGTAGTACGGCCTCAGCTTGGCATCCCTCGGCTCTCCCAGCACTGCAGTCCTTCCCATGTGGAAAGGATGGTACTTATACTCGATGATGGGGTTGAACCGTATCATGTCCCCCCGCTGGAGTTTTACCGACCGATCCAGGCCGACTCCCGAGGTCGGCATGACGCTCCTGTGCCCGAAGGCGAAGATGGTGTTTGAAGCGACCCCGCCACCGAGCGACACGACCGCACGTTTGTACTCGTTGAACATTTCCTGTTCGCTTACACCCTCACGGGCGGCTGCGCATACGGCCTTGATGCCGGCTTCGACGATCGGCGTGCCCTCCCTGAACAGAGCGATCTCGAACGGCGTCTTCACCATCCGCGTATAATTGAAGACATCATCCGCGATTTTCAAGGTCGCCTTGTCCAGCTTGCTCTTGATCGTCTCATACATACGCGGGGTGATGCCCTTCTCCTCTATCCCAAGCGTCGCGCTGTCCAACCCCCGTTCCTTGAGCCCGAGAACAAGCTTTTCCACGAGGCCGGGAACTCCTTCGACGCCGCCCCGTTGAAGTTTCCACCACTCCTCGACCTCTGCTCGTACAGGCCCAACGAGCTTATGCATATTCTTTTCGAGCTCGATCAAATTCGAGTCGCCGAAATATTCAAAGAAAAACGTACCGCAGTACTTCACATCCTTGATCCAGGTATTCGAATCGACCACTTTATCGACGTACGCTACCCACGTCACGGTAAAGGGCGCGATCTTCTGGTCGCGCGGAAACACCACGAACCCAGGCAAGGGGGCATCAGAGAGATAGAATGTGTTCTCCAGGCTGGATGCAATCACCGCATCGATCTTCTGCCGGTCCATCTCACGGATCATGCGCTCCTTGTTCAAGAACTGACTCATTCCGCCACCTCCTCCTTCGGATGTGCGTTCATGTTGAGACTAACAATCCAGGGCCGCGCGGTGAGGCGGGCTTCGGGCGTCGGGGTTGTGGGCCAGGCTCGGCAGGCCGGCTGCCAATTGGCGGACCGCGCCGTCCATCGCCATCGACTCGAACGCACGGGTGGAGAATTCCTTCTCCCGCAGCTCATCCCAGACATGTTCCAGAGGATTGAGTTCCGGAGCGCAGCCGGGCCACCGGGGCAAGCGGACGTTCTCCGGGAGGTACAGGTCGAACTTGAGGATGTTCTCAATCCATCGTTGGATATCCCTTCTTGTGGATCTCTTCTTGCCGTACCTTTCCCAGCGGAGATCTTCGATCGGTATTGCTGAATCTGAGGAACCCTGCAGGTGCCTTCCTTCACGTTCCGCGGTTCCAAGATCTTCCGGAGGCTGGATCCCATCGACGGAGCTCCAATTCGCTTCATGCTTTCGTCAGCGGATGGAGTGCTGGCAGGCCTTGTAGGGCTCTGACCACTTCTTCCGCGGTCCGTTTCCTTTGCTCGATCAGGGATTCTTGCGAATAGAAAGCCACATGCGGCGTAATGATCACGCGGTCCGACTTGAGCAAGGGGTTATCCTTGGACGGGGGTTCCGGCTCCATCACATCCAATGCAGCGCCGGCTATCCATCCCTGGCAAAGAGCCGTGTAGAGGGATTTCTCGTTGATCAGAGCGCCCCTCGAGACATTGACTAGAATAGCCGTCCTTTTCATGGATTGTAGCTGCGCCTCCCCGATCATATTATAGGTCTCATTGGAAAGGAATGCGTGCAGGCAGAGAATGTCCACTTGTGGAAGTAGCTCCTTCAGGCTACTAAACCGCGTGACATCCGGGTCATCGACCTGCTTCAGATAGGGATCGAAGGCCATGATTCTCGTGCCGAACGCCTTCAATCTTTTTGCCACCGCCTGACCGGTCCGCCCGAACCCAATGATACCTGCTGTCAGGGAGCTCAACTTTGAAACGTTGGGTGCCCATTTCCACATTCTGCTTTCCCAAACGCCACGCGTAGTCTGATCAAATCCCTGTGGGATTTTACGAATGAGAGCAAGGATCAAACCCAGGGTGTGGTCTGCGACCGGATCCGTGATGAGGTCTGGTACGTTGGTGACGCGAATGCCATGATCCTCCGCCGCCTTCAACTCGACTGTATCGTGACCGACACCGATCAGTGCAATGATTTTCAAGAGTTTCAACTCTTCAAACACTCTCCGCGTATACGGCTGATGTGAGCCGATCAGTGCATGGGCCATCCGGGCGTTTTGTATGACCTCTTCGACCGAATTGCCCGAGCCCTGCTCAACTCTGTATCCGTGCTTTTCAAGTATAGATCGCTCGATGACCATATCCTCCCGCGGAATCATGTTGATTACCAGGTATTCAGTCTGCATACGGTTGTCACCTCCAATAAAGTCAGCAGTGGCCCCAAGGAGTTGGACAGAAGCAGTGGCTTTTAAGTGAAACTCTGCCGGGTTCACGTTACGCTGTCTCGAGCTGGGGCAGCGGGGCAAAGTAGACCATATCCGGAGTCTGGCCGTCAAGAGCCGAATGCGGCCGGCCCTGGATGTAAAAGGTGAAGTGGCGTGTCAGCCCGTGCCCAGCCTCGGTCACAGAGTCATAGGCATGCAAATACACTTCTTCATACTTGACGCTCTTCCACAGGCGCTCGATGAAGAGATTGTCGCGCCAGGACCCCTTGCCGTCCATGCTGAGCTGGATGCCGTGCTGCTGCACCACACTGACAAAGGCGGTGCCGGTGAACTGGCTGCCCTGGTCGGTGTTCAGGATCGTCGGGAGGCCGCAGTCTCGGATCGCAGCCTCGAGGGCGTCGATGCAAAAGTCCACGGTCATGCTATTCGAGAGGCGCCACGCCAGGACCCGCCGCGTGGCCCAGTCCAGCACAGCCGCCAGGTACACGAAGCCGCGGCGCATCGGCAGGTACGTTATGTCCATGGCCCACACCTGGTTGGGGGCCGTGATCGCGCGATCGCGGAGCAGGTACGGAAACACCACATGGCCTGGATGCGACTGGGTGGTGCGCGGACGCTGGTAGAGCGCTTCGATCCCCATCCGGCGCATCAGCGTGGCCACGTGCTTGCGCCCCACGTTCACGCCCTGGAGCCGCAGCAGATCGCGCAGCATTCGGCTGCCGGCAAAAGGATGCTGCAGATGCAACTCGTCAATCTGGCGCATCAACGCCAAGGTCGCCGCCGAGACCGGCTGCGGGGTGGAATACACCGACGACCGGGCGATCGCCAGGAGCTGGCACTGCTGCACCACCGGCAGCGGGTGCTGGCGGTCGATCATCGCTTTGCGCTCGCGTCGGGAATGCGACCGAGCGCGTCGGCCAAAAAATCGTTCTCCATGGCCAACTGGCCGATCTTGGCGTGCAACGCCTTCACGTCGGGCGTGGCAGCCTTGCGCTCGGCCGCCGTGACGAACAGGTCCATGGCGCCCTCCTGCAGTTGTGTCTTCCACTGCACGATCTGGTTCGGATGGACATCGTACTGTTGCGCGAGCTCCGCGAGGGTCCGATCCCCGCGCAAGGCCGCGAGCGCCACCTTGGCCTTGAAGGCTGCTGCGTGATTCCGTCGGGGTCGTTTCATTGTCTGCTCTCCTTGCGGGACGGGGGATTCTCCCGTCCAGTAGAGCAGAGTTTTCACTTAAACGCCTGTCCTTTTTTCCGGAGCCGGCTCTTGTGCGCGGGGCGAGCCGCCAGGCTGGGCGGACCAAGTGACTTGCCCGCTCTTCTTGTGCCGACTGCACTGGGAGTCTTGCCTAGGATCTCGGGCTTGGAATCGCCCCACGGAGTCCGGGGGTGGCACTGACTTTCCCCTGTGGTCCGCAGAAACCCCGGCCCTCACGCCGCCACCTTCTCCAGGCCGTATTCGTGATGCAAGCCACCCAGAATCGGCCGCGCTACGACGCAGGAGTGCGACGGAAGTCGATGATCGATGATCGGGGGCACTAGCAGGCCGGCGGGCGGATCGGGGATCTCCGGCCCCAGGCGGGCATGCGGGTGGCCCCGGTTGGAGCGGCGCCCCCACTCCTTCAGAACCCGTCTCAGGTGGGCCCTGCCCAGAGGAATGAGGAAGTCTAGATACTCCCGCCGCATGGTCTCGATGAGGCCCTCGCAGACCGCATTCGCCTGCGGCCCTTGAAACGGGGCCCTCAGCCCTCGCACCCCCATCGCCCGCAGCGCGGTGTCCAGCTGCCGAGAAGAAATGGTATCCCGGCCATGGATGACAAACCGGCATGCGTGCTCCTCCGCCTGGACTTCCCGGAATTGTTGGAGCGTCCATGCGGCAGGTCCAGAGCGCATTCGTATGCTACGGACGCGATGAGTCCAGCGCCGACGCACGGCCCTTCGAGGCCGAGGAGGGCAGCCAGCCCCGTGTGCGCAGCCAGTGCCCGAAGGAGTCCAGGTAGATGTAGGTAACCGGTGTGATGTACAGCGTGAGGAGCTGGGAGACCACAAGGCCTCCGACCACGGCGAGGCCCAAGGGGCGGCGCGATTCGGCCCCCTGGCCGGTGCCAAAGGCGATGGGCAGGCTGGCCATCAGGGCCGCCATGGTGGTCATCATGATGGGGCGGAATCGGATGAGGCAGCCTCCGAAGATCGCTTCCGCCGCGCTCTTCCCCTGCCGCTGGGCGTACAGGGCGAAGTCAATCATCATGATGGCATTCTTCTTCACGATGCCCACCAACATGATGATCCCGACGAAGGCGTAGATGTTCAGGTCGCTGCGGAAGAGCAGCAAGGTCAGCAAGGCGCCAACGCCCGCCGAGGGAAGACCCGACAGGATGGTCAACGGATGGACGAAGCTTTCATACAGGATTCCCAAGACGATGTAGATGACCAGGACCGCCATGAAGAGTAGGAGCCCCAGTCCCCGCACCGATGACTGAAATGCTTGGGCGCTCCCCTGGAAGGTGGCGCTCATCGTGGCCGGTAAGGTAGCCCGCCCTATTCGCTCAATCTGAGCGACGGCATCGCCCAGCGAGACCCCGGGCTTCAGGTCAAAGGAGATCGTGACCGACGGGAGCTGGCCGAGGTGATTCACCGTGAGCGGCCCGATTCCCGGGGTCAACCTGGCCACGGCGTTCAAGGGGACGAGCTGGCCCTTGGCCGACCGAACGTAGAGCATGGCGAGGGCGCTCGGGTCCCGCTGGTATTGTTCCTCCAGCTCCAGGATGACCCAGTATTGGTTCGTAGGCGTATAGATCGTCGAGACCTGCCGGTTCCCATAGGCGTCGTACAGGGCGTTTTCGACCTGGCTTGCGCTGATCCCGAGGGCGGACGCCTTGTCCCGGTCGATCTCCACATGCACCTTCGGGCTCGTGATCTGCAGGTCGCTGGTCACGTCCTGCAGGCCGGGGAGGGCCGCGATTTTCCCCTGCAGGTCCCGCGCCACCCGGTAGAGTTCCTGCGTGTCCGCCCCTTGCAGGGTGTACTGATAGAGGCTCTTGGTCATGTGCCCCCCAACCCGAATGAGGGGAGGGTTTTGCAGGAACACGCGGATGCCGGGCAGGCTCGCCAGCTTCGGGCGCAACTCCTGAATGATCTCGTCGGCGGAGAGTTTCCGCTGCGACCGCGGCTTCAGCATGAGACCCAGGCGCCCCGTGTTCCCCGTGGCGCTGGCGCCTCCGGCGCCGACGCTGGACATGAAGGACTCGAGGTTCGGGTCCTGGCGAAGAATGGCCGCCACCTGCTGTTGGTGCCGCACCATGTTCTCAAAAGAGATGTCCTGGGCGGCCTCAGTGAAGCCGACGATCTGCCCGATGTCCTCGCTTGGGATGAACCCTTTGGGCACCACCACGAAGAGGGCGCCCGTAGCAACGAGGAGGAGGCCCGAGACCACCATGACGGCGGGGCGGTGCGCCAGGCAGCGTTCCAGCGTCCAGCGATAGGTGGACAGCATGCCCTGGAAGAAGCGATCGCTGAGGGCGTAGAGGCGGCCGTGATGCGCCTCGCGGGGCGGGTGCAGGAAGCGGGAGCAGAGCATGGGGGTCAGAGTCAGCGAGACGAAGCCGGAGACCAGAATGGCCGAGGTGACGGTCACGGCAAACTCATGGAACAGCCGGCCGACGATCCCGCCCATGAAGAGAACGGGAATGAACACCGCGGCCAGGGAGAGGGTCATGGACAGAATGGTGAAGCCGATTTCTCGCGAGCCGATGAGGGCGGCCTCGAACGCGCCTTCCCCTTCCTCCATGTGGCGCACGATGTTCTCCAGCATGACGATGGCGTCGTCCACCACGAAGCCCACGGACAGCGTGAGGGCCATGAGCGAGAGGTTGTCCAGGCTGTAGCCCAGCAGGTACATGACCGCGAACGTGCCCACGATGGACATGGGCAGGGCCAGGCTGGGGATCACCGTGGCGGAGAGGCTTCGCAGGAAGAGGAAAATCACCATGACCACCAGGCCGATGGTGAGCAGCAGGGTCAACTTCACGTCGGCGACCGAATTGCGGATGGACCGGGACCGGTCGTACAGCGTGTCCAGAGCGACCGCCGCCGGCAGTTGGGCACGGAACGTGGGCAGGAGGGCCCGGATGGCGTCCACCACCTCCACGGTATTCGTGCCCGGCTGGCGCTGGATCGCCAGGACGATGGCACGGGTGTCGTTGCGCCAGCCTGCGACCTTGTCGTTCTCAACGCTGTCGATGACCCGGCCGAGCTGCTCCAGGCGCACGGGGGAGCCGTTGCGGTAGGTGACGATCAGCGGGCGGTAGGCCGCGGCATCGAATAGCTGCCCGCTGGCCTCGATCGAAAAAGTCTGATGGCGCCCGTCCAGGTTCCCCGTGGGCAGATTGACATTGCCCTGCGCGATGGCGTTTTCGACCTCGTCGATCCCGATCCCACGCGAGGCCAGGGCGGTGGGATCGACCTGGATCCGGACGGCGTACTTCTGGGCTCCGAAGACCAACACCTGCGAGACGCCGCTCACCATGGAGATGCGCTGGGCCATGAGGGTCTCCGCATACTCGTCCACGGTGGAGAGCGGCAAGGTGGGCGAGCTCAGGGCCAGGAAGAGGATGGGCGAATCGGCGGGGTTGACCTTGCGGACGGTGGGCGGGCTGGGCATGTTCGCTGGCAATCGGCGCTGGGCCGCGGCGATGGCCGCCTGGACGTCCTGAGACGCGGCGTCGATATTCCGTTCCAGGGCGAATTGGAGTGTGATCCGCATGGCCCCCTGCACGCTGCTGGAGGTCATGTTGTCGATGCCGGCGATGGTGGAGAACTCCTTCTCCAGGGGCGTGGCCACGGAAGAGGCCATGGTCTCCGGGCTGGCCCCGGGGAGGTTGGCGGACACCTGGATGGTCGGGAAGTCCACGTTCGGCAGGTCGCTCACGGGGAGATGGCGGTAGCCCATGAAGCCAAAGATCAGGATGCCCGCCATGACGAGGGTCGTCATGACCGGCCGGCGGATGAAGAGCTCGGGGATGTTCATTGCGCCTGCCTCGCATCGGCGGCAACCGGGGTCGCCGGCTTCGCCTCCACCCGCGCGCCGGGGACGAGCCGGAGCTGTCCGTCGGTCACCACCTTCTCTCCAGGCGTAAGCCCTTTCTCCACCACGGTCTCAGCGCCGAGCGTCCTCCCCGCCGTGACGGGCCGCGATTCCACCGTCGAGTCGGGTCGCATCACGTACACATACTGGCCCTCCTGACCGGTTTGAATAGCCTGCGACGGAACTATCACCGCGTCAGGCTGGACGGTGAGCGTCAGTATCACGGTGACGAACTGCCCCGGCCAAAGGGTACCCTCCTGATTCGGGAAGGTGGCCTTGAGCTGGATGGTTCCCGTCGTGGGGTCGACCGTGTTGTTCACGAACGTGAGCGCTCCCGTTGCCGGCGAGCCGTCCTGGCCCCGCGGGACCGCCTGGACCCGCGCGCTGCCGGCCGCCAGGTACTTCTTGACATCCGGCAGATATTGCTCGGGGATGGAGAAGCTCACGTAGATCGGGTGGATCTGATTGATCACCACCGTTGCGCCGGAATCGTCTCGGGCCTTCACGGCGCTGCCCACGCGTACCAACAGGTTCCCCGTGCGTCCGTCCATGGGGGCGCGAATGGTCGTGTACCCGAGCTGAACCCGCGCGTTCTCCACCACCGCCTGATCGGCCTTGATGACCGCCTTGATGTTCTCCACCGTGGCTTGCGCGGCCCGGATCGAGGCCCTGGCGCTCGTCACCGCGGCCTGGTCCGCTTGGATCGTCGCCTCCAGGGCGGCGGCGGTGGTGCGCACCTGATCGTACAGTTCCTTTGAGATGGCCCCGTCGTCAATCAGCCCCTGGTAGCGGCGGAGTTGCGTCATGGCATTCTCGAGCTGCGCTGTGTCGCGCGCGAGGTTTGCCTCTGCCTGCTTTTCCGCCGCCATGGTCTGCGCCACCGCGGCTTCGGCCTGTTGGAGTTGCGCCGTATCGCGCCCCAGGTTGGCCTCGGCTTGGCGCAGCGCCGCCTCGAAGGATCGCTGATCCAGCGTGAAGAGCAGATCGCCCTTTTTGACCTCCTGGCCCTCCACGATGTGGATGCGGGCGACCTCTCCATCCAGCTGGCTCTTGAGCGTCACGCTAGCATACGCCTGTACCGTGCCGACCGCGCGGATCTGGACCGGGACGGACTTGCTGACCGCGGTGTCTATGATCACCGGCACGGCCTCCTTAGGGGTCTTGGCCTGGGCATTTTCGGAGGCCTCGTTGGAACAGGCCCCGAAGAGGGCGGCGGCCAGCAGCAACGCTGCCCCAGAGAGTGCGCGACACCTCCGGAGAGCAGCCGGCTGGCGGCATGCCCCGGCATCGCTATCGGCGAGACTCCGGAGGTCCTCAATGTCCATTCGCATTCTCCCGCTTGTCTATTGACCTGACAGTCCGGCTCCGTCCCCCTCGCCCTGCCGCCAGTGGCGCGTTCAGATGGGTTGCCTTATGGACTGGTCCAGGAGGCGGCATCCTTCCTTGGTGGCCATCTCCACTCGAGACGCTCTGGAAGGGTTCTCCCAACAAGGTCACACCTTGCATGATTCGTCGGAGCCTGGCCGGGGACAGCCGGGACAGCGCGGTCGCCATCCACGTTTGGGTGGATTGGCGCGCGCGCCGGAAATGCCGAGTACCCAGGGGCGTGAGCTTGAGGACCACGCGCCGACGCTCCTGAGGGTTTGCGGCCCGAGTCACCATGCCCCGCCGCACCAGCCGTTCCACGACGACTGAGGCTGTGGGGCGGGTCACCCCAAGGTGCTCCGCCAGTTGAAACAGGCAAGACCCTGGGCAGCGATAAAGGTACGCGAGGGTGCGGAGTTGGGGAATGGAAAGGAGTGGGGCCCCCCGCCGGCGCATCTCCTCGCGGATCGCGCGCATGACCAGGGGTACGGTCTCCATCACCGCCTGAGCACACTGGTCAGCGAGATTCGCTCTGGTCACCGGAACCCCCCGCCTTGCTCTTCGAC
>Ga0315277_10011881_pt1 | contig 10940 bp, 4 predicted proteins | sample YL17G05_15_MG_FD_203695 | JGI IMG/M metagenome (GOLD analysis project Ga0315277, IMG submission 203695) | Sediment microbial communities from Yellowstone Lake, YNP, Wyoming, USA - YL17G05_15 | ecosystem: Environmental > Aquatic > Freshwater > Lake > Sediment | place: USA: Wyoming | collected... | reverse complement strand
CCTGGCGTCGTAGGAGATCATGTACTCGCGGCCATCGACCACGGTGCGCCCGCCGGCCAAGGTCGTTTCCGCGTGGTTGCACAGATAGTCTGCCGGCCCGTCGGCGACGAGATGCAGAACCTTGTTCCGCGCGTCATTCGGATCTTGAATCACGCGGCTGCGGTCGTGCGTTCCCTGAATCCTCCACTTTGCGGGCAGCGTCTCAATCTCATCCTCCTCGAAGGTCCCGTTCTGGATCAGCTCCACAGGGTTCGTGTACGGGTTCTCGATGACACTGATGTTGTCCAGAAGGACCTGTCCTTCGTCGAGCAGTCCCATGACGAATTCGTGGAAGTAGATGGCAGGCTCATAGACCGGCCTCCTGGCAACAGCCGTGTAGGAATAGTGATGCCACTGAGTTCGATGGTCCTCCTTGCTGGCCTGCCAGGCCTCGGCCCTGGCATTGCCAGCCCAGGGGTTGCGCAGTTCCAGGCTCGACCCGCCGCCATCGGCAAACACCGGCCAGGGTGCGCCATCGTAGTAGTGGACTTCGTCGGCCGGGTTGCCCCTGCTGTCGAGCAGGATGATCCGTTCGTGCTCATTGGCGAGCTTGCCCGAATAATCGCCATAGATGCGGATACCGGGATATTTCTGTCGCAGGGCCGCCGCGTCATTGGCCACGACCAGAAATGCATGGGAGGCAAGCACCGTGCCTGGTTTGAACTCATACTTGACGGCCTCGCTAAGCCGCCAGCCGCCCAGGTTCACCGCTGCCGGCGATCGATTGTACAACTCGATCCATTCCTCCGGATTTTCTTCAAATGGCGTGCCGGCAGTGCTCGCTTCCGCAAGCTCCTGAATCGTCAATTCCAGTCCCATGACGAGATCGGAGCTGTGTGCTGACGCCTGATGCAGCTCGACGGCCAGCAAATTCTCGCCCTGGATCAGGCTTTCGGCCGGGAGCGTGACTGACGCCGCAAATGTGGCATCACCGACACCGACAGCCGCCACAGTGGAAGCCACAATCGGACCTGAAGGCATATTCAGGCGGTACACCTCCACTCCGTTCAGATAGAACACGGCGCCGTCGTCGATCAGGGCCCGCAACTGGAGCCGCGCATCGTCCGAGGGCATGCCGTCGAAGGAAAAAGTCGTGCGGAAATAGCGGGTGATCCGATCCTCGGGCCTGAGCACCGTGCGAATCGGCTCCGGCAACGGAGCGGTTTCGTAGCCCAGGACACCCTTGCCGGAAGGCCAATCGGAGTCGTCGTATGCATTCGTCATCCAATTGCCCGAGGGGTCTCTATCAGCAGAGTAGATCCAAGTCGCATCCAGCGGCACGAGGGCCGTTGTGGCATAGGCGGGTCCGGTCCCCGGCGTCGCATATTCCGGGCGGTGATGGTACATGATTTCGTTGATCACGATCTCGTCACGGCGGGGGATGCTGTTGGCGCTCCCAGGGGTGGGCGAGTCGGGGAACCACATACGGCCGAGGGGATCGGCGGCAGTACGCCCCTGCAGTTTCGCCGCGATTGTCACGGCATCGATGACCAGTCGGCGGCCGGGGCCGTATAGAAAGAGCTTGTCGCTCTCTGCGACTCCGCCTCCGAGGATCTCTGCCGTATAGTATTGCCCCGGCTCCAACAGGATGGCGGGCAGTTCATATTGGGCGGCCCCTGAGGAACAAATCACCAAGCCGGCCAGATCGACTGCCTGACTGCCGTAGTTGTAGAGTTCGCCCCAGAACGGTGCCGTCCCGGCGGGGACGATCTCGTGAAAAGCCACCGGCGTGCCATTCGTATCTGCGACCACCTTGCGGGCCTGTAGCCTGGCGGTGATCAGCAGGTCGGCATCGGACGCAAACTGGTTCAGACCGTGAATGGCAAGAATATTCTCCCCAGGCCGCAGAGAATCCAATGAACCGGTGACGTCGATGTTCTCGACGCGGACCGCCTCCCAGTCCGGGCGCTCCTGTGTTGCCGCGGAATTCCACGCCAGGAGCTCGGGCGCATTTCGCCGGGCGATTTCCATGCCATTCAGATAGGCCACGAACCCGTCGTCGGAGCGGACGCCGAGGGTCAGCTTGTCGTAGCCCATCGGACCGGCGGCATGAAAGGGTATGCGGACATACATCGATGCATTCTTACCTGGCATCTGATCGCCGACATCCAATCCGATGAATGCCCCATAGCCGGTCATCGCCTGGGGCGAGACACCGTCGGCCAGCCGGGCGACGGAATTCCCGGACAAGGCCTCGTGCCACATCGCCACGTCATCGATCAGGCCCTTGAAGAAATTGGGGGTGTGACCCGAGCTGCCCCCGAATTGCCAGCGGTCTCCGCCTTCCCAGGGAATACCCAGGGACACGGGAGAGCCTTGTTCGGCCCCATCGACGTACAAATGCATCCAGCCGTTCTGCGTTGCCATGGCCGCCACGTGATACCATTGGCCGACCTGCACCGGCGTTGAGCTTGTGACTATTCTTTGGGACCCATCCCAGAGGTAATGCTCGAAACAACCGTTGGCATTGATGCGAATCTGGTGTGACCAGTGGGTCATAGGCCCGGCCACGCTCGTGCGCACGATGATGCTCGACGCGCGGACACTATCGACCTTGACCCACGCCGACAACGTGTAGCTTGCAAGATTCTGTGCATCTTGCACGTCTACAACGTCGTCGATGCCGTCGAAACGCAGGGATTGGCCTCCACCGCCGGAAAATGTCTCCGCCGCATAGACGGGACCCGCCAAAGCGGCGTGGATCGCGTTTCCGGATGCATCAAGGGCATCGCCGTCAAATGGGTAGTACCGTGCCACGAGCGGCGCCTGTTCGCCAGCTCCCTCGGTATCGTACCCTGCTCCACCCGGGCCTCGCAGCCATTGCGAATCGTCGAACGGGGTGCCGCCGGTCCAGGCCGTTCCCGCCGTGTCGTCTGCGGGGATCAGGACGCGAATCGCCGCCCCTTCCCCAATGAGTTCATCCACCACGGGCCCTTCCCGCACCTCGGGGAAATTCGCAGTCCCGGGTGTCCCTCCCGGCTGTACGCTGGCGCGCCATCCGGCGGCCGACTCGTCGGCCGAGAACCTGTCATACCTGGCCAGCGAGGCGCCGGATCCGTCGCAGGCAACCGGCCACGGCCAGGCGTCGTCATACTCCAGGCGGCTCATCAGCCGCTGGTTGTTGTTCAACAGACGCAGGTCCTCCCCGCCGTTGGACAACCGCCCCCCGAAGGGACCGAATGCTTCGGAGCAGCCTGTTGCCGCCACAAGGTCGGCAGGAGAGATCGCAACCACCAGGTATCCGCCCCCCGGCATGATCGTTCCCGCTGGAAACTCGTAATCGATCCCTCCACGGATCGACCAGCCGGTCAGGTCCACGTCCACGGACATCTGATTGAACAACTCGACCCACTCCAGGCGGGCCTCGTCGCCGCTCGGATGGTACATGATCTCGTTGAAGACCACCACGCTGTCGGACTGAGCGCAGACCGGCGGGCAGGCGACATGTAAGGCGACAGCCAGGATCGCAACAGAGAGGACACCGTTCGTGCGAACGTCACCGTTTGTCATTCGTGTCTTCCCTGCAACGCCATGCGTCCGGCATGGCGACAGCGGCGGCTCCGGCCGGATTCCGCCGGAGCCGCTCACGCTGTCGGTTGTTACGTCATGGCTTGGTTAGACGGACGTCGTCGATGTAGATCCGACCGCCGCCGCCCGGCTTGGCGTTGCTGCGATCACCCACACCCATGTACATGGCCTTGATCTTCGCCGGATTGATGCCGGCAAACTCGCTCAGCGGGATCTGCCATTGGACCCATTGCTCGCTGGTCAGGACCGCCGGATCAGGATGTACGATGACCACGGGCGCTTTGCCCTGATTTTCCAGTGCGACATAGAAGGGCTGGTTCGCATCATTCGTCGCGTTGCCCCGGAGGTACAAGGTCAGAGTCGTCGCCCCGAATGTGGTCCAGTCCTGGGCGGTGTCCCACGTTCGCGAGACCTCGGCGTAATACGGGTCATTCACGTTGTTGTAGTCGAACGGCATCGACTGGGTGCCGCCATGCACGATCGTCCGCTCGCCGAACGTCCCGCCCGCGGACTCCTCATACCCGACGTACGAGGTGGTGCCATTCTGCACGCCGTCGAGCCAGACCTCATAGATGCGAGTGCCCTTGTCTTCGGCATCGTTGTAGCTCTCGTAGTCGTCCACAATCAGATAGCCGGGCACGGTGAACTTCCAGATATTTCCGCGATTGACGGTCCCATCGGCCTCGACCTCGTCGATGCGCCAGAAGTAATCCCCGCCGCCAAACTCGACAACGCCAGCCAGGTCGAAGTCGGTGCGGCGCTGATTCCCCCGGTACTCGGGGGCGTCCTTGGCGGCGGCCGCTACGACGTCACGGCTGGTCCCAAGATACACGTCGTGAGAGGCGGCTGTATCCCCGGCGCTCCAACTGAGCGAACCGACATCGCGGATGTCGAGAATGGCGCCCCAGGCCGGCACAGGATTCCAGGCCAGCTCCGGATCGCCGCGAACCAGTTTCTGCAACTCCTCTGCGCCCAAGGCCCTGTTGTACACGCGCACATCGTCGATTGCGCCGTCCATGTATCTGCCTCCGGCGGTCTCGATGCCCACCGTCAGGTGCGGCGTGCCGTAGCCGTTGAATATGTCCATGATCGCCGCCGAACCCTGGGAGACGCCATCGACGTAAAGCTCCAGGCTCTTGGTGCTGGTGTAGACGCCGGCGACGTGGTGCCAAGCGCCATCGGCAACCGGTTGCGCGGATAGGACGGTCTTCTCGGCGCCATCCCAGACCCGCCAGGTGACCGTCTTGCCGACGTTGATGAACAACTGGCGGTCATGCGTGACGGAGGTCGGACGGCCATCGGCCCAGCCACAGATCGAGGCCGGCGCCTTGAGGGTCTTGACCCAGGCACACACGGTCTGAGTGGGCATCGCCGGGGCCATCTGGCAATAGACGTAATCGTTCACGCCGTCGAACATCAATGTGCCGCCGGGGGATCCGTCCGGCGTCCACTGGGGCGCACCGACCATGTTCCCGTGGTTGCCGTGTCCGGACCAATCGATCGCGTGTATCGCCCCCGGCCCTTCCTCCAGCGTCCACCATACCAGCAGGTTCGGATCGTCCGCAGGCGGGGTGTCGGGCAGTGTCGTGAAGCTCCACGTGGCGCCTTTGACGGTGCCGGTCATCGTAAACTCATCGATGCGCCAATAGTAGGTCGTACTCGTTTTCAAGGTCCCGGTGTCGAAGAACGGATCGGCTGTCGGCCGGCTATTGGCTGTCCCGTTATTGACCGCGTCGAGGCTCTCCCCAAAGTACACCGTGTGGAACATAGTTCCCATCCCGATGTCCCAGGTCAAATCATCGCCGGTCAGGACATACTTGGCTCCGTCGGCCGGAGAAGGATTCCAGGCGCCGGCCGGCTGTACCCAGAGGCTCCAGACATCGCCCTTCCAGGGGCTGGCGGGGTTGGCTGGATTGATCTCATCGACGCGCCAGTAGTACGTCCGACCCGGAATGAGCCCGGCCGGATAGGGTCCGCCGGGGATTCCCACGACCAGGCTCGTCTGCGTTGTGGCCGTCGGTTGGACAATGCCTTCGTTGACATCGGCGAAGCTCTCACCGATGTAGACACTGTGTGACGCGGCGAAGTCGCCCGCCCGCCACTGAAGAAGCGTGGAGGTCCGCCCGAGCATCGTCCCGTTTCCGGGCTGCGGGCTGTACGCGAACGGGTACGGCGCCGCCGTCATGAGTGCCGCCAGGTCGGCCTTGGCTAACGCCTGGTCGTAAATGCGGACGTCGTCGATGACTCCCCGAAACCAGCCGAAGCCGCCGCCGGAGTTCGACCCGAACTGGAACCGGTCGCCGCCGCTCCACATCAGCCCTATGGCTGTGCCGCTTCCTTCTTCCTTTCCGTTGACGTACAGCCTCATTGTGCCGCTGTCCGTCGAGGAGATCGCCACGAAATACCAGTTGCCCGCTTCGACGGTGGTCGTCCCCGTCGCACTCCGCGTGGCGCCGTCATACAGATAGTGCTCGAACTTGCCGGGGGCGACGATGCGCAACTGGTGTGACCAGTGTACGGTGGGCCCGCTCGGGCTGGTCCGCACGATGACGCTGGCCTGGTCGATCCGCTCGGGCATGACCCACGCGGTAATGGTGTAGGTGGCCAGGTTGCCGACCATGACTTCCGCGTAGTCGTTCACGCCGTCAAAGCGGATCGCCTCCTTGACCCTGCCTTTGACATAGTTCGGGGTCCCTCCGAAGAAGACAGCGTTCGCGGAACCCGCTGTGTCATTCAACTGCCCATCGAAGGGCCAGTGCCCAATCGGCTCGGCCGCATGCGCAGCCAGGCCCAGCACTGCTACCAGACAAATCGGGAACATCAGTCTCTTGTGCATGATCTTCCTCCTTCAGAAAGTACCCTGAAACCATTTCGTCCGTCGCCGGAACCAGTTACTTCACGGAGGCTTACTTGCACTGACAAGCCTTTGTGACCGCTTCACGATGCTCTCCAGAGTGCCCAGCAGCTACCAAGCATGGTACGACGATTGGGCTCTCCGTTCGGCAGGTAAGACCTCGTTTTCTTACCCGCCGTATTCCTGCTACTATATCGGCAAACCCCGTAAAGTGCAAGTATTATCCCGCCGTTGGCAGGTCCGGCTCCTGGACCTGCACCGTCACCCGACGAAGGCACTTGTTTGCCGTCCGCATGTGCGTTGGTCTCTGATATGGCGGCCATCCTCGAGCCGTCAGAATCCCCAACGCGGAAGACCACGCGACACATACTCCGAAAGGTGGCCTTAAAGACCGATGATGCCGATGGGCGAAGTTGTCTTCCAGCGGCCGCGAGTGAAATCGGGGAAGTCCATCGGACTGCTGCGGCTGGCGACCGATTTTTCGCTCAATTCCGTGATGCAGCTCCAGGTGACGGCGTCGTACACGTCGATGTCCGGGGCTGTGCCGGTCCGCAGGGCCTTGATCAGGCGGTAGACCGTCATCCAGTCGGCGCCACCGTGGCCGCCCTGAGACAGGGCCTTCTCGCCCCAGGCCTTCCAGAGTGGATTCTCGAATTCCTTGTAGTAGGCGTCCATCGGCTCCCAAGTGACGCTTTTCGGGCTGCGACCCTCGATATAGATCTGGTCCAGGGTCGCCGAGTAGATGCCCTTGGTACCCTGCACTCGATAGATCAGGTCATAGGGCCGGGGCAGCTTCGTGTCGTAGTAGAGCGTGACCGTCTGGCCATTGACGGTTCGGATGAGACTGGTATTGATGTCGGCATCGCGGCTGCCCCGCGTGCCGTCGGCGCTCATGGAGACGAGGTAGTCGAAGCGGTTGCCGCGATTGATGTCCAGCCACTGGGCCACCGGCCCAAGGGGGTGCGTCGGGTAGGCGTTGGCCGAGCGGGCCTTGCCGTCTCGGATGCGGCCTGCCGTGGCAGGGTCGGCGATGGAATGCTGGTAGCCAGCCTCACAGTGACGAAGCTCGCCGAACAGACCCTTTCGCAGCATGTTATGGACCAGCATCACGTTGCGGAAGTAGCAGCAGTTCTCCAGGATCACGCAATATTTGCGAGTCTTCTCCGCCGTATCGACCAGTTGCCAGCACCCCTCGATGGTCTCGGAGGCGGGGACTTCAGTGGCGGCGTGCTTGCCGGCCGTCATGGCCGCTACGGAGATCGGCACATGCCATTTCCAGGGCCGCACGGCGTTGATGACCAGGTCGAGCTCCTCGGTCTCACAAAGGCGTTTGAAGTCGGTCTCGCTGCGAGAGTAACCGGTCGGCTTGGACTGACCGGCGACGGTCACCAGATTCTGCGCCTTTACCACGCGGTCTTCAATGATGTCACAGACGGCCTTGACCTCGACCCCTTCCAGGTCCAGCAAGACCTTCAGCAGCACGGTCCCTCGCGCGCCGATGCCCACCAATCCGATGCGCACCTTGTCCATAGCCTGAGCTTTCACATCCGAGGCCGCAGCCGCGAGTGATTCTCCGCCAATGGATAGCCCCGTCGCTGAGGCCATTGCGATCTTCAGAAAATCCCTGCGATCGTGCTCTTCCTTCATGATGTTTCTCTCCATCAACGTCCGAACATGGCCCGCAGGCCCGGACTTGATCTTACAGCCACTTCTCAGCCTCGGCAAGACGGTCGTGACAATCCACCAGGAGGCTCATTGATCTTCCGGCTCACAGTAAATAGTATACCCATGTCCGATCCGTGCTCCCTCCATGGAATCAGATCGATGCCGGAATATCCGGCTACGAGAAGTATCTGGAGGTGATGGCCGATGAACAACGAAGCCTTTGAGGAGACTGTTCGACATGGGGCAGCTTCGCGTGAAGACTGTTTCCGCACTTGGATTCAACATGGGATGTTCTATGAATCGAAACCTCTGCGTTGGAACGCTTGTAGTACTATTGATGAACCTTGCCGCCTTTGCGCAAGCGAATTGGCCACAATTCCGCGGTCCCCGGGCCGGCGTAGCCGAGAACCAGGTCCTGCCTGATACCTGGAGCACGACCGAGCACGTTGCCTGGACCGTCGAGATCCCCGGCCGGGGCTGGTCCTCACCCATTGTCTGGGGTGATCGGGTCTTCGTCACCACGGCCGTCGCCGAAGGGGACGTGGAGATGCCCAAGAAGGGCCTCTATCTCGGCGGCGAACGAGGCACTGCCTCCGATAAGGTCCACCTGTGGAAAGTCTATTGCATCGATCTCAATACCGGCAAGATCCTTTGGGAGACGGTCGCCCACAAAAGCGTCCCCAGGTACCCGCTGCACGTCAAGAACTCCCATGCTTCCGAGACTCCCGTCACCGACGGTGAGCGGGTCTATGCCTACTTCGGCAATGTCGGCCTGTTCTGCTATGACTTCAAGGGCAACCTGCTCTGGTCAAAGAGGTGGGATGCGGCCAAGACCCGCTACAACTGGGGGACCGCTGCTTCGCCGGTGCTGTACAAGGATCGGCTCTACATCATCAACGACAACGAGGAGCAGTCCTTCCTGGCGGCCTTGGATGCGAAGACGGGCGAACAGGTGTGGCGCGTGAACCGGGATGAGAAGAGCAACTGGGCCACGCCCTGTATCTGGGAGAACGACCGGCGGACCGAGCTGGTGACATCAGGGACGGGCAAGGTCAGGTCGTATGATCTTACGGGTAAACCTCTCTGGGAGCTCAAGGGCACCACTTCCATCGCGATCCCCACGCCTTTTGCAGCGGACGGCCTGCTCTACGTCACCGGCGGGTTTGTCGGCGACTCGGTGCGGCCGTTATACGGCATCCGGCCCGGCGCCGGCGGCGATATCACGCTCAAAGACGGTCAGAGCAGCAATGAATTCATCGCATGGCGTCAGACGAAGGCCGGCCCGTACAATCCTACACCCATTGCCTATCAGGGCTACGTGTACGTCCTGTACGACCGGGGCCTTCTGAGCTGCTTTGAGGCAAAGACAGGGAAGGAAATCTATAGCGGCGTGCGCATCGCAGCCGGTGCGAATGCGTTCACCGCCTCGCCGTGGGCCAACAACGGAAAGCTGTTCTGCCTGAGCGAGGACGGTGATACATTCGTCATCCAGGCAGGCCCCGAGTTCAAGCTCCTTGGGTGCAACAGGCTGCAAGAGATGTGCATGGCCACGCCGGCCGCCGTCCGCGGCAGTCTGCTGGTCCGCACGTTGTCAAAACTGTACTGCATCCGCGAGTAGACACGAGCCGCGGCTTACGAGCACGACCGCCATGCGCCCGGTAAGATGCATCCGTGTCTCACCCATTGTTTCTGCGCGGGCTCATGTTTTGATCAAGTCCTGGGCATAGGGAAACAAGGCGGGTGTCCCGCCCGTATGCCAGAACAACACGGAATGCTCTTGTGACAACTCTCCGCGCTCTATCATATCGATCAGCCCGCCCATGGCTCGCCCGGTATAGACTGGATCGAGAAGTATCCCCTCGGTTTCCGCCACCATGCGAATGGCACGGCGCTCCAATTCGCCCACCACGCCGTAACCGTCCCCCAGATAGTCCTCTCGGACGGTAAGATCTGAGGCCGAAAAGCGATCGCTAATGCCCAGACGCTCCGCGGTTGCGTTGGCCAGTCGCACGACATGCTCGGCAAACGGAACATCTCCCGAGGCCCCCTTGTCAATGCCGATCCCGATGAGTTTACTGTTCAAGCCAAAGAGGCTCTTGCCGACGGTCAAGCCGGCCTGCGTACCTCCGGAACTGGAGGCAAACACGATGTGGGTGATGGATTCGCCCAATTGCGAGAGTTGATGGGTCAGTTCTCGTACCGCTTCCACAAATCCGCTGGCCCCCGTCGTATTGGAGCCGCCATACGGCACCACGTAGGGTTTGCGTCCAGCCGACCGGAGTGACTCCGCGATTTCGGGAATCATCTCCCCCTTGCGAAGCTCTCCCGTCCAGTGAATCACGGCCCCAAAGAGCTGATCGAGCAGGAGATTGCCCTCGGGAACGGGAGGGGCCTGGCCCCCGAGGACCAGATGACAGGAAAGGCCGCAAGCGGCTGCGGCGGCGGCCGTCTGTCGGCAATGGTTGGACTGCGCCGCGCCCCCTGTGACCAAGGTGTCGTACCCGTGCGCCAGAGCCTCGCCCACCAGGAACTCGAGCTTGCGGACCTTGTTGCCGCCCAGCGCCAGGCCGCTCTGATCATCTCGTTTCATGAAGATACGAGGACCAGAGAGTCTTTCCGTCAGGCGAGGCAGCTTCACGAGTGGCGTCGGGAAGAAACCCAATGAGTATCGCGGCAGTGGCTCGTATGGCATTGGACCTCCGACAAAGAACACCTGTTTCTGCCTCAGACATCGTCCCTTAGTTCTCGACGACTCGTGCACCAGCGCCGGCTCTTCTGGAGCACGGCCATAATACCAGAGTTCGAGGGGCCAGCCAAGACGAGCCTCTTCCCACTACTTCTACTGTCACCGATT
>Ga0315277_10011880_pt1 | contig 10941 bp, 6 predicted proteins | sample YL17G05_15_MG_FD_203695 | JGI IMG/M metagenome (GOLD analysis project Ga0315277, IMG submission 203695) | Sediment microbial communities from Yellowstone Lake, YNP, Wyoming, USA - YL17G05_15 | ecosystem: Environmental > Aquatic > Freshwater > Lake > Sediment | place: USA: Wyoming | collected... | reverse complement strand
TGTGCTGAGCACGTATCGCGCGGGCATGCCGTACCCGTACGCAGACTATAACCCGTTCGCCGTCGCTGAGTTTCGGGACTGGCTCAGGCACGCAGGAATGTATGCCGATAACGGAGGACAGTACGCTGGCGAGGGATATAACAAAACTGGCATTGACTACTTCGGCGACAAGACGCCAGCCACAGATGACAACGGCGACGGGCATACATTGAATGGAGACTATGGAACCAACTTTACCGCGTGGCGACTGAAATACTTCGACTGGGACCTCGCCGACGACTTCAAGAACGATCCAAAACGGATACCATATTCGGCGTACGGAAAGCCGGATTGGAATCCCATGCCCCAATCCGGACCGGACTATATCGAAGGCGGTTTTGATGCGCCGCGGGAAGAGAACCAAAGCGCCCCGTTCTGGCAAGTGTGGTGGTATTTCCGCCAGTGTTTAATAAATCATTACAACAAGGACGTTGCGCGGATGGTGACGACCGCGGTTGACCCGGTTACAAACGCCTCTATCCCTCGCGACCGGTGGTTCACACACCAGATTCCGTCGGAGTTTTTGTCCGGCGTGTTTCTGGGCGTTCCGGGTGACCTTACCGAAAAGCAGCACTTGGCGACTTCGGCGAGTCCTGCATGGACGGCGAATATTGCACCTTACGGCTCGCCCGGTTACACCGGTTACATGAAGACGCTGCGCGAAGAGTTTTACGCATACGTAGTCAAGAACGTCAGCACACACTGGGCAATGACGGAGTATCATCCTGCCGTCGGAATGAATCCCGACCTATCCTTTTTCAATGAGCAGCTCGGAACGATCTGGAAGTACCGACCCCATTTTATCGTCCCGTGGTATTGGGGCGACGGGAATCTTCCGGGGTCCGAATGGGTGAAAACGTTTCGCGTGAAAGGAGTCAATTTCGAGAAGGCGCTCAGGAAATTCATGGACTCGATCAGAAATAGGCCGCGCACTCAGATGCCGGGAGTTTCGTACACACCGCCAAAGGTGCACGGGCTAACTGTTGAGCGGAAGGAAAATGGCGCTCTGGTAAAATGGAGTCCTTTGATATGGGACGATGTTGCTGGTTTCGAGTGGAAGCAGTGGCCGGATTTTGACCATTTCAATATCTATAGAGGGCACGACAAGGATTTTGACCCAGTCCCCAGCGCGCTAGCGGGTTCGACTCAGGAATACGGTTTTGTTGATGGAAATTCTTCTGCCGGTCAGTTCTACAGGGTCAGCAGCGTCAATAGCCAAGGTGAGGAAGGAGAAGCTTCAGCGGCGGCAGGGGCACCGTAGATTTCACCGAACCATGAGAACTGCATGTCCGGCGTAACGGCGTTCGTCGAATCCGCGCCGTCCCCAAAGTTCGACTGTGCTGTTCGGTGGGATGTCCGTGATGCGGACGTGTCCTACACAAGGGTTGGATCTGTTGAGGACTTGTTTGTGCGTCCCGAGCGTCTCTGACTCCTGCCTCACGTCGGGTCCCGCAGCGAGACCTCTCTGCCACGACTTGACTCAGGAGTCCAATCCCGCCGGTGAGACCGCGTAGTTGGTTCTCGTCTTTTCTGCAGACTCGATTTGGGGCTGACACGTCAAGCCCCTATTTCCTACATGCACGGTGGCAAGTCTCTGAGAAAGTGCCACAGGATGTGGCACACGTAACCATCTTGAGCCAGAAAAAAAGGAACTTGCGCATTGGCATGTCCCTGATATCACGGTGGTAGCGGGGGGCGGATTTGAACCGCCGACCTTTGGGTTATGAGCCCAACGAGCTACCAGACTGCTCCACCCCGCGTCACGGTTAGTCAATTCAATACAATATATGATACCTTTCCTCGCCGTTTGTCAAGAAGTTTTTTGAACGAGGAGCAGTTCGCAGAATCCCCAGTAGGGGCGCACGGTGGGCGACGGGCGAGACGGAGTTTGATTTTCGGGTGGCATTATCGTAACCTAGTGCCTAATGTCTGTCGTATAAGGATGCGTCCTCCGAAGGGTGTCTCTGAGCGTCATCGGGGGAAGATGATTCGTACCTATAACCGTGGAGTGCGTGAACGTTGGACATACACTTAGCTGTGAGTGACGTTACAGTGAATGTGCCCGCGATCCTCGTGCTGGGCGTCGCGGTAGGTTTCTTGAGCGGGTTCTTCGGTGTCGGCGGCGGATTTATCATGACGCCGATGCTCAACATTCTCTTTGGTATACCGTACAGTATCGCAGCAGGCACTAGCCTGGGTCAGATGCTCGGAACTTCCATATTCGCCACCGCAAAACATCGCGGGCTGGGCAACGTTGACGTGAAACTGGGTCTTTGCATGCTGGGAGGCGCATGGCTCGGAGTCGAGGGCGGCGCTCGCGCCCTCGAACTGCTGGAACGAACCAAACCCATAGCGGTAGCAGGACATCAGGTAAATGAACTGGACCTGTTCGTGCCCATCACATTCTTGGTACTGCTGGTGAGCATAGGAACGGTTACCTTACGCGAAAGTTCAAGCGCACGAAAACGTCCACCACGGGGTGGGTTGGTCGAAACGCGGATAGCGGGCTGGGTGCGGCGTGCCAGAATCTCGCCCGCTGTGTCACTTCGCGGTTCCGGAATAGAATCGATCTCTCTGTGGATCTTGCTTGCCATCGGTCTCGCAACGGGCTTTCTATCCGGATTCCTTGGCGTTGGTGGCGCGTTCGTGCTCATGCCAGCCCTCATATACGTGATCGGCGTCCCAACGTCAGTGGCAATCGGCACGGGGCTTTTCCAGACCATATTTGTCGCAGCCTTTGGCTGTTTCAGCCATGCCCTCAAGCAAAACGTGGATCCCATCCTCGTATCCCTCCTTCTCGCTGGCAGCATTCTTGGCGCACAAATCGGCGCGCCCCTCACCAAGAAAGTGCGCGGTGCGGAGATCAGATACTGGTTTTCACTTGTGCTGTACGCTGCTGGACTCGCAGTGCTGATCAAGCTCGCTGCTCAACTTGGACTGTTCAACGGATTCAGATCATAGAGGGCTGGCTGGGAACACCCCTAATAGTCACGAGCCTTGAGTCGCTTCCTCTCTCCGGCGCACGCGAACGGCGAACGCTTCACGCGGATTCTTGACGGTCAGTTGCTCAATATCCTCGTCCGTCAAGCCACTCTTCTTCAGCGCGGGTATGAACTGCGTCACGAGCGTATCAAACGGACGGAAAACGCCGCCAGCCGGTTCTCCAACGTGATACCAGCCGGCATCGTGCGACACCAGCACACGCCGGAGCAACCCGCGATCTTTCATCTCACAGACGAGCTTGACGTGATGGTCAACAGTCTGTGGTGCAATGCCGTCGAACTCTATCCACGCGCCACGTTCTGCGGCTTTGGCACGCAGCGCGGCGTTAGGTTCAGCTTGAGCGTGCACCCAGATGAAGGCGGTGCCATCCACACCTTCTTCAGCCAGCACAGTTAGCTCTTCCAGAACTGCTTTGCCATCGCCAGTGTGCGACGCGATGGTAAGCCCTGTCGCAAGATGAGTCCGTGCCGCCGCGCGGACAAGCTTTCTGTCAACCTCAGACAACGTTCCCGGATCAACACCTGTCTTGATGAACCCGGGTCGGACGCCGGCTCCTTCAATACCGTCGCGCCACTCCCCTATCCAGCGTTCAGCCAACTGATCAGCCGTTTCCGTGAACGCATGAGCTGGAAGAAACTTGTCGTTCGCGGCACCGTAATAGCCTGTGTTGGTGACGATGTGCAATCCGGTGGCTGCAGCGAGCCGTTTGAGCAGTCCGATGTCGCGTCCGAGATACGCCGGGGTGCATTCGAAGAGCGTGGCGATACCGACATCGCGAGCGCGCTGAAGATGCGGAAGCACGATCCGGAAAACCTCATCCGGGTCGTACCTGTCGCGGCTGGCTTTGTCGGCACCGATGAAATCGGCGAGAATGTGTTCGTGCGGTAGCGCGACACCGATGCGGTCGGAAAGTATCGGACCTTCAACCGTCATCAGGTCGTGTTCTTTTGCTGTCACAGTGCCTTCTCCCAGGATTGCAGTCAATCCAACCATTCCGATAGTTGTCTGGATGAACTCTCGCCGATCCATCATGCTGCTCGCGCTCCTGCGACCTATTGATGAATGTAGACTCCGCGCCCTATTGCTCGTATCCTGCAAATGATCTGACGGTCATTACCGCGAAAGCAGGAATCTACTGTACACAAGCAAATCCGTCACTTTCTTTCTGGATTCCCGCCTACGCGGGAATGACAACAAGAGGACGTTTGCTATGTCGTTGTTGATAACGTGTCACGCTGTCATTGAGCCTATCATGAGCAGGGGTGAGTATAATGTCACTGAGCCTGCAAGTCAATTCGCCTCGAGCGTGACCCGGAGATACCCGTGTCCTCGAGTCATCCCCAGTTTCCCCGTGGCTTGCCGACATGAACCGGACGCGCTGGAACGCTTGCTCCACAAGGTTCTCGGAGGGACACGCTCCGTCGTGTCCCTCGAAGGACGCGAGCGACGGAGCGTACGGACGTGACAAAGCACGTCCCTCCGAAGAAATCGGGGGGGCAGATTCAGGCCGTGTTTGGGTTGACACCTGATCCGCCGGGCGTATACCGTATTGAACTGGACGGATCGGCGGAACGATGGTGCGCGGCACAATGCAATTCGGACAGGTAGAGGTGATCGTATGCGACTCACGGACATATTTCCTGCGATTCCGCAGGTGAAACGGCTGGTAGTTTCGGAACCTCATGTTGAGGGTGAACCCATAGATTTCTGGATCTGGTACCGGTCGCTCCAGGGTCTCGTAAACCGGCGAGAGCCGCATCTCTATCTGATCCGGTCTGATGCCGAGTATCGAGCTGGAAAGCCGAGGTCGCTCTATGAGCATCACTGGCTGGATTACTACATCACGCGGTTCGGACTGCTTGTGGAACGAGTTGACGACGTTGACGAACTGCTCGACCGATACAGCCACCTCGTTGACGGGTACATCGTGTACGATACTGAAAGAGTGATCCAGACGCAGAACCTCGCGATCACGCGTGCGGGACTCGAACGGTTTCTGCCGGTAGCACCCGATCAGGAACGGTGGATGATCCGTCACGGTATCCGGAAACGGGACGATCTGCGCGGCAAGTTCTCGAGCAACGCCGATGCGGCAGCATGGGCAATCGAGAACCTCTGGCCGCACTGTTACAAGCGGCTCTATGCGAACTTCTGCGTGCACCGCCCGCTGTGGTACGCCCTATGTCACGAACTGGAAGATTTCGTTGTCTACCACAAAGGGTTTGCGCTCGATCTGCCGCTGAGCCGTCAAACGCGCCGAACGCTGCACCTGTACCGTCGGATGCTCGAGTCTGCGGATCCGCCCGGTGTGCAGATGAATTGGCACTGTATCTGCGACCAGGAGAAGGAATATGTCGCTGAAGCTGCCAAACGCGGCTTTGTCACGCTGTGCAGCGTTGCGACACCGAACCTGACGATTCATGGCGGAGTTGGCGACCCGGAGGCATCGTACACCCAGCCGATGCCGAGAGCCGAAGACTGCACAGCCGATCCGAAGAAGGTCTATGTCTGTTTGTACAACAGCGACGGTGACGCGACCTGGGCGATGACAAACCTCCATTCAGGCAACTGGCTTGTGCCACAACGCGGTACGTTCAGGTTCGGCTGGGGATTCTTGCCGCTGATGGTCAAACTGATGCCGGGGATGCTCCAGTACTACCACGAGACACGACGCCCAAACGATTGTTTCTGGGGACCGTCGAGCGGCGCGGCGTACACCTACACCCATCTCTGGCCGAAAGAGCTTGCCAACTCGTATCTGAGCGAGAGCCGGCAGTTGCTCGACCAGACCGGTCAGCACGGGTGCAACATGGTCAACTGGTATCTGCAAGATTGGTGGCGGGAGGTCGAAGATGACGCAGCGGTGCGGCGCGAACAGGAGGCATTGAGGTCCGGTCCGGGTCTCGTCTGCGGTTTGGGTGGGTCGCCGTATGCGACGAGCTATCTTGACGGTCCGATCCCGAAACTCCATTCGGTGCATATTGCGAACGTCGGCAGGGACAACGTCGGCGATATCGTCCGGTTCACGAAGGAATGTCCGACGAGACCGCTCTTCATGTTCCTGTTTGCACAGATAGCGGTCGGCATCTGGTCGCAGCTCGAGTCGGAGATGGAGGAGTTTGCCCGGCACCCGGAGATCGAGATTCTCAGCATGGACGAGTTCTTCCTGGCATTGCAGGACGCGATCCGGCGGGGGTTGATGAAGGGAGAACTGTACAAAAAGACCCCTGCGCTGGCAGAGACGTGGTTGAAGGCGCCGGGCAGGCACCGGCTGCCCCTCTGCGAGAAGTTGGCGGACGAGCTGGCGCGGGTCGCTCATGCAACACCCGAGGAACGGCGTCGCCGCCTTGCGGAAGCTGCATGGACCGAGCTTGTCTCGCGCGAGATCGAGCATGTGGCGAGGGATCGTGAGGCGTTTCTGACCGCGTTCAAAGGGCGACCCGCGTTCAGCGCTGATGAAGAAGCGGACGCGTTCCTCTACACTGCGTTCACGGTCGCGTGGACGGTCGTCAGGTCGGCGATAGAAGCGCAGGGTATCTATGCGAACCATCGCACCCAATGTCTGGACGATTTCACGAGGACATGCGGGCATCTCGTTGACTTGACGCCGTTCGAACGGCTGTTTGCGGCGTGGGACAATTGGGAGAGATGTGCGCCGAGCGTTGGTGAGATCGCGTCGTGGTGCGACGGTGTGGCGGAGGCTGCACGAGCGTTGCAGGACGCGTTCGGCGCCCGCGATACCGATGAGTTCACAGGGTGGTTTCCGCGACCGATCTGATTCGATCTGGCGACGTGCGAGAGCGCAGAAATGGCCGATAGACCGATCAATCCAATCGTACATCTGACGCGCGAACAGTGCGACACGATACTCGAATCGTGGCTCGGGAAATATGAACAGTGTACTGCTATTCACCGCATGACCGGTGGGTGCGTCCATACGGTGCTCGAAGTAACGTTCGGCGACAGCAACGATCGGGTCGTGTTCAAGGTCGCGCACGAGCCGCGCCATGAGGGTATCGAGCGCGAGTTCAACGTCCTGAGATATTATCGCGAACACGCCTTGTTTCCGTTGCCCGAACCGCTCTTCTGCGACATTTCCGGATCGCTCCTACCCTATTCCTTCATGATCATGGAACGATTGCCGGGCGAACATATGGGTGACGCTACCGCTTGGATGTCTGTTTCGGATAAACGGCACATCGAACGTGCCATGGGCGAAACCGTCGCGGAACTCCATACGCACACGCGGGACACGTTCGGCGATGCTTTGCACGAGGGAACTGACTCGACTTGGGTTGAGATCTTTCGCGACCAGATACTGGGCGAGTATCTCGATAACGAGAAGCTCCAGCTCGTCTCCTCAGACACACTCCAGACCGTCCGTCGCGTGATAGACCGGCTTGACACGATTCTCGGCGTCCCGGGCAGACCAACGCTCGTCCATGGCGACATCTGGGTAACGAACATCATGATAGCGCGCGAAGAAGACGAAGCACGGCTCGTCGGGTATCTCGATCCCGGCGGGCGGTACACTCACCCTGAATATGAGCTTGCGTACCTCGAAATATGGAGAACCGTCAGCCGCGACTTTTTCGAGGTTTACACGGCGTACCATCCTCTTCTCGACGGGTACGAGTTTCGCCGGTCAATCTACTGGCTCAATACCCTCCTGCTCCATGTTCGCGCGTTCAAAACGCGCAACTACGCGCGGGCTACCGAGGAGCTTGTTGACAAGCTGAGACCACTCTTGCGCTAGTCCGCCCCAACATGACTGCACCACACAGGCGAACAGGATCTTCATCCCTGCAACGTAGCGCCGGCGTCCTCGCCGGCAGTATGGCAGGCATCTTGCCTGCCGGGTATACGGGAGCCAGACGCGCGAGGCATGCTCCCGTAAGGGCGGGTTTCAAACCCGTCCGGACCGGATTCAGCTAGTCCACAAATTACAGAGATGACACACATAGGAATACGGTAGACCGCAGACAGGATATGGGGAAAACGCAAATCAAAGATCATCCGCGTTTATCTACGTTCATCTGCGGTTAAGTCAACGGGACCCGTGACCCACCCCCAAAACGAGTTTGGGGGTGCCACCCTGCGAAGGCGCCATCTGGAGTGCAGAATATTCTATGAGGAGAATTGCGGGAGCCACTGAGCTTCCGCGTCGAACAACTCATCAACCATCGCTCGGATCTGTGGTAATGCGCAGACCGCAGCAGTGAGGGGGTCAAGCATGATCGCATGAACGACGGCTTCCCGGTCGCCCGTGAGTGCGCCCTGTACCGCAAGGCTCTGGACGTTGATCATGTTCCGGTTCAACGCCGCGAGTTGCCACGGCAGCTCGCCGACGTAACACGGCTGGACACCCGACCCGTTCACCAGACACGGCACTTCAACACAACATCCTTCCGGCAGATTCGTGATGAGTCCCGTGTTCGGTACGTTCCCGTGGATGATTGTCGGCTTGTTGGTAACCATCGCCTCGATAATGTACGACCCGTATTCAGGCGTCCGTTTAGTCGGGAGCGCTCGTTTGCCTGCAATCTGCCCTTTCACTTCGTCAAGATAGGTTGGCAACCCGCGCTGACACTTGCGCAAGTATCCGCCGCTCCGTCCCCAGTCCAACCACTCATGGACGGGCGCCTTGAACCGGGGCACAATCTCCCGTTCGATCATCCCCGCATTCTTGCGGAAATATGGCACATACTCAGTTGCATGACCGCTCGATTCGGTGACAAAATAGCCGAACTGCTGAGCGAACTCGACCCGGATCGGTTCTTCCGCCTGACGATTAGCGTCTTCCAGAACGTTCCGGATGAGCGGATAGGCGTCCTCACCTTTCCATGTGAATTCGAGCACCCACGCCTGATGGTTTATCCCCGCCACCTTGTATCTGATCTCTTCATACGATGCACCAATCCAGTTTGCGAGCATCATGGACGTGCCCTGAACGCTGTGACACAGTCCAACATGAGGACGACCGCTGCCGGCAGCTATCCCCCAGCAGTTGATACCCATCGGGTTCGAATAGTTGATGAGCAACGCGTCCGGTCGGCACAGTTCCTCCATCTCCCACGCAATATCCAGCAAGACAGGTATCGTCCGGAGACCGCGAAACACGCCTCCGGGTCCCAACGTGTCTCCGACACACTGACCGACACCATATTTCAATGGAATGTCAATGTCGTGCTGGTACGCTTCAAGTCCGCCAACCTGAATCGTGACAACGACGAAATCGGCATGTTTGATCGCTTCCCGCCTGTCAAGCGTAGCTTCGACTCGAGCAGGCAGGTTCCGTTCGTCAATCACTTTCTGGACGAGCTGTCGCGCCAGCTCGAGCCGCATCGGGTCTATATCCATCAAGCAGATGAGGCTATCCTGAAGCGCCGGAACGCTCAGAACGTCACTCGTTAAGTTACGGGTGAACACAACACTACCTGCCCCTATGAACGTGATCTTGGGCATACAATCTCCTTTCCTACCGTTAAAAGCATCAAAAGACGAATGCGACTTCCCATTGAAGGGCGCAGCAAGAGGGCTGTCTCGAAATCCCGGCCCCAGCAGATCGACATTGCTTCGTCGCTGCGCTCCTTGTATGTTAATCGGATTTCGACGTTAACGCTACGACGTTACCTTACTCCCGTCATTGCGAGCGACCGAAGGGAGCGTGGCAATCTCTATCCGTTTCGTCAACGCCACCTATCGACCCTTGAGACGCGCTTCAAGCAGCGCCCGTACAAGTTATCCCAGCTTTGCTCCGCGAGCCTCGGCGAAACTGCGCTAAAATAGCGCAACAATAGCATGGATGTCAAACGCAGGGCGCGCAGCCGTGCGCCCCTACAAAACCAGTGCGCAACACACCATGCCTTGCCATTCTGCCCCTCTTCTCGGCAAGGGATTCACGCTTTCAGCAGCACCCGAACGCCATACGACGGCATGGTGACCTGACCCGTCACGGGTTTCTCTGAAGCGCCTGGCTCGCCCAACAGGTTCCTGAACTTCCCATGGAGCGGCGCGCACCGTTCTTCCCCGGTTATGTTCACCAGGAAAAGCAGCTTCTTGTCCGGAGCGACCCGCCAGCTCGCCTCTACACCTTCCGGCAACCCGGGATAATCAGCGAGACTCAGCTCCTTCACATAGATTTGCACCATATCGCGGTACCAGGCATCTTCCGGAACAGTTCCGAGATAATATGCTCGACCGCTTCCGCACTGGTTGACCGTTATGGCAGGTCTATCCTTGTAAAAATCGCCCGTGTACCTTGCGAGCGGTTCGGCTCCTTTCAGATCAATGATGTCACACCATATCGTGACCGAGTATTCCTTGCCGTCAGCTGTCCGGACACCGTTTTGTCCCCGATTGCTTATAGCGTCATACTCGTCTATCTCGATCCCGGCACATTCCGCAAGGAGTCCCGGCAGAGGTTTATCCCATGCAAGATTGTTCCAGTTCTTGACACCAGTTCGCGCGGTGAGCAGCGCCCAGCCACCGTTCTTGATGTATCCGACGATCCTGTTTGCGATCTTCTCGTCGAGAAGGAACAGCGACGGGAAAATGACGAGCTTGTACTTGCTGAAATCGGCAGATAAACCGATGATGTCAACGCCAACCCCTGCCCGGCTGAATGCTGAATGGAACTTTTCTCCATGCAGCCAATACGTCAACCCGTCGGTCTGCGGCTGGATATTGTGCGCCCAGACTTGGTCGTACGAGTAAACGATCGCTACGTCATTTTCGACGGTTGTTCCGGCGACCGCCGGCGACAACTGTTCGAACTCAGCCCCGACCTCTTTGATCTCCCTGTACCGTCTCCTGGGCACAGCATCGTGATTCAGAATACCGTGCCAGAACTGTTCAGCGCCGCCCCGACAACTCCGCCATCGGAAATAGACCACTGCA
>Ga0315277_10011879_pt1 | contig 10941 bp, 11 predicted proteins | sample YL17G05_15_MG_FD_203695 | JGI IMG/M metagenome (GOLD analysis project Ga0315277, IMG submission 203695) | Sediment microbial communities from Yellowstone Lake, YNP, Wyoming, USA - YL17G05_15 | ecosystem: Environmental > Aquatic > Freshwater > Lake > Sediment | place: USA: Wyoming | collected... | reverse complement strand
TCATAGTTGCGTTGTGTGGATACTATGTCAGGGACAACGTTGCGATCGGCGACCATATACCCGCGAACTGTAGCGCCATGTTGACAGTGCGAGACCTTCAGAGCAGATGGATGACATTGAAGGGCCTGCCTCAATGGAATTACGCCGTTACGAACTATTCTGACGAGTTCCCGTGGCTCGCGAGTGCGGACAAGATGGGCGATGTCAAGGAATGGTTCCTGATGAATCTGATCGGGCAGGAGGTTCGGTTGGTCGCATGCGCCGATCAGGGTTCTGGCAACTCACCGACGCTGGTTGTGTACACGAAAATCTCGCGGGTGGGGAAGTTTGCTGACCTTATCGCGCGACTGGCACGACGCGTGCGGATGGAATCAGACCAAGGGGTCGGGATAAGGCATATTGATGCGGGAGGAGCGTTTTATTACACGGTGCTTGGTCGCGTTCTCGTTGGAGGTCAGTCGCGTGAACAGGTAAGCGCGGCAGCGACTCTCTCTCCGACTGCCAGACTCGTAGAACCGGCAGCGTTCGTTCGAATGCGAAGTGGTGGCGAGGCGCCGTGGGCAACCCTGTACTGGAATTTTGAGACGGGCGCAGTCACGAGCAAAACGGCTCCGTTCAAGGCATTGTACGCTGCGATGACCGTAGAACAGGAGGGCATAAAGGCTCGGTTCGAGGTGCCGTTCACGACGGAGTTTGGTGCCCGTGTTCAGCAGCTCACGGGGAAGATGCAACCTCGCACGTCACGAACGACGATGCGTATGCCGGCGGACATCGTTGCAGGGATGACAGTATGCGGTTCTGCTCCGATCGCTGAGATACTTCAGAACGTTTCAGAAGCGTTCGGCGCACCACAGTTAAGACCGGATACATGGAGCAGTTCGTTGGCAAGTCGCGGCGGAACAGTTCCCGGTGTGTGCGGTTCGCTGTTTGCAGAGGTTGTGCGCCAGTTCGCCAACGAGGGAACGATAGCGCTCACAAACGTTGACACCTACGAAATAGTGCCGACACCGGAATTTCTGCTCTTTGGGGAGGTTGCTCCGGGCGTCGAGAAGAAATTCCTGGACAAGTTAGTTCGAGCGACGGAACTCGCTTCGAGCGGAAAACAGCAGTTGCAGCGAAAGACGCTCAAAGGGGTTGAGATGGTGTACCTCGATCTGCCGGAAGGGAAGTCGCTGCAAGTGTGCGTTGCAGAAATCGGCGGTATGCTCGCAGCGACGACAAGCGAATACGCTCTTGATAGCTTTATTGACGCGGTGCTTGGAAACAAGCCGTCTCTCAAGACGACAGAGCCGAATCTCATTAAGCCCGAACAGGGCGCAAACCTGATTCTGGTGGTGAACGTTCAACGTCTGGCGGAAGTGAGCCGGGAGATGTTCGACCTGCTTCTCGAGTACGATTTGATTATTGATATGAACCGCGAAGAATATGACCGCGGGATAGCGCCTTGGATAGGTCTGGTTGAACTGGTGCGAAGTGTCGGATTGAGCGGATTTTTCGGGAGCGATGGTCTTGCGGGAGAACTCGTAGCACCATTTTCCAGGACGTCGTGAAGTAAGCGCTTGCGATAGCAAAAGAGCGAGCGTGGGCGCAACCACGCAGAACAGTGGGCAATTACAGGAGCGTGAACCGTGTGTTGTGAACTGGAAGGGAAGGGGTGCCATGAAGATTGTGGTTCTCGTCAAACAGGTGCCTGATACAGAGGCAAAAATCGAGGTGAAACCGGGCGCCACAAGCATCGTCGCGGAAAACATCACGTATGTGGTGAACCCGTACGACGAATATGCGGTCGAGGAAGCGCTTCGAATCAAGGAAAAACTCGGTCAGGGTGACGTCACGGTCGTCGCAATGGGTCCAGAAAAAGCGACAGAAGCGTTACGAACATGTCTTGCGATGGGTGCGGACAAAGGGGTCCACCTCAAGGATGCTGCATTCGACGGTTCTGACTCGTATGCGACGGCGTTAGCGTTGTCGAAAGCGCTTCAGGGGATACCGTACGACCTCGTGCTGTGCGGGAAACAAGCAATTGATGACGACAACGCTGCTGTCGGCATAGAACTGGCGGAATTGCTGGGTTTGCCGCACGTTGCTGTAGTCACAAAGCTCGAGATTGGTGTTGACCGACGGAGTGCCGTATGCCATCGGGAGATAGAAGGGGCTTCGGAAGTTGTCGAGACGTCATTGCCTGCTGTCATCACAGCTCAAAAAGGACTTAACGAACCACGGTATGCATCGCTCAAAGGGATTATGACTGCAAAGAAGAAGCCTGTTGAGGTCAAGGATGCGGCGAGTCTCGGACTTGCGCCGGACAAGGTGGGAACACAAGGGTCAAAAGCAAAGATTCTGAATATGTCGCTTCCGCCGCAACGAGCCGCAGGAAAGATCGTACCGGGCGAACCGCCTGATGCAGCTCGTCAAACGGTGAAGCTGTTGCGCGAAGAGGCTAAGGTGATATAGCCAGCGGAAGCACGATGGTTTGATGGAACTGGTTGGACGCGGAGTGATTGGCCGCTCCGATTCATAGGCGGGGAGAACGGACATGGCGCAGGGCGTTCTGGTGTTTGCAGAGCAAAGGGAAGGGAAGTTCAGAAAGGTCGCAGTCGAAGCGGTATCGGAAGGGAAACGGCTCTCGGACAAGCTCGGCGGAGAACTGAACGCGGCTGTTGTGGGGACCGGCGTTAAGGATATCGCGGGGTCGCTCGGTTCGTATGGTGCCGGGAAAGTTTACGTCGTTGATCATCCGGGCTTGCAGAACTACAGTTCTGACGGATACGCGAAAGCACTCTGCAAGATCGTGGCAGAGACGCAGCCGAGCGTTCTGCTCATGGGTTGCACTTCTATGGGACGCGATCTCGGTCCGAAGGTCGCTGCACGATTGGGCACAGGTATCGCTCCGGACTGTACTGCGTTGAGCGTGAACAGCGACGGGAAAATAGTTGCCACCCAACCGATGTATGCTGGCAAAGTGATCGTTCAGGTCGCGTGCCCGACCGCAACACCGCAGATCTTCACGCTGCGACCGAACGTGTTCTCACCGTCGGCTCCGGACGAAAGCCGTTCTGCCGAGGTCGTTCAAGTGGATGCGGGCATATCGTCTGAGGAACTACGAACGAAGGTGAAAGGGGTTATCAAGGCTACGGGAGCTACGGTTGATCTCACTGAAGCGCAAGTGATCGTTTCCGGCGGTCGAGGTATGGGCGGAGCAGAGAACTTCAAGGTTCTGGAAGAACTTGCAGCAGCGTTGGGTGGAGCCGTTGGCGCATCGCGCGCCGCGGTTGATGCAGGTTGGCGGGATCACCAGTTCCAGGTCGGGCAGACCGGGAAAACGGTATCGCCTGTACTCTATATAGCCTGCGGCATTTCCGGTTCGATACAGCATCTCGCGGGAATGAAGACATCCAAGGTCATCGTTGCGGTAAATAAGGATCCTGAAGCTCCGATATTCAAAGTGGCAGATTACGGGATTGTCGGAGACCTGTTCAAGGTTGTGCCGATAATGGTCGAGGAGGCAAAGAGACTGCTCGCTGACCAATAGGCTTATCAATCTCGGATACGATTGTGCGAGCCACACATAATGGAAGAAGAACTATGTGACGTTTGAAAGGAGGTCGTATGCTGGGCATTGGTGGCAAGATCGTCCTTCTGCTGTGTATCGTAGGGTCTGTCGGGCTGTTCCTGCACGCAGCGATGCTGCGTTACAGGCTTCTGAGGCTTGGCAAGAGCGAACCGCGCCTTGACCGGATTGGGTTTCGGCTACAGAAGTTTATCGCAAACGTCCTCTTCCAGAGGTCCGTGTTAGAACGACCGTTGCCCGGACTGATGCACGCGCTGGTGTTCTGGGGATTTCTGGTGTTCCTCCTGGCAACGATGAACCATGTCGGCGAAGCGTTCTCGAAAGGGTTCTCGATATTCTTTGGCGCCCCGATTGGCGACTACTACTGGGGTCTCGTTGACCTGTTCAGCGTGCTTGTGCTTATCGGGATACTCGCGCTCGCGTTCCGCCGGTATGTGCTCAAACCGGAATGTTTGACATTCCCGTCGCGAGAGTCTGCGGTCATCATAGTACTCATCAGCGGGCTTATGATCAGCTATGTGCTCGCCGAAGCCTTGAGGATGGTTCCGGGGACAACCGAATCGGACCGGTTCAGGTTTGTCGGGGCGTTTGTCGCGCAAGGTTTTCGCCCGTTGAACCTTTCCGAGGGCGCGCGTCACGCGGGGTTCATGACGTTCTGGTGGATACACATTCTCGCGATCCTGTTCTTTCTGGCATACATCCCACGGTCGAAACATCTGCACTTACTCGCGTGTCCGTTTAACGAGTTCCTGCTGTCATTGCGTCCCAAAGGCGAACTGACGACGTTGAATCTCGAAGACGAGGCTGCGGAATCGTTCGGCGTGTCGAAGATCAATGAGTTCACATGGAAAGACCTGCTGGATTTCTATGCGTGCATAGAATGTGGCAGGTGCCAGGATAACTGTCCGGCGCACTTGAGCGAGAAGCCGCTTTCACCGAAGTTGCTCATTCAGGATCTCAAGAAACACCTTCTGGCAGTTGGACCGACTCTCATGCAGAAACGGGGCGACGTTGCTGCTGACACACAGCCGGCAGAACCCGAAGCGCCCACGATACCTGGCAGCGTGATCTCGGATGATACGTTATGGGCTTGCACGAGCTGTCGCGCGTGCGTGGAACATTGTCCGCTCTGCATCGAGCCACTGGGCAAAATCGTAGATATGAGACGGTACCTGGTGCTCGTGGAATCGCGATTTCCACCTGAGGCGGTGACGGTGTTCAAGAACATGGAGACGAACAGCAACCCGTGGGGTATCGGGTGGTCACAGCGCGGCGACTGGGCAAAAGAGCTGGGTGTCAAGAAGCTGAGCGAGAATCCGAACGCGGAGCTTCTGTTCTGGGTAGGGTGCAGTGGGGCGTTCGACGACCGCAACAAAAAGGTTTCGGTGGCGTTTGTTAAGATATTGCAAACGGCAGGGGTCAATTTTGCGATTCTGGGTGAAGAGGAGAAATGTTGTGGCGATTCGGCACGCCGGCTCGGCAACGAATACCTGTTCCAGATGCTCGCCCAGGAAAATGTCGAGACGCTGAACAGGTATAAGGCGAAAAAGATCGTTACGACGTGTCCGCACGGGTTCAATACGCTCAAGAACGAGTATCCTCGGTTCGGCGGCAATTATTCGGTCGTCCACCACACGCAGTTGATCATGGAGCTGATTCGAACCGGCAGACTGAAACTCAAGAATGGATCGTCTTCATTGGTGACGTACCACGATTCGTGCTATCTCGGACGGTACAATGACGTGTACGATGAACCGCGAGACGTGTTGAAAGCTGCCGGTTTCGCGATAACGAGACTTGTGCGCGAGAGGAGAAGCAGTTTCTGCTGCGGCGCGGGCGGTGGCAGGATGTGGCTGGAGGAGAAGCTCGGCAAACGGATCAGCGAGATGCGGACGAAAGAGATCATCGAAAAGGGTGCCAAGACCGTTGCGACAGCGTGCCCGTTCTGTCTCACGATGATAGAGGACGGACTGAAAGAGATGAACAAGACGGATGCGGTCCAGACGAAAGACCTGGCGGAATTGGTTGCAGAACGGTTGAGCACGTCCTGAAGAAGGGTAGGGAGGCGCTGTCTGCGGCGCCGACGCAACGATCGGCAGCCGAGCAGGAGGACGAGGAGATCACCGAGTGAATCTGGCAGTGAGCACATGGAACTACCTGTGCGCTCACGCGCACAACGCCAAGCTTGAAGAAGCAATACGCGAGATACGCGAGGACAAGTTCGGCATTGAACTGTGGCTTGGGTGGATTGCGGATCCGACGGCGTTTGATGAGACGCGATGGGCACGGTTGCGCGCAATGCTTGAGGGCACCTCGGCAAGTTTGCACACGGCGCTCGGCACGTGTGACGAGAAACTGTTCAAACGAGAGGTTGATCTGGCAGCGTTCATCGGTGCGCGTGTTCTTGTTGTACACGAAGGTACGCTCGGACTCACCTTGAAGGACGAATCCGCGAGGATTGACTGCTGCCGGAAAGCGTGCGAGTATGCATTCTCGAAAAATGTGCGGGTTGCGTTGGAGAACGGCACAATTGCCGGGTTGGAGACGGCGCTCGCTCATGTTGAGGGGCTCGAAATATGCCTCGATGTCGGACATGCGAACATAACGGTGGGCAGCATTGGCGCGTTTCTGGACCGGTTTGCGGACAAGATAGGTCACGTCCATCTTGCTGACAACTATGGACAGATAGACGACCATCTTGTTCCGGGCGACGGGTACATCTCGATGGAGAACTGGCGGAATCTGCTTGGGCAATTGTCCCGGATGAACTTTGCGGGTAACATGGTGCTTGAGATCAACACGTTTGAGCCGAGAGCGGCTGCAAAGAGAGCGCGCGAGTTTCTCCAGTATGTTGAGCGATCAGTTCAAGATGAGCCGCCCGCAAAGACGCGCGGCTGCTATTGACTTCTGTAGTCAGCGGAAGTATACTATGTTTTGATAGCGGGGACGTACGTTGGGTTTGTCATACAGTTACAGGGTGGTAGAACCGGGTAGGGAAAGGGAGGTGCAACGATGATGTATGGAAATGGGTTAAAGGCGGTTCTTGGTCTGGCGTTAGTCGCGGCGCTGGTGGCGGGATGTGCGGGCGTGGCGCCGGGCGTGGCGCCGGGCGTGGCGCAAGGTCCCAGCGACGAAGAGCAGATCCGGGCGCTCATTGGCAAGTTTGTCCAGGCAGGAAACAAAGGTGAGATTGAGGCGGTGATGTCCTGCTTTGCGGAGAATTTCATGACAGACAGTGGCGACGACAAAGCGAGCATCCGCGATCAGCTTGAGGGTGCGGGCGGCGTCGAATTCTCCGCCGAGAACCTCAAAATCACGATAGCCAAGGACGGCAAGACCGCAGAAGTTGATGCCGTTGAGATAGATAACACGCCGTATATCGCAGGTCTCACGAAGCGGGACGGGAAGTGGCTTATAACTAGCGGTCGGGAATAATAAGGCTAGCGCTGACCAAAGCGGAGCGGAGCGCAAATGGTGTCGACGATGCCATTTGCGCTTTTTGCTCTCTCTCGGGGACGGGGAGCAGCGGCGAACCGCAACACGAGCACCGTCAGCTACGTGAAAACGGCGCTTTGTGCGGACGGTTCGCGGGACCAGCATATGAAGATGAGGAGATCTCATTGTGAAGGTACTTGTGATCCAAGGCAGCCCGAGGAAAAATGGTAACACCGCTGTTGTGGTGTCTGAAATACTGGAAGGGATGCAAGCGAAGTGCGCATGTACTGTCGAGACGGTTTGGTTGGCGGACCTCGATATTGCTGGATGCAATGAATGTTTTGCCTGTCAGAAAACCGCCAAACCGCCAACGTGCAGTATCAAGGACGATATGACGGCGCTCTATACGAAGATCCTCAAAGGTGACCTGACCATATTTGCGACGCCGGTGTTTTGCTGGGGTGTTCCGTCTGAGATGAAGGCGGTTTATGACCGATTGTACGCCTGTTTTCAGTTCGAACCGGACGGGTATAAGTGCGTTCTTTCCGGCAAACGATTTGCGTTTGTCGTGACGGCGGGTGGCGGCAAGAACGACGGCGCTGACCTGTGTGTTGCGATGCACAAACAGTTCATCGAATTCTCAAGAGCTGAAAACGCAGGCATCTTTCAGGCGGTTCTCCTCAGGGAACCTAGTGATACCCGGACAAACCGAAAGCTGTTGTCGAGAGCGAGAGCGTTCGCGTCAAAACTCGTACGGTAGGTTGGCTTGTACTCTTCCGGGGATCCTGAGGCTAGCGAAAGGGGTCGGAGATTCTTCGCTGCGCTCAGCATGGCAAGAGCGGTAGTTCAGAATAACGGCGCGAGGACAGTTGGGCCGAGGGAGGACCGCGACGTGTTCAGATGGTTGCTTCTACTGATGGTTCCCGTTGTCGTAACAGGTTGCGTTTGGGTTGAGGCGGATTTATCGGGGGAAACTAGCCCAAGGGGTTCGGGTATAGACGTTCGGAAAGGGAATCTCGAAATGGAGAAGACGCCTGATCTGCCGGTGTATCACTGCAAGAAAGTGGCGCGAGAAGTGCAGGTAACGGGCAAGCTCGACGATCCGCTCTGGAACGACGCGGCGATAGCAAAGCTTGTCCGGGCGGACAACGGCGGTGAAGCGCGATACCTGACGGAAGCTCGGCTGCGTTATAGCGACACAACGCTATATATCGGATTTCATTGCGTTGACGAATATGTCTGGGGAACGCGGACAGAACATGATTCGGATGTCTGGACAGAGGAGTGCGTGGAGGCGTTCATATGTCCTGCGGGGTCACCTCATCAGTATTACGAGATAAACGTCAGCCCGAAAAATGTCGTGTTTGACGCATGCATATTGAATCCGCGAATAGGACCCGGTATGCGAACTCCGTTCATCGGTCTATCTCAATATACCGCAACAGGGTTGATAACGGCGGTTTATGTCGAAGGGACCCTCGGCGCGCCGGGGAGGTCTAGGTTTTGGAACGCTGAATATGCGATACCATTTGACCAGCTTATCGGTGCTCCTCATGTGCCGCCCGAACCGGGTGACGAATGGCGATTGAACCTCTATAGGATTGACTCGCCTGAACCCGGCAAGCAGGAGTTTTACGCATGGAGCCCGCCGAAAATCATTGATTTCCACACGCCGTGGCGATTTGGGATATTGCGGTTTGGATGAATACCGAACGGAAAACCGCACCTCTCATAAAAGGAGTTGACACGCGTTCGCGAGGTGTGGTATAGTGTACCCAGAATTTGAGAGTGTAGCCGTTCGAAGACAGCGGGTGTCCCGGAAAGGGGGCTTAAAAAGTAGCCTGCCGAGACGGTCAGTGAGAATAGACCTCCGTCTTCGGGCGGGGGTTTTTTGTTGCCCGTCATCGGCACGGCGAACTGGAAGTGAGGTGAGTTGATTTGGCACGATCAGAAAAGGAAGAAACGATCCGACTTCTTGCAGAGAAACTTTCGTCTTATTCAACAACCTTTGTCGCCGACTATCAGGGACTCGATGTCGAGACGATCACGGAGTTGAGACGAAAGCTCAGCGCTGCTGAAGTGGAGTTTCGCGTTGTGAAGAACACGTTAGCGGGACTTGCCGCAGATGCTGCGGGGATTTCTGATCTCAAGGCGTTGTTGAAAGGACCGACGGCGTGCGTGTTTTCGCACGACCCGGTGATCCCGTCAAAGATTCTCATAGAGTTCTCGAAAGCGCACCCGGAACTGAAGCTCAAGGGTGGCGTGCTGGACAAAGTAGTCCTGACCGCGGACGAGGCTATGAGGCTCGCGACGCTGCCATCGTTGCAAACGCTGCAGGTGATCCTGGTAACGCGGCTCAAGGCGCCGCTGTACGTGGTGGTGAGTATGCTCGCATCACCGTTACGGGCGGTCGTGTACGTGGTTGATGAAATTCGGAAACAGAAAGAGGCAGAAGCAGTCGTACAGACTGTCGAACAGACTGAAGGACAGACTGTAGGACATACCGTGGAAGAACCAGCGGAACAAGCTGTACCACAAGCAGAGGAGGGAAGCTAGACATGGCAAAAAGCGCTTCTAAAGTGGAAAAGGTGCTCGAAGGGATCGAGAAACTCACAGTTCTCGAGCTATCTGAGCTCGTCAAAGCGCTCGAGGAGAAGTTTGGCGTTACCGCAGCGGCTCCGGTTGCTGTAGCGACCGGGCCAGCGGCTGGTGGGGCTGCTTCTGAAGCGGCTGCGGCTCCTGCTGCGGAAGAGAAGACGGCGTTCGACGTCATCCTGACAGCGGCTGGCGAAAAGAAGATTCAGGTCATCAAAGAGGTCCGTGCGATGACCAGTCTCGGGCTCAAAGAGGCAAAGGCGCTCGTTGACGAGGCACCCAAACCCGTCAAAGAAGGTATCAACAAAGAGGAAGCAGAGAAGATCAAGGCAAAACTCGAGGAGCTTGGCGCTACCGTCGAGTTGAAGTAACGATCAAACAGTTGTGGTTGAGGCTCCCGAGGGAGTGGTGTCTCTATCGGACGAACGATGCTCGCGCTTTTGACACAACGGCGGGAGCATGGTATAGTCAATGCGCAAGGTATCCGGCATCTCACATGACACAAGGCACCGACATGCACAGGTCACCATGAGGAGATGAAGATGAACCAGATAGCGCGAACCGTTCTGTTCGTGATGGATGACAGAGACTGGCTCAGAAAGGTTGTGATTGGGGCTGGCTTCACGCTGTTGAGCTGTTTCGTTATTGGCATGCCGTTTCTGTTCGGGTACCTCCTCGAGGTTCAGCGTCGCTCGGTTCGCGGCGAAGAGTCGTCGCTCCCTGAATGGGATCCGCTTCCTGAAAAGTTCGCAGATGGTGTCAAGCTGCTGGGCGTAATCGCCGCGTACGCCTTCGGTTTGTGGATTGTGCGAGCCATTCTCATCCATCTCTCGTGGTTTGGCATTCTCCTGATGGGGATTCTCGTTGTCGCTCTTTCTATGGCGCTGCTGTATGTGATGGTGCGGCTCGCGCTAACCGGCGACATGATTGAGGCGTTCAAAGTACGCGACATATACCAAGCGCTTCGAGACAATTTCGTTGATTATCTGCAGATCTGGTTTCTCGGGATTGTGTACGTTGCGGTTGCCTTGCTTGGTGTGTTCGCGTGCGGTGTGGGTCTATTTTTCACCTTGTTCTGGGCGTTTCTGGCAGTGTCGTATACGTCAGCTAAGACGTACCGAAAGAGCCAACCGTCGGAGAGCGTTGTTACTCTTTAGACTGTCGTATTCGCGAGCGTCCGTGAGGAGAATTTATGAAAGGACAGGATAAATCAATGCTGCGAAGAGCACGCCGGTTGTTTGTCGTACTGTTTTTGAGCATCTCCGTTGCGGCTTTGGGTCAGGAGCTCGACAAAGGACCGTACCTCCAAAACCTAACTTCAGACGGAGTGACGGTGTGCT
>Ga0315277_10011878_pt1 | contig 10941 bp, 6 predicted proteins | sample YL17G05_15_MG_FD_203695 | JGI IMG/M metagenome (GOLD analysis project Ga0315277, IMG submission 203695) | Sediment microbial communities from Yellowstone Lake, YNP, Wyoming, USA - YL17G05_15 | ecosystem: Environmental > Aquatic > Freshwater > Lake > Sediment | place: USA: Wyoming | collected... | reverse complement strand
ACTCAAGAGATTTTCATGGAAGATCCAAAAGTGACGTACGTTTCTCTGCATAGGCATCCGAATTATCCGGGAACGGGCATGGCCTCTGAAGGGAATTGCATAAACTATCCTCTGCCGCCAGACTGCGGAGACGAAGTTTATCTAAAAACGCTTGATGCAGCAATAAACACTATAGACCTAGATAGGTTTGAGGTAGTAGCGGTATCCGCAGGCTTTGACACACACGCTGGGGATTTGGCCTCACTAGGATTGACTGAGAACGGATATACCAGAATAGGAAGAAAGATTGCAGCAACAAAGAAGGCAACATTTTTCGTGCTGGAAGGTGGATACTCTGGGAAGAATGTAGGAAGAGATATAGATCAACTTTTGAGCGGAGCGAAGTTAATGGTTTAGTTCAAATGGTTGCGTCGGTAGCAGTGACTTGTTTTTCTTTAGTCTTGTCTTGTGTTTGGCTAGCTGTTATTATCACAACAGACGTCAAGATTACTGCTGCTGCCGCTATGTTTTGGAGGGTTAGTTGTTCATCCGCAAGCGCCCAACCCAGAAATAGCGCCACTATGGGGTTGACGTACGCGTAGGTCGATACACGTGCTGGTGTTGTCGCCTTCAAGAGCCAGATGTATGAAGTGAATGCGACGAGCGATCCGAATATGACTAGGTAAAGCCAAGAGAACATAGAACGTTCTGACACTTGATCAAACCTTATTGTGGCATACTCTCCCATAGCCAGACTTGTCAAAAGCAACAGTGCGCTGCCTGCAATCATTTCCATGGCTGCGGCTAACAGTTGAGACGATGGGAAGCGAGCTGAACGTGAATAGAGCGATCCGTTGGCCCAGAGAAACGCGCCCATCACAACCACTATCGCGCCAACAAGCACGATGCTGCTTTCGCCTGAGGTTTCAATGCGTCCGATGAGCAAGGCTACGCCGGCAAAGCCTAGCGCTAATCCTCCGGCAACCCTAGCGTTCGGTGTAGACCCGTCTCGTATCCAGCTTATAAGGGCCATCCATAGCGGCACGGTGGCAAGCAGTAAAGACACTAGACCCGAAGCCACCCACTGCTCTGCCCATATGACTGCGCCATGTCCTCCTAGCAGCATCAAGCCTCCAACCACGAGTGCCGATTTCCAATGAGAACGCGTCGGCCGCTCAGCTCCGCGCAGTCGCGTCCACAAGTAGAGGATGGCGCCTGCAAGCGCAAACCGTGTTCCAGCCATGAAGAAGGGTGGAAGAGTGTCGATGACGAAGCGGATGGCTAGGTAGGTTGATCCCCAGATTATGTAGACTGCCACAAACGCCGCCGCAACTTTTGCTAGCATCCTTATCACAATATAGACACTTGAGAATGTAGCTCAGCTAGATTAGTTCTTTCCTAGGCTCGGACAAAACTACAGCATTCAGACGCCAAACACGATGACAGACTGAGACAATAACTAGGCCTATCCTTACGCTGAACGAAAAACTTGGGAAAAGTTCGCACACCCGTCTGTAGCAGGGAAGCAATCTGTATGCGGAAGGATTTGTGCTCTCCGAGAGAGCCTCTATTTCGCAAGTGTTACACAATGTTCTTATTTTTGGCTACCACAATTTGAATCAGATGAGAGGGGAGAAGTGAAGCAGTGAACTCATTCCGTACCGAAAGGTTTCTTGCGTTACCTTTCGTAATCCTCCTACTGTTATCCAGTTTGCCCGTAGCAAACAGCGAACCTAAAGTTGTCAGCACACAAAGTTTTACGACAATCCAGCAAGCCATAAACAATGCAAACGCAGGCGACACCATAATCGTGCCCGCGGGCGTCTACTACGAGCATGTAACAGTCAACAAGACGGTGGCACTCGTCGGCGAAAACAACAAGATCCCTATCATTGACGGAAGCAATCTTGGGACAGTGGTAAGGATAACCGCAGACAACGTTAACATATCTGGCTTTACGCTGCAAAACAGCGGTTGGGGATGGACCAGAAGTGGCGTTGAAACACAACAAGCAGACAACTGCCGAATCACAAACAACATTCTCTTCCACACTTGCCACAACATCCGACTAAATGGCTCGCGAAATTGCATAATCTCGGGGAACAAGATAGACCACATAAACCAAATGGGATATGGAATTAGACTGACAGAATCAGCCAACTGCACGGTTTTCAACAACTATGTCGCTAAGAACATTGGAGGCATAGTTTTCGAAGGGTCAGCCAACTGCACGGTCTTCGGCAATAACGTTACTCGGAACAGTGATGGAATAAGAATCTATTCCTCATCTTTCAACAACAGAATATTTGCAAACATTGTCTTCAACAATTCCTACTGTGGAATGGTATACCCATTGCCAAGTGCACCTTCACCAGAAGGAAACAATATTTTCCATAATTCTTTCATTAACAACACTAACCCTTTCATCATTCAATCCAATGGCAACATCTGGGATAGTGGCCATCCCGCCGGAGGAAACTATTGGAGCAACTACATGGGCACAGACTCATTTGGAGGCTTCTACCAAAACATAACTGGTAGTGACGGAATCGGAGACACACCATACAATGTTGGCGGTTTCGAGAAAGACAAATATCCTCTAGTACGTCCCTATGGCTCGATACGTAACCTTAACACGAGCCGATCTTATCTCACAATACAATCAGCAATAGACGCCTCTGAGACCCTTGATGGTCAGACGATACGAGTTGGTTCAGGGACCTATAGAGAACACGTAAGTGTTCACAAATCTGTTATACTTGCCGGAGAAAATCGAGTAACGACGGTCATAGATGGAACAAACACGGAAACTATGTTGTCGATAAGCGCTCACAACGTTAGTATTAATGGCTTTACAGTGCGCAATAGCGGTTCAAACTATCCACCTTATGGAATGGACTGCGGTGTTCTTCTCAACCACACTAGCGGCTGCAATATAAGCCGCAACATAATAACAAGCAATCTAGCCGGATTGTACCTATATTTTTCCGAAGCTAACATCATAAAAGATAATGCTATTTCCTCAAATCGTGATGGGTTATGGTTATGGTATTCGGGCGGTAACGTTCTAAGTGGAAATGAAATTGCAGGCAACAGATACAACTTTGGCATTTTCGGAGGTGACTTTACAGATTTCGACAATGTGATAGACGAGACTAACACCGTCGACAACAAATCTGTCAGGTACATTGTCAATGCTCAAAATCAAATGATTGACGAGCAAACAGATGTTGGCGTTCTTTACCTTATCAACTGCATCAATCTGACAATAAAAAACTTAAACCTAACCAAGAATGGCCACTGCGTCTTCTTCTACAACGTGTCAAATTCCAAAATAGAAAACGTGACTGCCACACAGAGCAATTATGGCATTTACCTGCAGGGATCAAACAACAACACGATAACAGGCAACGGTTGTGCAAACGACTGGGTCGGGGTCACCCTTCAAGACTCAAACAACAATGCCCTTGAAGGCAACGTTGCCAAAGACTGCGAGAAAGGAATTTCACTGTATGGAGCAGACAACAACAGCCTCAAGCGAAACACACTTCAAAATAACCTCTATGGAATCCGTTTATCCTCCTCGAACGCTAATGCAATCTTTCACAATAATCTAGTTGAGAACACTCAGCAGGTTGACGTGATCAGTTCCTATCAGAACGCGTGGGATAACGGTTGCGAAGGCAATTACTGGAGCAATTACAATGGAAGCGATCAGGATAACGATGGAGTAGGCGACAGCTACCTCCCATGGGAGGAATTAGATAGCTATCCTCTGGTCGCCTCTTACAAAGTGGGTGATGTGAACCATGACGGCAGAATCAACGTCTTGGACCTCATCAAAATCGGCGTCGCCTACATGACCGTGCCGACTGATACAAAATGGAACCCTCATGCCGACATTGCCGAGCCATATGGTGTAATAGATATGGGCGATCTGCTCTTGGCCGCCCAAGCATTGGTAAACAATGGAGAATAGCAGGCTTGCGCTTCCTAAACTGATGACGTGTTGTGGATTACTTGCGCAACGAGGTTATTCTGTTTTGAATGCAAAATCATTATGAACAATTAGAGCAGGGTTTTGCTAAGTGATTCATTCTTCATGATGCTCTCTGTGCTTTCGAGTCATGTTTGGTTCATTTGATAAGTATTACAGGGGGCATAGAACTTAGTCACAAAAGTCTTAACTATGAGCCGCTGTCATAATGATAGTGCCAAAATAGGAGAGAGGAGAAATTGACAAAAAGAATTAGACCTAATGCTATCGCTCTACTACTAGTTTCAATAATGCTCGCAAGTTCCCTAGCCTTCTTCCAAATCAACACGGCAACAGCTCAGAGCCCCATGACATTCACCACCGGCGAAACAATCAGCTTCGGCAGCAATGCTGCCATGACTTTCTGGTCAGGACAGTCTTTCAGGTTTGGCACAGGCATCAAGATACAATTCGTTGAGCAAGTACCAAACGGCATCCTTCAAGTCTGTGATTACATGATTGTCTTGAACCCGCAGGGTTTCATTGCGCCACCATGCTCTTGGTGGGAATTGCTAGACCCGCAGGGCCAGCCATATATTGAATTCCACATAGACTTTTCTGAACCTGGAAGATTCCACATCGACCAAGTAATTCCAGGGCCAATGCCGCTTCCTGGTCCAGGACCATTCATCGCAGAGAAAAAGATCGAGATTGTGCAACCATGCATGTACTTCGTCGTCCATCAACCACTACATTGGTATCCTCCAGTTTGCAGTTGGTGGGAGATCATGGATCCAGAGACTGGCCACGCAACGGGCTTCGAATTCCATGTTGACTGGAACAATGAAAGCTGCGAGTTCCACATAGACGCAATGATTCCAGGACCATACTTGCCGCCAGGCCCATGGTACTACGAGTTGGAAGCAAGACGAAAGATACAAACAATCAACCCGTGCGACATGCTCACCATTATTGATCCTGCAGGTTACGTGCCTGAACCATGCAGCTGGTGGGAGTTGCTAGATCCAACCACTGGCCAACCAACTGACCTTGAATTCCACGTTGACCAAAGCGGAGGCGGAGTCTTCCATGTTGATCAAGTGGATCCTGCTCAGCTAAGCTTGCCTTGGGGGCCATCATACAGCGTTCAGGTTCGGAAGAAGGTGGACATCGTACAGCAATGCGGTTGGTTCAAAGTGTGGGACCCTGCTACTGTACCTAAGCCGTGCACTTGGTGGAAGATAATTCTCCCAACAGGAATCGGCGATATCGAGTTCCACGTTGATGAGTCGAATCCTGACGGCTCGTTCCATGTAGACTATGTAAGCCGCCCATTAATACTCAACCCACCGCTAGCGTCTCTCGTCGCAGAACAGAAATTCCCCGGCATCTCACCATGCGATTGGTTTACGGTTCTCAGCCCTGTAAGCTGGGTTCCTGCGCCGTGTACTTGGTGGAGAATAACTTGGCCAACCCAATGGGCTGGCGCAACCTTCCATGTAGACTCAAATGACGGCATAAGCAGCTTCCACGTGGACTCAGTAGACCCCCTGTCACCCGGCCCGACACCGCCGCCATGGAACGTAACAGCCGAACCCTTCACACCGCCAGATCCATGGTACTGGAAACCAGCACATCGTGACTATGCGCCAAGTGGTATGCCTGATTTTGACCAAAGACAAGCCGGAGCTTATCTGTGGCAGGATCTGGGAGGTGCTTGGAGCCACTGCGGACCTGTAGCGGTTGCGAACTCACTTTGGTGGCTTGACTCAGAATTTGAACCAAACGCTATCCCACCACCAACGATTAGCGACGGCTATCCACTTGTCAGAGCATACGGCGCTTGGGACGACCACGCTGCTCAAAACCTTCCGCCGCTTGTCGAACACTTAGCATACTTGATGGACACAGACGGACGGAGAACAGGATTGCCAGGATTGCCAAATGGGGAAGGCACCAGAGTGAACGATATGCAAGCAGGGCTCACACACTATCTGTCATGGTCAGGAGTGAACCCGCAGGGAGACGTTAACGGCGACGGAATCGTAGACCAAACAGACGCCAACATTGTGGCGGCAGCGATGGGATCCGTTCCAGGATCGCCAAACTGGAATTTAGCTGCCGACATATGGCCAGCATCAACCGCCTATCCGCCAATTGCAGACAACACAATCAACATGGCAGACATGGCCTTAGTAGCGGCGAACATGGGACGAATAGGAATGTTCTACGAACACACTGTTGGACAGCCGACTTTTGACTTCATAGTAAACGAAGTAAAGAAATGCCAGGACGTCGTGCTGCTACTTGGCTTCTATTACTGGACAGGTTCGGAATGGTACCGCGAAGCAGGCCATTACGTGACCACCGCAGGCGTCAACAACATAGACAGCAAAATAGGCATCAGCGACCCAATCCGCGACGCATTCGAGAACGGCCTAATCCCTGAAGGACGAATACCAACTCCGCACGTGCATATGCCGCCGGAACCGCCATACATAACGCACAACAACGCCGCCTATGTATCACAGGACATTTACAGCGTGACTACGCTTAGTCCGCCAATGCCGCCCTGCCCAGGAGGAAACCTGATACTCGTTAACTATCCGGGTGTTCCAGGTCCTGGCTGGTTTGCAGTGGTTGAGCAAGCGGTTGTAACGTCGCCTTATGGCGTTCACGATGTTGCGGTCACAAACGTGCAAAGATTAAAGACTATTGTGGGCAAAACACGAATATGCAAGCTTAACGTCACCGTGACGAACGAAGGAACCTTGACCGAAACATTCAACGTAACCACTTGGGCAATGACCATGCCCCCAGCCACAAACATCCAATCGCAAATAGTATTAAATCTGCTCAGTGGCGAGACAAGGACAATTACCTTCGCATGGAACACCGCAGCGTGGGCATATGGCAATTACACGGTAGGCGCAACGGCAGACACAGTCACGGGCGAAACAGACACTGTGGATAACACGTTCACAGACAGCTGGGTTTTCGTTACGATAATCGGAGACTGCAACGGCGACAGAAAAGTCAATGTCCTAGACCTTATTCTTATCGCTAGTCATCTCGGCCACACAAATGGAGATGGACACACTCCGTTCACAAGCGACTGGTACAAATGCATGAACACCGACCTAAATGATGACAACGCGCACAACGTCTTAGACCTAATCCTCTGTGCAAACCACTTAGGACAATCGTGGTAGCAACACACATTTCCCTTTTTTATTTTTTTGTTTCTGACTAATATTCGAAGATTTATTAGCACGGTGACTGCTTTCTTTTTAGCAGTTTGACTGTTGGGCCCGTGGTCTAGTCTGGATTAGGATGCTGGCCTGCGGAGCCGGAGGTCCTGGGTTCAAATCCCAGCGGGCCCGCCAACAACGCCCGTCGCGCGCGCACTAAACAAAAGAACGCGTCTAGCTGGATTTGTCTAACGCACGTTGTAGTGCGTCGGCCACGTTCTGTTTTCCCATTGCAAGAATGTAAGGTCCCAGTCTTGGTCCCTGCGGCGCAGCGATGAGAATTGAATATATGATTCTGAAGAAGTCCTTGGGCTCTAGATTGTGTTTTTTTGCCGCGTTGAATATGGCGTTCTGTATCTTTTCGGCTTCGCTCTCAGTTTGCAGAACCGCAGTCAATTCTTTCAGCGCACTTCTCGCTTCGTCAGTTAGACTTATTGCAGTTTCTGTTATCTCTTCAAAGTCCTTTATCCAATTGGCTGCATACTCGATTCTGGTCTTCAGGTTGTCGTCAAGAGTCTGGTTCTTCTGCAGATACCCATAGCTGCAAAGTTTTTCGGCTATGAACTCCTCTTCGCTGCCTTTAGGCGCCATCTTGACTAGAAAAGTCATCAGGTTGTAAGGAACGTTTACACTTGGCTTCTTTGTAGGCTTCAGAGCCCAGCAGTAAGCATACAACCCTTTGAGTCTGGCGAGCTCCCTTTCACTCTTGGCCTGCTTCTTGCCAAAGTAAACATCTCCTAAGTCGCCTAGCTCGTTCATGTAAAACGGCACATCAGTAACATCTAGCGCTCGGGTTCCAACGAACCTTTTCAGCAACAACAGCATGAGCGATTGTGGCGAACCATACTTGAACCATGTTTGCGGAGTGAAAACTATGCCGGCGGATTTGGACATTCTCTTGCCACTTTTATCTAGGAATAGCTCGTATTTCGCGTGGGACGGCGGCTCCCAGCAAAGGATTTCTCTGCAAATGCGGTCGTTAACGCGCACCGAATCCGCAACCTCTTTCCCAAACGCCTCGAACCGAATATCCAAGGCCTTCCAGCGAACTGCAAACTCGCCTTTCCAAGTAAGCTTGCCTTCTCCCTTCCTGTAATCTGCCTCGCCTTTGTGCCCGCAGCCTTCGAGCCACCTCCCTTTAACTTCCATTCCCTCGCAAGAATAGAGCACCTTGTTCTCCTCAGGGAGAAAATCATAAGCCTTAGTCGTGTAAATGCGGCCGCATTTTTCGCAAACCGCAAAATAGGGCAGAACCTCAAGAAACTTTTCCTGCCCAACCTCTTCTTTCATTATTTCCCCAATCTTCTTAGCATTCAGAAGAATGGTTCTGATCTCTTCATTGAACAAGCCGTTCCGGTAAACTTCAGTAGCAGACATGAACTTGTAATCTATTCCACACTTGTCCATGGCGTCCCGAAGCAGCAGCACCATGTGTTCTCCATAACTTTTGTGGCAGCCAAAAATGTCCGGAATATCAGTTACAGGTCGTCCCAGATGCTTCTCCAGCGTGTCAGGCATGCCCGCAGGAACCTTTCTCAAACCGTCCTTGTCGTCAGCAAAAGCGATAAGCTCAGACTTGTAACCTTGCTCTCTAAGCGCCAGCGTTACTGCAAAAGACCTAGCCGCATCGCTCAAATTGCCTACGTGCGGCAGACCCGAAGCCGCAACCCCCATCTCCGTCCTGATCAAGTCTAGGCTTCTGCCGAGTCCTTGCTCTCGTGCAACGATTTTTGCAGCAGTCTTGTCGTACCATGTGCCGTGGCCGATGATTTCTTCGCTCATAATTCAGCCAGCCTCGGTAACCATTAGCCAGAATGTGTATAAAAAATGTTTAGAAAAGGTGTGATTTACCTTTTCTTTAAGGCAGAAACAATTGCCAAAGCTGCTATCACTAGCAGAAGCACCATTAAAGAATAGATCCAGCTGTAAATGGATACGAACCATGCGCCTCCAATAGTAGCGAGCAGCAGACCCCATGCAAAAGTGCTGTACGGCCGGCGTTCGTACTTCTGTGGGTTTGAAGCTCTAATCCCAGCTAGGATTATTGTCCAACAGCCAAACATCAGGAGTATCATCTGAAAGACCTGCGTCCAGTCAGTCAACAGTGCCAGAGGCATGTACAGAAGTATCGAAACGACCACCACCATTAGGAAGACGCCTATAGACAGTAACTCTCTCTTTGCGGGAGTACTCATTCTCTAATGCCCTCTCTGCTTGCCTAGATTTTTTCTCCGCATTCCGGGCAGAACTTCGAAGAAGCTGGAATAGTCTTCCCGCATTTTGGGCAGGCCATGGTTCCACTCGATGGTGGAGTAACCGCTATGCCGCATTCAGGACAGAACTTTGACGTTGCAGGAATCTTTGCGCTACATTTTGGGCAAATCACCAGAGCAGCCGCTGGCGCTTGAGCTGGGCCAGTAGGAGTCATAATCTGGGGTATAAGCACCATGCCCGTTCCTAGACCAGCGCCGGAAGATTTCCCAAGTTCTTCTGCAGCCTTTTTCACGGTTTCCATTCGCAGAACCTCTTCAGGTGCCGCCTTTCCAGTTCTCAACCAGAAAAGCCTCTCGCGATACTCAGGCGTAGTGTCAATTCCTTCAAACCGCAAATCAGTCAGTTCCAAGCCTAAGCGCTTAAAGTAATCCAAAATAGCATTCTTCACAATCACTGAAGTTTCGTCCAGTCTCGTGAAAACTGTAAGCAGATCATAATGCGAAAGCTCATCAATGATTTTCTCGTTCAGGAAACCCCGCAGGAAATTGTTCACGTCCTCAGTTGTGTATGCCTTCTGTCCGCCGACAACCTCGTTAACGAAGAGCGACGCGTTTTCAACCTTGAACCAGAATGACCCATAGACCTTCAGCGGTGCAAGTTCGGTTGTTTGGGCTTGAGTGCCGTATTTCCCAGCAAACACCTTTGTCGAAATGAAAATCACGGTGGCTTTGAATGGTTTTTCCTTAAATCCCGCAATGCGTGAAAGAAGGCCAGTTAGAAATGGTAGGTTCAGAGTCGTTAGTTGGTGTCTTCCCGCATTGAAAATGTCATACGCTTTGCCATCTCTGAAGAATACAGCAATCTCGTATTCATGTACTATCAGCTGTGCGCCCCAGACAATTTCTTCGTCTGGATAGCGCCAAAGAATATCATCTGCACCCGGGGTCTTCCATTCGATTACTTGTGGCATATCAATTCACTCCCAGTATGACCTCTTCTCTCTTATCAAAGGTCGCTTCGAAAGCGTCAATCAGTTCGGCTAAGCTCTGCGCATGTTTCTTAGCGATGTCAAACTTCTGCTTTCCAACGTCGGCTTTGAATGCGTCGACCTCACCAGTTATTCCATCAACCTCATCCATCAGCTGATTGTCGAATTCAATCATTCTGTCTAGAGCTTCCTCTTTGACCTTGACAATGTCAAAGAAGCCAGTGTAGCCATAAGAGGCATGGTTAATCTTCTCGGCGATGCGGTCAAACTTCGCCGTTAGCTTATCCATGTCTGGTAGCACGTCAAACATGCGGCGTTCAGACAATTTTTGAAAGACATCCCTGAAGCCGTTTTTTGCTGTTGATAGTTTTCGGTATAGCTGATTCCTTATCAGCTTGTCTGATTCCCTCCGCAGCTCTTTTTCTTTGTAGCCGCGGAATCCTGGGATTTCTGCAAGAATGCGCTCAGAAAGACGCATCTCGCCTTTTGCTTTCTCATACAAGTTTTTCTTCTCGCTCAAGAAAGTGTTCCTC
>Ga0315277_10011877_pt1 | contig 10941 bp, 9 predicted proteins | sample YL17G05_15_MG_FD_203695 | JGI IMG/M metagenome (GOLD analysis project Ga0315277, IMG submission 203695) | Sediment microbial communities from Yellowstone Lake, YNP, Wyoming, USA - YL17G05_15 | ecosystem: Environmental > Aquatic > Freshwater > Lake > Sediment | place: USA: Wyoming | collected... | reverse complement strand
TCCAGGGATAGACTCAGGCACGGTGAGTTTGAGGAGGCTGTCAGATGCGCGAGGGAGGGCAGGAAGGTCGTGGAGACCTCGTTCGAGCAGAGCCGAGAGGCCCGGATTGCACTTATGGAATGCGTCATGGCCGTCAAGCTCGCTGAGGCCCTTGGAGCTGATGTCCAGGAGATGAACGGGATGCTGGCGGAAGCGAAGAGCCTCTTCAAACAGAATGACCTGGCGACGTTTGCGGAATGCTCTCATAGACTACTCGACCTCGCCAGGAACGCAGCCTATGGCAGGGCCGCAGAGTCGTACGAGCTGGCAGAGAAGGCGTTGACCCTGGCGAAGAAGGTTGGGGTCGAAGTGTCGGAATCGGAGGAGAAGCTCAGGAGATCGAAGGAGTGCCTCGACAACGACGAGCTGGCTAAGAGCCTCTCGATGGCCTGCTCGAGCATGTTCGAGTCGTACTCCGCCCTCGAGAACGCGATGGATGACAGGCTGAACAACATCGATGAGTTCGCGAAGGGCATAGAACGTGAGGTGGATAGCCTGACGGAGGTCCAGGAGGCGATCGATAATTCCAAGGAACGGAATCTCGAGAACCTGAGGAAGTACGTCAAGCTCTCGGAGGAAATCATCGGGGATGCGTACGAGAGCGCGGCTGCGTATTCTTGCGTTGCGCAGGACATCGTGAAGCAGGCCTATGAGAGCTCGGTCCAGATGAGCCCCTTCAAGGATTTGGTAGGGAAGAACACTGGAAGACTCGAGCTGTCCTCCGGGACCGCGTCGACTAACGACCTCCGCTTCGAGGACAAGAGACAAAGGCTCATCGACCTGTATCTCACGGGGAAGGTTTCAGAGAACCAGCTCGACAAGCTTCTGCTGATGATCGATTCGAGCGTCGCGAAGGACAACCTCGTCTAGAAAACAAATGTGAAATGCAACCGCGTTAGGCCAGACGGGCTCAAACATGAAACCAGCACTCCTTGTAGTAGATATCCAGAATGCCTGGTTGGAAGACAACAATGACGTGAAGAAATCCGTGGAGAAGCGCATCGACATCATCAACGAAGCAATCGGATGGTTCAGGCGGAACAAGCGTCCGATCATCGTGGTCTATCACGAGGACAAGGATATGGGGTCGCTGTCTGGCACGAAGCCGTTCGAAGTCCCTGCGACCGTCCACATCAAAGAGACCGACGTCAAAGTCACGAAGCGCTATCCCAGCGCCTTCGGCAAGACTGAGCTGGAAGCCATCCTGCGGAAGGTAGGATGCGACACTGTAGTGATCGTGGGGCTGAGCGCGAGCGGCTGTGTACTAGCAACCTACTTCGGCGCGATGGATTGCGACTTCCGTCCATACTTGGTTCAGGGCGGCGTGGCGTCTCACAGCGAGGAGCATGTGCGATTCGCGGAGGAGATATGCGATACCTTGAACGCACATTCACTCGACCAACTGCTGCGTTGAACGGTCAGTCGTGGATTCTACGACCTCAGAAGTGCCTTGCGCGAAAGCACTGCCCCAAAGGAAATCATCAGGGCTGCGAACACAGTTATCCCGAACAGGTCGACTCCGATCGAATACTGAGCGCCGATTGAGGTGTGGAATATCAGCTGCCTCATCCCGTCGACGACGAATGTCAGGGGGTTGTATCCAGCGACTGTCTTCAGCCACGCAGGCATGAGTGCGATCGGTATCAGCGCGCTGCTTGTGAACATGAGTGGGAAGTTGAGCAGGTTGATCATGCCGAACAGCGTCTCCTCGTTCCTCACGATGAGCCCTAGCGCCACGAAGAGCGCTGCGAGGCTCAGGCCGAGGAGTATCAAGAATACAGCTACGCCGAGAGCCTCAAGAATGCCGAAACTGGGGCTGAACCTGAGCCCGCTCAGGCCCGGGATGAACACGAAGACCGCGGCAAGCACCAGGACCACTGCCGCTTGAAGTAGCGCTTTGACCACGGTCGAAACCATGCGTGAGACCGGGATCGATGAGCGCGCTATGGGCGCCACCTGAAGCTTCGCAAGGAAGCCGGTCTTCCTGTCCCAAATGAGGGAGACTCCACTGAAGAGCGATCCGAATAGTATGATGAAGGTCGTCTGACCGACGGCCATGAACGAGAAGTAGTCGGTCGCGCCTCCGAACACCTCCCTGATATCGACGCCAGGGGAGCCCTGGGCCAACTTGCCGATGTTGAACGCCTGCCCGAACAGGAGCAGCCACATCAGGGGAGTCGTGAACACCAGCAAGATCTGGCCTGGTGTCCTGTACCACCGCCTCAGGTCCCGGACGACTAGTGCGTAGGTCTCGCCTAGCATGTGCTCACCGCCTCTTCCCGAATCGGCCTTTCTTCGCAGCCGCTGCGCCTGGCTTTCCGCCGTTTCCCTTGTCCTCGTCCCTGATCTCTCTGCCCGTGTACTCAAGAAATGCCTGGTCGAGGGAGGGCTTCTTGACGGCTACATTGAGAACAGCGATCTTCCTGTTCCAGAAGCCTTCGAGTATCAGCGGCAGGGCCGCGTTGCTCTCGGGAACCTTTATCCTCGCCTTGTTACTTGAGCACTTCCCTTCAAGCAGAGTCACGCCCTTGATTGACTTGATCATCTCCAAGAGGTCCATGTTGCATTCGGCGACCTCGACCTCGATGACGTCCCCGCCCACTGCCTTCTTGAGGCCGCTTGAGGTGTCAAGGGCGACTATCTTGCCATGGTCTATGATGGCGATCCTGTCACAGAGACCGTCCGCTTCTTCGAGATAGTGAGTGGTCAGGAAGATTGTCATGTTCGACTCGGCCCTCAGCTTCCGGATATGCTCCCATATGCTGGTCCTCGTCTGGATGTCGAGCCCGAGAGTCGGCTCGTCAAGGAACAGTATCTTCGGATTGTGCACAAGCCCGGTCGCGAACTCCAGCCTCTTCTTCATGCCTCCCGAATATGTCTTGACAATCCTATCCTGGGAATCGGTGAGTCCGACAAGGCCGAGGAGCTCGTCGGCCCGCTTGTTGGATACCGCATATGGAATGTGATAGAGCCTCGATTGGAGCTCGATGTTCTCCCTACCAGTCAGCTCTTCGTCAGAAGTCAGATCCTGAGGAACGAGTCCGATCCCTTTCCTCACCTCGCTAGCCTGGGTCACGACATCGGCGCCCAACACTTCCGCCTTGCCGCCTGTCGGCAGCATTAGAGTATTGAGAATCGAGATCGTGGTGGTCTTGCCCGCCCCGTTGGGGCCAAGGAATCCGAACACCTCTCCCTCTCGGACGTCGAATGAGACGGAATCGACCGCTCGAACATTGCCTGGGAAGATCTTCTGCAGGTTCTGAACCTTGATGACCGAATTGTCCGAAGGCATGATACAATGCAACCCCTGCATTACTGCGCTCTACCGTCAGACGAAGTCTGTGGGATAAACTTTGTCTCGAAAATCTTCAAAGTCGCGCCAGAATTGGATCTCCAAGCACAAGAAATGAATGAAGGAGTCCTTCTCGGTGCAATGGATATCTGGTTGACAGAGAACCAGTCATTCATGCATGCAAACGGCACAAAACCAGCCCGGTGACATCGCCTGTGATGAAGAATACCGGACCAACAATCCATCCAGCCCCGACCAACAACGCTCCAAGAACTACAATGGCTGCAAGGGCGATTGAGAATGCCAAGGAAGCCGTGGATCTCGACTTAGTCGAAGTCGCCATCATGCGAAGAGCGACAATGCCAAGCAAGAGGCCGACGGTTTGAAGCATCAAGACTATGTAGTCAATGAGCTCGAATGAGAACCTCGTGTATCCGAACACCATTGCCAACTGGTTCACCGCACTGCCAACCATCAGGAAGGCGCCAACCACACCGAGGTAGAATGCAATCTCCAGGGTCCCAGTGCGGTCCCGTAGGATGTCCTCTCGCCGTTCCCTTATGCAATACCAAGTCCCGAGAGTCCCTGCGATGACAACCAAGAACGTTGGTAGCATGAAGAGCGGCAACGAATATCCCCAGAAAGAGTGCCACTTGATCCAAGTCAACGGAATCGCCATGTAACCAAGAACTGTGAACTTCTCAACCGTCCCGGGCGCAAGGACATATTTCCCGAAACCGGAGGTAGCGTCCTGTGTCCATCCGTGAGGAACAGCAACCGCGAGGTAATACACCGCTTGAGACGGAAGAACCACTTCTATGCTCTGCCGAGTCCGCAAGTTGACCTGCGTGAACGGCTCGAACGCATTGACATTTTGGGTTCCGTTGTAGAGATAGCTCGTTGCCCCAGTACCGGAGTCAAGGCTCAAATTGAATTCGACCAGCAGACTTGTTGTGAAACCGTCTGGAGCTGGGAGGCTAGGACCCATCAACAGAATCACGGGGGCGAATTCCACGAGGTCAGGTATCGCTGGTACATCAAGTTCGACGTTCAGCACATGCCCCGCTTCGACCGAGAACGAGTAGAACTGGATACGTTCGGAGGAGGACTTGAATTCCCCTGTTATTCCATATGATACGTTCGCGTCGGGTATCCTGAATGCTGTGTCCGGCGTGGGTCCTCCAGACGTGTAGACTGGCAGATGAGCTGAGCTTGACCCGGGTACAAACAGTGATGCGAGAACCACGAATGTGAGAAGGACTATGATGGGTCTAAACCGAGATGTACAAGCCGACCCACTCCACGAATGCATTGAACCTAAATCACACCACCCATCAGATATCATTTGTGCCTTTCAGATGCAGTCCGTGGTCAGGCCAAGACGTTCATCCATAGACGAGCTTCGCCTGGAGGAATACCCTGCTGACCGACAGTCGGTTTCATTGCGCGTTTCACGTCTGACTCCCTAGACGTTCCCGTTTCATCCCGCACATTCAAAACCACCTCCAAATACCCCTAAATACTTCGACGCAGTTCATCACGTGGCAAAGCCCGTAGCCGGACGCCAGCATGAGAAAGTGGACAAGAGAAAGACCGTATCGGTTGTCAAAACCACGAAATCAGGATTTGAGGTTGCTGCTGATTTCGCAACATATGTTATTGTCCACAGACGGTGGATCTCGGATTTGTCCGACCCATCGGGCAATAGATCGAGGAGGCACATGAAATGGAAAACAGAAAGCGGGGCATGGGATGGTTGCCCGACTATCCGGACATCCGAGACTACACATTCGAGAGCAAGGAACTGCTGAGCAAGAAGGAAATCCAAGCGCTCGTCATGCCTATCGGGCTGCAGAAAGCACACAAGTCAACCCTACCGTCGTCCGTTGACCTCAGGAAATGGTGTCCGCCCATCGAGGACCAGGGCGAGATCGGATCCTGCACCGCGCATGCAGGCGTTGGGATGGTCGAGTACTACGAGAAGAGGGCTTTTGGAAAGCATATCGACGCTTCGCGGCTCTTCCTGTACAAGGCCACGAGGAATCTCTCGGAGCTCCACGGAGATAGCGGCGCATCCATCCGTTCAACGATGGGGGCACTCGTCTTGTTCGGGGTCCCGCCTGAGAAATACTGGCCGTACAGCGACAAGGACCCTGACTTCGACAAAGAGCCGAGTGCGTTCTGCTATTCGTTCGCGGAGAACTACAAGAGCATCAAGTACTTCAGACACGACACGCCTGGACTTTCGGAAGAAGCGGTCCTCGAGAGTGTCAAGAAGACCCTCGTCGCAGGCATTCCCGTGATGTTCGGCTTCACAGTCTACAACTCGATCGATCAGGCGAACAGCACGGGCAAGATCCCTTTTCCGTGCAGCAACGAGAGAGTGTTGGGAGGACATGCTGTTGTTGTTGTGGGCTACGACGACAAAACCGAGATAAGAAATGCAGACTGCGACCTCTCGGCGAAAGGGGCAATGCTCATCAGGAATTCCTGGGGTGAGGGATGGGGGGACGGAGGCTACGGCTGGCTGCCATACGAGTACTTGCATAGAGAGCTTTCAGTTGACTTCTGGTCAATGCTCAAGCAGGAATGGGTTGATACGAGACAGTTCACGATCCAATGAGGACCCTATCTCTGAGCCACGTCGACACATGGAGCATTTTGGGGACCCTTCGTGATAACACCCATAGGGAATGTAAGACGGCCTCAGAAAGTGTTTTGTTCTTGAGCCAAGATACGGTTCCAGTATTCTTCTGAGGGGGACACTGAATTGGTGGAAAAAGTGGATCATTCTGGTGAGGACGCAGCAGTCGTGAGCCCGAAGGAAGTGGCGCTCAGGATGAGACTAGACTACTCGCGCGGAGTGAAGGACCACACTACGAAAGCCTTGGAGGCGGTCTGCGACCTCTGTTGGAAACTCGAGCAGCCCCACCTCACTGCCGACTCCTTTGTGAGAGATGCCGCAGAACTGATCTCGAAGCTCTTCGCCATAGAGAGCGTGGCTATCGGAGTCAGGGATCCCGTGGACAGACTCTACAGATACAAAGCCGTGGTCGGGCTCGAAAAAGAGGTTGTCGATGGATTCTCGAAACTGACCTACACGAGAGAACAGCTCCTGAACAGCAGCACGTACCCGAGCCACGAGATCAGCAGTCACACGAGGTTGTTCCTCAGCGAGGAGCATCCATACGCAGAAGGCGAAGAGTTCACATACCGTCGGCCAGGGTTGATCGGGATGAAAAGGAGGACGGTCACGGACAGCATGGAAGCCGACTACTTGGACATCTTCTTCCATGAGCCTGATGGGGATATTCTGGGTTTCATCGAGATATCGGGAACGAGGCTCAGGAAGCTCCCTGATGCAGCGACAATAAGGTGGATCGAGCTTATTGGCGCTCTCCTCGGTGTCGCGGTTCATGGAAAGGCGTGATTCTGCGACCACATTCACATTGCCGCGCACACCCCAAGAAAAGACAATAGGGGAGAGAAGACTATCCCAACAACGAAAGCATGGCGAAGATTTCGACCAGTTGCATGATGCTGTTGCTAGTCCTGCTCTTCGCCGTCGGAGTCCAACCCCAGACCATCGCATGGAGCAACGGTGGCTACTCTTCCGATCCCGACAATCCCGATTATGGCACTCATGACTGGATCGCTGACAAGGCAATTGCAATCCAGACAATGGATGCGAGCTTCCTGAAGACCACTTATCACGCCCGATTCCTGCTCGGGACGGAGGCTCCTGACAACAGCGCCTACATAGGTGACGGCACGAACCATCACGTCTACTACTACTCATCCGGCGACCTCCAAGATGGCAAGAGCGCAATTAGAGCGTCGCAGATGTATCAGATCGCTCTTGGTTACCTATCCTCTCAAGATCTCGGCAATGCCGCATACTACATCGGCGCCATGACACACTATGTCGCCGATGTCGGCGTCTTTGGGCACACGATGGGAAGCGGGACCGACTGGGGGGCGGAAGACCATCACTCAGACTACGAGAACGCCATTCAGTCAATGACCGGTTCTCTCAGTTCGCCAACAGGAGTGTCTCTCAGCGACTCCGACGCCTATGCTGCAACTCTCGATCTAGCCAACATAATCACATTTGGCGGAGGCGCAATCATGCCCAACATCTGGATGGACACGGACTACGACTGGGCGGATTCCACATTTGTGACGAGCGCAATGGCTTCGTTGAACAGTTCAGTTGCAGCTGTCGCCGCCGTGGTCAATCATCTGCTGGTCGAGGCTAGTTTTCCGTCCAAATCGCCCAACCCACATGCGCCTCAGCCTCCAGAGTCTCTCAGAGCCACTGTGATTGGGGCCAACATCGGTCTTTCGTGGTCATCTCCCACGAACGACGGTGGTCGAGCTATCACTGGCTACAAGATATTCCGCGGGACCGATCCAGACAATCCGTCGCTTGCAGCATCCGTCGCGGACTACGCCCGCAGCTGGACGGATGAGACAGTTGAGAATGGTAGGACCTACTACTATTGGGTCGTTGCGGAGAATTCTGTTGGTTCAAGCGGCATGTCCCCTGTTGCGTCTGCAACCGTCCCCCGAGAACCCAGCTCATTGATACTGCCAATCTCGATCTCATCTGCTTTGTTCGCCTTTGCTGCGGGAGGGGCCATGCTGTGGCGGAGGAGAGCTCGAAGCAAATCACGGACTTGAAGGGCTCACATCTCATTCCCGTCAGCCAGAAGAAGTCATGGGAAAGGAGACGCACTGAAAGGAGGCACGATCATTTCAGGTCCGCAATGAACCTGTGAGTGAAATCCCTCGCAATGTTCAACGCGTCCGGCGCCAGCGGCCCCTTGAAGCCCGTTACGGCAATGTGCAGCACATCCGGATGGACCTTGAGACCACGCGCCTTGGCCTGGTCCTGCATCCGCGTCGCCGCGCTCTTCTCCACTCTGGCGAGCCAGACCTTGCGCTTCTCCTCGTCTTCTGACAGGGGCCCCACGGTATCAAAGGTCACGATCGGCCTGTTCTTCCAGTACTCCACATCCAGTCCCTCCACGAACGCTTTGGCCTTCTTGGTCATGCGGCCAATCCTCGTGGGGGACCCGACGAACATGAAGTCTGCTTCGACCTTCTTGGATTCCGTTTCCCCCAGATTGATCAGGTCTGCAGAATGTCCATCAGCTCTGATCTGCTCTGCGATTGCCTCTGCAACTCGCTTCGTGTTGCCATACACGCTGTCGAAGACAACGATTCCTTTCATCCTGATTCCTCCGATGTGCGGATGGGCTTGCCAGATATATCAATTGCCAAGCAGGTAAGGAAGGTTGTAGGAGGCTGAGCCCGGACTCCCAATCCTTTCTACCTCGGGACAATGGGAAGGACAATGCTTGAAGGGTGCTCCGAATCGTGATATACCGTCTGCGTGGCCTTTTCGCAACTGACCTCCCGACCATATGAACCTGATGCGTTCTGGTTCCTGTCATATCTGTTGAAATCGCTGCTGGAGATCTCCACCCTTGCCTTGTGTCCTGCCTTGATGACATGGCTGGTCGCTGCCAAATCGATATCGAGTTCGAGAGTGGCTGCTGAGATACCACGGTATCCTGCCGCATCGGATGGCATCGAACTCGTCCGCAGGACTCCCTCCTGGACCATGTGTGCGTAGCCGTCCGGGAAGACGTCCACCAACTTGGCCATGAAATCCGTCGTATCCGACGTCGACGATGCGTAGAGTCTGAGCGATATCGGACCGGTTACCTCCAAATCACTCAGGAGCTCCGCAGATGTGTAGACCAGCACGTCAAGCCGACGCTCGGTCTGGCTTCTGTCCTTCATGAACTGGGCAAGATACCAGGGGACCTCATCCAGTGATTGTCGGACAGGGTCCGAAGGATCGTGGATATACGTATCCGAGGGCTCTGATGCGGGAGGTTTCGTCGATAGCATTCCATCTCCACTCAGGGAATTCGCCTTTCCTCCACTGTGCAGATAGTAGTTTACCGGCTTCGTCCCCCCGGGAGGCCATCTAGCCTCATCCCTCCAAACGTTGTCACCAACGACGAATATCTTCACGCGCTTGGTTTTCTCGAAGCCATTGTCTGCCCCCTTGAGCCAATAGTCGAAGAATCCCGTCATCGATTCAACTGACTTGTCGACCCGACTCTTGCCAATCTCCAGCCTGCCGATCCTACCAGAGCTCATTTGCGTCGAACCATGATCGTCCGGGCCGATCACGAGCCATTGGTTGCCTTCAGCCGCGCCCTTCCCGTGAGTGCACATCTCCCTCCAATCATCGAGCGTGCCCTTCAGAAAGACGTCATACCAGCCACCCATATGAAGCATCGGGATGGCGATTCTCCGGCAACGGTCGTTCAAGTTGATACTGGCCCAATGTGAGTCTCTGCGAGGATGCTCGATGGACAGTCTGAAATGAGTATCTCTCAGCCCGGCAGCCTCTCCGAGAGATATGAGCGGGAGATGCCAGTAGTCCAGCAGGAGATCGTTCTGTTCCCTCCTGTCGTCCTCCCCAATGAGCCAGGAGCCCATAGTCCTCAGGCAGAAGGCTCCGCCCTTGTACATCCACACACCGTAGATGTCCGTGGCCGTCATGCCTGGCGAGGCACATACCAGGCTGGGGTGAGCTGACACGGCCGCTGCCAGGGTAGTGTATCCCATGTACGAATAGCCCGACATGCCGACCCTGCCGTTGCACCACGGTTGCTGCGAGATCCAATCTATGGTGTCAAAACCGTCGTCAACCTCGTTGACGAATGGATCCCAGACGCCTCCGGACTTGAACTTCCCTCTCACATCCTGGGCTACGTACGCGTACCCTTTCCTCGCCCAAAACCTGCCCTTTACGGGTTCCGAGCACCCCCATTCCCTCTTTCCGTACGGCAGCCTCGCCAGAATTACCGGATACCTTCCATTTGGCTTCGGGAGGTAGACGTCAGAGCACAACAGGACTCCGTCGCGCATGGGCACCATGACATTCTTGATTGTTCTAACAGGCAGTTTCGGAGGCTGTTCACTCACTGGCATCGATTGGAAGGGCATGCTGAGGTGCTTGTGCAACTTGCTCGAAACCGACAGTCTCGCCCAACTGGCCCTCGCCCTTGTCCTCATTATCCAAGACATCGGCATCCGCCCCAATCGAGTATGATGGGCATGTCCGGCTAAAGAACTTCTTCGGGAGAACAATGATCGCGGAGCCGGCCTCGACTCGTCTCACTCCTCACCCGGAGGATGAGCATCAGCTTGCGGTCGCGTTCTATGGGAGTAGGCCTGCGCCCCTTAACTCTTGCGTGATCTTTTCGACTGCAATCTCGACGTCCTCAGGCTTTCGCGCGCCGGTACACACCAGCTTCCCGCTGCCGAAAAGCAAAACCACGACCTTCGGGACATCGAGCCTGTAGACCAGACCAGGGAACTGCTCGGGCTCGTACTCCACCTTCTCAAGACCAAGGCTGATGGCTATCGAGTTGAGATTGATCTTCGCTCCGAGGTCGCTTGAGGCAACGATGTTCTGAACCTCTATCTTGGGCGTGGTCTTGATCACGATGCCCGCGGCCTCGATCTGTTTGACCACCGTGCTTATAGCTGTCTTAACCTGCTCAAGGCTCTTGCCGCCCGTG
>Ga0315277_10011876_pt1 | contig 10942 bp, 8 predicted proteins | sample YL17G05_15_MG_FD_203695 | JGI IMG/M metagenome (GOLD analysis project Ga0315277, IMG submission 203695) | Sediment microbial communities from Yellowstone Lake, YNP, Wyoming, USA - YL17G05_15 | ecosystem: Environmental > Aquatic > Freshwater > Lake > Sediment | place: USA: Wyoming | collected... | reverse complement strand
CAAGGGCAAGAGGATGGTTGCCGAGCCGGTCCGCTATCAGGCCGACGACGTAGACCATCTCTCCGCCCGCCGCGTGAAGCGCGTGGGCGAGTTGCTCGAGAACACGTTCCGCGCCGCCCTGATGCAGCTGGCCCAGAACATCCGGGAGCGGGCCGCCTTCATCGACGACAGCCTGCTGACGCCGCAGGAGCTCGTGAACACGCGGGTGGTGGCCAACGCCATCATGCAGTTCTTTACCCAGAGCCAGCTCTGTCAGTTCATGGAGCAGACCAACCCGCTGACCGAGCTCACGCACAAGCGGCGGGTGTCCACTCTCGGGCCGGGCGGCCTGACCAAGGAGACCGCGGGCTTCGAGGTCCGCGACGTCCACTACTCCCACTACGGCCGGATCTGCCCGATCGAGACACCGGAAGGCCCGAACATCGGCCTGATTTCGACCGTTGCCACCTATGGCAGAGTCGACCAGTACGGGTTCATGACCACGCCCTACTGGCGCGTGAGCGACGGCAAGGTGATGGTCGGCAAGGGCCGGGAGATCTATCTCAACCCGGACGAAGAGGACCACTATGCGATCGCCCAGGCCACGAGCAAGCTGACGCCGGACCACCGCTTCGCGGAAGAAGACGTCATCTGCCGCCGCAAGGGCGACGTTGTGTCGCTGCCGCCGGACCAGGTCGACTTCATGGACGTGTCGCCCAAGCAGATCTTCGCGCCGTCGACCGTGATGGTGCCCTTCCTCGAGCACGACGACGCGGACCGGGCCCTGATGGGCGCCAACATGCAGCGCCAGGGCGTGCCGCTGCTCCTGCCGGAGAAGCCGCTGGTCGCGACCGGCGTCGAGGGCAAGTTCGCGGCCGAGTCGGGCGCGATTCTACTGGCACCGGACGATGGAGTGGTCACACGGGTGGACGCGCGCACGGTCGTCCTGCGCAGCGACCGCGGGCCGACCGAGTTCAAGCTCAGGAAATACAAGAAGTCAAACCAATACACCTGCCTGTCACAGCGGCCGATGGTAAGGGCCGGGGACCGCGTGAGGAAAGGGGACCTGCTTGCCGACGGGCCGGCCACCCAGGACGGCCAGCTCGCGCTGGGCCGTAACGTGCTGGTCGCGTTCGTGCCGTGGCGCGGCTACAACTACGAGGACGCCATCATTGTCTCCGAGGAACTGATCAAGGACGACGGCTTCACCTCGATTCAGCTCCTCGAGTTCGAAATCCAGGCCCGCGAGACCAAGCTGGGCTCAGAGGAGATTACTCGCGACATCCCGGGCGCGACCGAAGACGAGCTGCGTAACCTGGACGAGTTCGGCGTGATCAGGATCGGCGCCGAGGTCGGACCCGGCGATATCCTGGTCGGCCGCATCACGCCCAAGGGCGAGACCGAGTTCACGCCCGAGGAGCGGTTGCTGCGCGCCATCTTCGGCGAGAAGGCGGCCAACGTCCGCGATACGTCGATGCGGGTGGAGCCGGGCGTGTTCGGCGTCGTCATCGAGCAGCGGATCCTCTCCCGCAAGCTCGGGGATGCCATGAACCGGCGGCTCGAGAAGGAACGCGTGGCTGAAGCCGGACACCGGTATGACTTGAAGAAGGAGTTCCTGCAGGATCGCCGCGATGAGCGGCTCCGATCGGTGCTGCGCGGGCAGAAGGCGGCGGCCAACGCCAAGGACGGCCGGGGCAAGATCCTGCACAAGGCCGGGCAGCCGATGACCGACGAATTCCTGCGCTCCGAGGAGTTCACCGACCTCCGCAATATCGAGCAGCTCGTGTCAAGCCCGAAGCTCCAGATGGAAATCCGGTCGGCAGCGAAGGACTATGATGACGCGCTGGCCGAGGCGGAGAATGAGCGTCGGCAGGAGATCGAGCGCGTGTCGCGCGGCGACGAGCTGCCGCACGGCGTGCTGAAGTGGATCACCATATTCATCGCCCAGAAGCGCAAGCTCGCGGTGGGGGACAAGATGGCCGGCCGCCACGGCAACAAGGGTGTGGTTTCGAAGGTGTTGCCGGTCGAGGACATGCCCTACATCTCGGTCGAGGCGGAGAGCAAAGACGCGAGCGAGACGGTCCGCGGGATGCGCGGCCTGCCGGTGGACATGATACTCAACCCGCTCGGCGTGCCGTCCCGAATGAACCTCGGGCAGGTCTTGGAGACCCACCTGGGCTGGGCGGCCAAGGTGCTCGGGTACCAGGCGTTCTGCCCGGTGTTCGAGAGCGCCACGCCGGAGGAGATCAAGACGGAGCTGCGCAAGGCCGGTCTGCCTGAAGACGGCAAGATCGTGATGTACGACGGCCGGACCGGAGACCGGTTCGGCGGCAAGATCACAGTCGGCATGATGTACATGGTCAAGCTCATCCACATGGTGGATGACAAGATTCACGCCCGTTCGACCGGTCGCTACTCGCTCATCACCCAGCAGCCGCTGGGCGGCAAGGCGCAGTTCGGCGGCCAGCGGTTCGGTGAGATGGAAGTCTGGGCGCTCGAGGCGTACGGCGCTGCACACGCATTGCAGGAGATGCTGACCATCAAATCCGATGACGTCGACGGCCGCAGCGCGCTCTACGAGTCGCTGATCCGCGGCAAGAACCCGCCCCGGCCGCGGACTCCGGCCTCGTTCGCAGTGCTGGTCAAGGAGCTGCAGGGGCTCGGTCTGGAACTCATCCCCGAGCGGGGAAAGGAGACCGCATGATGACCGACCGGGATTTCTTCGACTTCGACTCGCTGCGGCTACGGATCGCCTCGTCCGAGACGATCCGGAGCTGGTCGAGCGGCGAGGTCATCAAGCCCGAGACCATTAACTACCGGACCCAGAAGCCGGAGCGCGACGGCCTGTTCTGCGAGCGGATATTCGGACCGGTCAAGGACTACGAGTGCAACTGCGGCAAGTACAAGAAGATCCGGTATAAGGGCATCGTCTGCGATCGCTGCGGCGTCGAGGTGACGACCTCGGCGGTTCGCCGGCAGCGGATGGGACACGTCGAGCTGGTCGTGCCGGTGGCCCACACGCTCTTCTACCAGGTCCCGCCTTCGAAGATCGGACTGATGCTCGCGCTTTCCATCAACCAGGTCGAGACGGTCCTGAACTACGAAGCCTATGTCGTCATCGAGCCCGGCAACTCGCCCTACAAGAAGATGGACCTCATCACCGAGGAAGAGCTGAAGAAGATTGGTGACAGGACCGAGGGGTTTGAGGCGGCCGGCGGCGCGCCGGCGTTGAAGACCCTCCTGTCCCGGATCGAGCTCGACGACCTGGCCGCGGAACTGCGCGCGAGGATCAAGCACGAGACCTCGCGCCGGTTCAACCTGCTCCGGAGGCTGCGCGTGGTCGAGGCTTTCCGCGCTTCGGGTGCGCGGCCGGAGTGGATGATTCTCGACGTGCTCCCGGTCATCCCGCCCGACCTGCGGCCGCTGGTGCCGCTCGAAGGCGGCCGGTACGCCACGTCGGACCTGAACGACCTCTACAAGCGGGTGATTGTCCGCAACAACCGGCTCAAGCACCTGCTCTCCATCCGGACTCCGGATATCATCCTCAAGAACGAGAAGCGGATGCTGCAGGACGCGGTCGACACTCTCTTCTCCAACGAGACCAGGCCGCGGCCGGTCCGGGGACGCGGCAACCGGCCGCTCAAGTCGCTCTGCGAGGCGCTGCGGGGCAAGCAGGGCCGGTTCCGCCGCAACCTGCTCGGTAAGCGCGTGGACTACTCGGGCCGTTCGGTCATCGTCGTCGACCCGACGCTGAAGCTTCACCAGTGCAGCCTGCCCAAGGAGATGGCGCTCGAGCTGTTCAAGCCGATGATTCTGCGGAGGCTCGAGGAACGCCGCCTGGCCGACAGCGAACGCGGGGCCAAGAGCATGTACCGGCGCGAGGCGCCCGAGGTCTGGGAGGTGCTCGAGGAAGTCACCAAGGACCACCCGGTGATGCTGAACCGCGCGCCGACCCTGCACCGGGTTTCGGTCGAGGCGTTCTTCCCGCTTCTGGCCGAGCACCGGGCAATCGGCATCCACCCGCTGGTCTGCCCGCCGTTCAACGCCGACTTCGACGGTGACACGATGTCGGTTCACGTGCCCCTGACGCCCGAGGCGATCCTCGAGGCGTCGGTGCTCTTGCTCTCGTCGCACAACATCCTGTCTCCGGCGCACGGCCGGCCGCTGATGACGCCGTCGCAGGACATCGTCATCGGAGTCTACTACATTACCAGGAAACGGCAGGACCGGACCAAGCCGGTCGGGTCGTTCGACGACTTCGACACGGTCCATTCGGCCTACGACCTGGGCGAGCTCGACATCCATGACCCGGTCAAGTTCCGTTACAACGGCAAGATCTACGACACGACCGTGGGCCGGGTCCTGTTCAACGAGGTGCTGCCCGTCGAGCTCCGGTTCGTGAACGAGGACTATCCCAAGGACAAGCTGGTGGCGCTCGTCGACACCTGCAGCCGGACCCTGGGACTCGAGGTGACCGCGCGGCTGCTCGACGCGGTCAAGGACCTCGGGTTCGAGCAGGCGACGCGCTCCGGGCTCTCCATCGGCGTCGACGACGTCGTCGTGCCGAAGGAGAAGTACGACATCCTCGACCGGAGCGAGCGCGACCTGAAGAAGGTGCACCGGGCCTACGACCGCGGTCTCATGACCGACGCGGAAAAGTACAACCTCGTCGTCAACACCTGGACGCTCGCGACCGCCGAGGTCGAGGAAGCACTGATGAAGCGGCTGAGCGCGGACCAGGCCGGGTTCAACCCGGTGTTTATGCTGATCGACTCGGGCGCGCGCGGCTCGCGCACCCAGGCCGCCCAGATCGGCGGCATGCGCGGGCTGATGGCCAAGCCGCAGCGGCGGTCGGTGGGCGAAGAGGTCATCGAGACGCCGATCAAGAGTTCATTCCGCGAGGGGCTGTCGGTGTGGGAGTACTTCATTTCGACTCACGGCGCGCGCAAGGGACTCACCGACACTGCCTTGAAGACCGCCGAGGCCGGGTACCTGACCCGCCGGCTGGTCGACGTGGCGCAGGATGTCGTCATTACGACCGAAGATTGCGGAACGATTCTCGGGCAGGAGGTCACGGCGCTGCGCGAGGGCGCGGACATCGTCGAGCCCTTGTCGGAGCGTATCGCCGGCCGATTCTCGCTCGACGACGTGGTGAACCCGGTGTCGGCCGAGGTCGTCGTCCATTCCGGTGACGAGATCAGCGACGAGGCGGCCGAGGAAATCGAGAACTACGGCATCGAATCGGTGCGGGTGCGTTCGGTCCTCACCTGCGAGGCGAGGACCGGCCTGTGCGTCAAGTGCTATGGCCGGAACATGGCGACCGGTACAGTCGTCGAGATCGGCGAGGCGGTCGGCGTGGTTGCCGCCCAGTCCATCGGCGAACCGGGCACCCAACTGACCCTCAAGACTTTCCACGTCGGTGGCGTCGCTTCGCGCGTGGCCGAACAGACCAAGGCGACCGCGAAGTTCGCGAGCAAGGTGAAGTACGAAGGCCTGGTCACGGTCAAACGGACCGACGGCGAAACGGTCGCCCCGGACCAGGGCCGGCTGGTGCTGGTTGCGCCGGACCGGATGGTTCCTTTCAGCGTCCCGGCTGGCGCGAACGTCCGCGTGCACGACGGTCAGGAGATCAAAGAAGGCGATACCCTGTTCGAATGGGAGCCCTACTCGATCCCGATTCTGGCCCGGTCCAAGGGCGAGATTTCGTACCACGACGTCGAGGTGGGGGTGACGCTGCGCGAGGACATCGACGAGCGGACCGAACGGATGCAGCGGATCATCACCGAGGACCGCGGCCACCGGCTCCACCCGCGCGTCGCCATCGTCGGGCCTAGAGGCAAGGTGCTCGAATCGCATGCGCTCCCGGCCGGCGCCTACCTCGTGGTCGACAACAAGTCCGAAGTGCTGCCCGGCGACACCCTGGCGAGGCTGATGCGCGAGATGGGGCGGACCCGGGACATCACCGGCGGTCTGCCCAAGGTCGCCGAGTTGTTCGAGGCCAAGCGCGTCAAAGAGCCGGCGACGATATCGGAGATCGACGGGACAGTACACGTCGGCGAGCCGCGCGAGGGCATCCGCGAGGTCAAGGTGATTTCCGAAGGCGGCACTGAGAAGGAATACGAGATACCGTACGGCAAGTACCTGCTGGTCCAGAGCGGCGACCGCGTGAGCGCCGGGGACAAGCTCTGCGAAGGCTCGGTCGACCCGCACGACGTGCTGCGGGTGCGCGGCTGGCTGGCGGTGCAGGAATTCCTCACCAACCAGATCCAGGCCGTGTACCGGCTGCAGAAGGTCAAGATAAACGACAAGCACATCTCGGTCATCGTCCGCCAGATGCTGCGCAAAGCGAAGATCGAGGATGCCGGTGACTCGAACTTCATCGAGGGCGAAATCGTCGAACGCAGACGGCTGTACGACGAGAACGGGAAGCTGATCGGCGAGAACATGCGTCCGGCCAGCTTCCAGCCGATACTGCTCGGCATTACCCGGGCCGCGCTCCTGACCGAGAGCTTCCTTTCGGCGGCATCGTTCCAGGAGACGACGCGGGTGCTCTCCGAGGCGGCGATTTCCGGCAAAGAAGACAAGCTCAAGGGACTGAAAGAAAACGTGATTGTCGGTCGGCTGGTACCGGCGGGCACCGGATACCGTGATTTCGCCCGCATCAAACTCGCCACCGAAGAGTCGCAGGAGAAGGTAGAGGAGGCATTATAGCATGCCGACAATAAACCAGCTCGTCCGCAAGGCGCGGGAGCCAATCCACAGCCGGTCGAAGACACCGGCTCTAAAGGGCAACCCCCAGAAGCGCGGGGTTTGCACGAGGGTCTACACGACCACACCCAAGAAGCCCAACTCGGCGCTGCGCAAAGTCTGCAAGGTCCGGCTGACCGGCGGCTCCGAGGTCACCTGCTACATCCCGGGTGAGGGCCACAACCTCCAGGAGCACTCGATGGTGCTCGTGCGGGGCGGCCGCGTTAAAGACCTGCCGGGCGTCCGCTACCACATCGTGCGCGGCGTGCTCGACACGATCGGCGTCGAAGGCCGGCGCCAGGCGCGCAGCCAGTACGGCGTGAAGCGGCCCAAGCCCGGGGCCGCGTCCTAAGGGGCAGGTATGTCACGACGACGCAAGGCAGAACAGCGGCCGATAGCCGCGGACCCGCGCTACAACTCGACCTTTGTCACCAAGTTCGTCAACAACCTGATGTGGCAGGGCAAGAAGACCACGTCCCAGCGCATCTTCTACGGTGCGCTCGACCTGGTCAAGGAACAGGCCAAGGAAGACGGCTACGCCGTGTTCCAGAAGGCGATGAACGCCGTGAAACCGGTGCTCGAAGTCCGGCCGCGCCGGGTCGGCGGCGCTACCTACCAGATACCGATGGAGGTAAGGCCCAAGCGCCGCGACGCGCTCGCCATCAAGTGGACCATCATGGCGGCCCGGGCCCGCAACGAGCACACGATGATCCAGAGGCTCGCCGCCGAACTGCTCGACGCCAGCCGCAACCAGGGAGCGGCGGTCAAGAAGAAGGAAGACGCGCACAAGATGGCCGAGTCCAACCGCGCCTTCTCCCACTACCGCTGGTAGCCAGCCAGCACCAGCAAAACTGCGACTCTGACGCGGCACGTTCTCCCGTGCCGCGCTGCTTTTTCCCGATTCGTCATTGCCCTCAACGGCCCCTGTCTGACAGTGCGCAATTGTGTCCTCGCAGTCGCTCCCTCGCCGCGTCCTGCTATTCGGACGGGCGCGTCAAACGGGCGGTCGTGCCAGGGATCTCTTCCGGTGTTGTCAAAACGCCCGTCAACCCGAGCTCAACGGGCAGAAGTTGCACCCGGACCACGCGCCTTGTGCGCGCCAGCCTTTCGGCGTGCGGCTTCCAACTTAGCCAGCCGGTCAGCCCTCCGGGAACAAGCACTACCGGGTCGCCTGCGTCTCCGGCTATCTCATACTTCATCGCCCGTACGCTAGGCCCGGGACCAGGGTCAAGATTTGGCATGTCCACTCCTCTCGCACACAGCTTCTTCACCCGGACTGTGTGTTCTTGGATTCCACTATGGAGCATGCACTTTTCAGGCCAAGAAGCGACTGAGAACCGCGTTCTCTCCTCAACGGGTCTATTATAATTGGAGGCTACATGATAATGACATCCGTGGAGGCGCATGTTGCGCTAGAGAAACACGAACAGCTGATTAAGGCGTTCAAGGAGCAGACGCTGAACCCGCCGCCGCAGCTCAAACAGGTTCTGCTGGTTCAGAGTTCGAGCGACCCTACTCTCTGGCGCACAGTAGGATTCTGGCCCAACCGCGTGGTATTCGAGGGGTATCGGAATTCGGGGGAGGTGTCGGCAGCTTTCAAGGTCTTCCGCGCCGCCGGCGCCGAGCCGACAGTGGACGTCTTCGAAGTCATCGACAAGCAAGAGTGGCGCTGAGTGGCATGAGGCCGTCAACACGGGCGCGCAGGAAGCCCGCCCGCTGGTCGCAGAGCTGAAGTGGGCTCTGTCGGCGAGAAGTCCACCGGGCGGCCTCAAGAATGATGCGGGCGGGATTATCCCGCCCGCATGTAGTTCGGGCCCGCCCGGGCCCCTGACGAAAAGGACTTACTGTTTGCGCCGCATGGCGCCTGTCACGTACGGCTTGAACTGCTCGCCCGGCGTCCACGTCTGTCGTCTTACCGCTCCGGGCATGAGCGCGACCGCGAAGATACTCCTCGCCGAATAACCCGTCCCGCCCCGCAGACCGCAGTCCGCCATCCGCCGCTGCAAACTGCAAACTGGTTCCTCGGGCGCTGAAAGCGTCCCGCATGGCTCGCCGGAAAGCTCGCTAGAAAGCTCATCGGATGGCTCGTCGGAAAAAGCCTTGTGTCTCTCGAAGTATGTCTCGGTGTACGTCCGGACGTATGCTGGATTGTGTCGCGCGCTGCGTCGGCGCTTGCGTCTGTTCCTGAATCTCAACCTGAACCTTAACCTCAATCTCTCGTCCTATGCGGCGCTGAATCGCGCGTCGCTTCAGAAGCCGTTTGAGAAGCCGAACCCGACGTTGTTTCACCGGTTGGATGGCTTGAAGTATCGGTCGTTGTATGACTTGGTGAATCTCGCGCCGTATCGCCAGACCCAGCCCCCGGGGCGGCCCGTAGGCCGATGAGTGGACGGGGAAATGAAGATTCTTGAGCAAATCGGGGGTTGGCGGATACATAACTATATGAGGGCGCGCGGAAAATGGGGACTGGTTTTCAGGCCGCCCGCAAGCCCGCCCGAAGTACGAAGTTCTAAACCGTAAAGGAGTTACAGTATGGAAGACCTTATGAAACCAGTGGCGCTGAACCAAGAGATGGTTCAGACCCTGGACCAGATGCGCGCCGGCGCCGAAAATGCGCTCTATGGCGCAAGCCCAGCACAGGCCGAAGAGCTGTTCAAGAAGCACCTGGCATCCCTGATTCAGGGTTCGGGTATGCCCGTGCTGCAAGTGATGCACTACCAGTGGTTCCTGCGCGAACTCGCGCGCCTCTGGCGCACGCGCAAGGGCCGGGACCTCGCGTTCCACCTCGAACTCTGCATTCGCAAGTGGGTCGGCCTTGGCCTCGAACCGCGCACACTCCAGTTCCTCATCTGCGAAGCGCATCAGAGGCTGAAAGGACGTGAACCGTTCACCGTAGACCGTGAACCGTCCTCTGCTTCGCCCCTGAACCCCGACCCCCAACCCCTGACCCCAGACATCGAAACCGCCAAGGACGCCAAGACCGCCAAGGCCGGCCCGGACTCGGACCCCAGAACCCCCGAACCCCTGGCCCCGAGGGTTTCCTCATGAAACCCGACACCAGACGCCAGATTGCGGTAGACCGCGCCACCCGGCGCTACGGAAACGCGGTCCGGCAGGGTTCTATCCCCTGCCGGGCCGACGGGGACTCAGCGGGTCAGTCCGACAACTACCGTACCGCGGCCGAACGCTCTGAACTCCGTTTCACTCAGGTCAAGCAAGTGCTCATGGAGCGCGGGGTTCCGCCCATCCAGTTCGTGCCCTACCGCAACTTCGCCCTCCACCTCGACAAACTCTTCCGCCAGCACTCGGGCGAAACCCTGCGCCAGCTCGCCTCGGCGGCAGTGGACTACTGGTCCGCGTACGGACTCAGGCCGGAAGTACTCCGGGCAATCGCCGGGACGGTTTTCGCCCTGGACCTGCCGAGTTAATCCGCAGGCGGTAAGCTGTAAGCTGTCGGCCGTCGGCTCGTGAGCTGCGGCCTGCGGCCGGAAGTGCTTAAGGAAATCTGCAAACAGGTTTTCGCGTTGGAGGCGGACTAGAACCGCAGCCAGCGGGCGGAAGAGCTACCGGCTACTTGCCGCTGACTTCGAGCACCTTCAGCACTTCGTCGCCATAGTGGTTGATGACCTTGATGGCGACTTTGCCGGACTTGGGCTTGTCGAACGGGATGCTCTTGGTCGAGTAGAGCGCACTCCAGGCTGCTTCGTCTATCTCGGCCCGCAAGGCCCGCTTCAGTCGGTCATACGGCTCCTGGTCGCCGCAGAAGTAGGCGTGACGGACGAAGAAGCTCTCGCCGTTGTAGTCGGTGTCGATGAACCAGCAGGCGATGTCGTCGGTCTTGTTCGAGCGAATCTCGCCGGTCGTCGGGTCGTACACGTCCACGCCCCGAATCTCGACGACGTACTTCCCGTCCTTCTGCGGCAGCAGCTTCCCGGTCTTCGCGTCCACCGGCGCAACGTCCGGCTCGCCGAACACCATGAACAGGTTGGCCGCGCCGGTCTTCTTCAGCAGTTCCTCGCCCATCGATAGGTCCGGGTTCATCAAGGCCGGCAGCACGACCAGCTTGCCGTAGCGCCGCGTTTCCTCCCGTACGTGCGGGTCAAACGCGAACCCGCACACGACCAGCACGTCAAACCCGACGCCCAGCACCGCTTCCTTTGCCGCTTCCTTCACCTGCTCCGGCCCGACCGTGCCGTGCTCCGGCCCGATGGATACG
>Ga0315277_10011875_pt1 | contig 10943 bp, 16 predicted proteins | sample YL17G05_15_MG_FD_203695 | JGI IMG/M metagenome (GOLD analysis project Ga0315277, IMG submission 203695) | Sediment microbial communities from Yellowstone Lake, YNP, Wyoming, USA - YL17G05_15 | ecosystem: Environmental > Aquatic > Freshwater > Lake > Sediment | place: USA: Wyoming | collected... | reverse complement strand
AACATCCGACAGGCTTGATTGCGTGGCCTCGTACGAAGAGAATGTGCTCGCAATGCCAGCGGATAGGGCTTAAACATCCGACCGGATCCGCTTGACTCTGGCCGATCAGCAGTGCCTGCGGATTGGGCTAAAACATCCGACTCGTAAGCAACGGGAGGGGTCATTGCCGCGTCGCTGCGGGATCTCGCAGTGCCTGCGGATAGGGCTTAAACATCCGACTACAATCCCTCAAGCGTACTCTCAGTCACTTGGAGGACCTCGCGGTGCCAGCGGATTGGGCTGAAACATCCGACGGGAAGCGATCCTGAAAGCTGGACATCCCATTACCTCGCAGTGCCTGCGGATAGGGCTTAAACATCCGACTGATGGCGGCTACTTCATGACTTGTCATGCTAGGCCTCCTCGCAGTGCCAGCGGATAGGGCTTGAACATCCGACGCAAGAATGCGGATCTCACGGGCGAACCACATATGGCTCGCAGCGCCAGCGGATTGGGCTTAGACATCCGACAAGACCAAGACGCCGCTCTTCGCCCTTGGGTCTCGCAGTGCCTGCGGATAGGGCTTAAACATCCGACACCAGCTCGGGATCGCATCTCGTCCTCGTACCTATCTGTGCTTGCGGGATGGCCTAATAGTCCCGACAGCCCCCGTAGCTCAACGGACGCCGTGCCTGCGGAGCGACATTAATGCTTGCGGAGAAGCCCTGAATCTCCGACCCGGAGAAGAACCGGATTCTTTTTGCAAGGCCCGCGGGACGGCTTCAAGGTCCCGACTCAACACAGAGACTCCGGAATCCTGTGCCTGCGAAGAGGCTTGGTTTCTCCGACGCCCGCTGGATGTGTTTATGCCCGCGGCGAGGCCTGGTGTCGCCGACTGGAACGTCTCGGACGGACTCGGTGCCTTCGGAGAGTTTGCCAACGCCCGCGAAGCGGCTTCGTAGCTTCGACGTCTTCCCGCACACGGTCTTTAGTGCCCGCGGAGAGGCTTCGTGTCTCCGACTTTGTAGGAGGGGAACGACAAGTCCGCAAAAGGGCCCCGGCATGGGTTTTTCCCGTACCGGGGCCCTTTTTTGTTAACTCTTGATTCCATATCCTTTTTGAGGTACGATCCTATAGCGCAGACTGGAGGCACCGGATGGTCGCTTTTAGACCGGTGGCCTTCCGTCCGACGGTTTCCTCCCCCGCCCTCGGCCGGTACGGCCCGACGTTCTCGCTTTCACAGACGTTTGATCAGCTTTTCAAATGGAGCTCTGCCACGGGGGACACGATCCGCCTTGTCTTCCACGGGTCCACAGCAGCCCTCGGCTACCGCGTCTGGATCAACGACAAGGGCTTCTTCAAGTGGTTCGGCCTGGCCCTGGCGGTCGGTCAGACCGTAGGGGCCATCTGTGACGTCGTGAGCCTCGTGCAGAGGGCCGTAGGAACCCACCCCAAGGAGGCCGAATAATGTCGCGCCGCTGGCTTGGACGGACTTACCCGACGGACATCCAGGACTCGCTTATGAACCTGAGCCGGTCCCTGGACGAGCTCATGGCGGGGAGTCTGGACTACGCGCAGAAGACCGACACGGACGTCTCCGACGAGGTCCGGGACCTCAACGCGCGCCTCGTGAACGAGGTGATCATCGAGTCGGACAAGATTTCGGACGAAGAGGCCAGGACCCGGCTCCAGGAGATCCGCGACCCAATCGGGAATCTCCAGGTGGCCTTCCGCAAGGCCGGAATCATTGGGGGCTACCCGGCGATCCCCACCTCGGGGACCCTGGCGATCATTCCCCGGACCCAGGCTGAGGAGCTGCTCGCGACCTTCGAAAAGGCCCAGACCCTCTACCTGGAGACAGTGAACCGCTACGTGGAGGCCCGGCCGGCCGCCGAGGCCGCCCTGGCCATGCCGGTCTCGGGGAACATCGCCGCTGCGATGCTCGCCGACATCGATCGGCAGTTCAACGAGGCCGACCGCTATACCAACGAGGCCGATGAGGCCTTCACGAACCTCGAAGCTCTGCTCGCGGAACGTGGAGAAGCGGTCCAGATCGATCGGCCGACTTTCGATCTGATGCGGGTCTGGATTTCCAGGGTCAACGAAGTCGACCAGGCCGTGAGGCGTCTCGAGGGGCTCACCGGACGGAAGCCCATCGACAGCCCGATCCTCGCGGCCGCCCGGAAGATCCCCTGGTGGGTCATGGCCCTCGTGGCCGCCGGCGCCCTGACGGGGATCGTGATCCTGGCGGCGACGAAAAAGCCATGAGGAAGAGCATCTTCCATTTGGGAACCGTGGGCGACGGAGAACCCTGGGCGGGCATGCCCTCCGGGATCCCGGTCTACTACATGACGCGCGAGCAGGTCGACATGGACCGGAGCATCCTGAAGAAGCTCCCCACGCCGCCGGGGATGTCCGTGAGCTATCCGTACATCGTGAAGATCGACAACGTCGGCGAGTACGTGGTCCAGGCCGATGGGACGGCGTCGTTCTACTCGTACAAGTACCACCGCTGGGAACCGCCCCAGCAGATCGATACGAAATCCATGTGGGCCGCGAGGTGATGCGATGGTTTCAGACTTCAACACGGTCTTCGGAAGGTCCTGGTTCGGCCCGTTCGGCATCCCTCGACTTCCGGTCAGGGAGAGACACGGCCACGCTTCGCCGGTCTACGATATCGGTCCGCTTGACGGACTGAAGACCGCATCCATGTGGGCCCATCAAATGACCGCGCGTGCCCACATGGGGAATGCGCGGCTGGCCCAGAACCCGCAGCCGTGCCCGCCGGGCCAGGTCGGCTACCAGACCCCGGGCGGGATCAAATGCACGGCGGCGCCGTCGCAGATGATCAACGCCTACGGAACGAATCCGGCCGTGCCCAACCGCAGGACGTTCGAAGTCGGTCCCTGGTGGGCGAACAAGGGACTCGGAGACGGAGAGGTCACGACCCTGACCCCTCCGGAGCGCGAGGCGCTCATGGCGTCCATCAACGCGGCCATGGAAAAAGTTCCGGCCCTGGACGATCTCATCTCCTACAGCGGAGATTACGACAGGAACCTCGCGCGCACCTTGGGTCTGGATGCCACGCGATTCCTCGCCCTGTCGAACTCCATCGCTCCCCTTTTCCCGACGGTCCGGGAGGTCTTGGACCGCCTGTACGAGCCCGAGCCGGCCCTGTGGACCATCCCGACGGCCGCCGAGGCCGCGGCGGTGCGCCAGTGGACCGTCGGGGTCAGCGAGATGTACAAGATCTTCCTGATCCACAAGGACAAGCCGCTCCAGCTGCCGCTGGACACCCCGGCGCCTCCGGGATTCACGAACACGGCCTCGCCGACCACGCCGACGGTCATAACGCGGCCGGCCGCGACGCCCCCGGCTTCCGACGTGTTCAGCACGCAGAATCTCCTCATCGGAGGAGGCCTGGCGGTAGGAGTAGGACTGCTCATTTACACGATCTCGACGCTTTAAAGAACCGATGGGTGCCTCCTCCCCCGGACGGCCCTGGAAGGTGAAGAATGCGGGTCCCGATCGGCTCGTTTCCGGACGAACGCTGGGCCACGGAAATCCGTGACCTCCTGAAGCAGTCCCATATCGACGCCACGATCGACGTCCGCGGCCCCCGGGCCTATCAAGTACTCGTCCCAGAGAAACAGGCCGACGAGGCCGGTCAAAAGCTGTTATCTCTAGGCTACTTCACCTGTTCCTCAAGACGGCCGCCCTCCATGAGAGGAACAAAAGATTGGAGACCCGGCGACGCAGCGATCGACGACGAAATCAAGTCGATTGTGGAGAAGTGGATTCAGGTCCTGGCCAATACCCAGGCTGCCCAAAGATGGAGCGAATTGGACGATCAGATAATCGCGGATGCCGAAAACCGGGGGTATGAGGATCCTGTGGTCTACGCGGAATTTGGAGGCGTCGTATTCCGGAACCGGGCGCCCCTAGATTACCCCCAAGGAATTCTTCGTAGTCATCGTGTTCCTCGTGAGTATGACCTCATATACGAATCGGGTCTCATCGCAGACCCGGAAAACGTGGATCGTCATGCGGTGACGATGCAATCTATGGTCACGGCCAATGAGATCCTGGGCGTGAGAAACGCGAATATTCTATCCAAAATAGAATCGGTCATCGAAAATATATTCGGACGTAATATGGACGTGTCCGTTCCGGTTTCCGGGGAAATGGCGGTCTACGCTAAGGAGATCGAGGGATGACGAAGAAGTGCTTCCTGGGCGCAAACGAAGACGCCTTAACGAGTTCCATCCCGTGGTTCCTGATCGGGATCGCTGGAGGCCTGGGGCTCTACTGGCTTCTCAAACCGAAAGCCAAGACGTCGGTCCCCGGCGTGACTCAGGCGGCGCCCGTGGCACCGCTCACCTCACCGGAACGGTTCGTCGATCTCGATTCCGTGGACGCCCGGTTCGGCCAGGTCCGCGAGCTCTATAGGATGGGATACCTGAACGCGGAGGCGGCCCTTGCGGAACTCGCCACGCTCGTCGCGGCCGCGCGGAGCATGTCCGAGCAGGATGCCGAGAAGGCCGGATCGATCCTGGCCCGGATCGACGTCTATGCAAAGGAGGTCGGCGCCTACGCGCAAGGCACATCGATCGCCATGCAGGGCCGGCGGTTCAGAGTGGTTAACTAGGAGAGCCAAAAAGATTAGAGGAGGACCATATGGCCAAGAAAACGCCCGGAACCTGCCCGAAGCCCCCGTGCCCCAAGAACTCCCCGGCCACGAAGCCGGCGTCCCAGGTCGCCGGTACGACGACGGCGCTCTCCTGGTGCAAGCTCCGCGGGATGCAGAGGAAGGCCGCGGGGAAGGAATAGGCGGTCGGCGTGAAAAGAGACCCACGGCTTGGAGGGTTCCGCGACTGGTTCAAATCCAGGAAGGCTGAAGCCCCGCGTCATCCGGCTCCGTCCATTCCGGTCAACGTCGACCTCTACGCGGCCCTGGAACTGGAACCTTCCGTCTCCACCGAGGAGATCCGGGAGCAGTACCGGAGGATCGCGAAACTGATCCATCCGGACCGCAATCCGAGCAAGGAAGCTGCGGAGGTGTTCCAGGCGGCTACGGAGGCCTACACGGTGCTTGCGGATCCGGATCGCCGAGCGGCGTACGACAAGGCCCGCGCGGCCGCCGCCCCGCAAAGGCGCGCGCCGGCCCCGGAGGGGGAAGCAGTCCGGCCCCCGGCCGGAGCCGCACCGCGACCCCAAAGACCGGAGCGGCCTTCCGGGACCGCGATGTGGGAATACATGTTCGGACCCGCGGCCACTCACGAAAAGGACATCTTCACGTCCTTCAAGCCCGGAGCCCAGAGGGAAGAGCGCGGATCCTTGAGAACCTACTTCGAAGCTTCCCGTCCGAGGCCGGAGCCGGCAAGACCTCCTTCCTCGGAGCGTCTGGCTGAATGGATCCGCTCGAACTGGGGGGTCGATCCCATGTGGACGGCCGCCCGCCAGGCCCGTCAGGACCCCCGATTCCGAGAGGCCGGCGGCGTCGTGTCGATCGTTCAGCTCGCTGGACCGAGGTCCCAGGAACAGTCTCTGGCCGAGGCCCTTGGAGTTCCGAAGGAGATCGTGGAAAGACACGAGAGTCAAGGTCAGATCTCCGGAGCCTTCTGGGGCGAGGTCCTCAACCCCCTGATCAACGCCTTTCCGCAGGCGATGAGGAGGGTGCAACCAGACGACCTCCCTGGAACCTTCTACATCCATCCATCACCGGACAATTCCGGAATCGATCTCTACTACTCGGAACGCGTTCGATGAGGAAACGCACTCAAATGGGCGGCGTGTTCGGAAGCCTGCGGTCCATCTTCGACGCCTTCGGGAAGAAGGAGAAGACCGGGCTCCCCGCCCCGGTCCCCCAGGCCAAGGAGTCCATGTTCTCCGTCTTCGCGCCACGGGAAGAGAAGCCCAAGCCGTCGATGTTCTCCGCCTTCGGCCTCCCCGCCGTGCCCTCCGCTCAACCCAAGGCGTTCGAAGTGTTCAAGCCGAAGCTTCCAGCCGTTGCCCCAAAGCCGGTCGAGGAGGAGAGGGGACTTTTCGATGTTCTCTTTCCAGGAGCCGGGGAAGAGGAGAGGTCTCCTTTTGAAGCCTTCGCGTCGAAGCCAATCCACGAGGAGCCCCCGAGTCCGGTGGAATCCAAGTCCTTCTGGCCCGCCCCCATCCCCAAGAGGGAGCCTTGGAAAGTAGAGAACTGGACGAGGGTTTATCCGGACGTCGCTGAATATACGATGGGGGAAATGCCGCTTTGGGTCCTGAAAGATTACGGATGGGTCATGCCCACGACACCGGAAGTCGTGGGACAGGTGAAGGCCTACCTGGATCTAAACCACATATTCGAAACGGTTCTTGCGTTTGCCAACAGCTCTTTATGGCGCGAGGCCGTCCAGGAAGCCCCGCACCAGGGAGGGGATGCCGCCCGGTATGAAATCGAATTCATCGAAGAGGAATACCTTTATAAAATGATGGGTCTCCCCGCGGGGCTCTACCGGGCCTACGGCTATGAGCCTCTATCGGAAGAATCCTTCTGGAACGAAATCCTGATCCCGTTCATCGTCCGATTCACGAAGGCCATGGATATACTGAAATACAGGGGCCTCCGGGGATGGTTCGAACTTGAGTTCGGAAACGGGGGACTCTGGATCGTGTACCTGGAGGCACCTCACAGGCCTCGATGAGCAATCTCGCGTTCAAAGTGCAGCCCCGGCTGGATGGGGTTTTTAGTTGGCTTTTCCAGAAGAAGCAGGCCCAGTATCCGGCCCCGATCGCGCCTCCCAGGCGATCAATGTTCCAGATCTTCGCGCCCAAAACCCAGGAACCGGAACCTCCGGCAGAAAAGAAGATCTCGATCTTCGAGAGGTTCGCGCCCAAGGGAGAGCCCGGTCTTCCCGTGGTCCGTCCCGAGATGCCCATCGAGGTCCACGAGAAGCCGTCGGCCTTCTCGGTCTTCGCGCCCGAAGCGCCCGGGATCAAACCCAAAGCCTTCGCCGTCTTTGATCCCTCAACCCCCGGGCCCATAGAAACCTTCAAGCCTAAGACATTTGAAGTGTTCGAGCCGGGCCGGCCCGCCGGCCCACTGACGAAAGTCCTGGAGAAGCCGTTCGAAGTCTTCAAGCCGAGCCCCGAAGAGGAAGCGGCCGCCGCAGAGAGTTTCGAGGCGCGCGAGGCGCGCCAGATGGAGATGTGGGGGGGCCTGTTCCCGGAGGCGACCGAAGCCGAAGAGAAGGATATCTTCGCGGCCTTCAAGCCGGAAGAAGTCGCGGATTCCGACGAGCTCAGGGAATCCTACGGACGACAATACAACCAACTCAGTGTGCTCCCCCTCCCGCCCAGAGACCAGCTGCTTCCGACCCCCGAAGACGTGGCCAGGGGATTTCTGACGGCCTACGGCGAAAATATCTGGGATGAAATTCTAAATACTCAGCACGACCAGAACTGGGTCGTCGAGATGTGGGAGTATGCACACAGATCGATGATCCAGACAGAAAACGAAGAAGAATCCTACGAAACTGTGCCGCATATCCCGTGGATAGAGATCGACACGATCAGCACCTATACGATGGCCAGCGTCAGCTTTGATGTCGCCCTGTGCCTGTATTTTGGCATTCCGCAAGAATGGATTTCGCACATCGTCAGGGAACACGAAGGCTTTCCGGAAGACTGGGATCAGGGTGAAGACGAAATCGTCCGCGAGCTCGTGGTCGATCCTTTAAGGGATGTGTTTTTTGAGGCGATGAAGCTAATCAAGCCGGACTGGCTCCCTGGGTATATATCCATCCAATTTGAGGAGCACGTAGACTTCCAGCCGGACTGGAAGATAGTTTATTGGGACGTGGATCTATACAAGCAATATAAAACCATGGAATTCCCTCCGGGGTCATGGGAGGACTATAAAGCAAAGGCCGCCGCTCTTCAGAGGGGTCGGGTAGAAGAAGAGCAGGAGGAAGCCCCGAAGCCAAAGCCCAAGAAAAAGCCTAAGTCGAAGAAAAAGAAGAAGGGAAAATCGTAATGCACCGCACCCTGCAGACGATCTTGGTGAGCCGGAAACTTGCGCCGACCCGCAAGAAGGCTGAGGCAATCGCGCGCAAGTACGCCAACCGGCTCTACACGTCCAGGAAAACGAAGAAGTTCTGGCGGTTCCGGCAGCGCCCGCCGACGTGCTTCTCCGGGGACTACAAGTCGAAGTCCATCGAGGACGGAGCCATCGTGTTCGTTTACGCTACGCTGAAGAAGGACGCCGTGGGGAGAAAGATATGCCTCTGAGAATCCGGATCCTCAACCTGGGCGGCAGCGGGGCTCCTCCGCCCGGGGTCTGCTGCCAGGCCACTCGGGACGGGGGCGTGGTCTGCTCAGACGGAACGGTTTACCCCGCTGGTTGACCCTCCTGTCCCGCCCCCAACGTACCCGGCGTCGCCGAGTACATAACGCAAGGACCTTTCATGGTGCCTAAGCCCCCAACCTCAGGAGACTGTGCCGCCGGAGTTGCCGCCAGCGGGAAGGGATGGGTGTTGCCCGTCGTTCTCCTCGGAGTCGCCGGGGCCGGCGCCGCGGCTTATTATTTGTGGTTGAAAAAATGAGCGAATCAATGGGACAGCCGCGTTCGAAAAAGCGCGTTCCGATGGCCCAGGCCAAGAACGTGGCCGATACGATGGGGAGAGCCATCGAACCCCACGCGGAGGCCATGGTCCTCGTGGGATCGATCCGCCGCCGGCGCCCGTGGATCGGCGACGTCGAGTTCGTCGTCATTCCGAAGGATCCAGAGGAATTTCATAAGATCATCACGGACATGGGGTTCCAGTCGGGAGAGAAGCGCCGGAAGTACAGCGTGATCGCCTACGGCCTGAAGGTGGAGCTCTACGTGGCCCGGGATCCCCAGGAGCTCGGGGGGCTGACGCTGACCTACACGGGCGACTACCTGTTCAATATCGTTATGAGGTCCCAGGCCAAGAAGATGGGCTACAAGCTCGACCAGTACGGGATCTGGAAGGGATCCAAGATCGTGTTCCAGAGCCCGGACGAGAAGGAGTTCTTCGACTTCCTGGGGATGGACTACCACACCCCGGAAGAGCGGAGCCTCGCGCAGCGCGGCCGGCTCCGCAAGGTCGTGAAGAAGCTCATGGCCAGGAAGCTTCCGAAGGGATCCCGTGAGGCTGTCGATAGAGCCAACGGGATTCTCAAGACCCGGACGCCCCTGCCGTGGGATCTGGAGGAGGAAATCGTGGCCATCGCCTCGCGCTCTCACGTGTCCATGGGGTACCAACTTCCGCCGGAAGAAGAGGACGTCCAAGAGGCCAGGGAGGTCGTCCAGGGACTCTACGACCAGAGCGTGAACCGGGGCGGGATCGTCATGTACCTCGACGTCAATATCGCCTACAATGTCGTCCAGGTCCTGGCCGCCGTCCGGGAGGGGGAAGACGACGTCATTTATCTCCTCGCGGAGATGACGGATCTGCCTGGGGAGGCCCTGGAGCAGATCTCCATCGACCCCAAGGAGTTCCTCGAGGACCTCGTGGACACGGCCGGCCGGGGGGAAATGCAGTTCGCCTGGCAGGGGCCCTGGAGACCTATGGTAGAATGATTCTATGTTCGGGTTGCCGCCATGCGCGCGTCACGGGTGCCCCCTTCCGGGGATCTTCAAGGTCGAAGTGGTCGATTCCACTGGGCAAGTAACCGCCTACGTGTGTCCCCTGTGCCTCACCCAGGTCCCGGTCCTTCTTCAGGAGATGACGGAAGTCCGCGAGGAGAGGAAGTTGCTGGTTCACGAGGACCCCGAGGATGAGCATGGAGACTGAAGGGCTTCCTCAGATCCCGTGGGCCGAGAAGACCCGTGTCGTCCGGGCGAACGATGAATACATTTCTCTTCAGAAGGATGCGATCACGGCCGACGTATCGCATAACGGCTCCGTCTATATCGAGCACGACAGCAAGAAAGAAATCGACGGCTACATGACCCTGGATCCCGTTTTGACCCAGGAGGTCGTGAAGTACGTGCAGGCCTGCGAAGACGGCACGACGGGCTGCATTAAAGAATGGGTCAAGGGCCCCAACCATCCTCCTGCTTTCGATATTCCCGACGGCGTCAAGGAATGGAGGCCCGCGCCCGTGAAGGCCGGAACTCCGGTCGGATGGATCCTCGGAGAATACCGCCAGGGAGACACGGCCGGAGACGACCGCTGGCGCGGAAGCCGTTTCGAATACACGCACTTCCTGACTCCGGAAGGAGTCGAAGGTCTCGTTGTCGTCTGGGCCCAGAACCAAAGCCCCGAAGTCTGGATCGGTTACATCGAAGATTTCTGGACCGAACAACAAAGCCCCTTAGAAGACGAGGATCTTGGAAATTTCAACGAATACCTCGAAAACGGGATAATGTGGGCCCTGGACCAGTTTGGCCTCTTCACGGATCCGGTAAAAACGAACATAGATCTTCCTAAATGGGTCGTGGACATGATCAGCCATTATCCGGATCTCCTGTGGCCGGAGCTCGTCGATAGGATGAGACCGGTCCTGAGCCAGCTCCCGGAAAAACTGGATCGGGCGGCCCAAAGATGGGTGTCACGGCGTCTTCGGGAGGAGGAAAAAGAAACCGGCCAGCGGTATTTCTGGCCCCAGGTCTATCCGGGGACGAGAGAAGAGTAAATGCTCGATATCCATATATTCGATGAAGTCCTGAAGACCCACAGGGTCAACATCACGGAATACCCGGAGTGGAAGAAGGTCTGGGAATCCGCCGAAGGAGATTGGGTCGGGAATGCCGCTTGGGCTGACTGGCAAGGCATAACGATGGATTCGAATCTGCTCGACGGCTACGTTTACGACCTCATCAAAGCGGCCTTCTCGAAAGGGAACAGGACGAGAAGCAGATTGGAAAACCTTAGAAATACGGACGCCCTCCTCGACGCCGTGAAGTGTTCGGACGGTTTCGAGTCGACCAGACAAGTCATTATGGATACCTTGGAATT
>Ga0315277_10011874_pt1 | contig 10943 bp, 8 predicted proteins | sample YL17G05_15_MG_FD_203695 | JGI IMG/M metagenome (GOLD analysis project Ga0315277, IMG submission 203695) | Sediment microbial communities from Yellowstone Lake, YNP, Wyoming, USA - YL17G05_15 | ecosystem: Environmental > Aquatic > Freshwater > Lake > Sediment | place: USA: Wyoming | collected... | reverse complement strand
GTTCCCAAGATCCCATAATGGCTCGAGAAGATACTCCAGTTGGGTGATCTCATGAACATAGGTCTTGGTGAAGTGAAAGCTGATGATGGCGCGCCATTGCATGTCGATGGCTGCATGGAGTTTTACGTACTCTTTCGCCCGGAATGTCCCTTTGGCGTACTGCCAGGGTTCGTTGAATTGTCTGATGCTAAATCCAGTTGCATCGACGGCAATGTCTTGTCGTTTTTTTTAAACGCCATGGTCAACTTACCATTCAAGTGTTGAAGATACTCCAGCGGGATTTTCTCCATCGCCCGCTGGATGGTATTGTGATCGGGGATTACCTCAAGAGTTAGAGCTTCTTGGAAGGTTTTGTTGTACCGCAGCATGCTTTCGATATCCCGGTATGGCATACCGAAGTAGACTTTGAGGAGGCATACGGCGACCATGGATTTCTGAGGATATGGTGGTCGCCCGAAGTTCTTTTCTTTCCATGGCGCTTTGGTTTCATCAATGATGCTGATTGCTTCTTTCAGGAGAAAATCAAATTCTTTTTCCTTTACTTTGTTGTGATTTTTCCAGTTGTATGTTTTCATAATTGTTATCCCATCCATGACTGGATGGTATAGCATTCCTGCTATTTGACTTTTGAGACAACGCCGTATTCTAGGGCTTTGTCTCGAAAGTATTGGCCGTCTCCTGATAACCTTTGGTTGTTCTAATTTTGTTCCAGGAAGCTATATTGACTTTTAAGACAATGCCGTATGTTGACCTCTATTTCCTTTCTTTACTCCTCGCCTCCCCCGACTCAATCAACTACCCGTTTACACTGTCACTTTTTCAACCTTTTTTACAACAGCACAGCAACAGCACAAGCAACAGCACAGCAACAGCACAGCAACAGCACAGCAACAGCACAGCAACAGCACAAGCAACAGCACAGCAACAGCACAGCAACAGCACAAGCAACAGCACAAGCAACAGCACAGCAACAGCACAACCGCAAGTTCTACTACTTCGTAGTAGAACTTCAAAGTAGTGCCACTCAGTGTAAAAATCATGTTGCACATGGATGTGCGATAACAACACAACACGACGACGATAAAAAAACAAACAAAAAACCCATTAAACAACCAAACCGATTCAATAGTCGTGGATGTGCCTTAATACGAGTAAATTAGTATTTCTCTTGAAGAGCATATTTCACAATTCATCCAAAAACGAAAATCTAATGATTTCTACTTTATAGGGTATAAAAATGGTAGAACCCAATCTATTAATCAGTTTTTGTATTGGGTTCAATGGAATTTTGTCCCTCTTTATCTTCTTGAGTAGTGATCTCTTCGTTTTCTGAAGATTCAACGGTTTTTTGTTTCACCACATGTCCAATGACTTTTTTTGCTAAAAACTCTCGGATTTCCTCGGGTTTTGTTGAGTCAATACCAAAATATTCAGGAAACAATCTTGTCGTGGTGAGCATCTCTGTTGCGCCATGTGGATCTGAGTGAATCAAATGCATACTTACTAGCTGGTCAACATCAGCGTAAATACGCTCTCCGATCATATGCTTTAGGTTTGATTGTTTCACGGGTTGATGAAACGCAATTAGCGCCAAGGTCTTTAACAAATCAGTCTGAATCTCTGGTTTCGACACCATCATCGACTGATCAGTGAACGTTTTTTTCACTTGCATGATGAATTTATTGCCTGCTTTCACGATCTCAAGAGATGTTTCATTTTTCCGGTCTATGTTATATGACTGCATGAGATGTTCGATCGCCTCACTGACATGTTTCGGTGATAACCCGGTTGTCTCTTGGATTTCTTCGATACTAAGTGGTTTCCCTGCAGAAAATAACAGGGATTCAACCAAGCGATCTTCTTTTACACTCATAGGTATTCTCCTCTTAGGTATATCCGATTGTTTTAATAAAAATTTCTCCATATGGGAATTTTTGTTGATGAACAATTATCTTGTTTTCGTACGCGAGAAACAAAATTGAGATAAAAGTTTTAATACGTTCCTCAGGACTATCAACATCACAAAGCTCAGTGAAATTCATGGATTTTTTTGGGAATTGACAGATCCGTTCCCAAATATTCGCGACATCCTCCTCCAGATGATCCTCATGAGCTGATCCTTTCATTGCTTTCCGTGCTTTCTGCTCAAGCTGTATGCGCTCTTCCTGTCGTAATTGATCCAAGAGCTGATACTGTTCTGATTCTTTCCGTGCCTCATCAAAAGCACTCAGTAGCTCAATAAGCGTGACTTTTCTTGTCGAATCACGACGTAGCGGCTCTGTGAGAGGTGAATCCGGCATTTTCATGAGTAAATTGGTGTATGAGTATTCGTCATCACTTGCGATCCAAGTAGCAGTCGGGATGTCCTCCCAGCCGAATCCTTGTTCAACGATTTCTTCTTTCGTCTCCATATTCACGACCAGATGATCGCTTTGCATCCGCAGGACTTTCCATGCCATGTAGATAATTCTACCTGCGGTCATCAAATCGATTTTCTCCTTCCTCGCACGCTTCAGATACATCGATGAGAAATTCACAAGATCGATATCCCAGGGATTCATATTTTGATTCAACACTAAATCAAACGCAAGATACACTGATCGATCAAAGGAATTCTCGATAGCGGTAGATTCTCCGGTGACAGCTGCTTTCGCCAGCTCAAGATATTGGTTCATCCGAGTCATATCATTGGTTTCGTCGATTAAGGCTTTATGAAATAATAAATGATTAATGACGTCATTATCCAGCTCCATATGGAAGCACCTCCTGTACAATCGTTTTGATTTCCCCTGTCGGTCCTACTGCTTCAGGATCGATATTTCCAATCATCTCAGAAATACCAGAATCATGCATCGTCACCCCGTACAAATAATCCGCCTCTTTCAACGCAATCTTACGCAATGACACACTAATGAACTGAGAATGATCCGCTCGATTTTTAATCATCCGTGAGACGATCTCTGCATTTACACCATCAAGGAACATGTCTATCTCATCAAGCACATAGAAGGGGCTTGGATCATACTGCTGAATCGAAAAAATAAAGCCTAGTGAAGCAATGCTTTTCTCTCCACCGGAGAGTGCAGCGAGTCGTAACACTTTCTTCCCATGAGGTCGTGCTTTAATCGTCAACCCGCCTTCAAAGACATTCTCCTCGTTTTCTAATAACAGCTCTGCTTCCCCACCCTCAGATAACTGTGCGTAAATTTCTTTAAAGTTCTTATTAATTTCATCATACACTTCAAAGAACTGCTCTTTCTTCTTACTGGTTATCTCTCCAACAAGCTTCACGAGATTCTTCTTCTGATCATTGAGATGTCCGATATCATCATCGAATTTCTTCTTCCGCTCTGTCTGATGCTCATACTCTTCTAATGCCCGCATGTTCACCGGCTCAAGCAGCTGCATGGTCTGTTCGATAGACAGAATAGTTTCTTTCATTGATTCAATTGGAGGCAATTTCGTCTCCGAAATTTCTACATGATACAATGCGATTTCTTGATCAAACTCTTTTAGAGAATCGTCAAGAGTTGGTAATCGGTATTTCGCCCGAGTAATCAAGTCAAGATACGATTCTGCCTTCGTGTTAATGGTCTCGAGTTCGTTTTCAATGCCAAGGGTTTTTTTATAGAGCTTATCACGCTCTCCGATTAGTTCTTTCGTCTTCCCACTCATCGTCTCCTCAACAGTCATTAGTGCTTTGAGCTCATCTTGACCTTTCCCTCGAGTTTCCTTTAATTCTTTTACCGTTTTTTTCAATGTTTCAATTCCAGTATCAATTCCAGTGATTTTCTCACCAAGTTCGATCTTACGTTCATCGAGCAACTCTATTTTCTTTTGAATCGTTTCCTGTTCACTGTGCAGCTTCAACATATTCTCCCGGAGTTCAGAAACTGTTTTCTCAAGACCCCGTATAGCTTGGGCGACTTCTTTCTTGGTGCTTTTCAGCAGATGTTTTCCTTTTTCTTCTTTTAGCGCATCTAACTCTTTGAGTCGCTTCTCGCATTCAGTAATCGATGCAAGAATCTGTGCCATCTCTGTTTCATTTACTTCTTTTTCTTTCTGTTTTGCTTCAAGATCTTTGGTGAGAAGCTCGAGTTTTCCTCTGAACTCTTTCTTCCGTACATCAAGATCCTTTGTTTGATTTCCTGCATCGGTTTCAACCTTGAGTGTTCGAAACGTATTTTCTAATTCAACGATGTCTTTTTTCAACTGTGCGAGTTCTTCAGATAACCTATCTTGGCTCTGAATCGCTCCTTCTAATTTGCGAGTAATTTCATCAAGGGTCTGTTGATCAGCACTACCAAACGAGAGACGTTCGCTAGGAGCGCTACCACCAATCATCGCACCCCCTGCTTCAATCAGATCACCTTTCATGTCAACAAGCCGAACGCCACCCATTAGTCGCCTTGCATCGGAGAGTGTATTTACAATCACTGTATCGCCGAACACATACCAAAATGCACCCTTGTATTCCTGATTAAAGTGTATTAGATCAATTGCAAATCCTTGGGAGCTTTCGTCTTTCACAGTCATGAGTGCCTGTGCTCGAGGCTTTCCGACAATCATTTTGTTAATTGGTAAAAATGTAGCTCGTCCTAACTTCTTTTTCTGCAGATAACCAATAGCCTCAGCTGCCGCGGTATCATCTGCGACAACAATCGCCTGCATCCGAGGACCAGCAGCAATCTCTAGAGACACCTTATATTTCTCATCAACCTGCGCAAGCTCTGCGATGGTCCCCCGAACTCCCTTAAGTTCACCTGAATTCCGGGCAGCAAGAATCGATTCTACTGCTGAATGATACTTTGAACCAACGGATTGGGCTGCATCACGCTCAGCCTGCAGCTTCGCTTGTTCCCGCTGCATCTTCAAAATCGCTTTTTCAAGATCAGCAAGCTCTTCAGTGATTTCGGATTCTCGTTTCTTCTTCTCAAATAACTGTTTCTCTGATTCCTTTACTTTTTTGCTGTTTTCTTGTTTTCCCTTATGAAGTTCTCCGGTTTGCCAGTCGATATCTTTAACCTCAAATTCATAGGTGGATTTTGTCTCTTGTAATTCCGCGATTTGTAAATCTAATGCATCAAGTTTTTCTTTCACCCGGTCTCGTTTCAGTTCAACCTCATGTTTCTCAGTCTGTTTGTTGTTGTACTCCTCTCGCATCTTGATTAGCTCTCTGGTGATATCCATGGATGTGTCATCAGATTGTGCGATTTCTTCCCGTAATTTCCCAAGCTCATCTTCTTTTGTTTTAAGCATTGTTTCAATGTCTTGGATTTTTAATGTCAACTCATTTTTCTGCGTGGAAAAATCATCAAGTTCCTTTGTTATATCAGTAAGTGATGATTCTAACTCTTTCTTTTCTTTGTTCTTCTCAGCTACCTCATCATTTGAGTAGTTTATTCGCTCATCAATCTTAATTGTCTCAGAGCGTAACGAGTCAATTTTTCCTTTAATATCATTTGCCTCATTTCCTCCTGCATCACCGATTTTCTTCTCAACCTCATCTAATTTCTGTTGTAATTCCGTGTACTGCGTCTTCAGTTTTTCTTTATGTTCTTCGAATTTCTTTTGTTCTCCCTCATATGACTCTATTTGTTTGTTCACTTCTAAAATCTGTGATTCGACTTCCTGCTTTTTCTTATACGCAATCATCGCTTTTGTTTCGTAGAGCTTGTCTTTGAGTTCTTTATAGCGATACGCAGCATCTCTATCTTTTTTTAACTGGCGAATCTGGCTAGTGATCTCATTTAAAATAATATCAATCCGCTCAAGATTCTTATCAACATCCTCGCGTTCTTTGTTCGCTTTTTCTATATCTTCATCAAACGTTGATATACCTGCGATGCCATCAATGATTTTCCGTCGGTCAACAGATCCCATCTCGACAAGACTTGTGACATCGCCCTGTTTTATGATGTTATAACCTTCACCGGAGATACGGGCATGATTTAATATGTCTGCAAATTCAGAAAACGACGCTGCACGATTATTGATGTAAAAGTAACTATAGTAATTATCTGGGTTATCTTTGAGAGGGGCTCGTTTAATCATTCTAGTGAGGATAACTTCATCAGCATCGATCTGCATTTTTCGTTGCGAGTTATCAAATACCAACGAGACCTTACAATACTTTGATGGATTCTTCCGGTTTTTCCCACCATTGAAAATAAGATCTGTAAGTCGACCCGCTCGCATGACCTTTGAGCTTTTCGGACCAAGCACAAAGAGAATTGCATCAACAATATTACTTTTTCCTGAACCATTTGGTCCAGTAATTGCTGTAAATCCAGGATAAAATGGTACAATTAATTTATGTCCAAAAGACTTAAAATTTTCCATCTCAACTCTTTTAAGATACACAGTCATCCCTTTCCACTATGATGCACATCCGCTCCTAAGTTAATCATTATCCGGCATCCCATAAAGTAGAAACAGAAAACTGTATATAAAATTTTTGAGATAATTGTCATCTTCTATTGAATTGTGGTTTTAAGAAAAATAATGTCCATTGAAAGAGCATTCTAAACTAGAAATTTTCCATATAACCTACTACGTTTATTAATAAATAGTAGGTATAGGACACTCGTTCTGCAGAGAGTAAGGATGAGTGTGTAATGATTGTCTGTGAAGGTTTAACAAAAATGTTTGGTTCGATTATAGCAATACAGGATTTTGACATTGAGATTCCAGATGGTCGTATCTTTGGGCTTCTTGGACCGAACGGTGCGGGGAAGACTACAACAATGCGAATACTCTCCTGCCTTATTCGACCGACATCCGGCAGAGCATATATCGATTCGTATGAGATAGGCATGAAGCAAGATGCACAAAAAATCCGTGGTATGATTGGTCTGCTTCCAGAGGTACCCGGTTTATATGAAACCCTTGGAGCATACAAGAACCTTGATTACTATGCTCAGTTATATGGTATCTCAAAAACACAGCGTGAAAAAACAATAAAAACAACGCTTACAAACCTTGGTTTGTGGGATCGACGAAATGAGCCAGTTGGTGGGTTCTCTAAAGGGATGAAACAGAAGATTGCTATCGCACGAACACTAATCCATAATCCCAAATATATTTTTCTTGATGAACCGACCGCGAGTCTCGACCCCTCAGCAGCAAAAATGATTCGAGAGTATATCCTTGAACTAAAATCCCAGGGTGACACGATTCTTATCAACACCCATAATCTATCAGAAGCAGAACGGATTTGTGACACAGTCGCGCTGGTGAAAAATAAAACCATAAAGATAGGAAACCCAAAAGAGTTAGCACGAGGGTTATTTGCACGAACAATCAGCATTACGATGCAGCAAATCCCACCATCGTTACTCAAGGATATTTCGTCTCTAGATTTTATCTCACAAGAACAGGTGAATGGAAATCAGCTAATCTTGAATGTGAGAAATCCCGAAGAAGACAACCCTCGAGTCATCTCCTGGCTGATTAACCAAGGCTTACAAGTTCAATTTGTAACCGAAGAAGAACATTCTCTCGAGGATGTATATCTGAAACTCATCGAAGAAGGTGGCCGGTAATGCCCTGGAGAAACGCTTGGATAGTAATGCACAAGGACCTTGATGAGTTCAAGAAACAGAAATTTGTAATCGGGTCAATCCTTGCAATGCCAATCGTCCTAGGAGTCATCTTACCACTTGTGATGTTCGTTCCAATAGTAACGACGATTCCGCTCGAAAAACAATGGGACATCGACGGCCTTCTTACCATCGGTACACAACCTGATGATACTACTACGCCATGGACAAATCAAACAATAGAAAATACTACATTGAGTTTAATAGTCATCAATCATAAAATTCTCAAAAATACACTTCTCAATAACTGTATCATAGTATCTTGTATCCTTGATAACACAACAGTGATAGATTCAACTATTCGAAATAGTACTCTTTCCAATTCTTTGCTCAACAACGTAACAATCATTCGCTCAGAAGGAACAAGACTTGATGGAAGGCACATCTTAGCGGTTTCATCAAACCTTATATTTACAAAAACAAAACCATCGATTATCGATCAAGTCCTTCCCATGATGTTTAACATGATACTAATGATTTTTATTATTGTACCTGCTACTCTACCAACGATTATTGCAACCTATAGTATTGTTGGAGAGAAGAATAACCGGAGTTTAGAACCATTACTTGCGACGCCAACAACAGACGGTGAGTTACTCGCTGGTAAGATTTTTTCCTCATTTATTCCATCAATGGTATCGACATTCCTTGCGTTTAGTTTAGGTGTTCTATTACTTGATATCGTGCTAATCCCAAAAGTCGGGTATCCATTGTTACCAAATCTTACTTGGATTCTATCAATGTTGTTATTAGCACCAACCGCTTGTTTAATGAGCATTCTTTCCTGCGTCTTGGTTTCCTCAAAAGTTAGTGATGTTCGAGCCGCACAACAACTCGGTGGGTTTATCGTCATGCCTGTCGTGGTACTCATGCTTGGTGTTGTAGCCGGGTTTATTTTTCTTTCACCAATCATGATTTTTATCTTTTCAGGATTGTATGGGTGTATTGATGTTGGGTTGTTTTATTTTGCTAGAGCGATTTTCAATCGAGAAAAAATTCTCACGCAATGGAAATAGAAACAAAAATTCAAGTTTTTTACTCATATGTTCTTCACTTAAACTGATTTTTCCCGTGTATATCCCTCCCGTAAAGATTTATTATGATTTGGGATGGAATTGGGAAAAAGGTATATTTATAATAAGTTATATTGTTTATAAAGATAAGATCACAATGAATATAAAAGTAATATTAAATTTGCTTAATTTACAGCGACATAATAAACTTTTCACTGTAATAATAATGTTTATTATTTTCTTATCAATAGAGACTTTTTTTGTGCCTTCATTAACTCAAACAACAGAACAAAAAGTTCAACAGATAACAACAACAATTAAAAGTCAGATTTTATTTGCCCCAATGGATTCCAAAATAACATATCTAATCGATAACACGGGAGTGATCAATCATACCTGGACAAGCAATTATCTACCCGGTGTAGGGGTGCGCTGGTTGGGTGATGGAACTATTCTCCGTACGATACGGGTTGGCGTAGGCCCAGGTACTGGCGGAGCGGGAGGTGGAGTTCAGAAGGTAACATGGGATGGGACCGTAGTGTGGGATTTTCGATACAATACCAATGGACTTTGTACTCATCATGATGTTAGATCGTTACCTAATGGTAATGTGCTGCTGATTGCGTGGGAAACAAAAACACGTACTGAGGCTATTGCGGCAGGTAGAAACCCAAATGTTGTTTCCAGTAACGGGTTATACCCTGACCATATCATTGAGGTTCAACCGACGGGATCGACTAGTGGGACGATTGTCTGGGAGTGGCATGTGTGGGATCATCTTATCCAGGATTATGATGTTTCTAAAGTGAATTATGGCGTTGTTGGTGACCAGCCTGAGTTAGTTGATATCAATTATGGGGCATCTTCTGATATGGATTGGATGCATACAAATTCTATTGATTATAACGAAAAGTTTGATCAAATACTGATCAGCGTCTGTTATTTTGATGAAATCTGGATTATCGATCATAGCACGACAACAGCAGAAGCGGCAAGCCATACTGGCGGAAATAGTGGGAAAGGAGGTGATCTTCTTTACCGTTGGGGAAACCCAGCTGCATACCGAGCAGGAATCAAGAGTAATCAAAAATTATTTAATCAACATGACGCGTCTTGGATAGATGAAGGATGCCCTGGGGCGGGAAACATCCTTATCTTTAACAACCAAGCGGGAGGTTCAAGTAGTCGTTATTCTTCTGTCGATGAAATTATTCCCCCTGTAAATGAAAATGGTGAGTATTATCTTGCATCAGGTTCTGCCTATGGACCTACTGTACAAACCTGGAGATATACTGCAACCCCTGCGACGAGCTTATATTCAAGTCATCTTTCTGGTGCTGAGCGTTTAACCGATGGGAGTACCCTTATCTGTAATGGAGAACCCGGGAAATTCTTTCAAGTCACTTCAACAGGTACAACGGTATGGACATATACAAACCCTTACCCGGCAGGAGCCGCAAACAATGTGTTTAAAATCGTCTATATACCATCAGACGAAGAATCATCGAACCAACCACCATATACTCCACGTAATCCAGTTCCCGTGAATGGTACAACTGGTGTTTCTGTGGATATTGATCTGAGTTGGACTGGTGGTGATCCAGATGTTGGTGATACTGTCGTTTATGATGTTTATTTTGGAACGAGCAGTACTCCACCGAAGGTTTCTACAGCTCAATCTGGCACTAGGTACAATCCTGAAACATTGAGTAATGATACGAATTATTATTGGCGGATTGTTGCTTGGGACAAAAATGGTAACTCAACGGTTGGTCCTGTGTGGGATTTCACGACTGTATCTACGGGTAATAATCCTCCCAGCACACCATCTATCACTGGAGAAACAAACGGGGCTATACGAACCTCGTATTATTACACCATTCAAACAACAGACCCTGACCAAGACGATGTAAAATATAACATCGATTGGGGTGATAATACCACCATTACTGGTTTATATAAATCTGGAGAAGAAATCGCTGTATCGCACGCGTGGGAGGCAGAAGGGAATTACAACATTAAAGTCAAGGCTATTGATACATCTGATGCAGAAAGTAACTGGGCAACTCTTACAGTTACTATGCCGTACTCATATAACAATCCAATTTTACAGTTATCAGAGTGGTTGTTCCAGCGATTCCCACACATGTTCCCGATACTAAAACAGATGCTTGGATATTAGAATATCTCTCTTTTTGAATAGGGAAGAATATTTATAAAGAACGCAAAAATATTTGGACAGAAGCACATCGATATCATCATGGAGGTGGAAGTATTTCCCTTTCGAAATCAAACAATCATGGAATATATGTATTTAAGACAAATAGCA
>Ga0315277_10011872_pt1 | contig 10944 bp, 13 predicted proteins | sample YL17G05_15_MG_FD_203695 | JGI IMG/M metagenome (GOLD analysis project Ga0315277, IMG submission 203695) | Sediment microbial communities from Yellowstone Lake, YNP, Wyoming, USA - YL17G05_15 | ecosystem: Environmental > Aquatic > Freshwater > Lake > Sediment | place: USA: Wyoming | collected... | reverse complement strand
CGGGAAGATCGTCCGCATCTCCGACTTTCGGGGCCGGGTCGTCCTTCTTGAGTTCTGGGCAAGCACGTGCGGAGCCTGCACGAGCAGCCTGCCGCACGTCGCCGACCTCGCGAAACGCTACGAGGGCCAAGGCGTGGCGCTCGTCGGCGTGACGATCGAAAGTCGGGCCGAAGACGCCCGCCGGTTCCTCACGAACGCCCACGTGAGCATGGTCTGCCTCTGGGGCCCTGACGACGCCGGCGAGGCCGTGATGGCCCTGTACGGGGTTGGGTCTGTCCCGCGCCTAGTCCTGATCGATCGAATGGGCGTGATCCGCTTCTCCGGCAGTGCGGGAGCCCTCACGGCCCAGGAATTGGAGCGGTGGCTGTAGCCATGTTCCCCTGCTCGTAGCCGTTGCTCGACGCTCCGGTGGCGCGAGTCGGCGGAGTTCCTCTCAGCGTCAAGCAACTGGAGTTCATCGTCTACTGCAAGGGGGCGCTCGTCGCCTACCTGCTCGATCGTGAGATCGAGCGGCGGACCGGGCACCGATTCTCACTCGACGACATTGTGAGGGCGATATGGGCGGAGCATGGGCCCCGGAAGGGGCTCCTCGCCTACGACCGTGTCCAGACCATCCTCCTGCAGGTGACCGGCTCGGACTTCTCCGACTTCCTCACCGCCTACGTCTTTGGAAGCGACCCGGTGATTCTCCCAGGACTCTGGTAGGAGCACTTGGCCGGCTCGCGACGGGCATCCTCGTCGCCCGAAGCGAGCGCGCTTGAGGACGGCAGGCCGGCCGCGCATGTCCCAGGGAGACGGGCCTTCACCGGCCGAGAAGTCGAGCGCCCAAGGTGGCGCCCCGCGGTCGAGGCTCTGAGGCAACGAGGACCGAGCGGCTTTTTCGTCTCGCCATCCGAAAGCCTTCTGCCAGATCCCCAGGATTCTCACCCTTTCTTCGCCATCCTTACACCCCTCAGATGGGGTTCACCTGAAGTCAAGAAGGAAAGCCTGAGACGTCCTGGGCAACCCGTGCCGTCTGGGAGCGTGCCTCCTTGCGGCAATGCGCCGAGCGAAAGGAGGACAGGTCTTGCACCGCGAGAGCCTGCAGGGCCTTTCCTGCTCTAGGCAGGCGGGAAAGCCGCCGCCGCCGCGGAGCAGGCCTCGACCCTCGCCGACCGGCCGGATTCGGGGCTCGGCGAGGGTCTCCCTCGACAGTCTATGCCTTGTGTGTTCGCTTCGCGTGGAGTAGAGTGTCGTCAAAGACCACGGCGAAGGGAAGGAGACGCATGGTCAAGAAGAGAGTCCTAAACAGGATCTCAATCTCGATCCCCCAATCGAAGCTGGCGGAGAAACCGGTGGAGCGACTGCTCAAGGTCGCCAAGAAAAGAGACCGTTCGCCGAACCACCTCGTCGTCGAGGCGATTCTCGAGTACCTGAAGCGCGAGGAGAAGAAGGGCTAGCCTTCCGCGACGCCTTCGTCCGGCGAGACGGACCGGGCTCTTCTCGAGCCGCACTCCGGTGACGGAGAAGCCCTGTGCCGCGTCGTCACGAGGCCGCAGCTCCCGCGTCTTTCCGGAAGCACGCTTGGCCCACCAAGCGAGAAGAGGCCTTGGCTGTGGACGTGCCAAGAGCAGAGCGTCATACTGCTCCTCGACCTGCGGGAATAGCTCAGTTGGTAGAGCATCAGCTTCCCAAGCTGAGGGTCGCGGGTTCGAGTCCCGTTTCCCGCTTCGGAACGCAGCTTGCGATGTTTCCCCCCTGTCAAAGACCGCCGAACTCCCCTGTTTGAGATACCCCACCATACCCGTCTCCGGCCACTCGATTCAAGCTCTACGCGTAGCTGGCGAGTGGTCCGCCGGGGATCTTCTCCAGACGTGACCGCCTGCGGTATTTCGCCGAGGGGCATTCACTTGTGGGACCTGAGAGGTGTCAGGGGTACCCGTTACTTCAGACTAGGCGCTACCGCCTCCGAGAACGGAGGAATCCAATCGCCTTTCCCGCCTAGGGGAAAGAGGGAGAGGAAGGAGAGAAGGGGGGCCGACCACGCCAAGGCCAAGGAAGAGGCCCTACAGTCGATCAGCGAGTAACAGACGCCCTGTTCGGCGAGATCGGTACGGCGCGGGGCGCCATTTCCCCTAGACGCGATTCTTGGGGGCAGAAGGGCGCAGGAGTAGCCGCGCGAGTGCCTCGGCTATCAACTCGCATCTGCGATCAGCCATCTCAGTCGGTATCCGCTGGAGTCTGTCCGCAAGGTCCTTGTCAGACAGAGCCTGAATCGTGGTCTTCGTCATCTTCAGATCTCCCTTTCCCCAATCCGGCGGGGACTACCTCAGGTGTGTCCAGTCTACTCCTGAATGCCTCGACCCGCCTGACAATCGGGATCGCTGGCGCAGCATTCGTTTCCTTCTGCGCGTGGGCGACCGCCGCCTCCGTGTGGCCGATCGTGAGGGACGATGAGTGGTGCAGCGAGTGGAAGCTGTCGGAGCGCCATTTGACGTAGGCCCGACGGGGCGAAAGCCAAGAGAAAGGCCGTAGGATTGATCGGGTAGGCACCTACTGGCCCGCGCCCCCGAGTCTTTTGCCTTTGTCGCCGTGAGGTAGGTTAGACCCGCTTGAAAAGTGGACTGTCAACCGGGGGTGGGTCAGCCCACCGTCCGCGTTGCCGACGATTGATGCGGACCGCTACTTGATGAACCCTGCGGGCCACGGGTAACCGGGTGGATAAAGAGCTGAAGACGCAATGACGTTGCCCTCGCCGAGTACGGTCCCAGTGAAGTCGGGAACCAAGCGGATGCCGCGCGAAAGAGGATCGAACTCGCAATTCCGAACCTCAATGCGCGTGCCGCCGGAGGCACCGATAAGGGATGTAGGACCCTGGAATAGTGAGTCGAGAACCACGAGTTGAACATCTACCATGACCTGGATGCCCCCCTCTACCACTGAGTGGCGAATCGAAACGAGCGCTCCGCCACCTGCCAATATGGCCAGCCCAGAGGAGTCATTCCTTCGCAGGATGGATCTTTCAATGTCCAGTGTCGATTCGTGGTCTGGATTAACTCCGTATGCAATCACATTCTTAAGAATCAGGTGTGATTTCTCATACGCGCAAAGCAGGGCATTCGGAAATGACAGGTTGTCCAGTACGACAGTCGCGTCCTCAGTCGTGAAAATGATCTGGGGCTGATACTTCGGACCAGTTATGACAACGTCGCTGGCCGTCTGCCCCATTCCCCGCAGGGTGATGCTGTGCGCGATGGCCATGGAGTCGACCTGATACGTCCCTGGCTCCAAACAGAACACAGCGCCGTCCCAAGCTGTGGAGATGACCTCGCTGAGGCTGGCACGAGTAGGCGAAGCGGTGTAGGAGCAGCGGACCACGGGTTTGGAGAGCCCCGTTTGCTGTTCGGTGAGCCACTCAAAACGCACTACAGAAGCGGCGGTGTTCCATGAGACGAAGAACGTGTCAAAAGGCCTGACAGAGCCGCCCGAAAAGACGAACTCCCTGGCGCGATCTTCTGGTTGCATGACCGGGAAAGCAGCATCGTGGGCGGTGACCGCGACAATGCTACTGAAGACAATCCTAATCCCGGTGGCCACAGCCCCCGTATCGTTTTGGAACTCTTGGGTCTTCGCTGCGCAGAAGACGCACGAGATTGAAAGAACGACCGCGAATAGCCAGACTACCGTTCTGCTCTTCATCTTCCCTCCTGACAGACCCCGCTGTTCCACCCGGCTAGCGACGGCGTCCTACTTGGAGAGTTCCTCGCAGAAAGCCTTGACGATGTCCCGGCTCAGGTTTTCTATGCCGGGCACTGCACGAAGAACAGTCTCGATACTCGTTGCATCAACGCAGTTGGCGACCACAAATGGCTGTGCAGTAACAAGAGCAGTGGCACGCACTGGCCCGATTTGGGGGATAGCATCGAACTCAGCGTATGTGGCCTTATTGAGCTTTGCGAGGCACGCCTCGCATCCGGGAGTACACGGTGCGATCCCCGCCCGGTCGGCAATCTTGTTGAGAATGTCCGCCACCACGTACGGTCCGGATGTCGACTGGACACCGACACGGCAGGCGACATCCGCCAGGTTTCCCATTTGCCAGTCTGGTTCTGCGGTCCCGGTTGACCCGATGAACAGACTTCCCGCCAGAAACCCAACGGCAACCAGCGCCAGTCCAACGGATACCTTCTTCAACACCGCGCACCTCCTCGTGTGGTCGCCCTTACGCCTTCCAAGCATCTTTCTCAATTCCATTATCGCTAGAATACCACAACAGGACTACATGAAGGAAGGAATACCCTGACTGTGCTTTCGGTTTCAGGCACGCTTGACAAACGCCTCCGCTGTGCGCTAACATTGTCTATCTTCTCTATAAAGGGAGGTGATGATAATGAGCACAGAGGCCGAAATGGCAGAAATCAAGAGGCTTTTGCGAGAGGTTCTTCGCGACTTGAGAGCGATATGTATGAAACTCGGCATCAAGTAGTGACCTGCTCGGATGTTCAGTCCTGCCCCGCCCCCGGCGAACGGTCAGCTTCCTGGCTTAGGATAGCACTGCCACCTCCGCTTGGCGAAAGGACTTGGGGGCCGCCTGCAGGTCTTCGTGAGCCAGATGGTGACAAGGCAGACGCCGCTTCCAACTAGGGGTTCTCCATCCAGGTACACTCGAAGGAAAGGTGCCCGGTGTAGTCAACGCCCGAGTCGTTCTTGTAGTTTCCGAGGGCTTCGAGATAGAGAGTGAATCCGCCCTTCACCGTATGTACGCCATGGGGAATGGGCAAGAACGCGAAGCAGGTACGCGCCACGAACCCCGGTGACCAGTCGGTAAGCGACCAGTCGCCTCCTCCGAGGTTGTCAAGATCCACCAGCGGAAGTAGCTTGTTGAATCGAGGAATGCACGCCTGCATCATCTCATCGAAGGTCGTCAGTATTCCTGGGACATCAAAGACCTGCACCAACAGAATCGCTGCTGCCAGACTTGAAAGCATGTCCAGCACCTGCCGCTCTTGATCCGTCACCTTCTCGGAATCAACTAGCGACGACCAGGGCACTGCTTCGTCGGCGACGGCCACGCGGATAGCGATCCGTATCTCATCCGGCCTGGCCTCGCGTTGCAGACAGGCCGCACATAGAACTGCGTCCCCCTCAGGCGCGGTTGGCATTGGGCCAATCTGCTCGCATCTACATGCGTCTCGCTTTCCCCAGAAATGCCAGTCGGTGGCGTCAGTGAACTTGCATATCCACTGCCCGTCCGCGAGCACGGCTACTTGGCATGCTCCCACCAGAACGAGCAGCAGCATGCCCCATCGGAGCACAGAGCCCCTCTTGGCCCCCACCGTGTGACCTCCTCCCAGCTAGAGTCCACGCTACGGACAACTGTATCACTCGCCCCCAATGGACGGGCCATTTCTCAAGCTACTGTACCCCTACCGCCTCCGCTTTGCGAAAGGATTTCAAGGCCGCCTCCAGGTCCTCGTCAACGAGGTGGGTATAGATCTGCGTTGTGGCCAGGTTTGCGTGTCCCAACGCTTTCTGCGTCAGCCGGATGTCCTTCGTCTGCCGATAGAGGTCGGTGGCAAAGGAGTGACGTAACGTGTGCGGGTGAATGTCCTTCGCGATCCCCGCCCGAGCTGCGCACCTCTTCACCATCTGCTGCACGTAGCGCGGAGATACCGACTTCCCATCGAGCGTGGTGAAGACGTGGCCGGGCGATCCTTTCACGTCTCTAGCCTGTCGCTCCCGCCACTTTCGCAGGAGCTTGAGGGTGTCCTCTCCAACCCACAGCGTTCGATCCTTCTTTCCTTTGCCCTGCCTGACCGTGAGCTTCCCAGTGTTGAGGTCCAGGTCCTTCCATTGCAGATTGACTGTCTCAGAGAGCCGCAGACCGGTATCGAGCATCAGCTTGAGTAAGAGGTGATTCCTCTGACCGGTGGGATAGCGCCCGTTCGGGGTGCGGAGAAGGGCATGCTGTTCATCGGGAGTGAGGACTTCTGGAATTCTGAACGGCGTTTTCGCCATGCTTCACCACCCTCCTCAGTGCGCCTTCCCGCTCTTTCCCGAACTCCATCACACCCTTCGGCCGGAAAGTCCTAGCCTCGTGGTGGAAGGCGAACTCATTCACCGTTTTCGTTGCGTCTTTCGGCGGTCGTGATCGATCATCTGATAGGCGAGCCTGGCCGTCGGGTCGGACGCCCTCCTAGCTTTCCCTCGCTGCTCTACTCTGGTGACAAAGCCTTCTCTGTCCCTGTACGTGGCTGTAGCTCTGGGAACAAGAACCTCATCCCGCCCGGCAAGGCTCGGCAGGCCTCGCCGCAGGGTGTATGTATTCCTCATAGAATGCCTTTCGAGGCGGGGCTGTCAGTACCTGTCGGGTGCCCGCCACTCCTCTTGCCAAAGAGCCTCAGCTTGAGTATCGACCCGATTCCTCGGTCTCCGGGCAGCCGGCGTACCCCCCCCGATCGTTTCATGCGTTCGGCGCTTTCAGACTCCCCCTCCTACCCGTGTCGCGCTCGCGGCGGTAGAGGCTTCTGTATATGGGCACAAACAGATCTCGGGGGGGGCGACTCTGCGGTGGTGTGCGAGTCCAAGCGGTCGGTCCGTGGCCTAGAAGGGCCAGGAATCGCCTCCGTCGAGTGGGGTGGACCTGGAATGGCGGGGTAGTCGCGGAAGGCATTCTAGCACGCAGGAATGAACGTTTATTGAGCTTCGAGGCTCCCCGGTGAGGTCTAGGTCCCTTCTCTTGCGACGAAGGGCCGCTGCGAGACTGCGGGGAGCCGAGGAGGCTGTGCGTGCAATGTGGGCGTCGAGCGTGATTCAAGGCGGAAGCATCCGCCAGATTGAACCGAAGTGTACTTCCCTTGGCGGATCTGCGGCCTGAGGCACCGCACCGTTGGCGTCCTCGCCTGAGCGAATGTCACCCCGCCCAGATTACGCTCCGGTCGTGGTTCCGCTGGCACGAACCCTGCAGCCTGGGAAGGACAGTCCTCAGGCGGATTCACCGCCAGGTTCTTCCGTGCCTGCTGCAGGCAATTGGGAGACGGAGAGTCTGGTCGAACCGTCTTCCGAGCGCACCGTGCCGTCGCCGACCACTTGCGAGCCGATGAGGGCCGTGGGCGCGGTGGGCGTAGTACCGCTCTTGCTCAATTCGCGTCTCAGTCTCGGGAACCGCCGCAGGTCGAATCTGAACTCGGTGGCCAATCCGAAGTCGTCCTCGCGCACGAGAGCGAGGAAGCCGTCCTTTTGGGCGAGCAAGCGGCACCTGCTTACGGTCATGGGCGAGCAGTGCAGCAACTCTCCGACCTTTCGGCAGGGAAGGTAGATTGGCTGATCTCCCACTTCAGCCTGCAGCCAACCGCACAGGCTTATGAAACCCGTGTACGTCTGGTTCGGATGGTCCTTGCAGCGCGACGGAATCAGCCTGCACCTTTCTGCCCTCTCCGCAGCGATCGCCAGTCTGCCCAGCCCGTAGCGCATCTTGGCCCAGTTGGTCAGGAAGATGATCTCAGCGTCCTCGGCCGTCACATCGAACGCTGACCAGCCCCCGCTCTGCTCGACTGCAGGCGTAATCTTCTTCCAGAAGACCGCATCAGGATCAGCGTCCGCTGGGAATAGTCCGCGAGCGGCGAAAGAGAGACGCCAGAGCGCCCTATCCTCCTTGATCCGTGGCGGCGTCTTATCCTCGCGGAGTCCATATTCCACGGCGAGTGCCGCCGGCGTTGGAGTCAGTTTTCTACCCATTGTTTCAACACCTCCAGTTAGAGAAATCGAGACAAAGCTGCGCAGCAGCTTTAGATTGTTTTCTTGTATCTCTGTATATCCTGTATCTCTTGTGTACCATTTGCCTGCAGCCCGCTGCTCAGCCTAACCCTGATCTATTCAGCATTTTCTCCTCCTTTGACTCCGCGCCCTCTGCCGCGATTGCCGCTAGCTGATCGCAAACTTAACTAGCGTGGCGCTGGCTGGCGCATCGTCCCTCTAAGTATCCGCTATTTTCTTCGCCGCGTCAAGCCCCATTTTCGCTATTTGTGGAAGCCTCCGAGGAACTGCGTTCCTGGCGTCGCTGGCTCCGCTGCGCTACCAAGCGGCCGCTCTCGACAGCGCTAGCTCCTCCCAAGCAAGCGATCTACAGGACTCGCTTTGGCGTGTGCTTCTTTTAGCCCGACACCCGCAAGATTAACATAGATCATTGTGGTCTTGATATCGGAGTGCCCCAAGATACGTTGCAGACTGAACGGATCGCCTCCGTTCATGATGTAGTGGGTGGCGAAGGTGTGGCGGAGGAGATGGGGACTTACCCTGGTTCCTTCAAACCCGGCTCTTGCCGCGAGTCGCTCAAGAATCCGCTGGACGTTCCGCCTATCTAGCCGCTCGCCTCGGCGGGTCATGAAGAGCGGTCCGTTCTGGGAGAATGCGCCGCGAGCCTCGATCCACGTCCGCATGGCCCGAAAGAGAGACCGACCCATGAAGACGTGCCGCTCCTTGTCCCCCTTGCCCCTTCGGATGCGGATGGTCAGCTCGCGGAGTTGCACGTCCACCAGGTCCAGTCGGATCAGCTCCCCGAGGCGCACGCCGGTGTCCAGCAGAGTGAGAACCATGGCCCTGTTCCGTACGCCTGCCCAAGTGCGGGCCGTTGCCACAGAGACGAGCTTCTTGGCCTGGGCTCCTGTGAGGACCTCGGGGTATCTCGACGGAACCTTGGGAACCGCTACGCCCGCCATCGGGCTGCTTGGGACGATTCCTTCACGTGCGAGGAAGTTGCAGAACGAACGGATCGCTCGCATCCGAATGCTTATGGTCGTCCTGGCGAGTCCCTGATCGAGTAGGTGGGTGACGAAGCCCCTCAGTTCGTTCGCACCTGGGAGCCGTGGGACTGATTCCAGCTCGGCTAGGAACGCCCTCAGCTCGTCAATCGAAGAGAAGTACGTCTGGAGCGTTCTCTCTGCCAGCCCCTTGCTCCGGCAGTAGAGGTGGAAGACCTGCCGCGCGTCGTCAAAACAGAGCTCGGAAAAGACCGTCATACATCCCCCTTTTCGGGGCGTTCTGGCGATCCTGGCGTGAGGAGAGCTTGCCGCTGGACTCGCGAAGGGGTCAGCGTTATACTGGTAGCGCACCTGCGGGAATAGCTCAGTTGGTAGAGCATCAGCTTCCCAAGCTGAGGGTCGCGGGTTCGAGTCCCGTTTCCCGCTCTTGAGAGCGCACGCCGCGCTTGTCTTCCGTCGCCGGCCCTGCGGTCGGTCAACCCGAGGGAGGTCCATGGATCAGATCTCCGATTCCCAACGCGCCCTGACCCTAGAGACCCTCGAACCCCGCGCCAAGGAATGCCGCCGTTGCGCGCTCAGCGAGACGCGGACGAACGTCGTGTTCGGCGAGGGAGACCCTCACGCGGCGGTGATGCTCGTGGGGGAGGGACCGGGAGAAGTCGAGGACCAGACGGGCCGACCGTTCGTCGGACCGGCCGGGCAGAAGCTCGACGAGGTGCTGGCATCGATCGGCCTCGCGCGTGATCGGGTGTACATCACGAACGTCGTGAAGTGCCGGCCGCCGGAGAATCGGGTCCCGACGAGAAAGGAAACAGAGGCATGCTTCCCGTACCTCGAGGCACAGATCGCCCTTATCAATCCCGGCCTGATCGTCACCCTGGGGAACACCCCCACGCAGTGGTTGCTTCCGGAGGCGCCGGGGATCACGAGCGCCCGCGGCACGTTCCTCCCCTGGCGAGGAGGAATCCAGCTCTTCCCGATGTTTCACCCCAGCTACCTCCTGCGCTATCCTTCCCGGGCGAAGGGGAGCCCGAAGTACCTGACCTGGCTCGACATCCAGAAAGTGAGGGAATGGCTCGATGAGCACGGAAAGTCCCAAGAGCCCTGAAGAGCGCGCGGCCTGCGTTGAGGAAGGGCTAGCGCGCGCCGAAGAGCTGCGCAAAGCGCGATCCTACAACGAAGGGATTCGGCTTCTCGTCGACGTCCTCCAGTACGGGTTGGAGAAGGCGAAGATCTACTACCGCCTCGGGAACCTGTACGTCGACGCGGGCGATCTCGCTCGGGCCGAATACGCCTACAAGCGAGCCCTCGAGGTCGACCCCAAGCACACGAACGCCATGCACAACCTCGCCGTCGTCTACAAGCGCCAGAAGAAGGTCTCCCTCTTCGTGAAAACCTACAAGCAGGCGCAGCGAATGGCGCTCCGTCGCCCGCACTCCCCCCCGCTAGCCCCGAGCGACAAGGTGCGCCTGCGCCGCCTGGGCCTCCGCATCATTCTCGGCGTGGTCGCCGGCGGGCTTCTCTTTCTCGTCGTTCTCCTGATCGTCCTCCGCTGAGGAGGCCCTCGATCCAGAAAGGATGGATTTGCCCCCCCTTCGCGAGTCGGGTATAGTCTCGGCCGTTCCACATCTCGCGAACAAAGAGGGCTGCCGTTGGCTGGAATCAGAAAGAGGATCTATGAGATCGCGGCCGAGCTCGGGGTCTCGAGCAAGGACCTGATCACCAAACTGGCCGAGATGGGGATGCCGAACCTCAAGGCGGCCAACTCGGTCGACGAAGAGGAGTGCACCCTCATCGTCAACCTGTACCGCGAGCAGGTGAAGCCAACGGAGGAAGCGCCTTCACCGCCCGCAGCGGCTCCCGAAGCTCGCCCCGCCGCGCGGCCGGTCAAGAAGGGGATGCCGCGTCCGCCGATCGTCTCCGTCCTTGGCCACATCGACCACGGCAAGACGACCCTGCTCGACGCGATCCGCCATTCCCATCTCGCCTCCAAGGAGGCGGGCGGGATCACGCAGACGATCGGAGCCTACCAAGCCGATCTGCACGGACAGAAGATCACCTTCATCGACACGCCGGGGCACAAGGCGTTCACGGGGATGCGCGCCCGCGGAGCCAAGGCCACCGACATCGCGGTCCTCGTCGTCGCCGCCGACGACGGCGTCATGGCTCAGACGGTCGAGGCGATCGACCACATCCGCGCCGCCGG
>Ga0315277_10011871_pt1 | contig 10944 bp, 9 predicted proteins | sample YL17G05_15_MG_FD_203695 | JGI IMG/M metagenome (GOLD analysis project Ga0315277, IMG submission 203695) | Sediment microbial communities from Yellowstone Lake, YNP, Wyoming, USA - YL17G05_15 | ecosystem: Environmental > Aquatic > Freshwater > Lake > Sediment | place: USA: Wyoming | collected... | reverse complement strand
TTTGCCGCCACCGGTCGAATTTGCCATCGTGCTAAATGGCAAGCCATTTACCGTATTACCCTTAAAATTCCGATCTACAATACCAATTCCTTGAACTTCCGGCATAAAGAACGCAATGGCTTCAAAGCACCCACAGGAAGTATGATTATACGGACTGAGGATAGTATACATATGAACCCTTTGAATCTCACCCAAGGATTTCTTCTTAGTGATTTCGTTGATACCACTGTATTCTCCTTTTACTGCATCCAGCAGTTGGCCCTTCTCAATTATAAAGTTTGGTCCTTTTGGATCAACCTTCGCGGCAGCTCTTGCATCAAACCAATTGATGGCTCCACATAGGGAAATGCGCTGCGGTGTGACAGTGCACACGTGCGAGGGGGCAAAACTCTGACAGAGGGTGCAGCCATAGAACTCAGGTACCTGTTCATCGGTCATTCCTCTGGCGCGTGCATCACGAGCATCATAAATATCCCGCGCCTTTTTATATAAGGATTTTATTTTCTCGGGATCTGTATAAAATGTTACTTGAATTTTCTCAATGATGGTCTTGAATTCCGTCTTATAAAGACGCATTAACACGGTTCCTACAAATTTTAAGGAATTAAACCCTTTCTTGTAGGATTGCTTGCTTAAGCGCAGCCAGATGTCATACCGTTGGTTCAAGTGCATAAGCCCTTCAATATAATTGGTAAATTCGTGAATACGACGTTCCAGGACTGCTTCCAGGTCTCGTTCAACGAGCTTTCCCGCCACTTCAACAACAATTCCTAGGGGATATGATTCTTCCTCTTTCATTTGTGTAATGTCGGGACCAATTATCGTGATCTTACCGTCTTCAACCTCTTTCATCTCTTTCGCTTGCACCAGCTCAAATTTCTCGATTATCTTCGGTCCGCCGAACTCGACTTGCATGTCTTTACTTCGGATTCGCTCGCCTTCATAGACGAGCCCAACATCAACTGGAAGATCTGCCCACATTCCTTTACTTTCACCCATTCAATTCACTCCTTTCTTTTTTTTTCTCTTACATTTCTTCCATAAAATTTTTCATGTTATTTTTAAATTAAAAAGTGTCGTTCCGTGATAAACCCCGATCTGGTCGGCTATCGCACCGACAACGATCAAGGGACGCTTTAATGTCTTTAGAATCTTCGGCAATTGCACCGGTTCCTTCATAACGGTTCCTACTTGCGGATTTATCGTTGTAAACTGCCACGGGTTCGTTGACACTATTATTCACTATCTTCATGAAATCTATTTGACGATATAAGAATTATAATTTAAAATCTTCCATCATTAAGATCATTAGCAAAGTAGGTTTAAATTAGTTAAAAGCACCAATTTATGAATTTCAAGAAAAATTTTTTAATTAATTTCTGCCTTCCTTGTTTATTCTTGGCTTCTCTTCCTCTCCCTATTTGACTTTCAATTGAAGTTGTTGTTAAGTATGAAATCTCAACAGATTTTTTGCTTTTTAGTAAGATGCATTCTAAGTTAATTTTAAATTTTTCAAGAGGTCAAATATTTTCTAATTTATGACTAATAGAGCTATATATGAGAGATGCAAAAATTAAGAAAATTGGACAGAACATTTCTTTTTCTATTTTACATTGATAAAATAATTTATATCCGCAAATAATTACTCCTATCCTAGTAAAAAATCAACACTAAAATTAGAGATAAGAGGATTGAATGAAAATGACTAAGACAGCCCTGGTCACGGGAGCAGCAGGACACACGGGCACTTTTATGATTCGATATTTGCGAGAAAAGGGATACCGTGTCATTGCTACGGATTTGGCGAAATGTGCCAGAGACGAACTCTTTTTAGGTGCAAAATGGACAGCAGACGATAAGATGATGGCAGAACTGTGTAACGACGATTTTATTTACATTAATGCCGATCTGACCGATAAGAAGTCCCTTGAGCCCTTATTCGAACATGATATCGATGTGGTATTTAGCATTGCGAGCCTCTACGATTACTTCGCCCTCTTGGACATACTGCGAAAAATTAATGTAGGCGGCGTACGGAATTTAGCAGAGCTGGTCCTTGATAAATCGAATGCAAAACACTTCATTCACTGGTCAACTTGTGGCGTCTATGGAGAGCCAAAATACAAGAAAGATGAGAAGGGCTATCCGCTTCCTTCGGATGAAACGGTCCCTTATAATCCGCCTAACTTCTATTCCATTTCCAAAATGGAACAAGAACAAATGCTCTTTGGGATGCATCAAGACCGCGGTCTTCCGCTTACAATTATTCGTCCCGCACCAATTTATGGACCCTTGCAAACATATGGCGCTTGGCATATATTTAATTTAATTCACAAAGTCGGTACCAGCGTTATTCCAAGCATTTACCCGCGGAAACACCGGCTACGCTATCCGTGCGTGCATGTCGAGGATCTTGTTAGTGCCGCTGTTTTCCTCTATGAATACGAACCGAAATCAAAGATAATCGGGCAAGCCTATAATGCGGTATGCGATGAAGGCTTCGAGGATGAGATGATCGAATTTATCTGTGATATTCTGGGTGTTAAATATTCTCGCATCCCGGTCTGGTGGCCCCTCTATTCCATGATAGCTAAACTGGGCTATGCCTTTTCAAAATACCAAGAAAATCGCGCCCGCAAAAAAAAGGTTCGACCGCGCTTTGAATCAGCGATGACCGGTTATGTCACCCATCAATACTACTTCTCAAATCAAAAACTCAAGGATCTCGGGTTCAAATTCAAATATCAAGGCTGGAAGAGAGGGCATTTGGATACGATAAATTGGTATAAGGCACACGGCTGGTTGGAGGATGGTATCGCATGATTGGATTTCTACTCTCAATAATGGTTCTTATAGTTCTCGGGCTTTTCATAGCTTGGGCATATAAAAGGAAACTACGGAAAATTAATAAGGATGCCTCTGTTTTATTCGGATTTCTCTTTATGGGCCTCTTCTGGACCATTGGCATTCTCTGCTACCTCAACATCATTAACTTTGGCGGCTATGGAACGGGAGAGCAAATGATGTGGAACTTTCCGTTCAACTTCGGAATTGATCCCACCACCGCCAACTTGGATTTATACGGAATCTTCCTGTTTCTCTCGTATCCCCTATGGTATCTGTGGGCGTTGGAACGCGGCTACCAAATCTGGGGACGACGCCCTTACCAAGAAGGTGCCCTGTTCCTATTCCGGTTGAATAAACCCGGACAAGGGATCCCGAAAGAAAAGAAAATCGACTAAAGCCAAAATTTCAATATTTCTTCCTTTTTTTCAAGACTACTTTCTTATAAAAAATTTCAATTACCTGAGTCAGTAATATTTCACTAACAATTCTAGGTAATAACTTGTGGATTTTGGATGGCATTAAGTTTGGAAGGCATTAAGTTCGCTCGGTACTGTCAAAATATGGTCCGAAATACGATCTTCAATTATCGGAAACTATTAGCACTGGAGAGAGAGGACCTCGCCGGTGATGTCTTGACCGTAGCCAGAAGGATTGGCGTTGCTCCTGTGATGGTCATTCGGCAGCTGCTAAAACTGGATGGATTCACTAAACGGGAGGTAAAAGACATTATCGATGGAACCGTTCCGCCCCCTGATGCCTACCAGGAATCTTTAACCATCGCATTAGAGAATGATCCGGTCTTCTCTCCGACAGGGGTGCACTATTCGAAGGAACGTGGGCAAACGGGCGAAATTCTGATCGAGGATTGGCTAGATTCAATCTGTATCGGGTGTGAGCGCGATCCAGGCATAGGGGGCCCCGATCTTTTGCTGAAGACTCCCTTGAAACTCATTATTTCTGGGGTCGAAAAAGAAATCGACTGGATTGAATCCAAAGCAAGTTACGGCGATGCCTTTGTCCTAAAGCAAGATTCCGCGCAGTTTGACAAGTACGAACTGTATGGAAATGGGCTAATTTTGTATTGGTTTGGGATAGGTTGCGATACAAAATATCTGATAATTACTTGGCGTGAAATGTTAGATTTGGTTAATGATTCCTTAAAAGATCGCATCCAGGCATTTATTTCGTTCGTTCCACCGGAATTTAAGCATTTAATTAGATATTGAATGACATTAGCGGTTAAAATAACTGTTTTTTACAAAATGGCTGAATTTAGGAATTTGATTCCCTTGTCCGTCATTGTTCGTATGGCAGTCTGAACACGTCCTGGCGGGTCATCGATCCCCCGGGTTAAATCGATAATTACATAGACCTCAAACCCTAGACTTCTTCCGTCCAGTGCCGAATAATAGACGCAATAATCAAGCGCAAGTCCGCAGATAAAAAATCGGAATATTTTTAAGGATTTAAGATAGCCTGAAAGCCCAGTTTCTGATTTTTTATCATTCTCAAGAAAAGTCGAGTAACTATCAATCTCTGGATTCATGCCCTTCCGGATTATTGCATCCGCGAGTTTTGTATTCAATTGCTTCGAAAAATCTGCCCCTTTCTCTCCTTGCACGCAATGATCTGGCCAGAGCACGGGACCGATCCCTGCCGTCGAATACGCCTCAAATGGCTTTTTTCCCGGATGTGCGCTCGCAAATGATTTATGATTTAGTGGGTGCCAATCTTGAGTAAGGATAATTCTTGCTCCTTTCCTCTTAAAAATCGCGGAAACTTGATTAGTGCCTTGGATGATTTCATGCCCTCCCTTAACCGCTAAAGCACCACCGGGAATAAAATCATTTTGTATATCCACGATGATTAATGCATCCGATGGTAAAATACTGACTTTCTTCTCTAAGATCAACTCAGAAATATTCATGGACACACTCTCACAAAAAACTTTGTTTGAGTTATTAATTGATTTCTATGTCGAATACCTTTTAAAATGCGTTGTAAATTAAAAATAAGCTGCCCGGAAACGCATTCACTAAATCATTATTGATATAAAAGGAAAAAATCTTATAAGAATAATACAAAGACGCATTGTCTTGATTCCGGAATGGGCTCTATCTAATCGTAAAAAAAGAAAATGAAGGAAAACTCTTACTTAATCCTTCGGTTAAATCCATTTTTTCCATTCGGCGATACAGTCATCTGCTTTGACCTTGTATTTTTCCTCGAACTTTTTCCACTCCAGGTGTGCCAACATTCCATCCTCAAAAACGTTATTAATGGTTTGCGCTATTTTTCGAATCATTCCTTCATTGTTACAGAAAATATTGACTTTATTAATGTGGTTGGTAGGAGGTCTGAAACTAAAACCTGCTAGTTTATGGAATACCTCCACATAGATTTGCGCCTTTTGACTCAAATAATAATAAATTTCGTCCTTCGGGTTACCAGTTCTATCCTGAATAAATGCTGTGTCTTCAAGATTAATTAAATCCCGGACAATATCTGCCGTATCAGGTACACTTTTACCATAAGTCAAACGTTGTGTTTTTGAGTGCGCATAAAGCGTGGTTAGCCGCAATTGCGTGAGCCCTAATTGATTAGCTTGTTTCGGGACTTTTGAACCCACTTTTTTCACCCTAAGTTTTTATATTTTATAACTGAATGAATCGATAAATGGTAAATCTAGCTATATAAAGTCATCACGACTGATTGTCTACAAATTTGAATGAAATACCAAGATTAATATTTTGAAAAAAAGATTAAATTCCGAAGAATTTATTGGAAAGCATTTACAATTTTCTCATCGAGTTTCTTAAAGCTAGCTAAATAGTCTTTGCGTTCTTTCTTGAATTTCTCAATCATATCTTTTAATTGCGCTGGGGAATAGAACTTCGCCGGATTATAATTAGACATATCGACACCCTCCACATGTTTAGGAATTATGGTTCCAAAAAAGGGTTCAGGTTCCCATTCAATCGAATTTCGTGCGATTCCCCGAATAATTGATGCCATCTCTTTGATAGGAATTCGACTGACCTTCCGCTTCATTATCTTGGTGCCATCGGGGCCGTTTTCGATGATCTCTCCAATTCCACCTGTATTTAGGAGGTAGCACTGAACTTTATCTTCGTTCTCTTTCAGGAAATTGTAAAACCAGTTTCCCTCTTCGGATTCACTTCCCACAATAAAGGGATTAGTGCCTACCACTCTAACACTTTCTCCTGCCTTTTTCGGATTAGATCCCGAGGTCTCAATTGATTCACCTAACATGAAGGCTGCCGCTGCTTGCTCTATGGTCAATTTGGAGGCAATAGGGACCATCGTATGGCGGCGGGTAATAAGAAAAATCAGCATTCCATCTACTTCGGAAAGCGGCGGTATATTCACGCCTTCACTCGAATACTTTCCGAAATCCTTTTTCTGCATGATACCACGACCATTCCCCGTCAGCATATCTGATTCAAAGAACACTTCGCCCTTATAATCAACCAGGACATTTTCGAACACGGCATCTGGCTTTGTAATCGCATTATAGATTAATGGTTGGATTTCTGGGTTAAGACCTTCTGTTTTCAAATAGAACCCGCGTTCTGTTCCTAATGCACTCCCATCAGGACACAATGCAACAAAATCATCCTGTACAATCTCAATTCCTTCACCATCAGCTTCATTTAAATCGTGGCTATGACAGGAATGCGTGGTTTTTCCAGTTGCTGTCAGTCCAAATATCAATGCTGAATACCGTTTGATCTGCCCACTAACTGTATCTCGTGCTTTGATCAGCTTAGCTCCGGCATGCAACCCCATCATTCCTTTTTCCTTCGCTATCCACATTGCCATGCGGAGAAAACCTTTTTTCGCTTCGCCATAATAATCCGAGCCCAATACAAAAGTCACGCCAATTTCTGGGAAGACCACAATCTGTCTATCTTTTTCCTGCCACTCTGGAATATATACGATAAATAAGTCAGAGTTTTTACCGTTTTTCTTTGGAGGAAAGAGGGTTAAATTGATCATGTGTGAAAGCCGCACCATCTCTTTGCGATGAACTGAAACAAACAAGGTGCAAGTTGGTGTAAAATAGGCATTCTCACACATGGTTCGTGACGTTCGGACAAAGGGCGCCTTTTTGATATATTCGAGCACTTCTTTTATCGTTTTTGGTAATGTCTTAACAATTTCCCGCTGGCGCTCATTTAACTTATTTAGGACAACTTTGGGTGATCCGATATATACCGTTGCTTCGGCACTTCGATTTTTAACGGTAGATACATAGTTATAGTTGCCAAACTTGGTCCGAGTCCCATATTTTTCAGCCATCTTACGAATTTCTGCTTCGCTGAGCGCCTCAACATTGGAAGAATCGACCATATTAGATACTTCACGTCTAATTTCCTCTAAATTAATTTGTTTTAGCGCTTCCTCTATTTCAATTTGAATAACTTGCTTCTCTTCCTGGATAGGCTCAAGGTAGGATTTGGATAGAATAACATTCTTGATCGCTTTCTGCACTTCAAACATGGGTTTGGCGGTATTGATTGAATACACTGCGATGAAGTCGAAAAGCTTATCGAAAAACTTGAATTGCTGATCTTTTCGCATCTCGTTAAATATTACAACGTGCGGATTAAAGAAAGGCATATCGGATCCGGTTAACCTCGTTAGTGCCTCTCTTTTGGTTAGACGCCGAAGAATTTCTTTGCCGGCGGGGTCTGGATTTAGTAGGAAAATTACGTTTATTCTTGTCGTGGTAATATATTTATCCTTTCCACCAATCCACCATGGATCCAAAATGAAATTATCTTCATCTTTTTTACATTTTTCATATAGAATTTTCAAGCGAGAGATCAGCTTGATAATATTGTTTTTGAGGTAGAACTTTCTTTCCGAAATGTTGGTTGAAATCCGTCCTTTCTCCCCACCAATCTGCTCCACGTAGATCCAATCAAGCGAATGAATTCGAGCCCGTTCCATCTCAAGTAACAAAAATGTATGTGTATTGATACCCGAGCCCGGGGGTCCCATAAACGCAAATCCTTCGCCGTTAATGTCTATAAGAGAGCCTCTTATAAAGTGTAGATTCTTCTGATCCTCCGTCATATCCAAAACCATTCCAAGTGCAAGGGATCTCAACTGACTATAGGAAGTAATATTAATGAGGAAGCCCGTTTTCGTTTCATCATTGAAATATACGCTTGGTTCCGCATTATACACTCCGCTCATGGCGTATATTATGCCATGGGGGCGCAAATTGGATTCGAATGATGCAGGAAAGAAGTTTTCTCGCCAGAAGTCTTCTAAGTGCGTATCATTTGTCTGTAACTGGATGATAAAGCCATTTACATTCACATTCCACATAAATACGGAATCAAATCCCAAGTAACGTCCAGCCAAGGCTATTAATTCATTTGCTTTGTCCAGTGAAATATTAGTCGCTTGATGCAAGGTTTCAGCCATATTTATTCTTCTCTTTTCCGTGAATTCCTAAACTGAAATCAAAAATGTCGGTCAATCGACATAAAAAATGTTAATTTTTTATTTTCTTTTCCAGAAAATGATATTTGTTTTGGTTTATAAATTTTTTGACATTAGGAATATAAAAAAAGCGTTTCACTTTCTTTCTGTTAGGAACCCTTATATATCCTTATTGACATTTGTTATGACAATGTCCACTAAAATCCTTGCGATGCGCGATCTAAAGGCAATCGATAAAAAAATTCTACTTTACCTCATTGAGGATAGTCACCAATCACTGAATACCATCGCTGAAAAAACAGGGACCACACGGCAATATATTTCACAAAGAATCAAAAAACTTCAAGAGAAAAAAATCATCAATAAATTTACCATTGACCTAAACAAGCAACTGTTTGAGGAATTGCGGGTTCATGCCTTTATTCTGTTTCGTGAAGATCCAAATACGAAAATTCGAGAGGAGAATGAAAAAAGATTTCGAGATCTCCCCCAAATAACTAAATTCTCTCGCTTATTTGGAAAATATGATGGTATTCTAGAATTAAACGTGAAGGACAACGATGAATTAACGACTGTTGTTAATCAATTACATAATTTTGAAGGAATTAAGGAGACCGAAACGTTCATCGTGCATACCTTCGTAAAAGATGATGAGAACGCTCCCATTCTAAATATTCTGAAATAAAACTGAGATTCTATTTCTAAATCTTTTTATAAAAATTGAGATTGGTATTTCTCATAAATAAAAGGTTAGAGGATTATGCCTGGCGCAGCACACGTCTTCTATGGAGCCGCCATAGGGCTTCTTTTATATTTTTTGACTAAAGGGCGGTTTTCCGGACGCCATGTTATCATTTTTACGATAAATAATTATATTGGTCCTGATATAGCCTGGTTAATTGGTGCATTAATTGGCCTCTTTCCTGGTGGAGAAGGCATTGAAGATGCTACCGAAAGTTTCCTTCATAATCCCTTTGGATTCTTAATTTTAGCAGCAGGACTTGCGGTATTATACACCGTATTAACGCGATTAGGTATTAGGAAAGGCGGTCCTCTCGGTACCTATTTCTATTGGCATTCTGACGGACGCCGGCTCTCCTATCTCGATTGTTTTCAGGTCATTGCGGCGGGCGGTTTTAGCCACTTCTTCCTGGATTATCTTTTTCATCCTGGAACCAATTGGTACTTGTGGGTAATGGGTACGGGTGACTGGGTTGAATATACCGATTGGATGCTTCTAATTCCAGCACTTGGAACTATTGCAATAGGTATCATATTCCTTGGTTTCTACATGATATTATTCAGTTCCGTCGTCCAAAATTCAAAATATGCTGCAATAAAGTATAAAATTTTGACATTGATCGGGCTTGCGGTTTCGGTATCTGTCTATATCCTCCTTTTCATGTTATTTGGACCAACTCACTCGGGTTACCCAGCAGTTGGTGAAGAAGCGGACCTCGGGATCATAATATTCCTTTCGATTTTCCTGTTCCTTCCCCTAATCCTCTGTATCAATTCCTATCAACGCTATGGCCAACGATACACTCTGATTCGGCGATTATATTCCCTTTAAATACCAATTTCGTGAAGCTTTATAATATTTTTATTCCTTAAAATGGCCAGGATTTACTCTTTAATCGAAGATCTGGCGTGTATTTTTCTTTTCGAGCCTCTTTCCTCGTTCTTAATTCTGCTTTCCCAATGAAATATTTACCTCTCTTTAATTCATTGTATGGGAGAATTGACTCGGCGAATTTAGGTAACCACTGCCGTTCATAATAAAGCATATTCCGCATCATCGTCTCGATTTTCTCCTCATCTTCAATGAATGCATTCATCGGATCTGCCATCAGCGCTTTCATCAAATCATTCAAATCGCCAGAAAGTGCCGCATTTACGACTAACTGTTGATTCTTTGCATGTAATTTTACCAAATCATTTATTGGATTCGGCAAGGATCCCCTTTTAGCAGGATTTATTTTTCGGTCTTTAAAGTAACAAGGTATTTCAATAATACAGTTATCTGGTAAAGATGGAATGATTCCCTTATTCAAAATATTGCAAACATGCTGTCTTGAAACATTATTTTCCTTGTCTTTCGCCATCATCAATGCTTTCTCGCCCCCTTCCATCGGCCGTAAGATTAACTTGATAAGCCAGCTGCTTGTCCGTTTTTGGAGCAAATGAATCAATAAATAAACAAAGGTTCTTTCTAAGTGGATATTCTGCACATCGCGCAATGCCGTTATCCCAAAGGGCTTCTGCCAGTGGTTGAAGTAATTGTAGTACTCGGGGAGAAATTCTGTAACATGCCGGTCCTCCACGTAGTTAAGGTAGCCTGTTTTCTTTAACATGTAATAATTATACGGTCTGCCGTATTTTCCGGTCTTGTAGGCATATTCTGCATGTTCACGCATTTGCGGGTAAATATCTTCCCGATCATATTCGATTCGGGTTACCCAGGCAAAGTGGTTCAGCCCCCCATATAACAACGTAAAATTCTTTTGTGTTGAAGTCGCAACTCCGCAATCCCTTAAAAATTTCGCAAATTGGTTTGACCCCATGTAAAAGAATTCATGGCACAGACCAATGGACTGAACTTTCGGCGCAGCTTGGAGC
>Ga0315277_10011869_pt1 | contig 10945 bp, 11 predicted proteins | sample YL17G05_15_MG_FD_203695 | JGI IMG/M metagenome (GOLD analysis project Ga0315277, IMG submission 203695) | Sediment microbial communities from Yellowstone Lake, YNP, Wyoming, USA - YL17G05_15 | ecosystem: Environmental > Aquatic > Freshwater > Lake > Sediment | place: USA: Wyoming | collected... | reverse complement strand
GAGTCTACCACGCGGGCGCCGAAAATTTCGGCTTCTTTGAGGATGGCGGTGCGGGTCTCGAGCTGGGCGCGCACCCGCAGAAGCACCATGTCGCGGGCCACGGCGGGGCTGTCGGTAAGGTCGCTGGCCTGGAGGACATTGATGAGCCTGTTCATCTGCTTGATGACCTGGCGGCGCAGGTTAGGATCCACGTCCACCACGATGGTCATGCGGGAGAGGGTGGGATCGAGGGTGCGGGCGACGGTGAGGCTCTCGATGTTATAGCCGCGGGAGCTGAGCACGCCGGTGACCCGCATCAGAGCGCCGGGTCTGTTCTCGACCAGCAAGGAAATGACTTGAAGCATATGACGGGACTCCTCCTATTTGGGGACCGCGACCGGCTGCGGGGGCCCCAGCACCATTTCACTGACGGCGGCGCCGGACGGGACCATGGGATAGACGTTCTCGAAGGGCGAGACCTTGACGCTGAGCAAGTAGGGACCGGGCTCGCGGACGGCTTCGTTCAGGGCAGGGGACAACTCCTCGGGGCGCCGGATGACGCGGCCCGGGATGCCGTAGGCGGCGCCTAGTTTTTCGATGTCCGGGAAGCATTCCAACTCGACTCCGCAGAGGCGGTTGTTGTAGAACAGGTCCTGCCACTGGCGGACCATTCCGAGATAGCCGTTGTTCATGATGACGATTTTGATGGGGAGGGCGTGGCTGGCGATGGTGGCCAGCTCGGGGATGGACATCTGGAAGCCACCGTCGCCGACCAGGGCGAAGACCAGCTTGTCGGGACGGGCAAACTGCGCCCCGACCGCGGCGGGGAGGCCGAAGCCCATGGAGCCCAGGCCGCCGGAGCTGATCCACAGGCGAGGCTCGTCGAAGCGGATGAACTGGCAGGCCCACATCTGGTGCTGACCGACGTCGGAAGTGACTACGGCGCGGCCGTTGGAGATGCGATCGATCTCGGCCACCAGGTGCTGAGGCTTGATCTCGGAGGAGGAGATGGCGGGGAGCAGGGGGTGTTCCTGCTGCCAGGCGCGGATCTGGCGCCACCAGGCTTTCCGGGGAGCGGCATTGCGCGGAGCCTCGGCGGGGGCGAGTTCCTGGAGGACCTTGAGGATTTTTCCGAGCACGCGCCTGGCGTCGCCCACGATCGGCAAATCCGGGACGCGGTTCTTGCCGATTTCGGCAGGGTCGATGTCGACGTGGATGACTTTGGCGTGTGCAGCGAAGGCGGAGAGGAGGCCGGTGACCCGGTCATCGAAGCGCACGCCCAGAGCGATCAGCAGATCGCAGCGCGACATGCCCATGTTGGCGGCATAGGAGCCGTGCATGCCGGGCATGCTGATGAAGTTGGGGTGCCTGGAAGGCAGAGCGCCGAGGCCCATCAGGGTGCAAACGGCGGGGACGTCAACGAACTCGACGAACTGGCGCAGCTCCTCGGAGGCGCCCGAGGAGATGATTCCGCCGCCGGCGTAGACGAAGGGGCGCTGGGCCTCCCAGATCATCTGGGCGGCGCGGCGGATCTGGCCGGTGTGGCCCTCGGTGTAGACCTTGTATCCCGGAAGATGAATGGAGGAAACGGGGGCGTAGTGGCCCTGTGCCTGGAAAACGTCCTTGGGGATGTCTACCAGGACAGGGCCGGGCCGGCCGGTGGCAGCGATGTAGAAGGCCTCGTGGAGGATGCCGGGCAGATCGCTGATGCTCTTGACCAGGTAGTTATGCTTGGTGCAAGAACGGGAAATGCCGAAGGTGTCGGCCTCCTGGAAAGCGTCGCTGCCGATGAGCTTGGAGTGGACCTGGCCGGTGAGGGCGACCAGCGGGATGGAGTCCATCATAGCGTTGACCAAGCCGGTGACCAGGTTGGTGGAGCCCGGGCCGGAGGTGGCGCAGCAGACGCCCACGCGGCCGGTGGCGCGGGCGTAGCCTTCGGCGGCGAAGGCGGCGTTCTGTTCGTGCCGCACCAGGACGTGGCGGAGGGGATGATCGTACAGGGCGTCGTAGAGGGGAAGGGTGACGCCTCCGGGATAACCGAAGATACAGTCCACTCCTTCGCGCACCAGACATTCCAGCAGCATTTTGGCGCCGCTCATCAAGTTCGACATGACTCTTATTCCTTACTTGGCAGGCCGGGGCCTGCCCCACATAACAAAAAAGGCCATCGGCTGGACTGGATTTCCCCGCCGATGGCCTTTTGAATAACTGTTCAGGCCGTGTCAGGCGGGGCCAGCTACGATGACCCCGATGATAATGACGATTCCAGGGACGATGACCCGCGAGGACAGGCACAGGAGGAGCGGAAATGTTGCCGAAGAGCGCTGGGGCGACATGGCTATCCGCGACCTCCTTAAGAATAGACTAGCGTAACAGGGACTCAAATGCAAGGGGCACTTGAGATTAATTGCTCTAATGAGGCGATTTGGGATGAGGGGAACCAGCAGGCGGGATCACGTTCACGGGGGGAGCGCGATTATAAAGCGCTTGTTTTCAGAGCGATGGGAGATGGGGTGGGGGGCATGGCCGGGGCTGGGTGGTAAGTTCGAACCAGGAGAAGTGGTGGTTCTTGCCAGGTTCTCACCGGGGGCAGGGCGGGTAGAAGCACGGACGGTTTGGAGCCGACGGGAGCATGGATGGCGACACAGACAGAGGCCGAAGCGGGAGCAGGAAGCAAGAGAAAACCGCGCAAGACCGTCTCGAAGGCTCAGAAGAGACGCCGGAAGGAAGCGGCCCTGGTGGAGAAGGTGATCGAGACCTTCGAGGAGAAGCTCAACTCGAATGAACTGAAGCCAACCGTCGGAGATTTGATCCGGTTACTGCAACTCGAGAAGGAGTTAGAAGAGGAGCAGCCGAAGGAGATCAAGGTCTTATGGGTAGAGCCGAGCGAGAAGGAACCTGCATCCGGCACATAGAGTATGATCCGCTACCTTCGCAAGCGCGGTTTCACCAATCCACGGCGCGATTCAAGGGTTTCTCGGGCCCGATCGGATCGGGGAAGAGCCAGGCGCTGTGCCAGGAGGCGATCAAGCTGAGCTACCTGAATGCAGGGCGGCTGGGGATGCTAGGAGCGCCCACCTATCCAATGCTGCGAGACGCGACCCAAAGCACGCTGTTTGAGATTCTGGGGAAGAACCAGATCCCGTATGAGCACAACAAAGCCGAGAACGTGCTGGTGATGCGGGACACGGGATCGCGGATCCTGTTCCGGCCGGTGGACGAATTCGAGCGGCTGCGGGGCACCAACCTGGCGTGGTTCGGTCTGGACGAACTGACCTACAGCCAGGAAGAGGCCTGGGTGATTCTGGAGGGGCGGCTGCGAGACCCGCAGGCCAAGCGTTTGTGCGGCTTTGCGGGGTGGACTCCCAAGGGCTATGACTGGGTGTATCGGCGATTCATCCTGGAGCCGGTGGACGGATACGAAGTGGTGCTGGCGCAGCCCTTCGAGAACCGCTATCTGCTGAAGCGAGTTCCGGACTTCTATCACCGGCTGGAGCGCAGCTATGACGAGAAGTTCTATGAGCAGGAAGTGCTGGGGAAGTACCTCAGCATTCACGGCGGAACGGTCTACCACGCATTCAACCGAGGGGAACATGTGGTGGCGCTGGAGATCCGGCCCAAACTGCCGCTGATGTGGGCGCTGGACTTCAACGTGGATCCGATGTGTTCGATCGTGGCGCAGATCGGGGAGGAGACGGTCTACGTCCTGGACGAGATCGTGATGCGGCGGGCGACCACGCTGGAGGCCTGCGAGGAGTTTCACAATCGCTTCCCTTATCATGCGGCGGGAGTCCGGATCTACGGGGACGCGACGGGCAACAAGATGCAGACCTCGGGGACGACGGACTACCAGATCATCCGTGGTTTTTTCCAGAGCTCCGGGTACGCGAACGTGAGCTACCAAGTGCCGAAATCGAATCCTCTGACGCGGGAGCGGGTTGGATTGGTGAACGCCAAGCTACGCTCGGCGTCTGGAGAGAGGCACTTACTGATCAACGGGAAATGCGCCGGGCTGATGAGGGACCTCGAGGAAGTGTGTTATAAGCCCGACACCGGCGTGATCGACAAAGACAAGGACCCGCAGCGGACCCATCTTTCGGACGCCCTGGGGTACCTGATCTGGGAGGAGTGCCGGCAGAAAGCTCCGGCGGGGGAACGGCCTGACAGGCTGACGTAAGGGGAGGGCGCGGAGGAAGCGCAGAGGAACGATGGCAGACATAGACCGAGAACATCCGGATTACGTGGCCAAAAAGGCGATGTGGCGGAGCTACCGGGACCTGTATGCGGGGGGCGAGCAACTGAAAGCCCACGCCATGGAGTACCTGGTCCGACGACAAAAGGAACCGGGGGACGTCTATCAGGAGCGACTGAGCCGGGTGTTCTATGAGAACTACATCGGGTCGATCATCGACTGGTACGCAACCACGCTGTTCCGGCGGGAGCCGATCCTGAGTTTCGACGGGGGCAACGAAGCCGGCAAGAAGTTCTTCTGCTGGTTTACGGAGGATTGCGATCAGAGGGGAACCGGGCTGAGCGATTTCTTCCGGCGACAACTGGTGGAGGCCCTGGTGGGCGGATGCAGTTACACGGTGGTGGACTTCCCGCGCTTCAAGGAGCCGGCCGCCAACCGTGCGGAGGAAGAGGCGCGGGGCGCGTCGCGGGCCTATCTTCAGGAGTACAAGGCGGACGAGGTGATCAACTGGAGTTGCGACGAGCGTGGAAACTACGATTGGGTGGTGATCCGGACGTCAAACTTCCGGCAGGAGAAGTTCAGCGATGCGGAGGGGCTCAAGGAGACGCGCTGGCTGCACTACGACAAGGAAGAGTTCAAGATCTACCGGAGTGTGGAGGGGAAGGGCCAGCGGGGGAAACCGGAGCTGATGGATCGGGGACGGCACGGACTGGCGGGTCTGCGGCAGGTTCCGATCTACACGCTGAAAGTAACGGAAGGGCTGTGGCTGATGAACAAGGCGGCGCTCTTGCAGTTGGAGCACCTGAACAAGGCGAACGCCCTGTCGTGGGCGCTGACGATGGGCTTGTTCGCGATGCCGGTGGTGTATACGGAGCGCGACTTCAAGCAGATCGTAGGGGAAGCGTATTACATCCAATTGGGGCCGGGAGACCGTTTCGGGTGGACGGAGCCGGAGGGGCACGTTTACCAGATCGCGGCGGAGAACCTGGTTCGGCTGAAGGACGAGATCTACCGGGTGTGCTACCTGATGACGCAGGCGGGAGGCGGACTGTCGGGGAGCGCGCCGCAGTCGGGATTGAGCAAGCAGCGAGACTTCACGGTGACGCAAGAGGTGCTGCGGGGGTACGGGGACGCGGTCAAGGACACCCTGAGACGGGTGCTGAAGGCGATCGAGGCGGCGCGGCAGGACGGTCTGACGATCGACGTCTCGGGACTGGACGAGTTCGACATCGGGGATTTCAGCAGCGAGGTGGAGGACGCCAGGAAGTTGCTGGAGCTGGAAACAGGCTCGAAAACGCTGCGGAAACAGGTGTTCAAGAAACTGGCGTCGAAATACCTGTGCGACGTGCGGCAGGAAGTGAAGGACCAGATCGCGAGAGAGATCGAGGAGTCGAGTGAGTGAGGGCCAAGCAAGGGCTTCGCCCTTGAAATCCCTGGCGGGATTTGGGAGTCAGAAGTCAGGAGTCAGAAGTCAGAAGTCAGGAGTCAGAAGTCAGGAGTCAGGAGTCAGCATGGCCGAGCTGGCGGCGCTATCCGAGTGGCCGCGGTTCGGAGATGTTGGAGTGGTTTTGTTGCGGATGTGCGAGGTAAGAATCTATGGACGACGAACTGAGGCAAGGAGCGGGGAACGCGGAACCCAGCGAAGGAGCGATTCGCGGGGTGATTCGAGAGACGATCGAGGAGTTCATCAGAAAAGAGCAGTCCAAGAGCGAACCTGCTTACCAGGCGGAGCTGCTTGAAGAGCGGAAGCGACGGGAGCAACTGGAGCGCCGCCTGAACGAACTGGTGGAAGAGAACCGGCGAAGCCGGCAGCAGGCGGAGGAGGCGGACCGGAACGCCAGCATCCGGGCGGAGTTGCAGCGGCTGGGAGTGGTGAAGGTGGACCTGGCGTTCAAAGCGGTGAAGGAGGATGTATTCCGGACGGAGGACGGGCGTCTGTTGGCGAAAGGGGGCCCAGGGGAGACGCCCCTGAGGGACTATCTGACACAGTTCGTCAGCGAGAACCCGGAGTTCCTTCCGGCGCGGATTGCAGGAGGGTCGGGAGTGACCACGGGGCAGAAGGCGCCGAGTGTTCACAGCCCGGCGGCGGATCTGGACAAGATCCGGCCGGGGATGAGCGCGGAGGAAGCCGAGCGAGTCCGGCAGGAGATCGTGCGAATTACTTCCCAGACGCTCAAGGGATTCTAGCAGGGGTGCGGGAAGACAAGCTGGGGAAGAGTAGCTGAAGAAGACAAGCTAAAGCTTATCCCACCCGGCTAGAGAAGAGAAGCTGGGAGCCGCAGCGCGGGGCGAGTGGATGCGAAGTCAGGGATCCACCAGTGCCGGGCCAGGGGTCACCAGCAGGTTGAACAACAACAGAGGAGAATACTGATGCCAGCAATAACGTCAGCAAATGTGGCCAACGCGATTGTCAAACTGGTGGCGGCAGATGCTTTGCCTGCTCTCATAGGGAACCTCGTGATGGGGAACCTGGTCACTCGCGATTTCGAGCCAACTCTGGCCCAGGCTGGGGACACGGTGAACGTGCCGATCCCCCCGATCCTGGTAGCCAACAACCTGGCCGAAGGCGGGACGGTTCAGACACAGAATCCGAATCTGGGCAACGCCCAGATTGTGCTGAACACGCACGCCGAGGCCACTTTCCAGGTTCCGGACATGACCAAGGTACTAGCGGTTCCGGACCTGCTGAAATTGTACATGCAGCCGGCGATGGTGGCGCTGGCGGAGAGAATCGAGACGGACCTGTTGAATCTCTACGCCGGCTTCACGACCAACACGCCGGTGGGGACGGCCGGGACGCCGGTGACGGAAGCCGTGATTGACGCGGCGGAGACGGGACTGTTCCAGGCCAAGGTGCCGGGGAGCGAGCCGAAGTACCTGGTGGTAGATGCGGCGACCTACTCGCAGATGAGGCAGATCCAGCGGTTCAGCGAATTCCAGACGGCGGGCGAAGCCGGGCTGCGGGCGTTGGTGGACGGTTCAGTGGGGAAGATCAAGGACTTCTTCGTCTTCCGGTCGCAGTTTGTGGCCAAGACGGGGAGCGCTCCGGTGACGACCCACAACCTGGCTTTCGCAAAGAGCGCGCTGGGTCTGGTGATCCGGCGACTGCCGCAGCCGCTGCCCGGGACGGGGGCGATCGCAGACTACGCGGAGCTGGGCAACTTCGGCATGCGCGTGATTCTGAGCTACCAGCCCAACACGCTGGCGCAGCAGTTCACCGTGGACGTGCTTTACGGCGCCGCGGTACTGTACAACCGGTTCGGCGTGCAGGTGAACAGCTAGGCGCTGAGGGGTCAGCCGTCAGAAGGTGTGAATGAATCGGCTGGCAGGCGAAACCGCCTGCCCCACCCACTGCCGAGTGGTTTGGCTGCAAAGTGGGGCAGGCAGTGTTGCCTGCCTTGCGGGGTGTTGGACCGATTCTTTCACACCTTGTCAGCCATCAGCCGCCAGGCTGGGTTGTGAGCAGAGCTGGTGGCTGGTAGCTGGCGAGAACGAGACTTGGGAGGTAACACTTTCCTATGGATCTGAAAGTTTTCTATCAAAAACTGCGCCAGACGGAGGCGAGTCTGTCCGAGCCACACCTGGTGATAGTCAGCCAGGAGACCCCGGACGGGGGCCGCGCGGGCGTGCGCACGGAAGTGCCGCGAGGGGTGGCCGCAAGAATGATCGTGGAAGGGAGAGCGCGGGCGGCGACGCCAGAGGAGACGGCGGAATTCCGGGAACAGACGGCCGAGGCCAAGCGGACCGCAGACCACATCGCGGCGACGAACCGGATGCAGATCACGGTGGTCTCGGAGGCGGAGCTGCGGGCGTTGAAAGGCGCGCTACGGCCGGCGCGGGCCTAAGGGGTCAAAGCACCTATGGCGCTATTCACAGATGGCACGATATCCACGATCGAGGAGCTACTGGGATCGGAGAGCTCGATTCTGGAAGTCGCTCGAACGGAAAAGATCGATCTAACGACCAAGCTGAGCCTGGCTGGCCAAGAAATCGGAATTGAGCTATCGGTCTTCCTGGCCCAGCAGAGCGGGGCGGACTTCCCGGGCGGGGCATGGACGAAACCGGAGTTGAAGAACGTGGTGGTGACGGAACCGCTTCGCAAGTGGCACATTCACTACACGCTGGCTCTGGTGTACCGGGATGCGTACAACAGCCAGCTAAACGACCGGTACCTGGGAAAATGGAGGGCCTACGAGCAATTGGCAAAACGGGCATCGGCAGCGCTGTTTGAAATCGGCATGGGGATGGTGAGCGAGCCGATCGTGCAGGCGGAGAGGCCGACGCTGAGCAGTGTGCCGGGAGCTCTTCCGGCCGCCACATATTTCGCCAGGGTGAGCTGGCTGGATGGGAGCGGGGAAGAAGGCAACGTCAGTGAGCCCGGAGCGCTGAGCGTGCCGGAAGGCAGCCTGCTGGTGGCGGCGGCGGTGGGTCCGCCGGAGAATGCGCAAGCCTGGAACGTGTACGTGGGCCCAGCGTGTGACGATGTGAGGCTGCAGAATGACACTCCGATCCCGTTGGGGCAGTTGTGGACGGAAGCTTTGTCAGGGCTGAAGGCGGGCAGGAAACCGGGCAGCGGGCAAGCCCCGGAGTGGTACTTGAGAGCCGGCAGGAGCCTTCAAAGGGGGTAGCCAGGTGGCGGTAGTTGGGAGCGCGACAACAACCAAGGTGGTGCAGATTCTGGCAGCGCCTGCCGGGCTGCCTTTGGCGGTCTCGGCGATCGCGGAGCGGGAGAACATGGCGCCGGCGTCAGTGGAGGCCGAGCAGGTGGTGGCTCAGAACGTGAGTTTCGAGCTGGCCGAGCGGAGCACCGGCGTCAAGTATCCGGTGTTCTATGTCTACTGCGAGGGGCTGGCGAACCTTCTGAAGGAGAAATTCCGGACTTTCTCCGGGAAAGCATACATGGCGGTGGAAGTGCGGGTATCCCATGACCGGTTCGAGGGAATGGCGGAAGAGCTGCAACTGTATGCCAGCGCCATCACCGATGTGCTGGACTCAAACCGCGGGGAGTGGAACCCGGGAATGTACTACACGGGCGGCTACAAGGTAGAGTTCGGGCCGATCAAGCGGGGAGGTAAGAACCTTCTCCAGACGGCGAAAATTCTGTTTGAGGTTCAAGTGAGCCTGTAGGAATTGAGTCATTGAGTCATTGGGTCATTGACTCATTGAGTCATTGAGACGGGCTGGGGAGTGCTTAAGAATATGTCGTACATTTCATCGAATGAGAACCGGCTGTATGTGGCTGCGGAGCAGAGCTACGGCCAAGTTTCAAGCATTGGGAGCGGCAACCGCATTCCGGCGGTCAAGCTGGCGACAAAACAGCAGGCAGAGCGGCCCGAGCGGAAGGACAAGACGGGCAGCCGGACATTTCCGGGCATCCCATGGGGGCTGAGGCGGAGGACGACTTTCGAGTTGACGACCTACCTGACTGGGTGGAGCCAGCAAAGCGTGGAACCCGGATATGGACCGCTGTTCCGGGCGGGCCTGGGGGCCGGGCCGGTATGGTTCAATGGAGGCACGGCGGGGGCCGGCTCGAGCGGAAGAATTCTGAACTTTGCAGCGGCCCACGGACTGTCGGTTGGGCAAGCGGTGACCTTCGGAGCGGAACTGCGATTCGTGTGCTCGATCATCAACGCGACGAGCGTGGAACTGAACGCGCCGTTCACGGTGGCGCCGCCGACGGGCTCGCCGGTGGGGAGCACGGTGACGTATCAACCCCAGACCGAGCTGGGCAGCGTGAGCGTTTTCGACTACTGGGGCCCGTCGTCGGCGGTGCAGCGCATCGTGTGCGGGGCGGCGGTGGACAAGCTGCGGGTGCGGGTGAACGCGGACTACCACGAGTTCGAGTTCAGCGGTCCGGCGAAAGACCTGATCGACAACGTGAGTTTCGCGGGGGGGCAGGGAGAACTGCTGAGCTTCCCGGAGGAGCCGGCGCTGGACCAGTTCGACTATTCGATCATTCCTGGGCACCTGGGCCAGGCCTGGCTGGGGAACACCCCGGACCAATTTCTCACGCTGACGGGAGCGGAACTGCTGCTGGACAACGATGTCGAGATGCGGATCCGGGAATTCGGCTGCCAGGCACAGGCGCCGCAATGCATCTCGCCCGGCGTGCGCGCGGTGTCGGTGGATCTGGACCTGTACGAGCAGGACGATGCGGCGACCAAGGCGCTGTACCAGGCGGCCCGACAGCACTCGCCGATGGCGGTGATGTTCCAGTTAGGCCAGCAATCGGGGCAACTGTTCGGGGTCTACCTGAAAGGCGTGCTGCCGGAAGTTCCGGATTTTGACGACAGCGACCGGCGACTGCAATGGCGGTTCGTGAATTGCCGGGCGCAGGGCACGGCAGACGACGAGATCTACATAGCCTTCGGATAAGCCGATGGAATACCAGAGCACGGTGACATGGGAGTCCAAGAGTTTCCCGGGAGTGTGTTTCACGATCGTGCGGATGTCGTTCGGCCGCCGGGTTGAGCTGATCCAGCGGATCCGGGAACTGGCGGGGAAAGTGGAGTTTCTGGAAGCGGGGAAAGAGCCCGGGGAGAAGATCGAGGCGGCGCTGCTGTCGAGTGAGATCGACCGGTTGTACCTGCTTTGGGGACTGGTCAAAATCGAGGGGCTGGAGCTGGATGGGCAGGCAGCCACGCCGGAATCGCTGGTGAGGGCTGGGCCGGAGCTGTTGTGCCGGGAGATCCTGGCGGCGGTCAAGGGCGAACTGGGGCTGAGCGAAGACGAACAAAAAAACTGAAGGTCGCCTTCCATTTTCAATTTGCGAAC
>Ga0315277_10011867_pt1 | contig 10946 bp, 9 predicted proteins | sample YL17G05_15_MG_FD_203695 | JGI IMG/M metagenome (GOLD analysis project Ga0315277, IMG submission 203695) | Sediment microbial communities from Yellowstone Lake, YNP, Wyoming, USA - YL17G05_15 | ecosystem: Environmental > Aquatic > Freshwater > Lake > Sediment | place: USA: Wyoming | collected... | reverse complement strand
AAGTTCTAACTACTTCGGTGATTTAGTGAGTTACAACTAACTCACTTTTTATAATCAATCGAGAAATATAAACATTATCGAGGAGTGTTTACCTCATCCTCAAGGATGAGGATTTCTTCTCACTTAACATTCACAGCTTTCCAATTAAGACAGCCAAGATTGGCCCATGCACAATCAGAATCCTTTAGACAAAAATCAACATTTCCATTATCCTTGGGAAGTAAACATTTTTCTTCGCATTCTCCACTCTTACTATTAAATAATGTAAAATTTCCTGTTACACCAAACCCATCGGCATCTCTGCATTTATTGCCATCAAAATAGAACCCTAAAACCAAATTTCCCTTTACACATCTAGAAATATTTTTACCACCTATCCTCATTGTAACATAACTATTTCCAAATATCGAATAGCATCCATGTTCATCGGTATAAGGTCTCCAATTACAATTTATTTTACCATCAGAATCAACATTATTCTCATTGGGTATTGTTGGATTTATGCATTTATTATTACAATATAGAGGGATATTATTTTTGCATTCGTTTTTTATTGATAATTTTAATGATATACAATGATTATAATTTAAACTGCAATTATTTATATTAAGTCTTATTTGAGTTTTATTTGTTGAATTTTTAGCTTGAATCAAACAATTCTTATAATCAGTTCTGCATTGCTTATTATCAGTTCTAAAATTTGAATCACAGCTTTTAGTTTGATTTTTTGAATCTCTTAAGCATGAAGAAACGCATTTTCTTAAATTAAGATTTTTAGAGGATGCAAGAGCCGCGAAAAATAGCAAGCCCAATATTACAACTACACAAAAGAGGGGGATTGTCTTTTTCATTTTTTAATTCCATTTTATCACCTCTCTATTAGATTTTTAGTTATAACTTCTTAATAAATCAACCTTACTACTTAGTTCTGATGAAATTTTATATTTTATTAGCTTGTTATGACTATGATGACATTAAGAGGACGCTTTGATTTATAAATATTGCCAAGATGGAGTGGATAGGCTACATTGCGATTGAAAAAAGCCGATATTCTTCATCAAAACAGAGTAATAAGATAGTTTTAAATAAAACTCCTTCTCTAATCCCCCATGGAAAAATGGTTGGTGTTGGTTATAGGATTATTTTCTTCAATTATGCTATCCAGTGCAATGGGATTTACTAATATCTGTTTAAGGAATGGAGAAACTATCTATTTTTCTGAGTGCAATCCTAGCATGGATAATTATTTGTGCTCTGAAACTTCATGCCAACTATGTACTAATGAAGTCTCATCTGGAACTTATTGCCCTGCTTCTCCTCAATCATGTAATAACGAATGCTTTTATCTATACGATGCAGACCAGAACTCTACAATTACTCTAGTCTCTCCAGAGAATAATGCCAACATGAATCCTGGAGACATGATATTCATATTTCAGAGCAGTCTTCCAAACACCTTAGACAGATGTGACCTTTATATTAATGAGGTAAGGAAAAGATACACTTCAACACCTAAGCTTACTAATGAGTTTACAGTAAGAAGCATGGAGAAAGGAACCTATGAGTGGAGAATAGAGTGCAAGGAAAAAGCAAATTATGGAGGAGGTACTCTTCTCTCCTCATCAAGAATGCTGTACCTAGGAGAAGCGCAGGATATTAATGGCACTTCCGCTATTGGATTATTAAGTCCTGCAAACTCAGCCAGCTTTACAGGGGCACAAGACATATCATTTAGGTTTAATATATCAAGTATAATTTTAATTGGAATACAGGAATGCAGATTATATTTAGATAATTCAGCTGTCTCTTCTATTACTACAGTTAATGTAGAAAATCAGATTAACTATAATGTTGGAGTAGGTTCGCATACCTGGAAAGTTTATTGCAACAATAGAAGCTATGCTTCTGAGACCCGAAGTTTAACCGTTACAGCGCCTTCAAGTGGAGGAGGCGGAGGTGGTGGGGGTGGTGGTATTTCAGGCAACAAAACATATGTGATAACTGAAGAGCAGTTCGCTGCAGGTATAACAAGAGATTTGGCGCCAGGAGATAGATTCAGATTCACGATAAATAACAATACTCATTATTTGAAGCTTTTATCATTTACAGAATCAATAGCTACAATAGAAGCATCTTCAACGCCCCAAACAGCCAATATTGCAGTTGGCGAAGAAAAAAAGTTTGAATTAGGCAATGATAATTACTATGACCTGTATGTAAAGCTTGAAAGCATCAATTATACAGGAAACAAAACTGCTTTAACAATAAAAAGAATACATGAACCTGCGCCTTTTTTGATTGTTAATCTTACATCTTGGCCAAATCCAGGGGATCTAGTTTATCTTTATCCTGAACATCCACTAATAACCGAAGGGGGATTTCAATATAGTTTTATTAATTCTTCTACTATAGACACATGTTTACTTTTTATTGACAGCCAGATTGTTGCAACTTCAAAAAATAATGAAAGCAATAATGATTTTAGCATATGGAATTATTTAGTCACTAATTTTACAACAGAAGATATTAAGCATACATGGAAAGTGTTTTGCAATGATACTGCTGGATTTTATAATTATTCGCAAATAAGAACCTTATATTTCCTGACCTATTCAAAGCTCCTTGCCCCAGAAGTATACTTAACCTGGCCAAACAACAACCAGATATTTAATTACAATGATAATATATACCTTTATTTTAATTATTCAAACACTTCTGCTATAAAAAACTGTTCGTTATTTGTTGATGGCAATCTAATCTCTTATAATAATGGTACAGGCAACTGGACACGAGTAAATGAATGGCCAAATAGCACTGGAACTCATACATGGAGCTATAGCTGCTCTAATGTCTATGATAGCGCAGGCAATTCTGAAACAAGGACATATTTTATAATGGCTGAAAATATTATTCCAGAAGATCTGATGTTAATTTATGAAACTGCGAATGATGACCTTTCAGATATAACTGGCTTGTTCATTGGATCAATAAATTATTCAGAGGGTATTTACTTTAATGAAAACGTTAATCTATCAAAAGAAAATAATTTAAGCGATTTTATTGTGATGACAGAAAACAGAATTTATGTTGATTCAACAAAAGCGCCTTGGTTAAATAAAAGTGCAACACTTATTTTTCGTGATTTAACCTTTAATAATCCTCGAATCCTAAAAGATGGTGTTCTATTTGATGTAGATTTTTATTATGAAAATGGAATATTGATTTTTGATGTAACTGGATTTTCAGAGTATAGGATTGAAGAAACTCCAGTTCCAGTAAGTAGCGGTGGCGGTTCATCAGGTGGTGGTGGCGGAGGAGCTACACCAAAAACATATTCTGCAAATAATTTACAGATAACATCAGGATATACACAGCAGCTTAAAAAAGAAGAGAAAATTAAGTTTAACCTGCCTGTTATTATAAATAATACGAATAAAAGCGAACAACATACAATAACTGCAAAAGAAATAACAAATAAATCAGTTAAGATAAGAATAGAAAGTACGCCAATAGATGCGGTATTATTAATGGGCGAGGAAAAGAAGTTTGACCTTACTGCAGATGGAATCTACGACCTTTCAGTAAAATTAAATTCAGCAGATAAAACAAAAGCGAATTTAACCGCAAAACTTATAAGTGAAAAGATAGAAGCTGAGAAAGGAACAGAAGGAGCTATAACAAAAGAAACTCCACCGGAAACAACAGAAGAAGAAAATATAACTAAAACAAATGGGGGAATAACCGGAGCCTCAATAGCGCTTATGAATGGAATAAAGAGCAACTCTGTAATTATTTCTATCTCGATTATAATAGTAGTCGCGGTAGTTGTTGCAGTCGTAATCTCCTCAAGAAAAACAAAAAGAAAGAATTTACGAAAAAAGAAAAGATAGTTTCAAGAAGGATAATCTTACTGTTCTTCTTCCATTTCTTCCAGTAGTTCCTGGCATTCTTCATTAATCTCAAGAACTATAAACTTGTTTGATAGTGCCATAGGATCGATTATCTATAAGTTCCTTGTTTATTTCCAACTCTTCTAGGATTCTTAGCATTTTTTCTTCACATTCTTCTTTTGAATTATCTATGCATTCAGTTGTTAGTTCAATAAATGCGCCGAGATCTTCAACTTCAGAAAGCCGGATTGCTATATGTTCTTTCTGAAAGATTTCAGAATCCTTTCTTATAGAAGATATGAACTTAAAGCCTAAAATCTCGATAAAACTAACAAAATCTTCAGGATCATCAATGGTAAACTTAAACTCTGTGTTTTCTTGAATGGAATTTAAAGATTTTTGAATTTTAAATGTAACTACTTTCTCCTTAACGGATTTCCTCAATCTAAACTCATAAGGCTCGTTGAGTTTCTGATTTACAAAAAAATAGTCTATATCTGACTCTTTTCCTTGGTATTTTGCTATTTTGCCCAATACTCTTTTTATATTTTTAAAGTCCGAAACTTTTGCTTTAAGCTTTAATTCCTTCTTGAAAGCCATAAAAACTATAAGATGAATGAGTATTTAATTATTTGCAAAATTTACAGGTCATCGAGTTGGAGTTGATAGATTATTTTTCCCCGGTAAAATACTAAACTTTTTATTCTTCATCTTTTCAATGATCTTTTCCATTTTATCCTCTTTATTTTCTTCTGCATACAAGTAAGCTTCATCTCTTGTCCCTTCAGTTATAAGAATAGTCACTTTTCCTATATGGCTCCTTCCTGTTCTTCCTTTTCTTTGAATCCCCCTTATTTCTGATGGGATTGGCTCATAAAAAATTACTCTATTAACATTTGGCACATCTATTCCCTCTTCTGCTACTGAAGTTGCTATCAAAATGTTAATTTGCCTTTTGCTGAATTTCTCAATTATCTCTTTTTGCTCATTCTGCTTCATTCCTTTGTCCTTTCCTTTTGTTGCCTGTCCAATAAATCTTTGGATTTTAGCGCCTTTTATGTCACTTAATACTTTCTGAATAGACTCAATTGTATCTCTATATTGCGCAAATATTAGTATAAGCGAATCTGGCTCTTCTCTAAATTGATTCTCCACTACTCTTTTGAGAACTTCAAGTTTTGGATGAGATGACTCTTTATTCTCTTTTGCTAAGGCTATTGCAGTTTGTAAGTGCTCGCTTTTAATGAATTGCTGCTCAGATTTTGTAAGTTTGCCTTTCTCTTTGAATTTGTCTATATATTTTAAGAAAGACTGCGAACCTTGAGTCTCTATTAGTTCAAGGCAATGATAAGATTGCAATAAAACTGCATGATGGATATAAATTGCAAAGGCATAGGGGGTTCTGCCGAATCTCCCTTTAATTGCCATTCTCGCATTAAGAATATCTTTTCTTGAGATATATTCTGGCTTTTTATAGCTTAATATTCCTAATTTTGCAAGTTTTGCATACCTTTCCAGAAAAAGAGTGTAAACTGGTGCTTGAACTTTCCTTAGACCTTCATCCATTGGAACTTTAATCCATTCAAAGTTTATTTCATGTATATGGTTTATGACATCTGGGTCGCTTCTTGTTCTACTCTCTATGTTTTCAATCTTAAGGTTGCTTAAAGTCTGCTTTATTTTCTTTAGTTTTGAGCCTGGAGAAGCAGTTAACCCCAGCACCAGGCCTTTGAAATCCTTGGCAATAGAAACATATGCATAATTTGTAACTGCTTTGTGCATTTCATCAAAGATAACTAAAGCGAAGGAGTTTATGTCGTACAATCCAGATTTTAAGTCGTTATCAATTGTTTGGGGGGTAGAAACAACAATCTTCGCTTTCTCAAATAAGCCTTTTCTTTTTTCTTTTGATATGCTTCCTGAAAACATAGCAATATCGGACTCGTCAATTTTGATAAACTTCTTGCAACTTTCATAATGCTGCATCACTAAAGGCTTTGTGGGAGCAAGAAATAATACTTTCTTTGGAAGAATATTTGTCATAACTAAAAAAGCAATAATGCTCTTTCCTAACCCTGTTGGGAGAACAACTGCGGTATTTTTTTGCAGGCAGTTTTCGGCTATATTCAATTGATAATCCTTAGCAATAATGGTGTTTTCCCAAAGATAATGATGTTTGACAAAGTTTTCATTTTCCTCCTCATTCTTATTAAACATATATAATCTTGTCTGCGCCATGATAATATCATTTTACTAAGCTATAAAAATTCTCTCTTTAATTTCTAAAAAAAATGCTCGTTGCCTTTTAGCTTCTTAGCTATAGTAAAAAAACAAAATCACCTTTTTTTATTTGAATTAATTTTCTAAGACTTTTTAAAAAATTCCTAAACAGCTTCTCCCCAGAAATAAATTTTTCCCGAGTCAAAATCTCCATTGCAGGGTTCTGGAAGGTCTAGCCTGAATGTAATTGACATTTCTGAACCTGGAGAAAGCAAATTAGCTGGGTAATATGCCCCCGACTTTGGAGACTGCATTATCTCGTATCCATCGTAAAACTTATTTGGATTGTTAAACCCAATCCCATAACCAATACCGATATATCCTTCTGCATCTTTTGCTCTAGTTCCCCTGCCAGCCCCCAGGTCAGAATTAGTGGAATAAGCACCTTTTGCTGCATAATACCTAAAACTGCTAAGTTTAAGCTGGTTTGTTGTTGGGCACATTGCTCCTGAACTGGATGAATCATAAAAGTCAGTTCCGGATATGAACATATCAAGCATAACTCCGCTTCCTGAATCGGCATCGTTTCCTACAGCTAGTGTTTTGGAATAAGCAGATGTTCCAGGCCTTACATCTTCAAACCGCATGTCTCCATCAATAGACAAAGCAATAACTGGATTAAAAAACCAGTACTCATTCTCGTCCATGCTTCCTGATAATCCATAAGAATCCTCGGCTTCAATAGTAACCCAGTATTCACCATACATGCTTTCAGGGGTTTCTGCACTAAATGTACAGGTGTAAAACGCTGCCGTGTTAGAGGCAAAGTTCTTAATTTCATCAGAGGATAATCTTGCGTTGCATGAAGCAGGAACTGTGGTCTCCGGAGTTAACATCTTATTTAGGATGCAATTTGCTTCTATGTCGTTACCTGTTCCCTGGGCGCTTCCTAAAGTTACAAAAACATCTCTTACATCTCCTATTCCGTTTTTGTCAAGCACCAAAACATTCCATTTAACTTTTTCTCCTTCAAATGCATAATTATTAAATCGCTCAACGAGGTTTTCTCCGCTTCCTGAGACTCTTCCTGGCTCAGTATTATCATCATAAACAACTCTTTCACCGCAAAACCATACTTTTGGTGCAAATCTCTCAGTGGTAATATCAGGGGTTATTCCAGAGCCAACGCTGGCTGCAGAAACATTTTGAGTAGCAATAACTCCAAGCATCAAAATAATAGATGCTATCGCAGATATAGCTGCATTCCTTATGTTTACCTTGCTTTTTTCCATTTTTTATTTACCAGAACTCTCATTCCCTTCTAGGCTTTATTCTCCAGATCTAAGGAGGTTATAAATTTTTCCCATATAAAGTCTATTCGGGAAGTAGTGAAAAAATATTCTCTCTTATTATTCATCCATTTCATTCAGTAGCTTTTGACCTTCTCCAGAATCAAAGTGTTCTACGCCCGGATTTTTAGAACTCAATTTTATCGACTATAAAAAGAGCGCCCGTGCCGAAGAGGTGAGAAATTTTCACAATTTTTAGGCTTTTTTAAATTCCAGTCTTATCCTTCTAAAAGCCATTTCCACGCAGGGATTATAGAAATTTCTTTGTTGCCTGTTTTTTGCTTTCTCTCTTCTTCCTTGGATATTACAATTCCATTATCTACCTTAAACACTTCCATAAATCTAAGCAAGCCTTTAAGATCTTTTATTTCTCCATACTTAATTTCTATAGGCAGAATTTTTCCATCTGCAAGAACAACATCGACCTCATTCTTATATGGATCTCTCCAAAAGAATTCTGCTTTAAGTTGATTGACTATAGAATTTTCAAAAACCTTGGATTTTGATAACGAATCTTCATTAAATAAGAGATTTGTAGAAATTAATGCAGGGTAGTATTTTTTAAGTTTTCTCTCTATCTTTCTTTTATTTTTAGAAAAATTATATAGTTTTTTAATTAAAAAAGAATCTTCTAAATATTTTAAATAATTAGATAGTGTAGGCCTGGAGATATTATATTCGCTCGAAAAACTTGAGAGTTCTATCAATTGTCCAGGATTTTCAGTAATACTTTCAAGTATTGAATTTAGTATGGATATATCTTCAATTTTAAACAGAGAGGGAATATCTTTATAGAGAACTTTATCCCTTATTCCTTCTTTAATATACATCTTTATTTTTTCTTTATCTTTGATCCCATATAATTCTGGAAAACCTCCAGAAAGCACAAACTCTTCAAATAATCTAAAATATTCTTCTTTGTAAAGATCAAGGGAATTATAGATAATTCCTTTAAATTTAATAAACTCTTTAAAAGTGAGAGTATTAACTTTAAACTCAAAAATACGCCCAGCCAGGCTCTCTTTGGATTTCTTTCTTATAAAGAGAGATTCAGAGCCCGAAACAACTATTTTAACATTCTTCTTGTAGAGGTCGTATATAATTTTAATTTGCTCTTGCCAGTCCTCTATTTTCTGAATCTCGTCAAATAAGAATAAGAACTTCTCATCTGAGAGTTTTTTGTTGTTCACTCTTTCATATTCTTCAATTAATTTTTTTAGAGAATTATCTTTAAAATTATCAAATGAAAAGAGAAATATATTTTGCGGATTAAAGCCAGAAGAAAGCCAGTCCTCTACGATTTTTTGCATTATTGTTGATTTTCCAACTCTCCTTAGACCAGTTAAAGCGATTATTTGAGGCATATCCATAAATTTCTTTATCTTTGAATATATCTCTCTTTCTTTATACTCTAACTTAAATTTTCCTTCCCACCAGGGGTTAAATTCTCTCATATAGCTTATAATCTCTGCCATTTTGACTTAGCATAAAATCTATTTTATGAAAAGTATAGTTTTCATGTATTTATAAATGTTTTTGTTGGATAAATTTTGACTTGTTCGATGCTCAGTCAGAAAAATATACACGCCCGTGCCGGTTTATTAACCTTAGGTTCATAATATTTTCAAAATCTTAAGGGACGTCTTAAAAAATTAGTCAGACAGGCTATTGCTTCTGAATTTATGTCTATATCTTTCAATGCTCTTTCTGTAGTAGCAATCTCTGCAGCGTATTCATCAATTCTGTCTAGTTGTTCCCGAAAACCCTCATCGGTATAACCAATTAAATGAGGAACCAAAACTCCGGCTCTTTTTGTATTTCTAAAACTGACGTTTTTTCCTAGCCTTTCTTCTAAATAGTCTCTTGTTTCTTTTAAACTGATTAAAGCAATCCACATGACATAATCTCTCCCCTGTTCAAATCTTCGGTACTGCATATTAGTATAAGCATTTAAAACATTCCCTAAATATACTCCAAAATCTAATCCTGATAATTCCCGATTTATAATTAAATCTCTATCTACTAATGAGATTATTTTATCTCCAGTTTCTTGTGAACTGCTTATTTTTTCTTTAGCTATCATAAGAATTAAAGATATTTTAGCTCTTTTAAACCTTTCTATTTTGTTGTCACTTAGAAATAATAAAAATAACGCCCGTGCCGGGATTCGAACCCGGATTGCAGCCGCGACAGGGCTGAGTGTTGGCCATTGCACCACACGAGCAATCAGTGTAATCACTTACCCATAGTGTGGTTTCTGATACACTAATTTACTTAGTTATAGATAGAATATCGGTTTATAAGCTTTTTCTTCTTTTTCCAATATGCTGACATCAAGTTATATGGGCAACTAAAGTATCTCTTTTTTTTCCTTCAAAAAAATAATTTCTCCTTTTGTGCTCGAATATCTTTCGTATTCATAATCAGAAGAAATTTCATCTTTTATGCTATTAAAACAATTCAAAACTATTCCTGCAGCAGATTTCATGCCAGAAATAATAAAAATAATAGGGGAATTAGCAACTAATTTGGTCCGTATTTTATTTACAATTTGGTCTTCATGTTGTTCTGTTTTAACAAATAGAGTATATTTTTCCACATTGTCCAAAAAATCTTTGAGTTGTTTATTTAACTCTTCAACTGATTCAATCTCTTCTAATAGGCCAATTATATACCTGTTTAGAACTCCATTTTGCACCAAGTAGGAAATATGGACGCCGTTTAAATTATATTTTTTTTGAATTTTTCTAACAAGATTTTCTCTTTTCTCATCCAACCCTATAATATCTAATCTTCTTAGTGTTAATCCCATTACAGCACAATTTAGGTTATCCTCCTCTTTTATATACTTCTGATAAAAAGCGTGTTCGTTAGTTTTAAGTTGCTCTCTTGCTAATTCAATTGTTTCTTTTTCTTGTATGAATAATAATTCTTTACGGTTAAATTTCCAGACTAACTCCTTAATTGTTTCTTTAACAGAATCAGCTATGCCTTTCCCAAGACCTTCTCCAAAATCTTTCACAATTTCTTCACTCGAAGGGGTCTCCATATTCTTTGAGATACAAGGTAACACTTAGTTCATTGTCGTCTAATAATAAGCTACTGCCCGGCAGGATAAGCATCCTGCTTAGTTTGATAGGTATGTCAATATATTTATCTTTTATTTTTTCACCTTTTTTATCTAAAGCATAAGTTCCATCTGTTTGATACCCCAACTCTTTTATTAGAAATATTTTCTCTTCATCTGTGAACTGCTTTAAAGAAACAACATCTACTTTTTCCTTTGCTTGCATTATAAAACATCTCCTTTCTTATTTAAATATTTTATGGTAATTTAGTATATAAACCTAACTAAACCTTTGAAAATGGGACAAAATTGTCCCATTAGAATAAGTAAAATAAATCGTGCCAGATAACTCTACAGAATAAAGCAGTATCAATTCTATCTTCTCTTTTTTGTGCGACTCTCCAACCAAACATCTTCTTA
>Ga0315277_10011866_pt1 | contig 10946 bp, 5 predicted proteins | sample YL17G05_15_MG_FD_203695 | JGI IMG/M metagenome (GOLD analysis project Ga0315277, IMG submission 203695) | Sediment microbial communities from Yellowstone Lake, YNP, Wyoming, USA - YL17G05_15 | ecosystem: Environmental > Aquatic > Freshwater > Lake > Sediment | place: USA: Wyoming | collected... | reverse complement strand
TTGAACGATTTCCCGTTCTCGAGCAGCCAGCGCAAGTCGGCGAGGACTTCTTCGGTCTTGACCGACGCCCAGGCTTCCCCCCAGTGGGTCAACCATCCGGGATAGAGCTCGCTGCAGAAGACCGGAACGTTGCGGCCGAGCTTGGCCGCTTCCGCGAATTGTTTCTCGGACGTACCCGGGTCGAGCCCGATCGCCGCGCCGCGGAGGCTTCCCGCCTCGAGCATGTACGGCGTCGCTCCGTCGGCCGTGTAGAACGGGCCGATGATCCCGGCGGCCTCCCATGTTTTCTTCAGGGTCTCCATATAGGCCCGGTCGTTCCCGTAGCTTCCGTACTCGTTTTCGATCTGGATCATCAGAACCGGCCCGCCGCGGGCGATGAGGAGAGGCCCGACGACCTCGGCCATCTTGCGGATATAACCCTGGGCGGCGGAGATGTAACGGGGATCCATGCAGCGGACCTTGATGTCGGGGATGCGGAGCAGCCAGGCCGGAAGACCGCCGAAATCCCATTCGGCGCAGGCATAAGGGCCGGGGCGGACGATCACGTAGAGACCGGCCGCTTTGGCGGCGCGGATGAATCCGGCCAGGTCGTTGTTGCCGTTGAAATTCCATTGGCCCGGCTCGGGTTCGAGGAGGTTCCAGAAAACGTACGTGCAGACGGTGTTGAGGCCCATGGCCCGGGCCTTGAGGAGGCGGTCCCTCCAGTATTCCTTGGGGATCCGCTGGAAATGGAGCTCGCCGGCCAGGATCTGGAACGGCTTTCCGTCGAGGACGAACTGGGGGCCGTCGAAGCGAAAAGCGGACTGGGCCGCGGCGGACGCTGCGGAAAGGACGAGGAGCAGGCCCGTGAGCGCGGCGCGGAAGGCGGCGCGTCCCATGGTCAATCGCGGGAATCGCGGATCATGAACATCCGTACCAGCTGGAGAACGGCCATCGCCGTCGAGGCGATGTAGGTCAGGGCGGCCGCGGACAGAACGGACTTGGCTCCGGCGAGCTCCTGAGGCGACAGATAGCCGCGGTCCCGCAGCTGGGCGATCGCGCGCTTTGAGGCGTTGAACTCCACCGGAAGGGTGATCACGCTGAACAGCACGGCGCCGCAAAAGAGAAGGATCCCGATGTCCATGAGCAGGCTCGGCCCGCGCGAGGCCGTGAGAACTCCGACGAAGAACAGGGGGAAGGCGAGATTCGAGCCGATGTTGACGACCGGGAAGATGGCATTGCGGAAGCTCAAGGGAGCGAAATGCTCGTGGTGCTGGAGGGCGTGGCCCGTTTCGTGCGCGGCGATGCCCATGGCGGCCACGGAATTCGAGTCGTGGACGACTTCGGACAGCCGGAGGACCTTCTTGCGCGGATCGTAGTGGTCGGTCAGATTGCCGCCGACGCGCTGGACCGCCACGTCCCCGGCGCCCCCGGTGTTGAGGATGTTCCGGGCCACTTCCGCGCCGGTCATGCCGGACGCCGTCCGAACCTGGGAAAAGCGGCGGAACGTACTGCGGACCCGCGTCTGGGCGAAAAGGGCCAGGATGATGGCCGGAATCAACAAGATGAATGTCGGGTCTCCGAAATACATGTCAGCCTCCTGAACCGAACTCTCATGGTAACCGAAGACCGGCTTTCCGTCAATTTCGAGGGGCAGGAAGCCGGATTGACAAGCGCCGCGTCGTCCGGTAGCATGGGAATTCAGAAAGAGAGTAATGACCAGTAAGATCGCGGTCGCCCGAGCCCTCCCTGCCGCGATCGTTCTCCTCGCCGTTCTGCTCGTCGGTGGTCGGGCGTTCGCCCAGACCCAGGTCCGGGAGAGCGACGTCGCCCGGCTCATCGCCCAGGCCGAGGAATATACGAAAAAAGGCGATTATAAGCTCGCGGTCGGCTGCTACCTCGAGGCGGCGGCCTTGTCGCAAAGCCGCTTGAACCTCTCGCAATCCTATTTCGGACTGGCGCTGTGCTATTTCAACCTCAAAGACAATGCCGGAGCGGTGAAATATGCCCGCAAAGTCCTGGAGGTCGATCCCAAGAAAGAGATCTCGGAGCTCTTCTATCCGGCCGCGTTCGTCAAGCTGTTCGACCAGGCCCGGGCGGAAGCTGCGGCGGGCGGACAGCCTCCGCCGGAGCCGGTCGCGGAGGCCAAACCCGTCCCCCTGAAAACCGAGCCGGAGAAGGCGGGAGCGGAGACGAAAGCCAAGCCCCCCTCGACGACGGCCGGCGGGGAAGCCCGGCCCCAAACTCCGCCGCCCGGGACGAAGCCGGCCGTCCTCCCGCCCGCGCAGGTCGTGCAGGACGAATTGGCGACCGCCGAGGACCGGAGCGGGCACTGGGAGATCGGCGGCCATTACTCCAAGTGGAGCGTCAATTTTGTCCGCAGTCTGTTCGAGAACACTCTGAAGGACGAGCTGGCCGAGGAGATCCAGACCCAGATCGTCAAGAAATCGGGGGCGATCCAGGCCGGCCTGGTCAAGCTGAATTTCCGCCATGAGTTGAGCTTCGATTCGGACGGCTCGAACTTCGGGTTCGAGGCCCGCTATTATTCGCGCGGGCGGACCGGGACGTTCAGCCTCGGTTTCGGCCTCGAGAAGACCGATCTCTCCCTGACCTTGGCTGGCCCCCTGACCCAGGAATTCTCGAACGGGGCGGCGGCCACGGTCGAAGCTTCGACGAAGCTCGTCTCGAGCCCGTTCTCGATGCACGTCAATTTCCGCTGGGAGGTCGGGACAGAGGCGATCGTCACCCCATATTTCACCCTTGGCTTCGGCTTCGCGCCCCTCAAGGCGACGCTGACCTACAATTTCACGGGGACCTTCCGGAAAGGCGACATCGTCGAAACGATCAGCGACGCGAAGGAAAAAACCCTGAAGGAGCTCTCGGCGGACGTCGATTTCCGTTTTCCCGATGTCCTGGTCATTTTCCAGCTGAGCTTCGGCCTCAAAGCCCAGCTCTACCGCGGGCTGTATCTTCTCGGAGAGGCCGGCATCTGGGACGGCATCATCTTCCGCGGCGGATTGTCGTATCGCTTTTAGTTGTGCGTCTCGTAAATTCCTTGTCCAAATGGTAAGCGAGGGGGACGCACAACATCCGGGGGAGTTTGAGGGGGGATGGATTGATCCCCCCTCAGGGGGTCAGCGCAGCGAAGCGGAGCGCCGAGGGGGGAGCTCGACTCCCCCCTGGAAGTGTCCCGTTTCAGGGAAATCGAATGCTAATAATTCATGAAACGGGACACTTGAATCGGGTATAATATCCATTCGGCCGTGCTAGACGGGGAGCTAGCGGTGCCCTGTCGCCCACAACCCGCTATAGTGGGGTCGAATTCCCGGCCGAGGCCGGACTTCGTTCGAACGGCTCCGCGCCCGAAGCCATGAAAGGCCGGGCCCCGGACAAAGAGCCTCCCGTGAATCCCGTCAGGCCCGGAAGGGAGCAGCGGCAGCGGGGCGGTTTCTTGTGTTTCGGGTCGCCCGGCCTGAGCCGAAGGCGCGGCGAACGCGAGGGAAGGACGGTCGGAGCCGGGTGCACGGTCTTTTTCGTCTGACATCGCAAAAGGAGAACACCATGGCCAAGCGCGCAGCGGTCCGGGCGATCATTCTCGGGATCCTTCTTTTCTTCGCCGGAGCGAATCTTGTCCGGGCCCAGGAAGCCGATGCCGAAGGATGCAAGGACCATCCGATGCTGTCCCGGATGAAGAATTTCTATATCGAATCCTGCACAAAGAATTTCGACGCCCAGGAGTTCATGCTCAAAGACGGCGAGGCGAAAACCCTCGAAGGCGACAAATCCTACATCCGCTACACGCTCCGCGAAAACGCCCAGCGGCCGAGCGCCCTCCAGATCCGGAGGAATTACGAAAACGCCGTCAAGGGGATCGGAGGCGAGGTCGTTTTCTCGGCCGAAAACAACGCGACCTTCCGCGTCGCCAAGGCCGGGAAGGAAACGTGGATCCGGCTGGATGTCTGGAACGCGGGGAACAATTATGACCTCATCATCCTCGAGATCACGGCCATGGAGCAGGAAGTCACGGCCGACGCGATGTACGACGCCCTGAGCAAGGACGGTTTCATCGCTCTCTATATCAATTTTGACACGGGCAAAGCCGAGATCAAGACGGAGTCCAATCCGACGATCGAGCAGATCGCGGCCCTGATGAGCGCCCACGAGGACCTCAAGATCGGGATCGAGGGGCACACCGACAACGTCGGCACTCCGGCCTCGAACAAGACGCTCAGCGAGCAGCGGGCCAAGGCAGTCATGGCAGCCGTGGCCGCCAAAGGCGTCGCCGCCGGGCGGATGACCGCGATCGGATGGGGGCAGGAGAGGCCGATCGCCGACAATCGCTCCGAGGACGGCCGGGCCAAAAACCGCCGCGTCGAGATCGTCAAGAAGTAAATCCAACCGGATCTCGGTCCCGGAAGAATTTCTCAGCATTTCATTGACTTTTCAGGTTTCGCGGACTACCATCGTGCCATAAAAGGGCGATAGTCGAGGTAGGATTTTCTGCCGGGGGTGCGCGGCATGGATGATGGCCGTCTTCTGGAATCCTGGAAGGAAATCGCTGCCTACCTCAAACGCTCTGAAAAAACCTGTCGCCGATGGGAAGTCACCCTCGGCCTCCCCGTTCATCGCCTGGACGGGACGCCGAGCGCCCGCGTGTTCGCGCACCCGAAGGAAATCGACCGATGGCTGGCCGAGAAACGGCACCTCACTGAGGCTCCGCCCCAGGAATCCGGGAAAAAAAGCAAATGGATCTGGCTGACGGCCGGAGGCGTCATTGTCTTCATAGCTCTGGCCGGATTCGGCTGGCGATTCATCCCCAATAAACCTGTCCCTGCCCCCCCAAGAGTCCCTTCGCTCGCGGTCCTGCCCTTCGAAAACAAAACGGGGGACGGGACATGGGACGCCTGGAAAACGGCCCTTCCCGACTTGATCACGATCGACCTCCGGCAGTCGAAGTTCCTGGATGTCATGAAAACATCGGACCTTTATTGGGCCGTGGGCCAGATGGTCGAGAAGGAGAGCTTCTCCCCCGAGGACCTCAAGACGGTGGGAGAAGAAGGCGAATTGGACTTTGCGCTGACGGGGAGCCTCAACAAGTCGGGAACGGAGGTCATCCTCAGCGTCCTCGTCCATAACACTAGGACGGGCGACGTCGTGGGATCCTTCCGGTCCGTGTGCCGGACCGAGATGGACATTTTTTCCGGTGTGGATCGATTGTCCAACGAGGTGAAGCTCGCCTTGAATGTGAAAGACAGGGAGATTCGCGGCGACATCGATCACCCCGTTTCCAGGATCAGCACGAACTCTCCCCAGGCTTTCAAGCTTTTCAGCCAGGGGTATCGTATCCAGGGAAAACGGGTTTTCGATGAGGCGATCTCTCCGATTTTGAAAGCAGTCGAGATCGATCCGAAATTCGGCCTGGCCCACCGGATCCTGTTTCACTGCTGCCGGGCCGTCTCTCGCAAGGAAGACGCGATAAAATACGGCGAATCGGCCGTCCGGTTTGCCGGGCGGATCGGGGATCGCGAGCGCGAGCTGTTCCTGAGCGACTTTTATGCGTCAAATCAGTTCGATCGGCTCGATAAAAAGAAGCTCGTTCAAGCCTTTCAGAGACTCGCCAAGAATTATCCGTTCGATCCGACGATGATAGGATTGGTCGGTTTCTACATAAGCCAGGAGGAATGGGAGAAAGCGGTCCCGATCCTGGAAAAGCTGATATTGAGATATCCGCAAAGACCGAACGTTGTGTACGACCTGGCCAGTTGCTATCGATCCACAGGCGAATACGGCAAGGCGGAAAAACTCCTGGATGATTACCTGAGCGCGAATCCTGAACTCGGAACGGATACCTTGATGATTTTGTGGGAACGCTGGAGAGTCGGTCTGGCCCAGCAGAAATTCGATGTGGCCCATGACTGTGCCGATCGGGTCATCTCCGCTTTTCCGAACCTCCCAAATTATCTCGTGCGGAAAGGCTACGCTTACTTCAAGCAGGATGACTTATCGAACGCCGAAAAAAACTACCAAAAGCTCGTCGAGAATAGAGACAAGAAAGTCCAGACCAGCGGATTCGACTATCTTGCCGAGGTTTCCTTGTCCCGCGGCCGGATCGAGGAGGCTAAACAACGAGTCCGCCGGGGAATCGAGATGGCTCAAAGCCTCAAGGATATATGGTGGGAGAGGCATTATCATTATTTCCTGGCTTATCTGGAACGGCTTTCCGGGCGGCTGCCCGAGGCTTTGAAGGAAGCCGAACTGGCCTGCCAAAACAGCGAAAGCGAGGGAGTCGGATTGGTCCGGGAGCTTCATCTGCGAGCCTTGATCACGCTGGAGCTGAACCGGTTCGAGGAGTTCGAAAAGCAGGTCGAGGAGATTAAGGCATACCTCGATCCCGACAGATTCCCTAGGGGATCCCCGAGATTCATGAGGATCTATTACCACCTCCTCGGCCATCGCGAGCTGCAAAAAAACAATTATGACCTTGCCATCCGCTATTTTTGGAAAGCCCTCGATCTGCTCTCTCTCCTGGCCGCCCAGAGCATTGACGCAGACCACGCGAAGTATTTTTACGACATCGCCGAGGCCTATCGGCGGTCGGGAAACCTCGGGGGTGCCGCCGCGATGTATGCGAAGGTCCGCTTACCGACGGTCAGCCGGGAATATTCCGGGGATCTCTATGCCAAGAGCTATTATTGGGCGGGAACATACTGGGAACGGGCTATAGGCAACATAGGAACGCCGGCGGACGCCAGGGACAGGCGCCTGAAGGCCATCGAATTTTACCGAAAATTCCTCGAGCTTTGGAAGGACGCCGACCCCATTTTCAAGCCGGAGGTCGAGGACGCCAAAAAGCGCTTGGCGGGTCTCGAGGCCGAATAGGAGATCCTGAGCCGATCCCTCTTGCGGTCGAGATCGAGGCCGTCCGGCAAGGATCCGCCCTCCTCAAGTCAGAATGAGCCGGCCGAGACTGGACTAAGCCGGACGAACACGGACAAAGCCGGTCAAGGCCGGACATCCGGCCTTTATCCGTTGACATTTCGCCTCCCGGGAACTATTGAGATTGATAGAGGGAATGCCACACGCGGAGCGGCCGGAAATCCGGACAAAGGATGTCGATATATCGGGGATTTGATCCTTCAGAACAAGGGATTCCGGCCCATGAAGCGGAGCATACTCGCGAGAGAGTAAATGAGACCACCGAACGAATCCTATTCGGACGACAATTTTTGAGGCGGAAAACCCACGGAATCATGAAGAGGAGGGAGTTGTGAAGAACGAATTTGGCCGGACTTATGGAGCGCTGGCGTTGAGAAGATTTTTCCGGGCTTTTGTCCTCGGGACGATTATTCTGCTTTTTCCAGCCCGGAATTTGTCGGCGGGAACGAAGATCTCAACGCATTACCTTCATGTTTTAACCCTCCAAACAGATGGAACAGTTTGGGCATGGGGAGTCAATAATTATGGCCAACTTGGTGATGGCACTAATATAAACCGAAATTCGCCCATACGTGTTAGCGGCCTTGATGGCGTCATATCGATATCAGCTGGAGAATTTCACTCTCTTGCCCTCAAAGCGGATGGCTCGGCCTGGGCATGGGGATACGGCGTGGTCGGCGATGGAACTTGGTACCATAGAAATTACCCTGTCCGAGTTCTCAATCTCGATAACGTGGTGGATTTATGTGCGGGAGCCTATCATTCTCTAGCCCTCAAGGCGGACGGCACCGTGTGGGCCTGGGGAATCAATTATGATGGGCAGCTTGGTGACGGTACGGTAACGTCTAGATCTTCGCCCGTGAAAGTGAGTTCATTGAGCCAAATCGTGGCGATCGAAGCTGGATACTTTCATTCCCTTGCCCTGAAATCGGACGGTACGGTTTGGGCGTGGGGATCCAACCTCGCCGGCGAATTGGGTAACGGGACATCGACCGGATCTTCGACGCCTGTTCAAGTCAGCAGCCTCACCAACGCAGTATCCATCAGCGCTGGTTATCTTTTCTCCACAGCTCTCAAAGACGATGGAACAGCTTGGGCGTGGGGCAGTAACTATAATGGCCAGCTTGGCGATGGCTCAACTTTATATAAAACCATTCCCGTCCAAGTGAAAGATCTCTACGGCGTTATCTCGATTTCTGCCGGATACAAGCATTGCTTAGCCCAGAGGACGGACGGGACTGTTTGGGCTTGGGGAAGCGCCGAAATCGGCGCGCTCGGTGACGGCACGTACATAACGTATAGAGTCGTTCCATGCATCGTTCCCGGATTCAAAGAAACCAAAGACATTATCGCGGGATTTATGTTCAGCATTGCGCTGAGAGCGGACGGGACGGTCTGGGCCTGGGGGGGGCCGAATTCGCCTGGAATATACGGTAATGGAGCCGGAGATTGGTTCAGCTTTGTCCCCCGGCAATTGCAATTCTCATTCGATCCCAAAGGCTATTCCATGATTTCCGGTGGACAACAGCATTCCTTTGCTTTGAAACCCGGAGCTATAGGGACGGTCCGGGCTTGGGGCAGCAATTCTCTTGGCCAGTTGGGTAACGGAACGACGGTCGATAGCCACTCTCCGATCCTCGTCACCGGCCTAAAAAACGTTAAGTCGATAGCCTCGGACGGGGGGGCTTTTCACTCCGTTGCCCTTAGACCGGACGGCCTTATTTGGGCTTGGGGATTGAACTTGTACGGTCAACTCGGGGACGGGACCAACGCCAATAGCCTTGCTCCCAAACAAGTGATCGCGATCAACAGCGTCAGGTCCGTTGCCGAGGGTTACCTCCATACCCTAGCCTTGGTGGATGGCGCCGTCCAGTCGTGGGGATGGAACCAACATGGTCAGCTCGGAACCGACAACACTATTGACTACGCTTTCCCGGTGTCCGTTTCCGGGCTGAATAAAGTGAAGTCGATTTCGGGTGGGTCTCGCCATTCTCTTGCCCTCAAGTCCGATGGCACGGTCTGGGCGTGGGGGTGGAATGAATACGGCCAGCTCGGGGACAATTCGGTGCTGGATAAATCGTCTCCCGTCCAGGTTGCAGGTTTGTCCGATGCCGCGGCCGTGAGCGGCGGAGTTTGGTTTTCCCTTGCCCTCGAGGCCGACGGCACCATCTGGGCTTGGGGGTCGAATGCTTCAGGCCAGCTCGGGAACGGAACCGGAGCCGATAGTCTCATTCCCGTACGGGCCAGCGGTCTCGACAAAGTCAAAGCTGTGGCCGCCGGAGCGGATCACTCCCTTGCCCTTAAAGCCGACGGTACCGTGTGGACCTGGGGACATAATGGCTACGGACAACTCGGTGATGGCACTCTAGTCACGCGGTTTTCTCCGGTCAGGGTGAGCGATCTCACCGACGTGATGGCCATCGCCTGTGGTGTCGAGAATTCCTTCGCCATTAAGGCCGACGGCACGATTTGGGCATGGGGGTATAACAACAGTGGCCAGTTGGGTGACGGCACGACCGTATCGAGAACACGCCCGGTCCAGATATTGAACGATAATTGCTCGGTCTCGGTGGCGATGGGAAGCTACGTCACGGTGACGCCTACGGACCCCGCTACTGGAAATACTCCCGTCACCCTCGAGTTCGAAAACGTCTCGAGCGCAGGCACTGTTTCGGTCAATTCTTATAACTCCTCTGCGATACCCGTCAATTTCAGACTCGCCAGCCCCCTCAAATCTTACTCAGTGACGACGACGGCTGAATACAACGGTAATATCGATATCTGTATCCATTATGAAGAGTTAGTTGGTATCGATGAAAGCGGCTTGAGGCTCTTGCACTACTGGGACGCGAACGTGGCCGCCGGGAAGCTGCCGGGTGTTGATCCGAATTTCGATTACGCTCAATCAGGATGGGAGGATGTTACGAAAACCGGTTCTCCCGACACGCTCAACAACGTCATTTGTGGGACTGTCACCTGCCTTTCGCCCTTCATTATCGGCATGCCGATCTCGATCACAGGACCGACAGCGCCCGTGCGGGTGAACAATCAGATCTCTTTGAGCGCCCCTCACAATGGGGAAGCTTCCGCGGAATGGGATTTCGGGGACGCAACGGTCGAGCCGAGCGTTCTCTCAGGCGACACGTGGACGGGAGCGCATATGTATTCTGCGGCGGGAGCGTATGTCATCAGGCTCACCCTCTTTGATGCGAATGGAACATTGATCGGGCAGGCGGAATACAGGACGGCGATCTATGATCCTTCCGGCGCTTTCATCACGGGCGGGGGATGGATCGATTCGCCCGCCGGTGCGTGCCTAGCCCGGCCTGACACGACGGGCAAGGCCAACTTCAGCTTCGAAGCGAAATACCAGAAAGATGCCAGCGTTCCGAGCGGAAATCTGGAGTTTCAATTCAAGGAAGGCGATTTGAACTTCAAGGCCAAGGTGATCGACTGGCTGGCGGTCGCCGGAGCCAAAGCGCGATTCGAAGGGGCCGGGACGATCAACGGAAAGGGTTCGTATCGGTTTATGGCCGTCGCGATCGACGGGGAGATCGAAGGTGGGGGAGGGCTGGACAAATTCCGGATTAGGATATGGGATGCGGCAGGAGGGGGGTTGATCTACGACAACGAGGTCGGCAAGGACGAGAACGGCGATCCTACGACCGTTATAGGAGGAGGCAGCCTCGTCATCCATGAGGAATAATCGAGTTGGAATCTCCGAAATGAATCGGTCATCGCACCAGGCGTTGAGAATTTTGATATTTTCCAGGGTTACGTTGCGGGTGAAATGGATAAGAGAACGGATATTAGCGCGCCGGGGGGGGCTAAAGAAAGTCCAATGCTGGTTTTCTTAGATGCGGCCCGTAGGCTGGGACATTTTCAATTGAGTGGGGGTCTCTTTTTTATGGTTCTTCAGACATTTTTGTGGGTAACAGGGTAAAGATGAAGGCCGCCGCAGTGGAAGAAGATCGATGTCTTGAAGTTCTCCCGATTCCGGAATCCGTAGGCCTTCTTCTTGATCGTCTGGA
>Ga0315277_10011861_pt1 | contig 10950 bp, 9 predicted proteins | sample YL17G05_15_MG_FD_203695 | JGI IMG/M metagenome (GOLD analysis project Ga0315277, IMG submission 203695) | Sediment microbial communities from Yellowstone Lake, YNP, Wyoming, USA - YL17G05_15 | ecosystem: Environmental > Aquatic > Freshwater > Lake > Sediment | place: USA: Wyoming | collected... | reverse complement strand
CCGTCAGCGGGTAGCCGGAGCCGTGAGGCTCCGGGATTGGGGTTCGATTGGCCTGGGAGCCTCGAAGAGGCGAAAGCGCTCCCGCCTCTTCGAGGCTTGCGCTCTGTTGGCGCCGTTCTCCGGATGCTCACGCATCCGGCTACCCGCTGTAGGCCTCTTCGAGGCCCCACGGGCGACGTTTGGCGCGGAGTCGCGCAAGGTCATCTAGCACAGGGGGGTGAGCAGGTCGATGGCCTTGCGGATGTCCTCTATCTGCTGCGGGCCGGAGATCTCGCGCTCGATGGTCAGCGAACCGGTGTAACCCAGCGATTTCAGCTTCGGCACGAAAACGGGGAAGTTCACCTTCCCCTCGCCCAGAGGCGTCTCCTTGCCCAGGTGGTCGCCGTCGGTCGGGTATGTTCCGTCCTTGGCGTGGACGCCGCGGACGTGCCGTCCGATCACGTCCAGCGCGTCCACGGGGTTGGCCTTGCCGTAGAGGATCAGGTTGCCCGTGTCGAAGTTGACGCCCAGGTTGCCGGTTCCCACGCGCTGGATGGTCCGCAGGAGCGTGACGGGCGTCTCCTGGCCGGTCTCGAACCAGAACTCAATGCCCAGCTCCGCGCACCTGCCGGCCACCTGCTTGAGGGCCTCGACCGTGCCGGGGAATTCCGGGTCGTTGGGGTCCTCCGGCAGAAAGCCCACGTGCGTGGTGATGGAGGGCAGGCCGAACTTCGCCGCGAGGGCGGCCGCCTTCTTGAGGTCCTCCGTCCTGCCGGCTCGATATTGCGGCGGGACGAGGCCGATGGTCCGCGGGCCGTCGATGAAGTCCCACACCCGCGGCCCGGAGTAGCCCGCCCAGAACGTGGTGATCTCCACGCCGAGGTCCGCCGCCGCCTTCGCAAGAAGGCCGAACCGCCGCTCCGTCCAGGCGGGTGGGTCCCAGCAGGACACCTGGCAGCTCCGCAGGCCGAGGTCCGTCACCTTCCTGATGCCCACTTCCGGCTGCTCGTGCAGACCGACCATGACACCGATGTCGAGCTTGACCACTTGGCGAGTCCTCCAGGGTGAGTAACCCCCGGCCGGGCCCGCGCCCGCGCGACCGGGGGCATTATGGTCCTACAATCCGCCGTCCGCTTCAACAGTCCGCGTCAGCTCCTCGGCAAGGCATCAATCTTGGCGGCGAGGACGAAATCGCTCTCCGTCAGGCCATCGATCTTGTGCGTCCAGATTTCGATGGTCGCCTTGCCCCAGGTGAAGTGAATCCAGGGATGATGCCCCTGTTCCTCGGCAATGGCGCCGACCCGGTTGATGAACTCCAGCGACTTGACGAAGTTTGCGAACTTGAAGGTCTTGGCCAGATGATGCTCGTTGACGACGTGCCAGGCGGGGATCTCCCGGGCCAGCTTGTCCAACTGCTTCCCCTTGAGCGGGGGGACCCCGCCCGCGCACGGCACGCACTTACTCTCGGCGAGGCGAAGCCCACAGCCTTGCCCCGTCACACTCGACTCAGTCATGTGTCCTCCTCTACCGGAATCTCGCGGCATTATGCCGACGCCCTGCTCGTTTTGGAAGTATAGGCACCTCCCCTTCCCTCAATCAGCAATCAGCAATCAGAAATCCGCAATCGTCAATCCCCTTGCGGGTTCCACCACGCTGGGCCTTTGCCCTTTATCGCTTCACCCGCCAGCTCGCGGATGCGGGCCATTTCGTCTTCTTTGAGCGGATGGAAATCCGCTGCCGCCTCGAACGCGGCATCCTGCTCGTCGGGGAAGCTCAGGCCCAGCAGCGCCACGTCCGGGTCGCACGTCAGCGTGTAGTGGACGCACTGCCGGACCGACAGGTGGGGCAGGCTGGGACGAGCGTTGTCTGCGCCCGGACGGGCCCGCACGGGCGGACCGCCCGCATGGACGGGTCCCATCTTCCCCTGTGTCCCGGCAGGAAGGTGGGACTTGCCCGCCGCTGAGGACTCGTCCCGGCCTACACCCCGTGGCCTTCTGTCCAGGGGTCGGCCGTAGCCGCTGGTGTCGCCCAGCAGCTTGCCCGCACCGAAGGTCTTGAAGCCGACGGTTCCGACGCCCCTGGCCCGCGCCAGGGGGAGGATCTCCTCGATGTATCGGCTGTCGCAGAACGGCCCGACGGCGAACATCACCACGTCGCACAGGCCCGACTCGATCGCGGCGCGAAGCACGCCGGGGTGGTGGCTCGAGATGCCGCGGAAGCGGCACTTGCCCGCCCGGACGCACTTGGCAAGCTGCTCCATTCCGCCGCCGGGAGCGGCCATCCGCCGCCAGTCCACCATCGTCGAGCACCCGTGGAAGAGCAGCAGGTCCACCACCTCCATTTCCAGCCGCCGGAGGCTTTCCTCCACCTGCGGGGCGACGGGTTGGTCCATGTGGTCGATCTTGTCGATGACGAACATCCCGTCGCGCCGGGCCTTCAGCGACGCCCCGACGATCTGTTCGCTGTACCCGTCCTCGTAGCCGGGCGCGGTGTCGATGACGTTCAGGCCGGCCTCCATCGCTCGGCGGACGGTGGCGACGCAGTCCCGCAGCGGCACGGACCGGTCCGCGAGGTCGCCGATTCCGAGGATCGTCGCCCGGAAGCCGGTGCGGCCAAGTTCGCGTCGCGGGGAGAATGAGCGCTGGATGGACATGGAGATTCCTGAACCGGCTCAACGACCAAGCGCCAAGTGCCCAATGACCGGATCGAGACGCCCGTCGTCAGGTTCCGGGAACCCTGGTGGTTGGGCCCTTGGGTACTTGGGTGTTTGTCTTTAGTATTGTCTCCGCTTTCTCGCCGGTGGGATGCCCAGCAGGTCGCGGTACTTCGCCACCGTCCGCCGGGCCATCGTGATCCCGTGGGCGGCCATCGCCTTCATGATCTCGTCGTCGTTCAGCGGGTTGGACTTGTCCTCCGCGTCGATGACCTCCTTGAGCTTAAACTTCACGGCATCCCAGGAGACGTCCTGGCCCTCGGCCGTGGTGGTTCCGCCGGAGAAGAACATGCGGATCGGGAAGATGCCCCGCGGTGTCTGGACGTACTTGCCCGCGACGGCCCTGCTGACCGTGGCGACGTGCACGCCGACCTTGCCGGCCACGTCCATCATGGGCAGGGGCTTCAGCGCCTCCGTGCCGGATTCCAGGAACTCGCGCTGCACCTTGAACACCTCTTCGACCACGCGGCGGACCGTTTCCCGGCGCTGCTGGATCGCCCCGATGAGCCACTGGGCCGACCGGATGTTCTTCTGGATGAAGTGCCGCGCCTCCTTGTCGGCGCTGCGGTCGCGCGCGAGCCGGCGGTACATGCGGGAGATGTGAAGCTGCGGCGTGTTCCCCTCCGTCATGCGGACCACCACCTCCCCGTCGTCGCCGACCTCCAGGATCACGTCGGGCATGATGATAGGCGCCGAGCGCTGGCCCACCACCGACCCCGGCCGCGGGTTCAGGTGCGCCAGGTTCTCGATCGCCGTCTTCACCTGCTCCAGCGTCCTGCCGATGCGCTTGGCGATGTGCGGCAGGCGGTTCATCTCGATGTCCCGGAGGAAGCTCTGGACCAACTCCGTCTCCAGCGTCACGTCCCTTCCCGCCGCGGCCTCCGCGTTCAACTGCACCAGCAGGCATTCCTGCAAGTCGCGGGCGCCCACGCCCGGCGGGTCGAGCGTCTGGACCAGCTTCAGTGCCTCGCGGAGCTTGCCCGGGTCCACCGGCTCGTTGGTCTTGGAGGGCAGCTCCTCCAGCGGGGTGCGGAGGTACCCGTCGTCGTCGATGTAGTTGATGATCAGCCGCCCGGCGGCCTTGACGTCCGCGCCGGCCTCGATGAACGCCCATTGCGCATGGAGGTAGTCGTTCAGCGACTCCTCCGGTGCGGGGGCGTTGGCCATCGCGTCCATCTTCCGGTCGCGCTCGCCGATATCGACGGGCCGGTGCGGTGCGGGCGTGTCGCTCCGCGCGAAGGTGGGACCGTACTCGTCCTCATACTCGGCCAGGCGCCGGAAGTCCTCGCTGTGCCCGTTGCCCCCGTCCACGACCATCTGGCGCTCGCCGCGGTCCTCGGCCTGTTCCTCCTGGACCGGCGGGGCCTCGTCGTCCACGTCGCCCTCGCGAAGCTCCAGGACGGGGTTGGACTGCATCTCCGCCTCGATCCGCTCCACAAGCGCCATCATGGGAAGCTGGAGGATCTCCATCGCCTGGATGATCCGAGGCGAGAGCTTCATCTGCTGCTCTAGCCGAAGTTGCTGGGACGCATCCAACCTCATGATGTATCCATTTTACACCCCGGGGCGATTCCGGCAACGGTCCCAGCGGCCCAAAAAGCGGGAAAGGCACGGTTTTTGCAGCGCCGGCAGCGCGGTCCGTCGGCCTTGGACCTTGAAAAGCGCGGGGAACCGGCGCCACCGTCACACCCTGCGCCGCTCGTTGATAGCATCGGTGAGGATGGACTTGTTGGCGTATTCGATCTGGCTTCCGGCGGGCAGACCGCGGGCCAGGCGAGTGACCTTCACGCCCGTGTGCCCCAGGAGCGACGTAATGTGCAGTGCCGTGCCGTCGCCCGCGACGTTGGGATTCGTCGCCAGGATGACCTCGCTCACCCCGCCGGCCTTGACGCGGTCCGCCAGGGCCTGGATGGTCAGGTCGTCGGCCTCCACGTCCTCCAACGGGGCGATGTGCCCCATCAGCACGTGGTACACGCCGCGGTACGCACCGGTCGATTCCAGCGCCAGGACGTCCTTGGGCTGCTCGACGACGCAGATCGTGCTCTTGTCGCGCCGGGGGTCGGCGCAAATGGCGCAGAGGTCCGCCTCGGCCAGGTTGAAGCACTGCTTGCAGGGGCGGATAAGACGCTTCACGTCGCGGATCGCGTCCGCCAGCGCCATCGCCTCCGCCTCGGTGCTCTTGAGGATGTGAAACGCCATGCGCTCCGCCGTCCGCGCCCCGATGCCGGGCAGCTTGCCCAACTCCGCCATCAGCCGCTCAATTGTCTGTGAGTATCCTGGCATAGCAGCCAACCCGTAACCAGTAACCCGTAACCAGTAACCCGTAACCAGTAACCCGTAACCAGTAACCCGTAACCAGTAACCCGTAACCAGTAACCCGTAACCAGTAATCAGTAACCTGGGGGCTGAAATCAGCGAACAGTCCCCAGCCGGGGGTCGAGACCTAAGCTTCGTTCTTCTGCCTCTGAAGGTAGGCGATATACCCGTTCAGCATTCGCATCAGATTCGCGGCGTCCGCTTTCAGATCCTCCAAATGCTCTGGCCTTGCGTACTCCTCGTCAATGCAGACGTTGACGTCGTCCACAAGCTCACATAGGGACCCGCGGGATATCCTACAGAACCGCGTGTTGTCTTGCCAGTTGTAGCGACCGTGACCTTCGGCTATGTTGTTGGTCAAGGAAACGGAGGCGTCCATCATCTGCGGCCGGAGGTGGTGCTTTTCCTCCGGGGGGAGAAGCTTAACCAGCTTGTAGATACGTTTCCTGAACTCCCTCGCCGCTTTGTAAACCTTCAGGTCCTCGAACCCGAACGAGCTTTGCGTCTTTGAGTTGCCCACGATGTACTCCCTTTGCTGCCCCTTTCTCCCTGCGGCTTACTGCTCACCGCTCCCCATGAGCCTGTTACAGGTCGCTGATTCCCGGTTCCTGGTTACTGATTCCTGTGTACTGGTTACTGATTCCTGGTTACTGATTCCTGGTTACTGATTCCTGGTTACTGGTTACTGATTACTGGTTACTAATCACTGGTCACTTCCCGCTAAGGACTCATCCCACCCATTCCAGGGATTTCCATCCCGCCGGTCAGTTCCGCCAGGGCCTCCTTCGCCGCCGTCGCGGCCTTGTCCTGGGCGGCGCAGACCGCCGCCTTGACCAGCGCCTGGAGCAATTCCGCGTCGGGGGCTCCGGCGGCCAGCAGGCTCTTGTCGATCTTCAGGTCCACCAGGCCCAGTTTCCCGTTAACGGTCGCCTTCACCATGCCGCCGCTGGCCTCTCCGGTGTACTGCGCAGCGGCCAGTTTGGCCTGCAACTCCGGCAGCCTGGTCTTCATCTCACTGGCCAGCTTCATCATCTTGCCGATCTTGCCGAACATCACGTCTCCTCAGTCTCCGGGGTCACTTGGGCGTTTCGATCTCTGCGCACGTCCACCACGTCGCCGCCGAACAGGTCCAGGACCGCCCGGACGGCGGGGTCCTTCTGTATCTCTGCCTTCTCGGCCGTGCTGAGGGCGGCGGGGGGCCGCGCGGCAGGCCTGCTTTCCCCGTTCGCGAGGCCGCTCCCGGGCGTACCGGCGGGCGCGGCGCCAACCGCCTGCGGCCCGACGGCGACGCATTCGCACCGAATCTCCCTGCCTGCCAGGTCCGCCAAGGCCGAGCGAATCGTGTCATGGAGCGGACCCTCGCACTGTTGGCGGAGGACTTCGTTGGGCGGCTCAAACCCGAGGCGCAGCACGTCGCCTTCGAAACTCATCACCCTGCCTGCCCGCAGCGCACCGGCCGCCCGCATCTGCCGCCGGGCCGCCAGGTGCTGGATCACCGCGTTCCAGTTCGACGCCAGCCACGAACCTTCCCATTGGATGGGCACCAGCGCCTGCGGTTCTGTGCGCGCGGACTGAGGCATCGCAGTGCCTGGGTTTTGGGACCGAGCTGCGGACGGGATGCCGCTGCTTACGGGCAGTTCGCTCGTCCCTGTCTCACTGACGGGACGGGGCGTTTTTTTTTGAGCCGGCCCCTGAGCGCCCGTAGAGATCGCCTCCAGCCTCTCGACCAGGCTGGCGGGATCGACGAACTTGTCGGCCTCCGCGAGGCGCACCAGCGCCGCCTCCACCAGCGCCCTTGCCACGCTGGAGGAGCGGACCTTGTAGCCCAGGCTCTGGAGAATCCCCACCGCCTGGACCAGCGCCGGGACGGAGAAGCGTTTGGTCATCTCGCCGATGGCCTGTCGCTGCGCCTCCGGCAGCTCGATGAGTTCGCTCTGCGCCCCGCAGGTGGCCGCGAGCATCATGTTGCGGAAGACGTCGGACAGGGCCCCCACGGCGCTGCTGAGCGTGACGCCGCTTTCCAGGACGGCGTTCAACTCGCCCAACGCCGCCGCGGCGCCGCCCTCCGCAACCGCCTTGGCGATGGAGATCATCCGCTCGTCGCTCGGCGTGCCCAGGACGCGGATCACCTCCTGGTCGCTCACCGAACCGGCGCCTGCGGCGATGAGCTGGTCCAGCAGGCTCAGCCCGTCGCGCATGGACCCCGCGGCGCAGCGGGCGATGCGGAACAGGGCGTCCTCGTCGGCCTGGACGTTCTCGGCCTTGCAGATCGCGCGGAGATGCTCGGCGATCTTCCGCGTGGGGATGTTGCGGAAGTCGAACCGCTGGCACCGGGAGAGGATGGTGGCGGGGACCTTCTCGACCTCGGTGGTGGAGAAGATGAACTTCACGTGCTCGGGGGGTTCCTCCAGCGTCTTGAGCAGGGCGTTGAAGCCGTCCTTGGTGATCTGGTGGACCTCGTCGATGTAATATATCTTGAACCGGCACCGGGAGGGGCGGAAGATCGCGTTGGCGCGGAGCTCGCGGATGTCGTCGATGCCGCGATTGCTGGCCCCGTCGATCTCCAACACGTCCACGTCGTCCCCGCGGAAGATGGCCACGCAGGCGTCGCACCGGTTGCAGGGGTTGGCCGTCGGGGCGTCGGCCTTCAGGCAGTTCAGCGCCTTGGCCAGGATGCGGGCCATCGTGGTCTTGCCCACGCCCCGCGTGCCGGTGAACAGGTACGCGTGGGCGATCCGCCCGGTCGCGATGGCGTTCTTGAGCGTCTGGGCGATGGGCTCCTGGCCCACGACCTCGTCGAACGTGACGCTGCGGTACTTCCTCGCCAGTACAAGGTAGCCTGCCATGGACCGTCCTTGCGGCGCAAAAAAAATCGGACCGCGGATTCCGGACTGCCGATTTCCGGCTCCCGCCGCCGGAATTATCAATCCGCAGTCAGAAATCCGCAATCCGCAATTGTCAACAATGCCGTGCACCTCGCGTCGAGACATCGCCACAGGGCTCACCGGGCCGACAAGCTCCAGTTAGGCTACCCTCCGGCACACGCCGCAAGACCGCTTATGGCTGCTTCCTTCCGGACCTGACCAGGTTCACGGCGCGACGTTGCAGAGGACCCAACCTTCATCGCCGCCTGCCCGGTGGGTTGACCTGCCGCGAACGACCCTCGGCGAGTCTTCAGCCCCGCTATAGCGGATTACGGGTCATCCCGACGAGTCGGGGTTCAGGGCACCGCTAGCGCCCCACCTAGCACGGCAGTAGTATCTTACGCCAATCCCATCCCCCCGACAAGCGCGTTCCGTCATCAACTCGACGGATTGCGGGGCGCTCCGCCCGCCAGGTGCCACGGCCGCGGGACCCCTCCATCGACAATGCTAATGAGGGAAGATCATCGCCTCGGCGAATTGTGTCTGGAAGTCTGCGTCGCGGGACAGTTCCACGTGGCGAGTCCCGCGGGCAAGCTCCTCAGCCTGACGGCGGGCCTTCGTCGATACCAGCGCCCACTTTGCTCCGCTCAGCGAGGCGTTGCCGACGTAGTGAATCCGCTTGTGGTCGATCTGCGCGGGCAGCAGGCCTATCCGCTGTGCGTGATTCCGCCGGATGAAGCTGCCGAACGCCCCCGCGATCAGGACGCAGGATAGATCTGCCGCCGTCAGGCCGGCCTGCTTGAGGAGTATCGCGATGCCCGCCCTGATCGCCCCTGCCGCCAGTTGAAGCTCCCGCACGTCCCGCTGGGTGAGCGTCACCTGCGACTCACCGCCTCCCGTCACCAGGAACTGCGTCTGGCCGTCGGCCCGGCGGGAGACTCTCCGGCGCAGTCCTTCCGACAGGCCCGCGGGCAACTCCTCCGGCGGCAGCAGGCGCCCCTCGCTGGTGACGATGCCCGCGTTGAGCAGTTCGGCCGCGAGGTCAACCAGGGCGCTGCCGCACATGCCGATGGGGGGCGCCTCGCCGATGACGCCGCACCGCACGTCGCCCCCTGGCACGGCAGGCGTACCGTGGCCTGACGGCTGGAAGACCACCTTCTCGATCGCGCCGCGGGTTGCGCGCATACCGCAGGAAATCCGCGCGCCCTCGAACGCCGGCCCTGCCGCCGTCGAGGCGGCCAGCAGCTTGCCCTGGTGGGCGACCACGATCTCCCCGTTGGTCCCGATGTCCACGAGCAGGGAGGGTCCCTCCTGTTCCGCGAGGCGCGTGGCGAGCACCCCCGCCACCGTGTCCCCGCCGACGAAGCCGCCGATTACCGGAAACACGTACGCCGCCCCGCGCTTGTGGATCGCGACGCCCAGCTCCGCCGCCCGGAGCATCAGCCCCCGCGCGTGGGCCGGGACGAACGGCACCTGGCCCAACTGCGTCACTTCGATCCCGCACAGCAGGTGCTCCATCGTCGTGTTGCCGGCGAAGGCCAGCTCATAGACGTGTTCGCGGGCGACCTTCGCCTCGGCGCACATCTGGTCCATCAACTGCTCGACGGCGTCCAGTATCACCGCCCGAAGCTCTTCCAGGCAGTCGTCGCATGAGCCGCTGTGCTTGATGCGCGACAGGACATCGTCCCCGAAGCTCACCTGCGGATTCACGCAGGACGCGACCGCCAGGTCGTCGCCGGTGCGCAGGTCCATCAGCGAACCGACCACGGTGGTCGTGCCGATGTCGAAGGCAGCCCCGCAGCACCGGTCCGACGTGTCGCCCGGCTCGAAGTCGATCAGGCGGTGGTCGGTCACGACGGCGGTCCCCTTGAAGTCGCCTGCCCGCAGCAGCGACGGCAGTTCGCGGAGCAGCTCCAGGTCGGTCTTGACCGCCCCCACGTGGCGCTCCAGGCGCAGCAGGTCCGGGGCGTCGTCGTCCAGCGTCGCCCGGGGCAGTTCAACGTAGATCTTTCGGACGGCAGGGACGACCTGGTCCGCCCCCGCCTTCTGTGCCTCGACGAGAATCCGGTGCTGGTTGGCGAAAAGCGACGCGTCGGGGATGCGGACCACGGCGGGGGAGGTGATGGCCGCCTGACATGCGAGCCGCCAACCGCCCGCAAGCTGCTGCCTGCTGAATACCTTCCGGTCGGCGGCGCTGGGCTTGGGCGCACCTGCCGTCATCTGCACGCGGCACTTCCCGCACGTGCCCGCCCCGCCGCAGGGCGTCTCCAGCGCAAGACCGATCTGGGCCGCCGCCTCCAGCACCTTCGTGCCGCTCAACACGGAGACCGCCCGCCCGTGAGGCTCGAACGTCACTCGCACCTGTTGGTCCGACATGCTTTGACTCCACGACGGCCTGAAGGCGGACAGTATCGCAGAAAAATGCAGCGGCGCAAAGATGGCGGGGGTAGTTGATAGGGTCCCTCGGAGTATGTAACGTTCGACCCCGGCGCTGTAAGCCTTGTTCCAACGGCGGGTCGTACCAGCCCCCGATGGAAATCGGGGGTGCTTGCTCCACAACTAGCCCCCGGTGGGAATCGGGGGTGCTTGCTCCGCAACTAGCCCCCGGTGGGAACCGGGGGTGTGAAAGGAGGCGCCTGACGGTCTCCTGACCCCCGATTGCCATCGGGGGCTAGTAGAAGCCTGACCCCCGATTGCCATCGGGGGCTAGTAGAAGCCTGACCCCCGATTGCCATCGGGGGCTAGTAGAAGCCGGACCCCCGATTGCCATCGGGGGCTGGTTCCCCGCGCGGAGTGCGGAGTCTTCATTCGCACCTGGCGAATCGCGAGTCAGACCTTGCCCGCCGAGGGGCAGAGATTGCCGACTGGGCAGGCGGCACAGTCCGGCTTGCGGGCGGCGCAGATGTGCCTGCCGTGAAGGACCATCGTGCTGCTGAAGATCGTCCAGTCCTCGCGAGGGACGATCTCCATCAGGTCCTGCTCGATTTTCTCGGGCTGCTTCTGCCTGCTGAGCCGCAAGCGCGAGGCGACGCGGGAGACGTGCGTGTCCACGACGACGCCCTCGTTCTTCCCGAAGGC
>Ga0315277_10011858_pt1 | contig 10954 bp, 15 predicted proteins | sample YL17G05_15_MG_FD_203695 | JGI IMG/M metagenome (GOLD analysis project Ga0315277, IMG submission 203695) | Sediment microbial communities from Yellowstone Lake, YNP, Wyoming, USA - YL17G05_15 | ecosystem: Environmental > Aquatic > Freshwater > Lake > Sediment | place: USA: Wyoming | collected... | reverse complement strand
CGTGACAGCACGGACCGACGCTACAAGTGGAAGACCAAGACCTATGTAGCCATGCATCAGCTAAAGGATAACGGGAATATCCTGCTGCCCAAGCGGGTTGTGCCCATCGTCTTGGCTGGTGAGGTTGATGAGGTCATTGCGGTTCTTCCTGAGACCAAGACGGCGATGCTGGAAGCGAAGAGTATTCTGGATCGTGCGTACCTGGAACTGATCGCGCTCTGGACGAAGGCCAAGGACGCTGCGGTTCAGAAGGACTACGCCATGATGGTCAAGGACCATCCTCTGTGTGGCCTGCTGTTCGATATGAGAAAGAAGCATCCGAAGGGCACGGAGCAGGATCTTCGGGCGCTGTGGCGAACGGCGGATGAACTTCTGGTAAAGAAGTACTTCGATGGAAAGTCGTTCACTTTCGATGTGGAGCCTGTGCTGGGGGTCTCTGCTGAATGTCCGAACTGCAATGCTCTGCCGTGTTTGGACCACGAACTTCACCGGATGTAGGCCGGAGACACTGCTAACATAAGAAGCCCGCGCAGCCTTGCGCGGGCTTCTTCTTTTGGTAAAGTTACTTCGGTGCTCACATGGCGGATCGAAGCGCGGCTGCATTATTCGGAATGTTGTTCAACCATTTAGCAGATGGGGAACCTTTAGACCCTGAAACGATCTGGAACTTATCACAGAGCTACGATTTTTCACCAATTCAAATGGACTGTGATGACGCCTTACAAAAACTCGGGTTACTTTGGGTATGTCGTAGCGAACAATGCCTAGCCAATAATGATGATTATGGCATTCATGTGTACGGACTAAATAGTCGCTGTAATGAATGCGGGGCGGAAGTAACAGACTAGGATGGACTACAAACTACGAGAGCTAGAAAGAGAAGCTGCACGAGGCAACCCCGATGCAAGTCGTCGGGCTTTGGTAGAACATCGTAGGGCTGGCACCCACGCTGTGCTGATTCCTACATCTATTCTTTACGATGGGACCGAAGCGGGGCTAAAGACCCAGCCTGCGCTCGATTTCAGAAAATTGTTAAGAACGCATACTTTCGCGAACCATAATATGGGAGAGCTTGACCTTTGTTTTCGGCTATTTGAATCTGTTAAGTTTCGAAGTGATATCGACATATCCATCCAAGCTAGCTATTACCACTACTGCACCCCCAGACAAACTTTGAATGATATTAATGCTTATACCAGTTGGGAAATTAGTTTCTACAGGCCGTTTTCCGTCGAACAAACTGATGAAGTCATCGCTGACCCGCGTTTTGAGTCGGGGGGTATCCTGTTTGATTTTCCGCATCAAGATGTATTTAGCCATTATGATAGTGTAGCTGGGCGAGTACCTACAGAAAAAATACAAGATATGGTAGACTTTTTGCGAGCTAGATTTGGATTGGCTGTTTAATTATATGTGATATATTTGAGCAATGAATAAAATCACCAGACTTGTGGTCCAGGGCTGGCCAAAAACTGACGCCGAACAAGCAGAAGAAGCCTTATATAGTAGCCTTTTGACTATTACTGAGCCTACCAAATTTCTAACTACTCCTGGAGGTTTTGTTTTTGCACCTTTTCCGAGTGATTGGACGGGCACTTTTGGCTGGGACTCTCAGCCTGAAGAGTTGTTGAAATTGGCACAAGCCGCTGTTCCTTATGTTAGCCAAGTAATTAGCCCTAGAGTATTAGCAGCTTCAGATGGCAAGGTAGAATATCTAACCTTAGGGCTGGATCTTCGATCTCTGAATACAAATTTGCATGCAGAGCTTGTTGCTATCATTAATATGTCAACAGGTAGTATTTTACGATGGACTGGAAAATCTTATCCGACTCCAGACCAAGAAAAATCTCTAATTCATATCACTGATATAGCGTCGCATACAATACAACTCGATCAAGAACGAGTTTTATTGCTAGGTTGTCACGATCTGAATGTTTTTAACGGCCGAGCCCGTGCTAATCAAAAGATTGGTGGTTTGCGTCATCGTCGTTGCCAGGCCATGCTACAACAATTTGATAATTTCCAGCCAACGGCTATTTTACAGCATCCCCATGCGACGGATACATGGAAATCTTGGATACAGCCTTGGAGAGAAACATCTAGGCGTTACCTCGGTGCCTCCTGGGCCTCTGCAATTGCCTATGTGCACCCAAAGAAACCGAGAGCGCCTCTTGCTGATGTCCTATCCAAAACCGGTGATGATTGTTTGAATATCATTATCTCTGGTCGTCGCAATCCTTCTCCTTTACAGAAAAACGTAGTGCCGAGTGCTCTCGGCTAGCTTGCAGCCACCGTTTTCCGTGCTATGATTCCCGATCATGAATAGTCAACCTCTTGCCGCCTTCGGATTTTTAACCTCTTTAGCTCTAAGTTTTCGAGTTGGTTATTATTTCCAGAGTACATTTTTGGTTGTAGCCTCCTTGCTTTTAGGGGCGGGTATCGTCTTGATCAGTTTGGTGGTGAGTCAGATGGAACCGGTGGATGAGGTTGTTAGGCCGTCTAAACTCAAGACTAGATTACATTTGTTTCAAGTGATAACACGCAAAAAAGCATTATCAGATTAGGTATTGTTGATTTAATTTTAAGTATTACACTTCACGATGATCGTGAGGTCGTATGCGCTCAAAAATCGGATTATTTTGTTTGGTCTTCGCCTCTTTGGCTGTGGCACAAGACCCTCCACCGAAAGAAGAACCCAAGAAGCCTGAGGAGCCGCCACGCAGGCTTTTTCTTCCTGCGCCTTATGAGCGATTTGACACACCGAGATTTTCTGACCCGCCACGAGTGGAGCAGCCAGGTGCTACATACGAAGACGACATTGAGCGCCTCCGTAAGCAGTTACAAAACCCGCCGCCACCCCCGCCACCAGCGCCAGTCAGACCTTCTGATCCATTTAAGTTATGGGAACCACCACCCCCACGAACCGGGGTGCAGTTTCATGCTGACGCTAGTATCACTCAACAAAACATATTCTACTGGAGAGATGGGCAAGAGTACCGATATGGCACTTTAGATGATTTAAAAGAACATTTTCTTGGTCTGCCACCACCACCGCCTCCCCCGCCATACACTAGAATTGGACAAATTTGGCAAAATAATCCTCCACTTAATACTGATCCTTATTACACACCCTTACTTCAATTCCTTCAAGCAGGTCCGGGCCCTAATGGTTTGGGATCGGTAGGTAATCTGTTGACAGTGGCTCAATTACAGCAAATTACTCCTGCCTTACTGGCCTTAGCCCCACAACTGCGACAGCTTCAAAATGGTGGTATTACCATAAACCAACTGGCTCTTACCCCACAAACAGCATCCTTTTTAAGCGTAGCTCAGAGTATTCTTCAGCCTTTGGGGATGTGGAATACTGCAACCCTTATCGCTTGGTATTTTTACCTGGGGCCGAGCCAACAAAATCAATTAATAAGTATTTTAAACACGCTAGAAACCAACATTCTGATTGCCCTCAATATACCTCCGGGTCAATACAATAATATCGATATCATTGTTCAACCACCGCCGTTAAGCCCCTACGCTGTAATCAACGAGATGAATGACCTGTGGGAAAAGGGGGATAGCAAAGAAATTGCTGCTCGTTATCCGGACTTAGCCTACTCTTTAATTAAGCACGCTGGATTTACCCGTCCGCAAGGAGTATTATACGGAAATCGTCAAGGCAGAGAGAATAGTTTATGGCCATACAATATAGGCATTATTACAGAACAAAGAAATAATAACCATCGAGAAATTTGGGTCTTAAACCAAAGTGGATTCTTTGTTAACAAAACTGCTAGCGGAGTTGGTCGCTATTACCAGGGTCCAGATGACTTAACTCTTTCCTATGTTCCATTCGAAGTTGATCGGGCTAAGAAAATAACTACTTTGGATGTTAGAGCTAGTGAGGACTACACCTTGCTCAAAAGAGCGGTAGGTGGAGATGTTCAAATTCTTAATCGGGCATCTACTGATACTACTGGTATTTTATATGCGGATATGCCATTTTTCGGAGAACACTTACATCTTCGTCCTTTTGTAGGAACTACAACATACGCCACAACCTGCGGAGCCATGGTTCGACTAGATTATGGAACTGATGAACTATTTAACGGACATGTTGGTGGTGGTACAGGATATAGACAAACCATGTTCAGCAGTGATCACGATGATTTGATTAACTATCTAGAAACTGAAAATATTATCAGGACTCCATATCTATCAATCGGCAGCCCCGACGGAGAGCGTGGTATACGTCTTTGGCCCAGCTTAACTCTGGCAGCAAGCAGCATGTTAACCAGATCCATAGAGAAATATGATACCAAACAAGTATTTGATTCATCTTTAGATAATTCCTCGGTGTCCACCACTCGATGGACTCTTCAGGCTGAAACACGTTTAATTCCGGAATTGCATGGCCAACTAGCTACTCCATATGCTTTATTTACAGTATGGGGTGGTGTTACCACTGCGATTGTCCCTGGCGGTAATCTCAACCTAGAACATCCCGAGAAAACTTTAGGATTACACCCTATTCGATCTCACGTTGGTTTAACATGTCGGATTAAATTTAGTGATATCATCGAGCCGTCTCCTTATTATTTAGAGATAGGTTGGGTTGGAGAATTCAGCAAGCTAGTGAATAATACCAGGGCTGGGATTAGATTTGGGGGTGGAATTTTTTACGTGGATTGCTTAGCAGAACTGGAAAAGTATTCTGATACTTCCTTTACCGATGTGCGAATTGGTGGGGGAGTAGGATGTTATGGAATTAGCCTTCAAGGCTTACAGAGTATTCAAGATGGTGACTACAGGATACAAGCTAGCATTGACGTAATGGCTCTAATTGATTTAGAGGAAATTCTGCCTAGCCGCGGACTATTGGATAGCTACGGAAGATAGCCTTAGGCCAATTCGGCTTTGGCTGCTCCGCAGCTACACCCACGACGCATCAACATTTTCATTTCGCAGGTGCATTGGATTCCGACCAATGATTCTTTGACACTTGGTTTCTCCGCAGGAAGAAAACAAGCCATAGAACATCCCATTATTGCTGGTGCACGAGAAGATAGCATTGTTGCTCCGTGCGATAAATCGATTCCAGCGATAATAGTGATACTTCCACCACACCCAGAAGATGCTCCCGATCCTCCAGATATTGTGATGGTTCCGCCCTGATTATGAGACTCATCAGTAAAAGATATATTATTCATGTTTATGAGGTTAGCAAATTGAAAAAATAATTCAATTAGCGGACCGTTTTGACTTGCTTGTTCTCGCGGACAGGATATGCTGCAGCAAAAAAGGCGGTGAAACTATGTCCACATTCAAAGTTGAAGTTGTAAAACTACCAGCATTTATCAAGCATCCTAACGCGGACTCCCTCAACGTCGTTAATATTTTTAGCTACCCTGTCATTTTTTCGATGAAAGAGGGTTTCCAAGAGGGAGACCTAGTTGCTTATGTTCCGGTAGATGCGGTAGCGCCTATGACGCCTCAATGGGCGTTCCTGGGCGACTCGGCGCGTTCCCATCGGATCAAGGCCAAAAAGCTCCGCGGATTTTTTTCTATGGGCCTGCTGACGCGCCCACCGGAAGGAGCCAAAATTGGTGACGATGTTGCAACGCAGCTTGGATTTATTAAGTATGAAGAACCAGAATCTATCACTATGGGCGGAGAAAACGAGAGAGATCCTGGGTTCATACCTTGTTACACCGACATCGAGGGATACAGAAGGTACTCACATCTATTAACTGATGGCGAGCCTGTAGTGATTAGCGAGAAGCTGCACGGATCGAATGCCAGATATTGCTTCCACAGCCAGACTGATCGTCTTTGGGCCGGGTCACGTACCTGCATCAAGAAGTTTGATACTACCAATCTTTGGTGGAAGACTGCTATTATCTTTGATCTTGACAAGAAACTTCGTCAAGCACCTGACAAGGTATTTTATGGAGAGGTCTTCGGAAATGTTCAAGATTTGAAGTATGATGCCAAGAAAGATGAACTATTACTCCGCTTCTTCGATGTTTATGACATCGGTAGCGGTCAATACATGAATTGGCGGGATGCTAAGAAGATTATCGAAGACATCGGATTACTTCCAGCGCCGATGCTGTATGAAGGTCCGTGGTCAAAAGATCTTCTATCTCTAGCGGAAGGTAAAAGCACTATTGCTAACAACGTCAGAGAAGGTTTCGTAGTTCGACCGCAGCAAGAACGCTTCTCTGAAGAAGTTGGCCGCGTTATACTTAAAATGGTTGGTGAAGGGTACTTACTACGCAAGGGAAACACTACCGAATACCATTGAGATAGTGTATCATATACACATGGACTACCACTTCCGGCAAGTAGAACGGTTATACCAAGCAACCGAAAGCTGTGAAATTGGAGCACAACTGATTAATGTGCATCTAAGAAGAGGCGGAAGTCTCCAAGACTTACGAGGTAAATTTCCAGCTACTCTTTTGTGGGATGCTAGAATGGGCTATGATCCGGGCAGAACGGAAAAACTAGTCACGTCTGCAACGGTACAACTTGAGGCCATCGGATGGCGGTCTGAAGCGCCAGAGATATTGCTCGTTGGAGACGAGCAGCTTTTTTTCCGAGCTGTATGGTCAGAACTGGAAATACCATTTCTAATGGATAATTGGCGTCTCTCCGGTGAAAAGCAGACTCTGCTTCTGGAAGACGCGCCGCAACTACACCTGGATCCGGTGATAAATATCACCAACATCAAAGTAGCAGGATCTGGTGGACGTCAATCTCCTCTTTGGAGGAGCACGAAACGAGTGCCTTTCACTGATCCAGTAGCATCATTTCCGTTACTGCAGGAATGCGCTTACAATATATTCCATGGATCGCTTTCTGGGCCTGAGCAGGAACAGTATGGTGGTGGCGGAATCTATGGCAGTTCGTCGTAGAAGACAAACAAACTGACAATAATAATTAGCAAAAAGACGCAGGAAACTTCCGTGGCGCTTGTCACCAAGGTGTTGAGGAATGCGGTGGTCTGTCGATAATCAAACCTAGACGACTGCAACCCACACTTCCCACAAAAGAACAAGCGAGTTTTGGTGCAATCGAAGAAAGTACCGCTGGTTATTGGTTGAAAACAGGTGGCGCAGCATGTTTTGGTAGGAGAGCTAACAGTTACATCGTAGTTCGGAATGCTGTTGTGCGCTGAAATTGGCGGAGCGACGCCAGCTTTGTGCGCTGCTGCTGTGGTTGCCGCTCTAAGCGTGTCGAATGTCTCTGCTGGAGAATCTCCATGAGACCCAGTGATAGCATCATAGAGACCTTCATTGGGATTAAATCGGTAGACCACCCTAATCAAGCGAGCAGAGTCATTCATGGGTCGATCTCCCAGATAACTCGCAAATGTAGCATTTCTGTCGGGGCTTGGCAAGGCCCATTTGAAAACCAGGCAAAGTCTAGGCCAGTTGCAAAACCCACGAATTGAGGTAGAGTGCTATCATGAAAAAAGTGCTATTCTTAGATTTTGATGGTCCGATGATCCCTCGCCGGGCCCACTTTCTGCCAAATCAGACACTTGTAGTTAGTAAATTTGATCCTATTGCAGTAGCTCTTTTGAACTCTGTGCTAGATAAAACTGGTGCGAAACTGGTAATAAGCAGCACTTGGGGCAAACTAGGCAAAGATACGGTCAAACCAACTCTCGAAGAAAATGGAATATCCTGGGATAAGGTGCACGAAGACTGGGTAACGCCCCGCAAATTTACCAGCACTCGTGAGATGGAAATAAAGATGTGGCTCGACAGGCATCGAGACACCACCCACTGGGCCTCGCTTGATGATGAGAAGTTAGAATTAGGTGGCCATAATGTGAAAGTATCTTTTGATGATGGGGTGCAAATGTATCATTACCACAGGCTGCTAGAATTGTTAGAAGTTATTCCAGAGATTTCTGAGGAAATACCAGCTAACAATAATGCAATGATCCACATTAACAAAATCATTGAATGTTCGGACGGCGAAGAGAAATGATGGAAGATACTCATGATGGCATCCACGACGTTCGAGAATTTGAAGACATTATTAATTTCATTCGTGGCCTGGGCAGTAATTATGACTGCGACTCCGATGGCCATCGGGATGGCGGTCTGAATACAGGATGTCGTTCCTGCCAAGCAGCAGAGTTTTATCGAAAATTGTGTGGTGAAGATGGTTGCAAAGAAGGTAATCCCTGTTATAGAACGGGATGCATTGCTTGTTTTGTCCGTGGAAGCATTTCTTTCTTGCCAGGCCGAGAAAGAATTTGTATCAAAGAGCATCGTAACGGTGTCACTCAATGACACATTCTTGGGAAATTTGGCAAAACTGGGCACAAACTTCGGATGCTCCGGGGCAATGGCTTCATGAACTTCGTGATACTGGAGAGCTAGAAGCTTATCCAGAAATATTCAACATGATAGATGTACAACAAGACCCTACGTGGCATCCCGAAGGTGACGTTTATGTACACACATGTCATGTATTAGATGCTGCGGCAAACATTGCTATTCGAGAAAAACTTGAAGTTGCGGCCAGAGAATTACTTATTTTTTCTGCACTCACACATGATTTTGGTAAAGTAAAAGCAACTTTTCTTAAAAACGGTAAATGGACATCTCCCAAGCACGGCATGTACAGCGTGGATTATGCCAAGAAATTTTTTGAGAGGATCCAATGTCCGCTCTTTGATGAGAAAATACCGAAGTTGGCTATCGAACATCTTTCTTACGTTAACGTAGAAACTGATAAATCTTTGTTGAAGCTGGCAGAACGATTGAAGCCCGCTAGTATGAAAGAATTGCTATGGTTAATTGAAGCGGATGTCTCAGGAAGACCGCCACTGCCCAAAGGCTTGCCAGAGCAGGGCAAGAAAATAAAAAGCAGGAGCATAGAACTTGGGGTCTACCATCGTGGGCCGGAATGCTTACCACCCGAGCAACCGTTCAAGCCTATACTGAATGGTCACATCATCATTAATGGTGGGATATTGCCAGCCGGTAACCAAGTAGGAAAGCTACTGGCAGAAGCGAAACTAGCACAACGTCAAGGCCTTTTCACGGACTTAGACGGTGCTTTAGCGTGGGCAAGGAAGTGGGCAATATGAACACCAAAGAGATAGTTGAAGAATACCGGAGACTATTACTTGTCTCTGAGTCCCAGGCAGAACAATTTGCTGCTAAGCATCAAAACAATGAAATTTTTTCATCACTGGTCGAGTTTCGAAGAGTTTTTGTTTGTGCGCTGACTAAAGCATTCGAACCACGCCTCAAAACTATTCAAAATATTTGCCAAGAATCAGACCCGGCAATAAAGCAGATATTGAATCTGAGTCTCCAAGAGGATATTAGGGACGAGTTAAAGCGTGAAAACGTAATTTCTAAGCTGCAACAGACCCTGGGCCCGGGTGTTTGTGAGGAGGTTCTGAATGAGCTAGAGCGTGATGATGAAATACTAGACTTTTTAAATGATGGTCTCGACTTTTTGAATTAGTACCGACTAGCAGCAGCACATTGTCCGACAAAGCCGTATTATTCGATCGAATAACGAACTAGGTTTGATATAATACCAAAATGAAATTTAGAAATGGCTGGACAGCTACCAACAAACAATTTGATAGATTTGAATTCAAACTCAGAATTTCATTCTTAACTCTTCTAGAAATAGATCTGGACTGGTCTAAACGCAAATATTCATTCACAGTGTTGAATATGACGCTGCACAACGGAAAATAACTGTCCTCTCCTAGACAAATTAAAAAATAGTAATACTCTCTACAAAGACTTTGAGGTAAAAACATGCACTTGCATAACTACGCTTGGAACTTGGCTCTTACTACCACCGAACTCCGCATTATCAGCAAGGCGCTGGCGGGGGACGATCTAACAGAAGAGGAAGAGGAGCAGGCTGAGAAATTGGCTGGCACCATCAAGACGATTTACGCTGTGAAGCGTAAGCGTCCGAAGAATTTTGAGAATCACTCTGAAGACCATCATGATGAAGGCGCACAAGACGAGCCTGTTTCTGTCGCGGACGAACATTGATTTTTAACATTGTTCGTTGAATCGAATAAAACTAGTCTTATAATTCACGCTCAACCTGAAACTGGAGAATAGTCATGAGTCAGCGATTGAATCAAGTTTTGGCTGTCGAGCGCAATGTCAAGAGCCGTGTGCATTCGGAACTAACCGAACTGCACAAGGCTTCTCAGAAAGCTAGTTTGTTCGAGGGCTTTTCGCGTTCCTACGCGAAGCTCAATGATCAGCAGGAAGAGCAGTCACCGGAGAAGCAGCTTGTCCAAAAGCGCGGCTATGATGTGCTTAAGCAAATGAGTCGATTGCTCTCGGAGCAGTTGGATGTTATTCTTACGAAAGACTCGGCCAATCAAAATGCCAAGGCTGACGTTGTAGTCAGTGGCAAGGTTTTGGCCAAGGATATCCCTGCGACGACTCTGCTTGCCCTAGAGAAGCAGCTAAATGATATCAACACTTTCGTAGAGAAACTGCCGGTTCTGGATCCGGCGCATCGCTGGTCCTTTGACGATGCACTTGGTCTCTGGCAGAGTGAGCCGCAGGTCACTAGCCGTACCAAGAAGGTCCAAAAATCCCTAGTGTTACTGGCTCCTACGGAAAAACACCCGGGCCAGGCTCAAATGGTCACCGAAGATGAAATCGTCGGTACCTGGACCAACGTCAAACAAAGCGGCGCAATCAAGGCTGCGGACAAAGAGGCTATGCTGGAGCGTGTTCAAAAGCTCCAGAAGGCTGTCAAGTTCGCCCGTGAGGCTGCTAACACGGTCGATGCTCCTGATCGGAGCATAGGTGAAGGTCTTTTCGACTTCATCCTCGGCCGATAAAAACACGTAGCTTATGCTACGCTGAGGCAATCTTAAACTCAAACTCGCCTTGAAGTTCATGAATTCAGCCCAAAAGCGTGCGGTTCGAATCCCACC
>Ga0315277_10011855_pt1 | contig 10955 bp, 5 predicted proteins | sample YL17G05_15_MG_FD_203695 | JGI IMG/M metagenome (GOLD analysis project Ga0315277, IMG submission 203695) | Sediment microbial communities from Yellowstone Lake, YNP, Wyoming, USA - YL17G05_15 | ecosystem: Environmental > Aquatic > Freshwater > Lake > Sediment | place: USA: Wyoming | collected... | reverse complement strand
CGGGTGGGAAAGCGTCCGCCTCATCACTTCGGCGGCTACAGGGTGTCGCCTCTATTATTGATTGGCGAGAAATGCGGACTCAATCCCCCGACGTGTAGAGCGACTTTCCAACTGCGAAGCAGGATCAATGGAAAATTGAAGCTGTCTTCCATACCTTCTTCCGCAGCGGTCCGGATGGACGGTCTTCCGATTTCTTCAATGCGGGTTCACTGCAGCTTTCCATTTTCGCTGCCCGTCCCCGATTTAACAGTGTGGGGGGAACTACAGATGGCGGGCTAATGGAAGTAGAACCACACACGGTCTTCCTCGGGCAGATTGGAAGATAGATGGGCCAACCAGTCAATCTTTTTCAAGTGCGGTTCCGATGCTCGGGCGATCAGTATCCGGACAGATTGGGGTATCAGTCCTTGAAACATGTTCTGATACGCTGTTTGATTTTGCGTAAACCTAATCTCGCAGCAGGACTTTATAGCCGACCACGCCTGCGGTACAACTTGGGGTTCTTGACGAAGCGCTTGGAAAAGCAGCAAGGCCAACAGGGCCGCAAACCTACGGCTGTCTTCCTGTTGAGGGATGCCCTTCAAAACGCCGCTTTGCGACCATTGCGACAAACGGAAGGCGGGTGAATAGATACATTCTGCCAACAGCGACGGGTATTGCCTGAAACGATCCATCGCCAACAGGTCGAGCCACCACCGAACCGCGAGACCGGCCAGCCACTCGTCGTTTAGTCCGGTGTCGCCAAACAGTCCGAGAAAAGCACTCATCATGCCGTCTGATCCGAAGTCTTTATGAGTGGGGAGTGATTGCCCGGCGTTTTCGGCTGCCTTGATGATCTCCAATAGCCGCCCCGTGAGATGGCGGGGCTCAATAGGAATGGTTCGGAAGTTCTTTTGGATCATCGTTGCCAGAAGATTCCACTCCTCTCGTTCAGAGATGATGTTCTGTTCGACCAGTCGGTGGATAATGCTCAATGTTCCGAACGCTTCCGTGGCATGATCAGCAAACGCCCACGCACGGACGGCAGACTCGTCCGAGTAGAGAGGGATTCTTTCGTGTTGAGCGAGAAGTAAGCTTTGTCCCACACCGGCACTCAGTGCCATGCTTATCGGGATCTCCGCTCTGAGAAAAAGCCCACTTTCGAGGAGCCGGTATTGGTTTCTATCGCCTATTGAACCCTCCTCGTAGAAGCGGTTCAAAACGCGGATTCTGGACTTGTGCGTAATCCACCAGTCCTCAATCTTCTTAGCGTACGGGTGCGGTCCGAGGAATGACAACCGCTCCTCGTCAACCGCAACCTTTGTGCCCCGAGCGAGAACGATCTGCTGAAACTCATTGGCCACATACTGGAGCAGATCGAGTTCGAGAAGGGTGAGCAACGCGGTCAAATCGAGACAAATCCTTTTGCCCCGTAGTGCGACCTCGTGTTCCTTCTGAAGATCGTTTGAAGCATTCCAGACATGAATCGCATGTTCGTAGTCCGTGGAGGACACGCACTGATTCCAATAGTGAAAAATGGAGTGCGCCCCAAAGGCGAAGGCGGCACGAAAAACGAGAGGGAACGGTCTACACCGCGCTGCCAACTCCCCCGGTACTCTGGCGAGCATGCCGGGCAACATCACAGAACCCAGTTGGCCCAGAAATGTGTCCCGTGTCTCTTCCGGGGTCGCGTGTTCTGGCAGTTTGAAAGTCATCAGACCGCGGTGGCGCGGATGTTTTTGGGAGAAATCTGCCAGTCGCCGCTGGAATTCCGCGATCCATGGACGCACCTCGTCATCCTGCTTTTCCGCTGGGATGTGTGGTGACATCAGCCACATCATAAGGAATCGCGCCTCGTCTGCTGTGTCTCCCTCGACCGTTTGCCCGTATTCCACTACGTGTCCGAGGATTGCCTTTGGATTGTCATCGCGTTCCTTCCTGAGCTGGTAAAGCTGGCAGTGAATTGCACCACGCGTTTTGGAATCGCTGGCTTTAGGCAACGCCCAAGAGAAGAATCTTATCGCCTCATCCAAGCGACCCGTATTGGCGGCAAGGATCGCCGCCTGTTTGAGAACATCGAAATGCTTACCAGCCCGCTTCGTATATTCCTCCAGAATCTGGAACGCTTGGTCTTCGTATCGCTGATCGAGCAGACACTGTGCGATTAAATAGGCGAATCGGATATCGTGAGGATACCGGTGGTATCCTTCTTCAAATACGCGCTTGGCACGGTCAGGGTTACGCTCCAATAGCCAAGCAGTGCCCAGAGCATGATACTCGGCTTCAGCCAAATATCGGCGTTCCTTGACCGCCGTGAGACATCCGATAATCTCTCGTGCGTTCTCCCTTTTTGGTGGATAAAGGCTCATCGCAAGATGCGTAAGGATATCGAGATTCTGCGGGAACTCCCTCAAGGCACTGCGGTAAACATCGCGACACTCTTCCGGAGGGCAACCCTGAGAGCGCAGGATTGCTGCTTCCGCGATGAACGCACTGACACGAAGCGCCGGATCGCTTTTCATACGTTCGAGCAGAGACTGTGCATTCGGTAGATCGCCGAGTTCGGCTAAAGACCGGGCCATGTGTTCAAGTGCAAGTGCCTCTTCCTCGCGATCAACAAATCCCGTGGACTGCCTTTCCCTGGCGATTTGCACCAGCGTCTCGTGGTCTTCGGCACCGTGAAGACATAACAGAAGGTTCTTGAACGTGGTGCTTGAGTGCGGGTCTTTTTCATACACGGCCAGCAGCTGTTTGGATGCTGCAACCATCTTGTTTTGCTGCGCGAGCGCATCCGCCAACACAGCACGCACACGCAGTGAATCAGAGTGCCGCTCCAGATAGATCTCGGTCACCTTTTGTGCTTCGCCAGGCGATCCCAACATGCAAAGCACAATCGCGTAGTCATGGATGGCAGAATCCGCAAAGGAAGGAAAACCTCTCCCTAAGAAGCCTGTGTATGCCTTTTCGAAGACTGTGGCCGATTGCCGGAGGAACTTCAGGTCAATACGGCGGTCCAGCAAGATTGCCGTATCTTCGCTGCTGCCAAAGCCCAGTCTCATCAGAGCAGAGCCATAAAGGGAGTAATACATCTCATCGAGCGGCTCGCCCAAAGACTCGGTTTCTTGCAGGACCTTAACGGCAGCAGCAAATTCGCCCCGGTGCATGTGACACTCAGCAATACACCACCGCGAGTTGATCGGGTCGGACGACCAGAGATTCTCCGCTTCAAGGAAACGTCTTGCTTCCTCGGGACCTTTGGTTCTTCCAAGCCAATACGCCTTCAACCGCAATGCTGGCTTGTGGGTAGGGTAAGCACGTATGGTATTCTCAAGCGTCGTTTCCCATTCGGTGGACATGGCCGAATCTGTTTCGCTGAACGACCGTTCTTCGAACTCCATCCAAAGCAAGTTTGTGGCGATCTGCGGATCGTCCCGGTTCAACGTTTGAGCCTGTGTGAGGAATCTTCTCGCCTCGTCATACTTCCGCCGCCACCCCGCAAGAACGCCGCGGCTGTTCAGATACTTTGCTCGCAAGTGAGATGGCGCTTGCTCGATCTCCGCTTCCAGGCGATCCAAGATGTTCTCTGCTTCGGCCTCCTGTCGGGCGTTGAGTGCGTGACCTACGGTTTTAAGATTCTCCAGTAGTTCATGATCTTTGTCGGTATAGATTTCGATCTCGGTGCTCTCATCTTTCGATTCAACGATGCCGAAAAGTCCTCCGGATTCCAATAGCGGGAGCCGTTCCCTCGCCAAACTCGACCTCACAGTCATCCGTTCGCGTGCCTCAAATGGCGCCGCTCGCCTGGACGAGCACGCTGTAATCACGTCGGATATCTCACTGGCAGCTCGCACGTCCTCGTGCCAGCGAAGGACGTATTCGCCGATGGCTTCACAGGCCTCACGAGTCAAAACCTGAGACGTGGGAACATGAATCGTGAGAGTTGCTTGTTGGGTAGAATCCAATGCCGCTTTTTGCTTTTCGGTCAGTGATTCGTGAAGCCACACCCAGTAAAGAGGCTCATCCTGCCTGCCTGTATCGCAAACGCAGACCATGACCGGCATTGGCTTGGCACGAAGGTACTGAACAGTTGGAACTTTTAGAAGCGTGCTTACGTGCTCGCCGTTCGCAGCGTAATCCGGGTTGTCAGATCCTTTGAGCTGAACGAAAAAGCTATCGCGAACCTCACCAGCCAGCACAACCTCAACAAGCACGTCCCAACCATAGTCCAAGTCCGGTTCGTGACATACCCATTCGGGGGGCAGTGTGTCCTTGAATCGGGCAAGGCATCTGCGCGCGATTACATGTTGACGAGGAGCCTCTGGGTGCCCTTGCACCATGCTGGAAGCAAGCCTCCTCAGGCAATTTACGGTGAAGATACTCGGAAAGGACAACTAAAGCAAGGGTCATCTTAATCGAGGACGTTTGAAGGGTCGGCTTATTCATTTCGAATCGCCAAATATCACGTCACGGGTTCGCCGTAGGCTTTGCGCCAGGTGGGTTGGCGGGCGAGATCGAGGCCCTGGCGGGAGAGATTGAAACTCTCTTCGGCGGTCAGAGGTTGCGATTCGGCAACGGTCCGAACGGCTTTTTCGAGTTCGGCGACGCTCTGGATTCCGATGACCGCGCAAGAGATCCCGGGGATCGTCAGCGCGTAGCGAATGGCCCGCTCATAATACTCTTCGGGCAGCCGGAACTTCCGATTTTGCCTGTCTTCGCCGCCGAGGACCTTCATCGCCACCAGGGCGATGTTTTTCAGACGCGCGCGGCACCAGACTTTATCCTCAAAATTGTAAATGTGCCGCGCGACGAAGTTGGTGGCGTTCATCAGAACGTCAATCTCGCCCGTGTCGAGCGCGGCATGGAAGATGGCGGGATAATGATGTCCGCTGGCGCCGATATAGCGAACGACTCCCTGTTTTTTCGCTTCGCGCAAAGCGCCCAAGGCGCCTTTGTCGGTGAGCGCGAAGTTCAAATCGGGAAACAACTCTTCGCTGCCGATGCTGTGCAGATGAACGAGATCCAGATGATCGGTCTGAAGACGCTTGAGGCTTTGCCGGAGCGAGCGCCACGTGCCTTCATAGGAAGATTGCTCGGTCTTGGTCACCAGGAAGATCTTGTCGCGGATTTCCTTGATGGTCGGCCCCATTTTTTCTTCGGCCTTCTGATAGTTGGGCGCCGTGTCAATGTAGTTCACACCCAATTCGAGGGCGCGGTGCAGGATGTCTCCAACAACGGCGACGGTGATGTCATCGTAATCTCCCATTTGCGCACAGCCGATGCCGAGTCGTGAGACTTTTTCGCCGGTTCTTCCCAGAACGCCCTGAGGGATCTTCGGGCCTTTTGATGTTGGCGCATCCGACGCGCCGGCAACCAAACCGATTCTTGCAAAGGCCACCGTTGCGCCGCCGGCCAGTGCTCCTTGGACGAATCGCCGCCGATCCATAGAACTCCTCCTGCTCAATTGATGAGTTCGGAGTACAGCCTTTAGGCTGCGTGTTGTCGCCAGACCCGCAGGCCGAAGCCTGTACTGCAAACAACCATCTTTCTGCGGCGCAATTGTGCGAAGTGCAAGCATATTTGCCTGATCTGTATGGAACAGAAAAAAAAGCGCTTTGACAGGATGACAAGATTCACGGGATTTAGGGGCGGACGAAAGAGGAGCACAGGATAGACAAAATTTCTCCACATCCCGTCTATCTTGTGATCCTGTCCAAAAAATGTGTCACCAAACTTATAAAATGGAGTACTGAGAGTGATGAATCGAATCTGCCGAATCACGCTGATCGTAATCTGTTCGGTCGTTGCGGCGCCGGTTCTTGGGCAAGGGACACGCTCGGACTACGAGCGCGCGGACAATCTGCGCAATCTCACCGAGAACAAGGTTTATCGGGATCGAGTCAGCGCGAACTGGCTGCCGGGCAATACGCAATTCTGGTATCAGGTCAGGACCGGCGCCGATACGCAGGAGTTCATCCTGGTGGACGCGGAGAAAGGCGCGCGCCAGCCGGCTTTTGATCACGCGCGGCTCGCCAAGGCGTTGACCGACGCCGGCGTGAAAGGTGCGCAACCCGACCGATTGCCCATTGATCGCCTGGAGTTCGACCTCACCTCGCAGACGCTGCAATTTCGCTGCCAAGACAAAGCCTGGCGCTGTGACCTTCGGACCTACAATCTCAGCGAGCAGCCCATCCAAGAAAAACCCCGGACTTCTTTGCCGGTTGGAGAAGCGCCTAGGGCAAGCCGGCGCACGGGGCCCGAAACGACGATCACGTTTGTGAACCGAACCCAGGGCGAGGTCGAGGTGTTCTGGCTCGATTCCGAAGGCCAGCGCCGCAGCTATGGCAAAGTCGGCGCCGGCGAACGGCACCGCCAACATACCTATGCCGGACATGTCTGGGTGGTTACCGACAGTCAGGGGGAAACCCTCGCGGTGTGGGTGGCGGAAGAAGAGCCGGTCACCGCCGCGATCGAGGGAAAGGCGGAGGGAAAACGGCCGGTCCGCGATTCCGAAAGACCGCAAGGAAGACGGCGTGGGCCGCGGCCCGGTGTTTCTCCCGACAAGCGCTGGCGTGCATTCATCAAGGACAACAACGTGAGGATACAGGATTTGGAAACGAGCGATACGTTTATTCTCAGCACCGACGGAACCGCTGACGATAAGTATGGCGATGCGCTTCACTGGTCGCCGGACTCAAAAAAGCTGGTTGCCGAGCGCACGAAAAAGGGAGACGAACGCAAGGTCTATCTGATCGAATCGTCGCCGAAGGATCAGGTCCAGCCCAAGCTGGATTCCTATGATTATCTCAAGCCGGGCGACCAGATTGCGCAGGCGAAGCCGCACGTGTTTGATGTGATCGCGCGCAAGCAAATCCCCGTGAGCGACGAGCTGTTTCCAAATCCCTGGAGCATCACCGATATTCGCTGGGCGCCGGACTCCAGCCATTTCACTTTCCTCTATAACCAACGCGGCCACCAGGTGTTGCGCGTCGTGGCCGTGGACGCCAAAACGGGCTCGGCCCGCGCGGTTGTGGACGAACAGAGTCAAACGTTCATTGATTACTCCGGCAAGCAGTTCAGCCAGTACCTCGACGACACGCACGAACTCATTTGGATGTCGGAGCGCGACGGCTGGAACCATCTCTACCTTTACGACACCGCGACGGGGCGGGTGAAAAACCAGATCACCAAAGGCGAATGGGCTGTGCGCCGCGTGGAGCGCGTGGACGAGAAAGAGCGGCAAATCTGGTTTCGCGCCGGCGGCATTCGGCCCGAGCAGGACCCCTATTACGTCCACTTCTGTCGGATCAACCTCGATGGCACGGGCCTGACCCTTCTGACCGAAGGCGACGGCTCGCATTCGGTGGAATTCTCGCCCGACCGCCGGTTCTTGGTTGACACGTGGTCGCGCGTGGACCAGCCGCCGATCATCGAGTTGCGCCGCACGAAGGACGGCAAAAGCGTCTGCGAACTGGAGCGCGCCGATTGGAGCGAACTGCGCAGGACCGGTTGGCGACCGCCCGAACGCTTTGTGGCGAAGGGCCGCGACGGCGCAACGGACATTTACGGCGTCATCTATTTCCCAACGAACTTCGATTGGAAGAAATCGTATCCCGTGATCGAAAACATCTATGCCGGCCCGCAAGGTTCCTTCGTGCCGACGGGATTTCGCTCCTTTTACCCAGAACAAGCGCTCGCCGAGCTGGGATTCATCGTCGTAAAGATTGACGGCATGGGCACGTCGAACCGCTCGAAGAAGTTTCACGATGTCTGCTGGAAAAACCTTGGGGATTCCGGCTTTCCCGACCGCATTCTCTGGATCAAGGCTGCCGCGGCGAAGTGGCCCTCGATGGACCTTGCGCGCGTGGGCATCTTCGGCGGTTCCGCCGGCGGGCAAAGCGCCCTGTGCGCTCTGCTGGCTCACGGCGATTTCTACAAGGTGGCGGTCGCCGACTGCGGCTGCCACGACAATCGCATGGACAAAATCTGGTGGAATGAGCAGTGGATGGGCTGGCCGGTTGGCCCTCACTACGCCGAGCAGTCCAACGTGACCCAGGCGCACAAGTTGCAGGGCAAGCTGCTGCTGATCGTCGGCGAGTTGGACAAAAATGTTGACCCCGCCTCCACAATGCAGGTGGTCAACGCCCTCATCAAGGCGGACAAGGATTTCGACCTGCTCATCATTCCCGGCCAGGGTCATGGGGCCGCCGGGACGCCTTACGGTCAGCGCCGCCAAAGAGATTTCTTCGTGCGCCATCTGCTCGGCGTCGAGCCGCGAAGCGCATCTGAAGCAAACACCTTCTCCGCGGCGTCGTTGAAATGAGTTAACAGTCATATCCGGGACCGCTGGGTGGTCGTTGTTGCGCAGCCCCTGAATCAGCGAGGAATGGCAGGAAGCGCCCTGACACAACACACGGACTCGCCCGATTTCCGGAGATGCACCTGGGGCATCTCTCTGCGCAATACTTGGTTGACTTGATCTCGAGGCGGTTCTAAATGAAGCACGTTGAATCATAGGACCGGAGAATCATAGAAAGAAGGCACAAGTCCGGGCCGATATTCATACGGAGGAAGAGGCATGTCGGATTCCAGAATGGATCGTCGCGAGTTCGTGTGCGATGCCACCGTCGCGGCGGCGGGCATTGCGGCCGGCGCAGCCAACCTGGGCGCGGCCAAACCCAAGGAGACGGCGGCGCCCGCCCGCTCGTCCATCCTGAATTTCAACGAGAACATGGAGTATCGGCGGCTCGGCAAGACCGGCCTGATAGTCTCGGCCGTCTGTTTGGGCGGCCACTGGAAGCGCCTGAAAGCCAGTGGCGCGGAGTTCGACAAGAACCGCCGCGACGTCGTCTCGCGCTGCATTGACGTCGGCATCAATTACATTGACGCCTGCTCCGACAGCGAGGTGCGCGCTTACACCAAGGCCATCAAGGGACGTCGCGACAAGATGTATCTGGGCTTCTCGTGGATCAGCGGCGAGATGCGCAGCAAGGATTTCCGCACCGAGGCGACGCTCCTGGGAAGCCTCGAAAGAGGCATGAAGGAATGCGGCCTGGACTACGTGGACCTCTGGCGCATCACGATGCACGAGAAGAGCAGCGACCATACCAACGGCGAGGTCGAGGAGATGATGAAGGCCCTCGAGAAGGCCAAGCAGCAAGGCAAGGCCCGGTTCACGGGTTTCTCCTCGCACGACCGTCCACACATCAAGTGGATGATCGAGACTTTTCCCAAATCGGTGGACGCCATCTGCACGCCCTACACCGCCAAGAGCAAGGTCCTCTCCCAAGAGAGCCTCTTCGATGCGGTGAAGACGTGCGATGTGGGCGTCTTCGGCATCAAGCCGTTCTCCAGCAACTCGATCTTCAAGAGCCTCAAGGCCGACGGTCAGCCCGGCAACCTTGACGACGAGGAGGACAACAAGATCGCCCGCATGGCTATCCGCTATATTCTCTGCAACCCTGCCATCACGGCACCCATCCCGGGACTCATCAGCCTCGAGCAGGTGGACAACATGGCCAAAGCGGTCAAAGAGCGCCGCGAACTCGACAAGGATGGGCTTGGCAAGGCCGAGCTCGAGTGGCTGGAAAAGATCCATGCCGAGGCGTGGGCCAATCTGCCCGCCGACTACCACTGGCTGCGCGACTGGGAGTATGTCTGAGCCCTTCTGGTAGTCTGTCATACGGGACAGGATGAGTTCGGAGTCCAAACGTCCAGGAGAGAACTACTGGTGAGATACTGGATGTGGGCGTTACTGCTGGGTCTGACCTTGGCCGCGGCTGTCGCGCTCAGCCACGTCCTCAAGCCCAAAGGCCAGACGCCGCTGGCGGCCTTATTCGGCGGCGGGACGGGCAACGCCGCTTCCACGACGGGAACTCTTGTGGCCGACAACAGCCGCTGTTTTGTCTGCCATGTCAATTTCCAGGAAGAAATTCTCACCGTGAGCCGCGCCGCCAAGAACGTCGGGTGCGAACTCTGCCACGGTCCTTCGAACCAGCACTGCGAGGACGAGAATAACATCACCGCGCCGGACATATTCTATACGCGCGACGACGTCAATGCGATGTGCTACGTTTGCCACCCTGCGAAGAAGCTCAGCCCGGGAATGCACAAGGGCGTAATCGCCGGCACGTTTGACCGAAAGTATTGCACCGAATGCCACGGCGACCATCGCATGGCCCAACGCACGCGCCACTGGGACAAGAAAACGCGCGAGGCGATTTTGGGCGCAACCGTCGAGAGCGAGAGGATGGTCGAGCTCCCCACCCGCTGAACACAAAGATTCGGAAAACCATAGACCTCGCTTGGGTGACCGGCGATTGCCAGGCCAGAAGGATTCCTTTGTCCGCCATCTGGTCGGCATCGAGCGACGGCGCGCGTCGTAGAGAGGAAATGCGCAATCGGCTTCGATCAAGCGGGTTGGCCGGGAATCGGGACGGCGCCTTCTTTTGGGATTTCAACATTGCCGGTCTCGAAGTCCTCGGCCGTCGGCTTGAGCGTGAGATTGTAGAGGTCCGGCTTCTTCTGCGGGTCGCCCATGATCTCGTCCCAGAGAACCTGCTGGCCGGTGTAAGCCGACATTCTTCCCAGGACCGCTGCCGCGGTGGATTCGGCGACATCGCGCGCGTGGTCGAGCGGCTTCCCCTTCGACACATAGTAAAGCGTATCCACCTGCTCCTGCACGGCGTCGTTGGGCGCTTGCGGCAGGTCGGCGGGGATCGGCGACTTGCTCGGCTTGGGACCGTTGCGGCCGTTCGTCCGACCTTTTTCATACACGAAGTCGTGGCCGCCCCAGTTCCAACAACCGCTGACCTGGCGGCACATACTGTGGATGTGGACGCCGTCGCCGTAATCGTAGTCCACGCTGAAAAAATCGTACATGTCGCCGGCCGGACGCCGGGCGCGTCCCCCAAAACCCGCTGCGCTAACTGGCGGATGCCCGACAAACCAGTTCGCCGTGTCAATATTGTGAACGTGCT